>Ga0078972_1002306_pt1 | contig 64007 bp, 49 predicted proteins | sample YelNatPaOPGAMG01_FD_67568 | JGI IMG/M metagenome (GOLD analysis project Ga0078972, IMG submission 67568) | Hot spring thermophilic microbial communities from Obsidian Pool, Yellowstone National Park, USA - OP-RAMG-01 (SPADES assembly) (version 2) | ecosystem: Environmental > Aquatic > Thermal... | reverse complement strand
GACACCGCGTACAACGCCCCGTCGTCGCAGCCGATGTAGATCGTGCCGTCCCGGCCAACCGCAGGCGAAGAGGTTGTGACCGCGCCCAAGGTTACCTGCCACCGCCCCTCGCCCGTGCGAGACAGAGCGTACAGATCCCGCACGCCGGCCACGTACACAGTGCCATCCGCCCCAATCGCCGGCGACGAGTAGCCCGCGGTCTGCCCGGCCGGGGTTAGGGGCACCCTCCACCGCACAGCCCCGTCGGGGGAAACGGCCACCAGAGCGCCATCCGGGTCGACGGCATATATGGCGCCATCGGCCGCCACGGCGGGCGAGGAGCGCATCCATCCCTGGCTGCCTCCCGTATCGGCAAGGGTCCATTTCAGCTCGCCACGGGCGTCCACAGCAACCAGCGACCTATCGGTGGTTCCGATGTACAGCGTGCCGTCTGCGCCCACCGCCGGCGAGGAGAGGCTGGTGGGCAGGGGCACGGTCCACTTCGCCACCGGGTCGGCTGGCCCGATGGTGCCGCTGAGGCCCGTGTGCTGAGCGTCGTGACGGAACATGGGCCACGGCGCGCCCTCCGGCAGGCCAGCGGGGCTCACCGTGACGACCGCAGTGGCGAACTTGCCTGGATCTGCCACGCTGGCGGCGGTTACGGTGGCGCTGATGGCCTGCGGCACGTCGCTCGGCGGGGTGTACAAGCCGGTGTCGTCCAGCGTTCCCGGCCCGCTCAGGCTCCACGCAACGCGCGTGTCAGCGGCGTTGGTAACTGAAGCAGCAAAGCGCACAGGAGACCCGCCAGCGGCCGCCTTGGCGGAGGGCGGCTGGATGGCCACCAACACCGCGGGGATTCGGATCCGGGCAGTGGCGGACAGGCTGGGCGCTGATGCGCTCGTCGCCGTCACCGTGGCTTCTGCGGGCGTGGACCCGGCGGACGGCGCGCGGTACAGCCCGTTCTCCAGCGAGCCCGGCCCCGCCAAGCTCCAAGCCACGCTGGAGTCTGCAGTGCCAGCCACCGTAGCCGCAAACTGCTGCGAGCCGCCAAGCGGAACAGTGGCTTCTGCCGGTGAGATGGAGATGCTACGCTGCGCTATACTAACCACGAGGTCGGCGTGCTTCGTGGGGTCCGCAACGCTGGTGGCTCGCACCGTTGCCGTCTCTCCCGATGCGGCATCGGCTGGGGCGGAGTAGACGCCTGCCTGCGAGACCTGCCCGCGCCCAGCCAGCAGGCTCCAGGTGACGCTGGTGTTGCGCGCATCCGCAACGCGCGCGAGAAGCTGCGTTTGGCTGCCTGCCTGTATGTCGTGCCCCGGCCCGATGATGCTCACGGAGACCGCGGGTATCGTTACGTTGGCCACGGCGCGCACCGACGGTTTGGCCACGGAGGTGGCGCTAACCACGGCGGTGGCAGGCGTCTGCAGAACGTCTGGCGCCTGGTAGACGCCATCCTTGACGCTGCCGGGGCCGGCCACGTCCCAAGCGACGCTGGTGTCTGCGGGGCCGCTCACGGTGGCCGTGAATGCCACCTGCCCGCCCAGGCCCACGCTAGCATCCGCGGGCGAGATGGAAACCAACACCGGCACCACCGTGATGACGGCGCTTGCCGACTTGGTGGGATCCGCATGGGAGATCGCCGTCACGGTAACCTGCGCCTGGTCTGCGAGTGCATCTGGGGCGCTGTAGGTCCCGTCGGCGGCCACCGCGCCCGGCCCCTCAGTCGACCATGACACCGATTGATCCAAGGCGCCATCAACCTGGGCCGCAAGCTTCACGCTATCCCCAACGAGAAGCCGAGCCGTGGCGGGGGTGACCGTAACGGAGACCGTCTTGAGATGGACCGTGGCGGTGCCAGACACGCTTGGGTCCGCCACGCTGGTTGCGCGAACGGTGGCGGTTGCGGCCCCACTGGCAGATGATGGGGCTGAGTAGACGCCGTCTTGACTTATCTGGCCAGGCCCGTCAACACTCCACTGAACAGACTGGTTGCTATCCGTCACCGTGGCGGCGAACTTGACCCGCTCGCCCAAGCCCATCTCGGCTTCCGCGGGGCTAACCGTGACGATGATCGGCCCCAGGGTGATGGTGGCCGCCGCCCACTTTGTGGAGTCCGCCTGGGAAGTGGCTATGACGCGCACCTGCGTGCCCGGGGTGACGATGGGAGGCGCCTGGTACGTCCCATCCTGCGACACGGTCCCCACGCCCTCCAACCGCCACGTGACCGACGTATCCGTGGCGCCGGTGACCGTTGCAGTAAGCCTAACGCTCTGACCACCAAGCACGCGCGCGGTGGGGGGCGATACGCTCACGCTCACAGCCGCAAGATGCACGGACGCGGCGCCAGACAGCCATGGAAAGCGCACACTGGTGGCACGAACGATCGGCTCCCTGCCGCCCGGCGGCGGCGCTGCAGCCGTGAACCATCCATCCTGCGTGATGGTGCCCGGGCCCTCAACGGACCACACCACCCGCTGATCGTCCGAGTTGCTGACGGATGCGTGGAACTGGATGGTCTCCCCCACCACCATGGTTACCTCGCCTGGAGCAACCGACACTACGGGCGCGTCCCCGGTCTGCAGCAGCACCACGCCGCTCTTGGTTGGGTCGGCCCTGCTCTTGGCGCGCACCGTCACATTGGCGTTCGGGAGGGTGTCCGGCGCGGTGTAGATGCCATCCGGAGAGACCGTGCCGTTGGATGGGCCTCCGTCCACCTCCCATGCTACGCTCGGGTCGGCCGCGTTCTGCACGGTTGCGTTCAGCTTCACGCTGCTGCCCACGTACAGCGATGTCCTCTCGGCGCTGGCAGACACCGTCACTTCCGGAATAGCCACCTGCGCGGAGCCCACCGCGCTCGGGTCCTCCGCGCTGACGGCCTGAACCGTTGCGGCTGCGGGCGTAGTGACGGGGATCGTGGCTGTGTAGATGCCTTGGGATGCGTCGATGCGGCCCGGGCCCTTGGCAACGCGCCACGAGACTGCCTGGGTGTCAGCGTAGAGGACCTTGGCGGCGAACTGCGCGGTGCCGCCCGCCGGCACGGTGATAACAGACGGCGAGACGAGCACAGCAATGAGGGGCCAAACGGGCATGGTTACCTCCGCGTACTTCGTGGGATCGTCGTCGCTGGTGGCGCGGATGGTGACCGACGTTGGCCCCCCAACCACGTCGGGCGCCTTGTACGCACCAGGGCTGACTATCTCCCCTGGGCCGGACTGCACGGACCAAGTGACGGTGTTCCTGAGCCCACCCACAGCCACGGCCTGGAGCTGGACGGTCTGGCCCGCCCGGACCCTCTGCGATGGCGTCAGTATGCGCACGCTCACGGCAAGCAGGCGTACAGTGGCGCTTCCCCTAGCCTGCACGGTGTTGTCCACCGCGTCCGTGCAAACCGCCACCACCTCCGCCACCGGCGTGTCCGGGCCCGTCGGGCGCACCGAGGGTGGGCTGTACAGACCGTCCTGTGTAATCGTTCCATAAGCCTCGCCCTTCGGCACGGACCAGACCACGGGCCCGCTGATGTAGCTAAGCGAGGCGGTGAACTGCACCGGCTGCCCGCCCGCAAACGCGTTGGCCGTGGTGGGCGCTATCACCAACTGCGGCTTGGGAAGCACCACAAGCTGCACCTCCGCGTACTGCTGCGGGTCTTGGGTGCTCTTCACACGCACCGTCACAACTGCTGGCCCAGATATATTATCGTGCGCTTGATAGGTAATCTTAGCCCCCCAGGGCGGGGGTTCCAGAATCCCTCCCACAGGGGGGCCCGTCACCTGCCACTGGATGGCGGTGGAGCTGCCGTTCACCACCGTGGCCTGCAGCACCGCAAACTGCCCCGCCCTCATCTGCGCCCGATCGACGCTTAGCGCAACCGTGAGCGGCAGTATGCGTATCGTCACATCGGCGTGCAGGCCTGGATGTGCCGAAGTGGCGCGTACCGTCGCCGCGGCGGGGGTGGACATCGGCGCCGTGGCCGTATAGACGCCGCTCTTGGAATCCACCGTACCCGGGCCCGCCAACATGCTCCAGGTCACGTCGGCGGAGTCTCCGTATCGCACCTCCGCACGCAGCTGGGCGGTAGCCCCAACCGGAATGGCATCGGGCGGCCCAGTGACGACGATGGTGGGTTGCGGCAGTATCTGGATGGTGGTGCTCCCACTTACACCCACGTCCTCCTGGCTCGTGGCTGTGATGGTGACCGTTGTTGGCGCATCAACCCGCGCAGGCGCCGTGAAGACCGCCGTGGATTGTCCGGTGGGCGTGGCCTCCGCCGGAGACCACGACACCGCGCCAGTAGTCACGCCGGAGACCGCCGCCGACAGCAGGGCCGTTTCCCCTGGCCTCAAGGTGGACGGCTGCGCCGTTACGCTCACGGCGGCGGAGGCTATCTGCACCGGCACCGTAACCGGATCTCCCACGGGCGGCTGCGGGCTGAAGACGACGTTGGCGGTCCGCACCAACCCCGGACGCATGGTGGTGGGCGCGTAGTAGTCCCAGGTGAGCGGCCCGGTCTGCACCAGCTTGCCAGGCTGATCGTTGCGCATGTCGGCTTCCACACTCACATCCTCGCCAGGGAGGAGGCCAGACGCCTGCGCGGTTAGCGTCACCCGGCCGCCAACCGGAACCACTGGCGAAGACAGGGTCACATTGAGCCCAACGGGGGGAGCCACCGTGACATCCGCAGTCCCCGTGAGGGTTGGGTCGGCCACGCTTGTGGCAACCACAGGCACGGGCTGGTTTTGGGGCTGCGGTGGAGCGGTGTACACGGTGGACGGCCCCTCCGTTGGCGCCACCGTGCCGATTCCGGACGGCACGCTCCACACGATCCGTCCATCCTCCCTGCCATCTCCGGTAAGCGTTGCCGTGAGCACCACCTGCTGGCCCGCGTGCACCGCTGGCTTGGAGGAGCTAACATCGATCTTCCCCGGCCCCCACACGGTGAGCAAGCCTGGGACGGCGCGGAACGGAACGTTGACGCGCGTGGTGTCAAGAGTTCCTGTAACCGCGGGGGTGACCGTATAGCGCGCGCCGGGGAGGGCATCGGGAGGGAGCTTGACCGTGAACGTGCCCAAGACGCCGGGGCCCGGAGCAATTGGACCCAAGATCACCCATAGGCCGGCTGCCTGCATCACCTGCGCACCAGCAGACAGGCTGCCAACGGTGAAGCCCTCCACACTCGGCACACCGGCGCCCCCGCCCGCCACCGGGTCCATCGGCTCAACCCTAAGCGCCATGGTGAGGTTGGAGACAGGCAACTGCCACGCGGCGAGGAGCACGGGGATCTGCAAGCTCTGCCCGGCCATCGCATGTACGTCCGAAACGCGCGCAACCGGCCCAGGAGGGTGCACGGTAATGCTCAATCCGCTTCCGGACGCGCCCAGGCCCTGCCCATCTGCGCCCAGCAGGCCGTCTGCCGCAACGCTGATGGTGCACTCCTGGTCCTGAGTGACTGCGTCCGGGGATGCCACGGTCACCGTGAACTCGAGGATATCGCCTGGGCCATCTACGGGACCGCTGGGCGGCGGCGCCACGATGGCAATGGTGCCGCTATCGGGCACGCCGTCGTTGCTGTAGCGCATCTGGGCGCCCTGCAGAAGCGGGCCGAGCGCTGGCGGCTGAGCGGCATCGGGCCCGAGGTTTAGGTCCAGGCGAGAGTTGCCGGCCATGGAGGCGCTCAGGTGCACCGCGCCGCCCGCCAAGCCAGCAACGCCTTCGGTGACGTGGACGTGCACTCGCAGGCTATCGCCAGCCACAAGCTCCGGGTGAGTCGGATCGGGACCGTCCCCAAGCAGCTCCACCAGGCCACCGGGCACCACAACAACGATCGTCTTTGAGTCGCTGCGGCCGGGCTCCTCCGCGCTGCTGGCGGTCAGCCGAATCGTGGTGGAGCGCTGCACAGCCGGCGCCGTGAGCTGAACCCCGCCGTCCGGCAGCGGCGAAACGATGGCGCCTTCCGCGTTCCACGTGACCCCGCCGTTGCCGATGAAGTTGGTAACCGTGGCCGTGTATCTGGCGGTGGCGCCGCTCTGCACCCTCGCCGGCCCGCTGATGGCCACCTGCACATGAGGCATAACGGTGATCAGGGCAGTGGCGGAGGCAGTGGAATCGTCGACGCTGGTAGCCGTGACCCGAACGCCGGTGATCATCTGATCGGCGGCGAAGGGCGCGTGGTATGTACCGTTCGGATCCACGAACCCAGCCTCCTGGCCCTGGCCCATTGACCATCGCACGATGCCGCCCCCACTAACGGTTGCCTGGAGCTTGAGCTGCGTTCCGACGCGGACTATGGCGGTTGGCGGGCTAACGGTAACGGTAAGGTTGGGCAGCAGAGCAACGGTGGCATCCGCCCACCGATTCGGGTCCTGGCGGCTTACGGCGCGCAGCTTCACGGTTTGGCCGCCCGGCGGCATGGCGGTTGGAGCCTTGTAGAGGCCGGTGGAATCGATGGAGCCGCCGCCATCGGTGGTCACTTGCCAGATTACCGACGGGTCAACCGCCCCGGTTACGGTTGCGGTGAGCCGCAGCGTGTTGCCGAGGTGCACGGCGGCGCTCGTCGGCGACACCGCCACCGTGAGCGGGACGATGGACACAACGCAGGCGCCGGAGGCGCTCGGATCCACCGTGCTGGCGGCAACCACCGTAGCCGTCTCGGGTGCGGACGCGGCGCGCGGGGCGGTGTACACACCGTCTTGGGCAACGGTGCCGCGACCGTCCTTCACGGTCCACGTTACGGTCGTATCGACGGCGCCGGTGACGGTGGCGCGCAGCCCCAACGAAGAGCCAACGCCCACGGAGGCCTGCGGTGGATCCACGGCCACCCGCACCGGACCAACGGTGATGGTAGCCGTCCCCGAGCCGGGCAGCTGCGGGTCCAGCGAGACCGCCTCCACCACCACGACCTGATCTGGCGACGGTGGCTTGTTGGGCGCGCTGTACAACCCCTCCGGCGAGATGTTGCCCGGACCCGTTAGGTGCCACTCAACGCTGGCGTCCGACCCGTCTGGCCTCTTGGCGGCAAGCTGCAGCGTTCCTCCCACCGGCACCGACGGGTTCTCCGGCACGATTCGGAGCTGCACGCCCTCCACAACCAAGATCGTGGCGTAGGCCAAGTTACTCGGATCCGTGCCGCTAGTGGCCTTCACATATATGGGCTCTGGCACGGGCGCGTCCGGCGCTTGGTACAAGCCAAGTCCTGCCGACACGTGTCCATGCGGCCCTTCCTGGTCCACGCTCCAGATCACAGATTCCGGCTTGGTGCCGTCTCTCAGGACCGCGGTCAGCTGCACGCTCGAGCTGGGGGTAACGCGGATCACCGGGGGGCTGACCTGTATCTGCGCCTGCCTCACCTCGATGCTGGCGCTTCCCGTGTAGGCACCGTCCAGCGTGCTCGCCTCCACAACGGCGTACTCGGTGTGCTGCACGCCGATGGGTGGCGTGTATTGGCCGGAGGTCGGGTCGATGGCGCCGCGGCCCGACACCAAACGCCACTGGACCGACACTGGCCGCCCGTCCGAGGTTGTGGCGCTGAGGGCCAGGCTCTCGCCGGAGCGAACCATGGCGGGCACTGGGCGTACCACGAGGTTGTCCGCCAGAGCGGGGGAAAGGGCGCCGGCCAGCAGCCACACTGCGGCGATGGCCGACGGCAGTTTGGCCAGCAAGGGACGGGGCCGTGCGAACATCAGCCACTCCCGGCGGGAGGGTTGCGCCGGCTGGAGGCGAGGCGATCGCCAGCTATGCCGGTTACCGCCGCCGCAAACCCGATGCGTCCGGGCACCAGCCAAACCCAAGACGCGCCAAGGGTTACGAACAGAAGCGTATCCTCAACGATCGCGTGGCAAAGGCCCAAGAACAGCCCAATGCGGGTAACCTCGGCCTGCTCCACATTGCCTTCCTCGCCCACCCGCATAAGCGGACCAGCACCGTACAAGATGCCGAAGAACACTCCCACGATGAGCGCAAAGCTGCCCTCCGCGGAAAGGCGCAAGCGGCGGAGAAGGGGCCTAAGGGCGGCTTCCGCTCGGCCAAACGCGTCTGCTCGTTGCAGCCCCTCCAGCACAACCATGATCGGCGTTACGATGAGCAGGATGGTCTTCACCATGCCCAAGCTGCCCAGGGCGGCCTCTCGCAGCGCCGCGAGTAACGGTTCGTCTAGCATAGCGTGCGTGTGGACGGACTTGGAAGCGACTGAGACGCCGAAAGAAGGCGGCCGCTGGCACGTGGTAGTTCCGCGGCCTGTGGCGGCAACTGCGCTCAGCCTCTCAAGATGGCGCCGGCGAGCATGCCTGCCACCAGGCTTGCCAGCACGCGGGCCACGGTAACCTTACCAGCTGCTGCCCCCATTCTACGCAGAACCGCGTACTCCGAGGGCAGGCTGTGGGAGATCACGACCATTAGCCCGATAATCGTGACCTGTTGCGGTGTCATCTGCAACGCCTTGACGGCGGCCAGCGCAGCGTAGATGTTGACGGTGTTCCCCAGCACCAGCGGCGTTGCTGCCTCGCCCGGCAAACCGAACAGCCTCATCGCGGGCGCCAAGAGCCGACCAAGTGCGCCCATCAGCACTGTGTGCTTGAGGAGCGTTACGATGATGTATACGGGCACGATAACCTTGGCCAAACGGAACGTCGTTTCGACGCCGGCAGCAACCCCACGCCACGCGACGCTCCGGGCCTCCATTGCCAGGTACCGCGCTCTGCTAGATGACGAAGCCACTCCACACCTCGTTCGCCAGAGGCAGGCCCTTCTCCGTTAGGCGCAGCCGCGTGCCACGAACCTCCAGCAGGCCCAGGTCGCTCATGCGACGAACGTGCTCGCGGAACTCCCAAAGCACGTCAACGCCAAAGCGGTCTCGCACCTCCCGAACGTCTAGGCCGTCGAGCAGCCTCAAGCCCAGCATCACCATTTCGCCGGCGGCGCGGCGCGGCTCCAGCCGCTCCGCATCCTCCACTGGAAGCTCGCCCGCGGCCACGCGCTGGATGTACGCTTTGGGCAGCCTCACGTTGGTGCGCCGCTCGCCGTCCCAATACGACGCGGCTCCTGCCCCAAAGCCAAGATACGGCCCGTTGTGCCAATACACCTGGTTATGCCTGCTGCGGAACCCCGGTTTCGCGTAGTTGGACACCTCATAACGCTCGTAGCCGTGCTGTTCCGCCACCTGCTGAGCGAGGACGTCCATCTCAAGCTCCGCATCCTCATCTGGCAGGTTCAGGCGGTTTTTGGCGAGCATGCGCCAGAACGGAGTGCCGGGCTCAACCATCAGACTGTACAGGGAGATGTGATCGGGCTGCAACGCCATGGCGCGCTCGAGGGTGTCGCGCCAGTCTGCAACCGTTTGGCCGGGAAGCGCGTAGATGAGATCGATGCTGAGGTTGTCGAAGCCTGCCTCCCGCGCCCAACGCACGCCATCTGCGGCCTCCTGCGCGGTGTGGATGCGCCCGATCGCCTTCAGCAGCCGGTCGTTGAGGCACTGCACACCGAAGCTCAGCCGGTTGAAGCCCGCTCGCCTGAGCTCCTCGAGGTATGCGCGGTCGATTGTGCCCGGGTTGGCCTCAACGGTGATCTCGGGGTTTTGAGCCAGCGGAAACGCCTGGGTGAGCGCCCGAAGCACGCTGCCCAGCTGAGCGGCTGGCACCGTGGTTGGCGTGCCCCCACCGAAATACGCCGTTCCAAAGGCCGGAACGATGGCGCCGGTGACGCCTAACCATCGTTGAACCAGGCGAAACTCAGCCAGGAGGGCTTCGACGTAAGGCTGGGTGTGCTGCCGGCCAATGGCATACGAGTTGAAGTCGCAGTAGGCACACTTCCTCACGCAGTACGGGACATGGACGTACAGGCCCGCTTCCATGGTACAACACTGGGCAGAGCGCGGCTGGTCTGCCATGCCTCGCGGCGTGGCGGTGCTCCGTACAAGCGCCTGCGGACCGCATTGCTGGGCCGCCGCGCCAACGCCGATGCCCCTCGCCAAACTCCAGGGCGCCGAGGTCAGAGATGGTGCAAAGGCGTTCGGCCGTTGCACACAAGCCACGCTGTAGGTGACGGCTGCGTGCTTAGGCGGGTCAATTATACCAGATGCCTGAGCACGCCACAGTTAACGCTTTTGCACCCCGCTCCGGGGGCAGTCTAGGGCGGGATGGCAGTCAGGCGCCCAAGCGGCTGTATTCCTCAAGCAGCCGGAGGTAGCACCGATACTCCTCCAGCGACACCCCAGGCGGCGTCTGGTGGTCGACGCTCGGGATGAAGCCGCCCTGCCGCATCACGGGAAGCAGGCGCTCGAACTCAGCGCGCATGGCGGCTTCACCGCGGGTCATCACCATCTTGTCGTAGTGGCCGATCATGCGGAGAGTTGGGTATCTGCGCCTCAGCTCTGCGGCGTCAACTCCGGCTTGGCGTTCCAGCGGCAGCACGCCATCCACGCCGACCTCCAGCAGCCACGGCACCATTTGGGTCACATCGCCATCGGAGTCCACGATTACAGTTGTACCCATCTCCTTCAACAGGGGCACCACCATGCGGTAGTACGGGGCGATGAACTCGCGGAAGAGCCCCTCGGAGAGCATTGGGCCGTGGTTGTACGACATGTCCTCGGCGAACGTCATGAAGGTTGGAGGACAGACGGCGGCCACGCGCTTGAGCAGGCGCACGTGGTGGGCGGCCAAGTCGCTGTTGATGCGGTGCATCAGCTCCGGCTGGTCGTAGAAGGCGTACAGGTGGCGCTCGATGCCCATAAGGGTGCGCGGCCACCAGAAGAAGCCTTCCAATGTTATCCACACCACGGCATCTCCGCGCTGCTGCGCCGGGGCCCACTCCGCCAGGGTGCGCATGCTGCTCTCGTTGGGACCGTATAGGTACGGCCTTGTCGCCTCGTACTCGTCCATGGAGCCGATGGCGCCTCCGATCGGCACTGGGGCGCCGCCCTCGTACGGGCGAAGCCACGCCTGCCAGTACGGATCCAGGCCAAACGCAGCCGCCGCCGATGCTCCGTCTGCTTGCAGGCCCTCGCTCTGCCAGCGCTGGATGGTCTTGTCCCACCAAACGGCCCACTCAACGCGAGGCAGACGATCCACCTGCTCAAACGCCATCAACGCCCTGAATCGCTCGATGTGGTTCACCTATATGCTCCATGTCGGCGCGCTGCTGCGTCGCCCCAACCAGTTGGGTACATATCAAGGGGATGCATCGTGCGCCTTAGGACCCCACACGACGCAACCACACCTCACGCTCTCCTCCCACCACCGCTCTCCCCGAAAGTGGGAAAGGGGTGCCAGAGCCAGGGTGAGGGCAACTACCGGCCTTGCCCAACCGCATCCTCCACCCAAAAGGGGCAGGGGTGAGGGCAACCACTCCCACGAGCCTCGGCTGACTGCCTCTTCCATCATGCACGGTGGCAAGGGCAATCGCATGGCAACCACCCACCCCCCTGCCTCAACGCGAGCCTAGCGGACCGTCACCTCGTACGCCTTCCCGCGGTCTGTGGCGAAGCGCACCACGCACGGCTCCGACGTCCCCTCAACCTTCACCGGCCTGCCCGATGCCTCCACAGCCTCAACCGCCTGCCCCTTCGGCACCCGCACCACGCACGTGCCCCCTAGCGACGACCGCACCGTCGCCCTCGTTAGCTTCCCGTTCGCCCATCGCATGTCAACCGTGTAGCCGCCCCTGGCCCGCAGCCCCGTTGCCATGCCGCTCCCCCACTCCTTCGGCAGCGCCGGCAGCAGGCTTACCTCCCCAGCATGGCTTTGCAGCAGCATCTCCGCTATCCCCGCCGTCCCACCAAAGTTGCCGTCTATCTGGAACGGCGGATGCGTGTCGAACAGGTTCGGCAACGTCGAGTTGGCTAGCAGCGCTTGCACGTTCTCGTGCGCCTTCTCGCCATCCTCCAGCCTGGCCCAGAAGCTGATGATCCACGCCCGGCTCCACCCCGTATGCCCACCTCCGTGGCTTAGCCGGTATTCCAGCGACTTGCGCGCCGCCGCCGCCAGATCCGGCGTGCCTCGAAGCGTTATCTGGTTGCCAGGATGCAGCGCGAACAGGTGCGACATATGCCTGTGGCCTGGCTCCGGCTCGTCGTAGTCCTCGATCCACTCCTGCAGCCTGCCGGTCTTCTTGCTTATCTGGAGCGGGGCCAGGCGCTTGAGGGCGTCCTCCATGCGGGCGCGCATGTCGGCATCAACGTTCAGTATCTTGCTCGCCTCGATGCAGTGCGTGAACAGGTCGTGGATGATCTCCAGGTCCATTGTGGCGCCGTAGGTGAACTGAGACACAGTGCCGTCTGGCAGCCTGAAGCTGTTCTCTGGCGAGTGCGAGGGGCACGTAACCAGCCGTCCCTTTGGGTCCTCCACCAGGAAGTCCAGCATGAACTGCGCAGCGCCCTTCATAACTGGATAAGCCCGCTTGCGAAGGTAGTTGCGGTCTCCGGAGAAGGCGTAATGCTCCCACAAGTGCTGGCACAGCCACGCTCCGCCCATTGGCCATATGCCCCACACCCCGTCGGCGGGCGTGGTGAAGCCCCAAATGTCCGATAGGTGGTGCACAACCCAGCCGCGGCAGCCGTAGTGGATCTTGGCCGTTCTGCTGCCGGGCTCCACAAGGCTGGCGGTGTAATCTATGAGGGGGATGTGGCACTCCGCCAGGTTGGCGACCTCCGCTGGCCAGTAGTTCATCTCAAGGTTGATGTTCGTATGGTAGTCGGAGTTCCAGGGGGCGTGCATCTCCTGGTTCCACAGCCCCTGCAGGTTGGCAGGGAGGCCTCCGGGCCGCGACGAGCTGATGAGCAGGTACCGACCGAACTGGAAGTAGAGGGCCACAAGCCCCGGGTCGTCTGCGCCCTTCCTGACAGCGGCAAGTCGCTCGTCGGTTGGCAGCGATGGGTTGGGGCCCGGGCCCAGGTCTAGCACCACTCGCTCGAACAGCTTCTGGTAGTCTGCCACATGGTCCGCCCGCAGCTGGTCATACTGCTTTCGGGCCACCGCCGAAAGCCTGTCTTGGCAGGCCTTTTCGGGATCGCCCCCGCGGTAGTTGGTGGCGGCTGCCAGAAGCAGGGTAGCTGCGTCTGCGCCCTGGATCTTGAGTGCGTCGCCGTCGGCGGAGACCGTCCCGCCCTGCGGCAGGACCAGCAATCGAGCTTCGAACCGCATGCCGAGGTTCTGAGCCGAGCCTTCCGGCTTGTCCATCACCTGGCCCCGAAGGACGAGCGTGTTGTCGCCCTCCACGAAGCTGGAGGCATCTTGCTGGCGTGTGATCCGCAGCCTGGCGTTCACGCGGCCTGGCTTGCTGCATCCCAACCTGATGACGATCACCTGGTCTGGCGCAGAGGCGAAAAGCTCGCGCGTGAAGACGGCGTCGCCAACCTGGTAGGAGACGCTTGTGATGGCCGTGTCTAGGCTCAGATCACGGCGGTACTGCTGCACCTCGTCGGGAGCGTCCGTGTCGAGCCAGAGGTCGCCGAGAGATTGGTACGACTTGACGCCAGCGGGTATGCCCATCATGTGCTTGCTGGCAAGGTCCGCGGCCTCCGCGTTCTTGCCCTCGAACAGGAGCCTGCGCACCTCTGGCAGGTACCGGAGGGCCTCCGGGTTGTTGGTGTCCCGCTTATGGCCGTCCCAGAGGGAGTTCTCGTTGAGCTGAACGCGCTCGTGCGCCACCCCGCCAAACACCATGGCGCCCAGGCGCCCGTTGCCCAGCGGCAGCGCCTCCACCCACTGCCGCGCAGGCTGGCGGTACCACAGAACCATGTCCGCATTGGTGGAATGCGCTACCGGCGCCTGGAGCGCCGCCAGACCGAAAAGGAGTCCCATCAACATGCTGCCTCCCGCTGATGCATCGTAGCTAGGACGACCGTTGGGGTCGTACGCGTCGAGATGAGCCGAGCGTACCGTGCATGGTTCCCCTTGCCCAGCTTCGCCACCCCTCTCCGCAAGGCACCGCGGTAGGAGAGCGGACGGAGGTGGCGGCAACCACTTGGCAAACGCTCGCTAATCATATCCTTCCCAATATGCTGTTGGGGCGGCTGGCGTGTGCACCTGCGCCGCCGAGCCCCCGCACAGCCGATGCCAGGAATCCTCTACCGAACGCCAAAGCTGTACGTGCCGGCGCCAACCTCAAACGCGGCGAAGCCATCGCGCAGGCCCACGAAACGCGGGGCATCTGCGTTGGCGGTTGGTACCCCGTTTCGCAGCAGCACTCGCCCTCCCTCTGTGACGGAGGGCTTCCCAATGCCGAGCAGCGGGACCATCACCAGCGCGGATGTGTTGGCCGGCAGGCTCACGTCAAACCTCAGGCCGCCAGCTGCCTTGCGCCACGCAGTGCGAACCAGCCCATACATAGTGCGGTGCTCGGTCCGAGCCCACTCTAGGTCGCCAACCGGCTGTGGGCGGATCAGCATTCGCTGGAACCCGGGGCGCTCCGGGTCCGGGTTGATGCCGCCGAGCGCCTTGTAGAACCACTCGCTGATGGAGCCGAACATGGGGTGGTTGTGCGAGTACGTGTATTCGTCCAGCCGCCAGCTCTCCCACAATGTTGTGGCTCCGTGTTCGAGCATGTAGCCGTAGCTCGGATAGGTACGCTGCGTTGCAATCGTATAGGCCACGTCTGCGCGGCCCATGTCAGTAAGCGCGTTGAGCATGTACTTGGTGCCGAAGATGCCGGTGGTCAGGTGGCCGCTGTGCAGCTCCAAAATGTCCTTCACCAACACTCCCAGCGCGGCGTCCCGCTCTTGGTCTGGCGTCAGGCCCATGTACAGGGCGAACGCTTGGCAGGCTTGGGTGGCGGTGTCGTATCGACCGGTGCCGGCCACCAGGAACCGCTTGTTGAACGCCTCTCGGATCTGCTCCGCCAGGCGCTCGTACTGGTCGGCATCGGCATTGCGACCCAAGGTTCGGGCTATGCGCGAGGCCATCCAGGCGTTGTAGTAGTAGAACGCCGTTGCCGTCAGCGCCTCTGGCTTCTGCACAACACTCTCGTGGTCGCTGATGCACACATCGATGCAGTTATCTTTGGCTTTGGACTGCAGGAACTCCATCCAGCGCTTCGTAGTTGGGTACTGCTCCTCCATCAGGCGCTTGTCGCCGTGATACTGGTACAGCTGCCACTGGAGGAGCGGGTACGCGGTGCCCCACCCAATCGGCCCGCTGTCGCCGCCGAGGCCGCGATCTGCTATGCCCACAAACGGCGACGTCTCGGTCATGCCCCCGTTGGGACGGGCGGCGTCTTGGAGGTCGCGGACGGCCTTGGTGTAGAAGGCGGCCATGTCCAGGTTCATCAAGGCCATTTCGCTGGCGGCCACGATATCGCCGCCATAGCCCAGCCGCTCGCGGTGGGGGCAGTCCGACTGTACGCTGAACATGTTGCTGAGCTGGGCCCACATGCACAGGCTTTGTATGCGGTTGAGCAGCTCGTTGGAGCACCGAAAGCTGCCGGCCTCTTCTACGGCGGAATGCAGCTGAAGCCCCTCTACAGCCTCAAGCGTCGGCCTGCCGGGGTAGCCCGTCACCTCCACATACCGGAACCCGTGCCAAGTGAACCGCGGGCAGTACTCCTCCGGGCCACCCCCCTTCAGGATGTAGGTATCCGTCTGGAGCGCGTCCCGGGGGGCGCCCGGCCCGCCGTCTATGTGGCCGTCCTTGATCTGCGTGCAGGCGGATGTCATGCAGTTCAGCGTGCCGTCTGGGTACAGAAGCTCGCCGTAGCGCATGGTCACGCTGGTGCCCGCCTCGCCGCGCACGCGCAGCCGAACCCAACCCGCGAAGTTCTGCCCAAGGTCGAAGATGAAAACGCCCGGCTTGGGCTCCGTGAGCTTCACCGGTTTCAGGACCCGGCACACCCTGATCGGCGGCGCCATTTGGGCCACCAGCGGCCCCACCGGCTCCGTAGCGCCGACCGCGTGCGGCCACCCGGAGTCGTCGAAGCCCGGCGCGTCCCACCCAGGCACCTCACGCCTTGCGTCGTACACCTCGCCGAGGTATATGCTGTTGCGCAGCACGGGGCCCAGCCCAACCCTCCATGTCTCGTCGGTGACGAACGTCTCGCGGGAACCATCCGCGTAGGCCACCTCAAGCTGGAGTATGAGGCGCGGCTTGCCAACGTCCAGTATCTTGCGCAGGTTCCACCGACCGAACAAGCGAATCGGCAGCGGGTTGTACCACCCGTTGCCCAGCATGGCGCCGATGGCGTTCGCCCCCTGCTTCAGCATAGAGGTAACGTCGTAGGCGGAGTAGAGCACGCGCTTGGAGTAGGTGGTCCACCCGGGGTCCAGCACGTGATCGCCCACCCGCCTGCCGTTTATGTGCAGCTCGTAGTAGCCCAGGCCGGACACGTATGCCCTGGCCCAGCGGACGGGCTTGCGGATCTGCACCTCTTTGCGGAACAGCGGCGCCGGGTTATCCTGGTAGAAGAGCTCGTCGCGATCTGGCAACGGCTCGTTGGAGCAGATCCAGGTGGCGCGCCAGTCCTCCGGGCGCAACAAACCGGTCTCCCACCACGCGGCTTGGCTGAACGGCGACGGACTCCCGTGACTGTCCCAGGTGCGCACCTTCCAATACACACGCATGCCAGAGTGGAGCGGGGCTCCGGCGTACTGGATCTGGTTGCTTTGGTCAGATGAAACCCTGCCGCTGTCCCAGAGGTCCGCGCGGCCCTCTTGGAGTTTCTCCACAGTAGTGGCCGCAAGCACCTGATAGGCGGACTGGACGGCGCCGCGCCTCCCGTCAGTCACCTCCCACGAGAGGCGGGGACGATCGGTATCCAGAGCGAGTGGGTTGACCTGGTACTCACATCTGAGGTTGGTGGGTGCGCCGGGACCGGCAGCTGCCGCCATGGTTGGCCCTCCAATGATCGAAGCTAACGCAGATAAGGCGATGGCAAGTACACGCATCTCGATGTGAAACGGCGCCCGATGCAGGCTGGGCGCTCCACTCTAACAGCTTCCGCCTGTGGGCGGGGCTCACCTGCTTGGGCGCAGGAGCTCACGAATGGGAATGATGGTTGCGGTGTTCGCCGTTCTCCGGCCTCCTATCCCCGGTCATCCCTCCCAAAGCTTTGGGGCCAAGGGTGCAATCCCGTCCGTCGATTGCCCTGGCATAGGAACGATGGGTTTGGTGCCAGACCTCTATGCGTCTGCCAGCTCTGGCCCCGCCCGCACTCGCTGGTGTTGACAGGTTCCAGCAACCGTGTGCTATACTACATGCAGAGGTTACGACCTGCCGCCCATCCTGGGACGTCGGCGGCCCTTGGTCGAAGCCGCGCCACACCGAGCGTAACATGGCCGAGGCTCCTGGCCCGGTGGCGCACGGCGAATGCCCCCATAGCCCGCACCGGAGGATATGCCGATGGATAGCAAACAGCAAGCGGCGGGAACGGAAGAGCGCAAAGAGCAGAAGCAGCGTCGGCCCTACGAGAAGCCGAGCGTCGAGTATGTGGCCCTCACCCCCGAAGAGCGGCTGATGGCCTGCGGAACTCCCTCGAACCTGTTCACTTGCGACGCCTCCAGCTAAGGCTCGCTGCAAAGGGTTTGGGCCGGCCGCTCGGACGGCGAATCGCGTGAAGGCATTGGAGGCTGCAGGGGCGTAGTCTGGCCCCGTCCTGGCGGGGTTTGCCGGCCCTGCGTTGACGAAATGCGCAGGAAAGAGGGGTTCGCGTCGCGCAAGATCGGCGACAGCATTGTGTTGGTGCCCGCGGGCGCTCGGGTGCTGGACATGAACGGGCTTGTCACCATGAACGCCACGGGCCTCTACATCTGGGAGCTGCTGGACGGAACCCACAGCCTGGAGGAGATAGCTGCTAAGGTGGCCGATAGCTTCGAGGTGGACCCCGAGCAGGCCACCACCGACGTCAGGGAGTTCGTGGCACAGCTGCATGGGATCGGTCTCCTCCAAGATGAGCCCGCCGCAGTCTAGCTACAGAGAGCTCACCAGGCGAATCCTACGGGAAGCCGGCGCCGCTGGGCAGCCCGCCAACGGCTCGTTCGAGCTGACCGCCAGGTGCAACTTGGCGTGCCGAATGTGCTATGTTCGGCACAGCCACGTGTGCAAAGCCAATTCCCCGCCGGAGCTGTCCGCAGACCAATGGGCGCAGCTCGCCCTGGAGGCTGTGGACGCCGGCATGGTGTTTCTCCTCCTCACCGGCGGCGAACCCCTTCTCAGGCCAGACTTCTTCGACATCTACCACCGCGTTGCGCCCCTGGGCGTGATGCTTATCCTGTTCACCAACGGCACCCTCGTCACCAAGGAGGTCGCCCGTCGCCTCGCCGAATGCCCTCCCTCTCGCACCGAAGTGACCCTCTACGGCGCCACCGAACCCACCTACGAGGCCGTTACCGGAGCGCCCGGCGGATATCGGCGCTGCGTGGCCGGCATAGAGCACCTCCTCAACGCCGGCCTCACACTCCTCGTGAAGTCAACCGTCTGCGCCCTCAACGTCCACGAGATCGACGAGATGCGCGGCATGGCCGACCGGTGGGGCGTGCCGTTCGCCGTAAGCCCCCACCTGTTTGGGCCGAGAGACGGCGTTGAGTCCGAGTCTTGCCAGCTCAGGCTCACCCCATGCCAGCAGGCGGATGTCGAAGCGCAAGCTTGGGTGGATCCGCCGCCGGCGGAGGACGCCGGGCTTGCCCCGCCGGGTTCTGCCTTCTACTGTTCCGCGGGCACAAGCTCGTTCATCGTCTCCTCAACTGGAGAGATGGGGATCTGCAACGCCCTTCCACTCCCGCGCGCGCAGCCGCTGCAAGTCGGCTTCGCAGAGGCGTGGCGGCAGGTCCGCGAGTTCGCGCTCAGCATTCCCCCAACCCCGCAGTGCGCCAGTTGCGAACTGAGGCGGTACTGCGGATGCTGCCCGGGTTGGTCCTATTCGGAGATGCGGCGGCTGGATGGCGCCGTGCCGTTCCTCTGCGAGCTGGCCAAAGAACGCGCCAAACGGCACCGCAGGCCGGAGGCCGGATGAACCCCGTTTCGATGGCGGTTGCCGGCATGTGCGTGGAGCTGCGGCCAGAGCCAGGCTCGGTGGAGCTTGTCATCCCGGAGCGGTACCGCCCTTTCGTGCTGCGCTCGCCGCCGACGACCGACGCCGTGATCGAGTGGCGTGCTGGCGACCCCGATGCTGTGCCTACCGGAGAGCTGCTGTACGATCCCGGGCTGGCGTGGCGGATGTACCGCTCTGCGGCCGGCGACGGCCTGGTGGCGCGGTTCGTCGGCTTCGGGGATCCACATGGGCCGTCGCTCGCGGCGATGTGGGCCAATCCGAAGTGGAACCGGATCTCGATCACAGAGCGAGCTGGCGCCGCGGCGTCGCGCGAGGTGCTGGCACACGGATTGGGCGAGCTTGCGCTTCGCACGCGCCTCCTCTTCTTCGACGCGATCGCCGTTCACGCCAGCTCCGTAGAGGACGCGGGTAGGGCGTTCCTGTTCCTTGGCCAGTCCGGCGCCGGAAAGAGCACCCAGGCGCGCATCTGGGCCGCCGACCCGAACGTGGCGCTCCTGGCCACGGACCGCGTGGCGCTGCGGCTAACCGATGATGGCGTTGTGGCCTACGGTACACCTTGGGCCAGGCGAGAGGAGCCGGTAGTCAACCGATCCGCCCCCGCCGCCGCCCTCCTTTTTCTGGAGCAGTCCCCGCTGAACAGCCTGCGGCCGCTCCCCCCATCGGCAGCTGCGGCCGCCCTGTTGTCGCGAGCCTACCTTCCGTACTGGGATGTGGCCCTCTTGGACCGCGCGATGCAAGTAGCCCACGAGGTTGTGCAACGCCTTCCCGCGTTTCGGATGCGCTGCAGGCCAGACTGGTCGGCAGTGGAGATGGTGAGAGGCGCGCTATGACCGCCCGCCCAAAGCCCGCCAGGCTCGCCGCGCCCGCCGATGCGAGCCCAACTGCCTACCGAGCGCTGTTTGACCTCTGCGGGTGGCTCTTTCTGGGGCCCCAGTGGCCCGCGCCCAGCCCCCTACCACAGGACGAGCGAGATGCGCTGTGGGACCTTGTGGATCTGTGCGGGCTTGGACCGGCGGTATGGGCGTCCAGAAACCGCCAGGGCAGCTCACCCGTGCCACCAACCATACTTGCGGACTGGGAGCGCCAACACAGGGCGCGTACCTACAAGGCCGCCATCGCCCTGGAGCAGCTAACCGAGCTGGCCGCTGCATTCGATTCAGCTGGCGTGCCACTCGTAGCGCTCAAGGGCATCGCGGCATACCTCAGCCTGTACGACGATCCGGCTTGGCGGCTGATAAGCGATATCGACCTGCTCATCCAGCCCAATCGCGCCGAGGACGCGTCTCGCGTTATGGAGGGCCTCGGATATGAGCACCCGCCGTTCACCCACCTGTGCGCCTCTTCGTACGACGTGCAGATCCACCACCTGAACCATCACCTTAGGCCGTATGCGCGCCCTGGGCTGCTCCCCGTCGAGCTTCACGTGAGCCCGTTCCACCGCCACGGCCGGAGCCGCGCCCTGGGTCTCCTGTGGGCCGACGCGAGGCCCGCGCGCTTGCCCGGCACCAACCTCATGGTGCTGAGCCCGGCCCACGCGTTCATCCATACAGCCACGCACTTCATGAGCCACTTCAGGCCGGGCGAGGGCTGCCTGAGGTGGCTGCTTGATGCCTTGGTCCAGACGTCTCCCAAGGCGCCACCCATCAACTGGGATCAGGTGTGGGCGTCATCTGCGCAGTGGGGGGTTGATAGGGACGTGGCAACCGTGGCCGCCACCCTGCACGCCCATTGGAGGGTGCCCGTGCCGGGCCTACCGCGCACCGCGTCGCCGATCGCGCGGCACCACATCCTCTTACCGAGCCCCATAGGCTCGGCCCTTGGGCGCTACATCGATCGCGTGCTGATGGCCAGGGACCTCCCCGACGCTCGGTCGCGCGCGTGGTACCTGCTGCACCTGCTGTTCCCCGACCCCAGCTACATCCGCGCACGGTACGGCCTGCCCGACGCTGCACCGGTGTGGCCGCGACGCGCGCTCTACCCGGCGGCTCTTATTGCGCGGTTTGCGCGCAGGATGGTTGCGGGCGCACTGGCGGCCGCACGCCGGAGGTGATCGGTTGCATGCACGGTGCCATGCCGCTGATAGCCGCCAGAGCAATCCGCAGACTGGCTCTGCTGGACCGGGCGTACTCCGCGCTTAGCGCACTCCGCTCGGAGCTCGTGCTCGCGCTTGCCTCGGACGCCACCCTCGACGCTTACAACGACCTTGTGTACGGCGTCAGCCCGTTCTATCGCCAGGAGGGACCGGTGGTTCACCGGGGGCTGTTTCGTTGGGAGGCCAAGGCCGTAGCTTCGTTCTTCCCGCGGCCGCCTGCGCGTGTTCTTGTGGGCGGAGCGGGCGCCGGGCGGGAGCCGCTGGCGCTCGCGCAGATGGGCTACTCGGTGGTGGCCTTTGAGGCCGCTCCCGCCCTCGCTGCCCGCATGGCCAGCAATGCGATGGCGATGCCCGGCGTGGAGCCCTATCAGGGCCGCTACGAGGAGCTTCCGCAGCTTCGTGCGGCGGCGCCAGGCCTGTCAAGCGCCAACCTGGAGGAGATGCCCCAGTTCGATGCGGGTATGCTTGGATGGGGAAGCTTCAGCCACATTCGCACGCAGGAGTTACGGATCGCCACCTTGGCGGCGTTTGCCCGGGTGGTAAGGGGTCCGCTGTTGGTGAGCTTTCTGGCGCTGCCAGACACACCCGCCGCCTGCAGCGGCTCCGCGCGCATTAGGCGCCTGCTGCCCTCTAGGCGCCACAGATACCCCGGGGACGCCTTCCACATGCACGCTGGTTTCTGCCACTACGTTTCGGAACGAGAGCTGCTGACCGTTGCCGCTGCCGCTGGTCTCAAGCCGGTTCACGTATCCATCTACGTGGGTCCAGCCTACCAAGGGGACGATGTTGACTACCCCCACGCGGTGCTGATGCCTTACCTGCCTCCGGACGGCGGGGAATCGCCGAATGGCAACCGAAGCACCAACGCAGAAGGCGGAGCACCACCTGCGGCCTGTGCCTGAGCTGCGTTCACGCTCGCCGCAAACACCGGCTCCGCGGGCTCGAACCCCAACTTGCCAAAGAGCCCACGGGAGGCACTGTTCCCTGGCGCCACAAGGCACAGCACCTCCGCGGCGCCGTCGCGCTTAGCCCGCTCCACCAGATGGCGGACGATGGCGGTTCCAACCCCCAGTCCGCGACATCTTGTGCCCACGTGCAGGTTGGCAATCCACCAGCCGTCCACCCCAATCCGTTCTTTCAGCAGCTCTCCGCCACTCCCAATCCCTAAAAGCTTAGGGCCGGACTCGGCAAGCAGATAATGTGCGCCAGCTGCACGTGCGTCTTCCAGCTCCGCTCTGACGATTCGCTCACGATTGGGCGCAGGGAGGCGCGGACGGTAGCCTGCCATGAACTCCGCTAGGCGGGGAACGTCCTCGTCCGTGGCATCTCGCACCACCACGCCGCCCAGAGGGCACAGCCGGCGCCACACTCGCCTGTACCACCTGAATCCACACAGCTGCGAATGCACGCCCGCCAGGCAGACTCGCAAGCGGAACGTCGCCGGCGGCCTCGGAGTGTGCGGAGGAGGCGGCAGCGGCAGCACCACGCCGTCCCTCACCACCCCATCCACCCGGCCGATGACCTCATCGAACGTGACCGGAGCATCGTTGGCCGCCACGGCATCCCCACGGGTGAGCAGCATGCCCGGCGCCGGACGGTTCAGCGCCACGATTCGGTGCGCCACCAGCCTACCTTCGTGCTGGAACAGCACCACGTCGCCAGGGCGGAGCTCGTCAGCGGACGACTTGGAGACGACCACGGTCTCGCCGTCTGGGATGGTGGGATGCATGGAGGAGCCGCGCAGCCGAACGCGGCCTGAGCCGGCATTGGAGACGGCCTCGGCGAGCAGCTGCACCATCTCGCGGCTGTAGCAGGGCACCGGTGGCTGCCGATCGGAAGGGTTGGTAGCCATGGCGGTAGCCAGTTCGCCACGCGTGAGGGGAGTTCCTACGAGGCTGGCAGGGCGGGCAGGTACACGCGGAACGTGGAGCCGACGCCGGGAGTGCTGTCCAGCTCGATGCGGCCATTGTGAGCCCTCACAACCCGCTTGACCAGCGACAGCCCCAACCCAGTGCCAGGCACGCCCTTTGTGTCGGGCGAGGAGACACGGTAGAACTCATCCCAGACCTTGGACTGCTCCGCGGATGGGATGCCGATGCCGGTGTCGGCAACGTCCAAGCGCACCCACTGCCCGGCCCTGGCCAACGCGACGCCGACGTGGCCTCCAGGCCGGTTGTACTTGATGGCGTTGCTGAGCAGGTTGGTAACCAAGCGCACGATATCTCCACGATCCGCCATCACCAACGGGAGGCCGGGCTGAGCGCTAGTGGTGAGTGTTAGCCCACGGTCCTGCGCCAGCGCACGCATGAGGTCGGCCACCTCCTCCACCAGGTCGCTCAGCGCAAGAGGTTCGAGGTGTTTGGCGACCTGGCCAGCGGTAACCTGCGAGATCCCAAGCAGATCGTCAATCAGCGCGAGGAGGCCCTTAGCCCGCTCGCTACACCTAACGAGCATGCGACGAAGCTGATCCTGATCCGCGCCAGCCAGCCCCGCCACCAAAACGTCCAAGTAGCTGAGGATGGCCGCCACTGGGGCGCGCAGCTCGTGCGAAAGAACGGCGATGAAGCCGCTGCTCGCGCGATCGTCCTGGCTTGGGGAGGCAGCACTCGAGATGAGGACGGCGGAACCGGCGTCGCAGGCGGGGCAAACCCGAGCAACCAGGTTGCGGCCGCCAACGCAGAGGTTGCAAAGGACGGGAGGTGCGGGACTGGAACCGCGGGCGAGTGCGGACATGGCACGCTCAAGCTCGGGTTGGCCGGTGGCGCCCGCAATCGGCTCACCCGGGTTGGGAAGGCGGCCAATGCCCAGCAACCGAGGCGCAGCGGCGTTGTAGAACAGCACCCGCCCATCCGGGTCCACCACCAGCACGCCATCGTCCATGCAGTCAAAGATGGCGGTGGCCATGCGGCCAAGCAGTTCGTCCTGCAACAGCGTGCTCAAGGTCGGTAGCTCCTGACGAACGGGCGTGACAAGGCCAGGTGCGGTGGGCGCCCGGCCTTGTCACGACGGCAGTGCGGTGCGCTCAGCGCAGATACTCATCGATTGCAGCAGCGGCAGCCTTGCCCGCGCCCATTGCGCTGATGACGGTTGCCGCGCCGGTGACGATATCGCCGCCAGCGAAAACGCCCTCCATGGAGGTGCGGCCGGTGGACAGGTCGGCCACTATGTTGCCGTGGCGACCGGTTTTCAGTTGCGGGGTTGTGTTGGGTATGAGCGGGTTGGGCCTTTGACCGATAGCTACGATGACGGTGTCGGCCTCCAGCACCTCTTCTGAGCCGGGGATGGGCACAGGGCTGCGGCGGCCGGACTCGTCGGGCTCGCCCAACTCCATGTGGATGACTTCCATCTGCCGGACGGCGCCCTGGTCGTCGCCGAAGTAGCGGATGGGCGCCGTAAGGAGGCAGAACTGGATGCCTTCCTCCTTGGCGTGCTCCACCTCCTCCATTCGGGCGGGGATCTCCTTGTCGCTTCGGCGATAGACGATCTTCACATCTTTGGCGCCGAGCCTGAGGGCGACGCGGGCGGAGTCCATAGCCACGTTGCCCGCACCGATGACGGCCACCTTCTCGCCGACGCGGACGGGCGTGTCGTACTCCGGGAAGAGGTACGCCTTCATAAGGTTCACCCGGGTGAGGAACTCGTTGGCGGAGTAGATGCCGATGAGGTTCTCGCCGGGGATGCGCATGAAGGACGGGAGCCCGGCGCCGGTGCCCACGAAGACGGCTTTGTAGCCCATCTGGAACAGCTCATCGATGGTGTAGACGAGGCCGATGGGCATGTTGGTTTGGATCTCAACGCCGAGGCGCTTGATGTAGTCTATCTCCTGGGCCACTATCTCCTTGGGCAGACGGAACTCGGGGATGCCGTACACGAGGACGCCGCCGGGCACGTGGAGCGTCTCGAACACGGTCACATCGTAGCCCATCTTGGCGAGGTCTCCCGCGCAGGTGAGGCCCGCCGGCCCCGACCCGACGACAGCTACCTTCTTGCGCTTGCTTGCTGCCCTCTCCGGCATCTTAACGCCAGTGGAGCGCTCCCAGTCGGCGATGAAGCGCTCGAGGCGGCCGATGCCACCCGGCTGGCCCAGCTTGCCCAAGATGCAGAGCTGCTCGCACTGGTTCTCCTGGGGGCACACCCTGCCGCAGATGGCGGGCAGGCTGTTGTATTGCTTCATTATGCGAGCAGAGGCCTCGAGGTTGCCCTTGGCCAGCTCGCCGATGAATCCTTTTATGTCCACCCCAACCGGGCAACCGGCCACGCACTTCGGGTTCTTGCACTGGAGGCACCGGCTGGCCTCCTTCACGGCCTCCTCAACGGAGTAGCCGTACGGCACCTCATCGAAGTTGTGGATGCGTTCGCTTACCGGCTGCTCGCGCATGGGGACTTTTTTCTTTTTCCACTCTTCCATCAGCTGCTCAAACTCCCGCTGGCCGCGCGTCACTTCACCGGCTGAGGCACTCCGGTAAGCCGACACGTGTGCATTTCCAGCTGTTCGGCCTCACGATACGTTGCAAGCCTCTTCGTGAGCAGGTCCCAGTTAACCGCGTGTCCGTCGAACTCCGGCCCATCGACGCATGCGAAGCGGGTCTCGCCGCCGATCTCCACTCGGCAGCCGCCGCACATGCCAGTGCCGTCTACCATTATAGGATTTAGACTCACTATTGTGGGAATGTTATGTTCCTTTGTGATGCCGGAAACCACGCGCATCATGGGCACTGGACCGATGGCGACAACCTGGTCTATCTGGCGGCCCTGGGCGATGAGGTCTTTGAGGGCATCGGAGACGAACCCCTTGCGACCTTTGGTGCCGTCGTCGGTTGTGAGGATGAACTCGTCGCTTAGGCTGCGGATCTCGTCCTCCAAGATGACGAGCGATTCCGAGCGAGCGCCCAGGATGGAGATGACGTAGTTGCCGGCTTCTCGGAAGCCCGCCAGCACGTGGTACAGCACCGCCGTACCCACTCCGCCGCCGATGGCCACCACCGTGCCCACCTTCTCGATATGCGTTGGCCTACCGAAGGGGCCCGCCAGGTCCAGGATCCGATCGCCTTCGTTGAGGGCGCAGAGCATGTGGGTGGTTTTGCCCACCTCTTGAATTATCAGCGTGATGGTGCCGGCATCGCGGTCTTTGGTACAGATGGTTAGCGGAATGCGCTCGCCCTTTTCGTGCACCCTGAGCATAATGAACTGCCCCGGCTTGCATTTGCGCGCGATGTGAGGCGCATACACCTCCATGCGCGTGATACTCTGAGCGAGGCTTTGCTTGCTTATTATCTCGAACATGACACCGCCTTAAGCAGCAAACCGTGGCCCAATATGGGCCCACCACTTCGCGAGGTGCCATTCCGGCCGGGCCCGAAGGGAGCCGGAAGGCGAAGCCATTGTTAGCGTGGTGCTCCACGCGATGAGCAAGCCTATGAGGCAGCCAAGCCGATCAGGCGCAGCACCTCGGCGACGGCCTCGTCCGCGCGCCGCCTGCAACCATCGGTGAGCTGCGTGCCCAAGTCGAAGCTTTCTCCGCGAACGGATACGAGGTGACCCGCCGGGGAGCTGCCAGTGGCAAGCCGCGCGAGCGACAGGAGCATGCCCGGGCTCATGTGGTGGGTAACGGCCTGGAAGCCGTAACCCTCCTCCACGGGAACAACCCGCACATCCTCTGGCACTGTGCCGGTGTGCGCGTCCACGAACACCACCGTGGAGTAGTCCGCCACGGTATCCGCGAGCTCGGGCAGCAGCTGGTGGAGTGCGACGGCGTCCACGGGGTGGCCGAGGTCGTCCAGGCCGTCCTCGTCGGCGGTAAGCTGGGGCAAGCCAACCCTGGCGCGGACGGCGTTGACCACGTAGAGGCCGACGCCGTCGTCTCGACGGATGGCGTTGCCGAAGCCCACAACAAGGGCTCTATGTTCCGCGGGGCTATTCATGCCACATCACCAAGGAAGGCAGCCAGCGCGAAAGGGCCGAAGGGCGCCAACCGATAGCCGGTATCGCGCCGAAGCTGTGGAGGAGCCCATGGCCCCGTCCCGGCTGGCGCCCTTCGGGGATGCACACGCCGATCAATCGCGGACCATTCGGTCCAGCACCTCGCCACCTGGAGCCACGAGCTCCAACACGATGGGCATGGCGCCTACGGCGTGCGTGGAGCACGAAAGGCACGGATCGTGAGCGCGGATCGCCGCCTCAACCCTGTTGAGCATCCCTTCCGTTAGCTTGGTGCCGTCCACGCAAGCCTTTGCCACCACCTCAACCGACTTGCTCATGGCCCAGTTGTTGTGCCCCGTGGCCACGATGAGGTTGGCTTTGGTGATGAGGCCGTCCTCGTCGGTCTTGTAGTGGTGGATGAGGGTGCCGCGCGGCGCTTCGATGCAGCCGACGCCCTCGCCCACGATCTGCTTGCTGGAGGCCACCAACTCCGTGGAAAGGATATCGGGATCCAGTAGCAGCTCTCTCATTCGCTCTATGGCGTACAGGTCCTCTATCAGCCGTGCATAGTGGAACCAGAGGGTGCCTTCCACGGGCTTTCCGGGGTTGATGGCGCGGAACTGCTGCAGCTCTGCGTTGGCCTCGGGGGTGCTGATTTTGTCCGCAGCGTTGAGGCGTCCAAGCGGCCCCACTCTGTACACGCCGTCCGGCCAGCCCTTCTTGCGGTAATACGGGAACTTGAGGTACGACCAGTCCTCAACGTGCTCGGCGATGACGTCGAGGTAGCTGCGGGGCTCGAACTCCTCGAGGCGCTTGCCGTCCTGATCCACCAGGCGAACCTTGCCCTCGTACAGCTGGAGGCCGCCGTCCGGCTCAACGGTGCCCATGTAGCCGCTCTTGAGGACGGCGAAGCTGTTGACGAGGTCCATGTTCTCGCCATACCACCCCTTGGCCACCTTTATGCCGGTTTTGACGATCTCCATCATCTCGTCGATCTGAGAGAGGATGGCGTCGCGGCTCTCGACGGAGAGGGGCGCGTTGACGCCGCCGGGGATGGAGTGGTTGGGGTGGACTCGCCTGCCGGAGAGGGCCTTGATGACGTCCTGCCCGAAGGCGCGCAGCCGGATGGCCTTGGCGGCGAGCTGGGGGTCGGCGTTGAGCACACCAACCACGTTGCGTATGGCGGGGTCCGCGTCGAACCCGAGCAACAGGTCCGGGCCGGCCAAATGGAAGAAGTGCATTGAGTGGGACTGGACGACCTGGCCCATGTGCATGAGCTCTCTTAGGAGCTGGGCGGGCCTGGGCGGGGTAACGCCGATGAGTGCGTCGCAGGCCTTGGCGGCGGCCAGGTGGTGGCTCACGGGGCAGATGCCGCAGATTCTGGATGTGATCTGTGGCATCTCGAAGAAGGGCCGCCCCTCAACGAACTTCTCGAAGCCGCGGAACTCGTCCACGTGCAGGCGCGCTTCCTCCACCTTCCCGCTGTCGTTCAGGTGTATGCTCACCTTGGCGTGGCCCTCGATCCGCGTTACTGGCTCTATCGTGATGGTTTTCATCGTTGCGCTCTTCCGCAAACCTGGCGCCAGCGCGTGGGTGCGCTAGTCGTACCTCAGGTTCTCGTTGGTCAGCACCGGCACGCGGCCGGCAAGCAGTTCGGAAAGGGCGTGGTAGATGGCGTCGGCGGATGGCGGGCACCCGGGGATGTAGACGTCCACATCCACTATCTGGTTGAGGGGACACGCCTTGTTGATCGGCCTGCTGAGCTCAGGCGCGCTCGGCACCTGTCCCTCAACGGTGCTCTCAGTCTCCACGTAGGCACGCTGCAGGGCCTCGCGCATGGACACCAGGTTGCGCATGGTGACGATGCCGCCGAACACCGCACAGTCGCCGAGGGCAACCAGGATCTTGCACCGCTCTCGCATTTGCTTAGCCGTCTCCACGTTGGCGGTGTTGTTGATGGCGCCCTCCAGAATGCCCACCGTCACGCCATCCTCCGGCGGGTGCTTTAGGTCGGTGATTGGGCTGGACGTTATCTCAACGCTCTCCAGCAGCTTGACGAGCCTTTCGTCGATATCTAGCAACGACATGTGGCAGCCAGCGCAGCCGCCCAGCCAATCGGTAGCTATCTTGACCTTGGCCATGGCTTCTCCTTTGGTGATCGGAAGGCGCGCCTAGAGCCTTGCCGACAGCCGTGACAGAACCTCTGTCTCCGGCAGCACGTCCTCGTCTGGCGTAAGGACACGGCGGGCGGAGACGGTTCGGCCCTCCAGGTTCACGTAGGTGCCATCTCGCTCGCACCACACGGGCGCGGGCAGCACCACATCGGCCTTTTCGGTGAGCGGGCCGTGGTAGGCAGCGTGCACCACCAGGCGCTTGGCGTTGGCCACACGCTGGGCAACCTCGCCGTTCTGCTCGCGCTCGCCAATCATCACGTACGCCACGTCGGCGCTGGTTGGGGCGCTGCCGTTGGCCAGGCCCATTCGAGCGGCGTAGGCGGCGTTCGCGGCGGGATCAAGCCTAAGGAACTTGGCGGCACCGGCAAGCTCCTTGATCTGGCCCACCTGGTCCTCGCACACGCCTGGGCCGTACACCACCACCGGCCATTGGCTGCTTCGGCAGACGGCCACGGCGTTCTCAACGGAGACGGCGCCGGCGCCTTTGGAAGCGAGCTGGGATGGCGACGCGCCGTTCTGGGCAACCGCCACAACCTTGGCGCCCCTGTTGCGGGCCCTGCGGATGCGGTAGCCCACAACCGGGTGGTCCTCCAGCGGATCGGCGCCGACGATGGCGATGCAGTCCGCCGAATCCAGGTCGGCCAGGGCGCCGTTGGCGGGGAGATCCAAGCCGTTCAGGAGCGGCTCGATGGCGGCGGGGCTGGCATTGAGCTTGTTGCGGAACAGGGCAACGAAGCTGTCTAGGCACTCGCTGGGCGCATTGGCGGTGGCCAAGGCGGATATTCCACCACCGTTGGCGGATGCTATGCACTCAGCGGCGGCATCCAGCGCCTCGTCCAAGGTTACGGGCACCAGGCGGCCGTCTTGCCGCACCATTGGCGAGGTTACCCTATCGCGCGTATCGTACAGCGGCTCGAACCGGCCCTTGGCGCACAGCACACCGTTGGTTGGGCCGTCCCAAACGCCATCCACGCGAAGCACGCGGCCGGCACGGGTAACCACCTCGGTGTCGCAGCCCACAGAGCAGAAGGTGCAGATGCTCTTGGTCTTGGTTACGTCCGCGTTTCTGCCGCCGTAGGCGCTCTTGCGGTCTATGAGGGCACCGGTGGGGCATACCTGGAGGCAGGTTCCGCAGCTCACGCAGGAGGAATCGCCGAACGGCACGTCTAGGTCGGCGATGATCATGGTTTCGGAGCCGCGGCCCTTAACGCCAAGGGTTCTCATGCCAACCAGCTCGTCGCAAGCGCGGACGCACCGGCGGCATAGCACGCACCGGTTGTGGTCCATTATGAAGTATTGGCGGCTGCCGTCCACCGGCATTCTCTCGTTGGGCGACGGGTACGTCCATTTGTCCATGCCGTACCTGTACGCCAGGTTTTGCAGCTCGCAATCGCCACTCATCTCGCAGTACATGCAGTAGTGGTTGCGCTCGGAGAAGAGCATCTCCAGCACGAACTTGCGCAGCTGCACGAGTTTGGGGGTTTCGGTTTGGACCTCCATGCCTTCGCTGACGGGGTAGGTGCAGGCGGGGTGGATCTTCTTCTCGTTGGCGATCTCCACAACGCACATCCTGCACGCACCGAACCCCGCGAGGGCCGGGTGGTGGCAGAGGGTGGGAATATCCACACCCGCCTCCTTAGCGGCCTCGAGGATGGTGCAACCCTCGCGCGCCTGGATGGTTTGTCCGTTCAGCTTCAGCGTAACTGTCGCCATAGCGCTATTCATCTCCTCCGTGAGCGTCAGGCCAGCGCCTCTTCCGCCGCCACGGGTCGGTGCGTCTTCATCCACTCGGACCACTCCAGGTCGCAGCGGAGGCAACGCTTGCACTCAAGCCTCGCCGTGGCCTCGTCGAAGCCCAACTCCACCTCGGCGAACGAACCAACTCGCTCCTCAGCCGGAAGCTCGGGCATCTTGGCCCGCTTGGTCTCCGCAAACTCCTCCGGGTCGAACAGCTGAGGCACCTCGTGGTACGGGGTAACGAACTTGGGCCGCTCGATGTGCACGCCCGACAGGAACGCGTCGACGGAGACGGCCGCCTTGTTGCCCTGAGCGACGGCCTCTGCGACGGTGGCGGGGCCGAGGGTGGCGTCTCCGCAGGCAAACACGCCCTCGCGGGAGGTTGCCAGGTTGGGCCCCACGGTGAGGGTGCTGTCTCGGTTGAAGCTTATGCCCTCGCTGCCGGCCATGGCCTCGGCTTCCGTTGCCTGGCCGATGGCGGGAACCACCATGTCCACATCCAGCACGAACTCGGAGCCCTCGATGGGCTTGGGCTTGCGGCGGGCGCTGTCATCGAACTCCGCCAGTTGCTGGGCCTGGCACTCAAGGCCAATCACGTGGTCATCGCCGAGCACGCGCACCGGGTTGGTTAGGAAGTGGAACCGAACGCCTTCCATTAGGGCGGCGTGTATCTCCTCTTTCCAGGCCGGCATATCCTCGCGGGTGCGGCGGTACACGATGTGGACCTGGCTGGCGCCGAGGCGCAGGGCCGTACGGGCGACGTCGGTTGCCACCGCGCCGCCGCCCACTATGGCCACGCGCTTGCCCTTTACGTCCGGAGGGTTGCCCAAAGCAACGTCCTTGAGGAAGACGGTGCCGTGCATGACTCCGGGCAGGTCCTCCCCCGGGATTCCCAAGCGGCGGCTCTTGTGTGCGCCGATGGCCAGCACGACGGCGTTGAAGCCCTGGTCTTGGAACAGGGAGTCGATGGTGAAATCCTTGCCAAGCTCCTGTTCGAGTTTGAGCTCAATGCCGGCGCGGAGGATGCCCTCGATCTCGGTGTTGAGGATGTTGCGCGGCAGGCGGTACTCCGGAATGCCAACGGCCATCATGCCGCCAGCGATGGGCAGCTTGTCGAAGACGGTAACCTGGTAGCCGCGCTGGGCCAACCTGAGGGCGGCGGTGAGGCCGGCGGGTCCGGCGCCGATGACGGCAACCTTCTGTGGCTTGGCCTCGGCAACCTTGGCTGGCGTCCAGGGGTTGTTGATCTCGTGGTCCGCCATGAACCGCTTGACCTGGCGTATGGCGAGGGGCTCATCCACGTCCGAGCGGCGGCAGCGGCCCTCGCAGAAGGCGGGGCACACCCTGCCGCAGATGAGCGGGAACGGGTTGCGCTCGCGGTGCACCTCGAGGGCCTCGGCGTACCGGCCCTGGGCAATGAGCGAGACGTACGCGGGCACGTCCACCTCGGCGGGGCAGGCGTTTACGCAGCGGGCCCTCGTTAGCGTCTTGCATCCGCCTGCGGGGCATCTGCCCTCTAGGATGTGCGTGCGGAACTCGTCCTCGAAGTACATGAGGGCGGAGATGACGGGACCGGGGGTGAGCTGGCCAAGGCCGCACAGCGACCCGGTTTGCATTCCCCAAGCGATCTCGCGTATGCGATCGAGGTCCGAGAGCTTACCGCGCCCCTCGGTTATGCGATTGAGGATCTCCAGCATCCTGGCGCCGCCCACGCGACACGGGGTGCACTGGCCGCACGACTCGGCCTGAGCGAAGGTGAGGAAGAACTTGGAGAACTCCACCATGCAGGTGCCTTCGTCCACCACGATCATGCCGCCGGAGCCCATCACGGCGCCGGCCTCGCGGAGGAAATCGAAGTCCACGCGGACGTTCAGCATGGAGGCTGGAAGGCACCCACCTAGCGGGCCTCCGGTTTGAACGGCTTTGAACTTCTTGCCATCCCTGATGCCGCCGCCGATGTCGTACACGATCTCGCCGAGCGTGATGCCCATGGGCACCTCTAGGAGACCGGTGTTGTTCACCTCGCCGGTTAGGGCCAGGATGGCGGTGCCGGGGTTGCCCGGGGTGCCGACCTCGTGGAACCAGTCCGCGCCCTTGGCAACGATCTGGGGCACATTTGCGTACGTCTTAACGTTGTTGACGTTTGTTGGCTTGCCCCACAGGCCCACCGTTACCGGGAACGGAGGCCTGACGCGGGGCTCTCCGCGCTTGCCCTCGATGGAGTTGATGAGGGCGGTCTCTTCGCCGCAGACGAACGCCCCGGCGCCCTCCATCAGGTGGATATGGAAGCTGAAGCCGGAGCCCAAGATGTCGTCGCCGAGCAGGCCGTACTCCTCCGCCTGGGCGATGGCGACCTTGAGGCGCTCCAGGGCGAGCGGATACTCCGCGCGGCAGTAGATGTAGCCGTGGTTGGCACCGATTGCGTAGCCGGCCAGCGCCATTCCCTCCAACACGGAGTGCGGATCGCCCTCCAGAATCGAACGGTCCATGAAGGCGCCGGGGTCGCCCTCGTCGGCGTTGCAGACGACGTACTTGGGACTGCCCGGGGCTTTGCGGGTGAACTCCCATTTGAGGCCGGCCGGGAAGCCGCCGCCACCGCGACCGCGAAGGCCGGAGCGCTTCACTACGTCGATTACCTCTTCCGGGGTCATCTCGAAGAGCGCCTTGGGCAGCGCCTCGTAACCTCCGCTGGCTATGTACTCCTCGATGCGATCTGGGTCTATGATGCCGCAGTTGCGGAGGGTGATGCGCTTTTGCTTGGCATAGAAGGGCACCTCTTTGAAGCGAGGCGTGGGCCTCTGGGTCTCCGGCTCTTTGAACACCAGGCGCGTAACCGGCCGTCCTTTGATGAGGGTTTCCTCAACTATAACCGGCACGTCGCTGGGCTGAACCTGGCAGTAGAAGAGGCCCTCTGGATAGATGACCATCAGCGGGCCCTGGGCGCAGAAGCCGCGGCACCCTGTCTCTACTACTCGGACCTCGTCCTGAAGGCCGCGCTTGGATATCTCCTCGCGCATGAGCGTGGCAAGCTGCGCCGAGTTCGCCAGCGAGCATGCGGCGCCGCCACACACCAGAACGTTCGCCCTATAGAAAGGCTCTGCCATACCTAGACTCCTCCTGAGCGGTGCTCGCCTACAAGACGCACCGCTTGCACATCGAAAGGAACCGGCCGGAGTTGCCAGCTCCGTTGGCCTGCGTAGGACAGGCGCCTGCTCGCTATTGGAACGCCGCTGGCCTGCCGGTGGCCCACTCCCACACCGGCTCTCCGCGTCGCACGTGCTGATCTATGATGCGGGGCACCATATCGGGCTTGACGTTTGCGTAGGTAACGCGAGACTTGCCGGTTAACTCCACATCAACCAATGGCTCTTTCGCGCACATTCCAACGCAACCGGTGGTTTCCACCGTGGCTCTGATATTGCTTGCGGCAAGCTCGTCCAGAATGGCGCGCATCACCTCCCGGGCGCCCGCCGCAATGCCGCAGGTGCCCATCGCCACGATGATGCGGGCATCGGCCTGGCTGCGCGCCGCCATCTCCTGCTTTGCCGCCTCCCGGACCCTCTGCAGGTCCTCAAGGCTCTTCAATTTGGGCATCTGGCCATCTCCTTTAGTGCTGTTTGGGCCGCGCTCCGGAGGCCTCCTCGGGCCGCAGGCCGCGCTCGCCTTCTTCCAGCGCCTTTCGCATCCACTCACGCACCAACGGGTGCGAGAGGGGCACGTCTCCCAGCTCTCTTCTCACCTCGGCAGAATCGAACTCGAACTCGCGGCTGCCAACTTTGTGTCTGTATCGCACGTCTATCGGGCGGTCCGACAGGAGGGCGGCCATAATGACGGCGGGCATATCGCCCAAGGGCGCGCGGTCTATGTGGCTTTGCCTGAAGGTAGCGGTGATGCAAGTGCCCTGGCCGGGACGCGAATCCACCTTCAGGTCGCCGTCGCAGCGGCGAGCGGCCTCGGCAAAAAGCGGGAGGCCAAGCCCCACGTGGCGCGTCTTTCGCGTGGTAACGAACGGATTGGTAACGTTTGCGGCCATCTCTTGGCTCATGCCTCTGCCGTTGTCCGCCACCCGAATGGTGAGCGTATCGGCAGACGGGTCCTCGTCGATCTGCACGTCCACAGCAGTTGCGCCCGCGTCCACCGCGTTTCGCACAGCGTCCAGAATGTGCAAAGAGAGCTCGAGCACCGGCTAGCTCTTGCGTAGGATGGCGGCCATTCGCTCTGGGGTTAGCCGCCCCTCTACGCGATCGTTGATGAGGGCTACCGGCCCGGAGCCACAGGAGCCCAGGCAGTAGACCACCTCAAAGGTGAACTCGTTGTCGGGCGTGGTTTCGCCTGGGCCGATGCCCAGCTCACGCTCGATGGTGTCGATGATTCTGCCCGCGCCGCGAACGTGGCATGCGGTACCGTCGCACTGGCGGATGACAACGCGCCCGCGCGGGGTGAGGTAGAACTGGGAGTAGAAGGTGGCCACGCCGTAAACCTCGCTGAGCGGCGTATCTGTGCGTTCAGCTATACGGGCGAGCACCTTCGCTGGCAGGTAGCCGTAGATGTCTTGCGCGCGCTGAAGAAGCGGGATGAGGGCACCCCCACGGCTGTTCATCTCGTCGATAGCCATATCCAAGGGTGCCAGGTCCAGCTTCTTACATTGGCACACATGCTCAGTGGTTTGGGTCATTGCTGCTCCCTCCTCGGAGCTGCGGTCAGTTAGCCGCGTAGGTTACGGTAACTGCCCTACCTCGGCGCGATCTGAGGGCCAAGGAGATCTCCTCAACGTTGGCGTTTTGGATGGTGAAGACGGTGCGGCAGCCCAGTTCGGAGAGCCGGTGGGCGTCTCCGCCAATCACCAACGGCCAGCTGGCAAGCTGAGGCCACTGTTTGAAGCCCCACCTCGGGTTGAACCTGGGAGTCACCTCCAAGCCATCGGCCCGCAAGCCCTCCGGAACGAATCCGAGGTTGGCCAGCAGGCTGAACGACGGTCGATCGACATGGGCGGGAATCGCCAAGCCGCCCAAACTGTGAACTGCACGAACGGCATCCTCGAGGCTGATGTCAGCCGAAGTGGCCAGCAGCCTCTGCTCGGTGCGGATCCAATCGCCGGTGTAATCCACCACGTACTGCGCGCCGAAAAGGTCCTCGTTGTTAGCCATGGCGGGCAGCCTGGCAAACACCTCCTCCTGCCATCGGCGGCACTCCTCCACGCGGTCGAACAGGCAAAGGAGGTGGACCTCCTCGCGGGTTTGCAGCTCCATGCCTGGGAGGACGTGAACGCCGGAGCCTGCTGCGGCGCAAATGAGGGCCTCCGCGTTGTCGCTGGCGTTATGGTCCGTAACGGCAATCATGCCCAATCCAAGCTCCTGCGCCCGCCTCACGATGAGGGGCGGGATCATCTCCACCTCCGCGCAGGCGGAGAGGACGGTATGAACGTGCAGGTCGGCTGCCACTGACCTCAGCATATCGGGTTGCTCTGGATGGGCTAAGCATCGGCCAGCCCGTCTCTCACCCCCAAGGCCCACAGGCGGCCAACAACGGCGAAGGTGGTGTTCTGGGATACCATGAGGGCGACGTTTTCGCTCTCGGCGCGGGCAGTGGTCTCGTCGTCGGGGCGGTTGCCCTCGGTGATGACCACGGCGGCCAGGCCCAACAGGCTTGCCACCGCCACCACGTTCATGTGCGATTGAAGGGTCACCCACACGTAGCCTTTCTTGGCGCCGCTCATGGCGCAGCTGAGCAGATCGGTGGCGTACCCGCCCGCGATCGCCTCGTCTGGCTGCTTTGGCGCCACCAACACCTCCAAGCCCAGCTCGTCGGCCATCTGCCTAAGCGAAACCATTGCCTCAGCCTCCGTTCCGGCAATCGGCGCCGGACCTACGCGGCGCGGGCCCGCTTTCTTCTCGGAAGGTCGAACTCGGTCTCCAGTTTGGTGCCCACGCCGACACGGGACTCCAGGTTCATGCGGTCGGCGCAACGCTTCACGTTCATCAGGCCCATGCCGGCGCCAAAGCCGAGCTCGCGGATCCAGTTGGGCGCGGTTGAGTATCCCGGGCGCATAACGGCCTCAACGTCCTCTATGCCGGGCCCGTTGTCGATGGCGGTAACGCGGATCAGCTCCGGCTGAATCACCGCCACCAGATCTCCGCCCTCGTTTGTGTGGATGACGAGGTTCATCTCGGCCTCGTAGGCGGCGATGGCGACGCGGCGAACCACCTGCGCGGGGGTACCGAGGTAGCTGAGCACCCTTTTCAGCTTGCTTGAGGCGCCGCCGCCGCCCCGAAAGTCGTTCGCCTTCACGTGATAGCGCAGAATCAGCTCGGTGTGGTCCGACGTGACGTCGTCGAAGAAGTGCGTATCTCGCCCGGGAGATGGCTCCTCCTGCTGGTAGTTGAGGCCCACCGCCTCCAGAAGCCCGCGGGTTATATCGCCAGCGGTTATGATCCCAACCAGGTTGCCGTCCGCATCAACCACGGGCAGCCGCCCCACCTTGTGCGTGGCAAACCGCTTCACAGCCTCGATCACGGAGTCGCTGGCCCTCACGGTGATGACGTTGCGTGTCATCTTGTCGCCAACCAAGGCCCGCGTATCGCCCTGCTCCAGGGCGCGAATGAGGTTCTCGATGGAGATGATGCCAACCATGCGGCCTTCTTCCACCACGGGAACCCCGGAGATCCGGTTGAGGCGCAGCACCTCCTTGAGCTCGCCTATGGTAGCGGTGGGCGGGATCGTGATCACGTCCCGGCGCATCACGCGCTCCGCTGGGAGCTCGTAGATGAGCTCGTGAACCCTCGTTATGTAGGGAATGTGCGACACCGCGCGCCTCCATCGAGCGGCCCACGCTAGCTATCGGCATCACAGCCAACCATGCCGGCCTGGTAAAGGCGGCCGCACAGCTCGAACATCGTGTACGGCGAGACGATGAGCGGAATGTCCTTCTCCTCCGCCAATGCGATGGCGGCCTGCTCCGGTCTCTTGCCGCGAACGATGAGCACGGCGGCTATATCTGCCATCTCCGCAGTGCGGATGACCTGCGCGTTTGCCAGGCCGGTGATGAGCAGCGACCTTGGCTTGGCAAAGGCGAGCACGTCGCTCATCAGGTCGGCGCTGGCGGCGTACCGAATGTCCATGCTCAAGTGGTTATTGCCCACCAGAACGGTTCCGTTGGCCGTTTCCACGATGCGCCTGAGCTCCACTAGAACAGCCCCCATTCACATCCGGGATGGTAACAACCCGGGAGCGCTGCCGGACGCCACGCGTCGCGACAGCCGTCCACCACGTCCTTGCGGCTGCGCAGGGACCGGCAGGCGAAACAGCCCAAATCTGCGCCCATGCTACTCGTCCCTCCTGGCCCGGTACCTGGCCAAGATGTCTGGGATGGCATTGGGTTCCAAGTTGGCATGAACCTCATCGTTCACGGTGATGACGGGAGCAAGCCCGCAGGCCCCCATGCACCTAACCGGCCTTATTGAGAACAGCCCATCGTTGGTCACCTGGTTCGGACCCACACCCAGCTCTCTCTCCAGGGCACGCAGCAGGTCCATAGCGCCGTTCACGTAGCACCCGAAGCCTGTGCACACGGAGACGGTGTATCTGGCCCTCGGCGCCATGGAAAAGTACGGGCAGCAGGTGGCCACGCTGAGAACGTCGGCGATGGGCAGGCCCAGCTTCCACGCCACGTGCTGTATCACCGTGCGCGGCAGGTGGCCGTGCAGCTGCTGCGCCCTGTCCAGCACGTCCACCAGGCTGGCGCGCGGGTGGCGCGGATCCCGGGTCTGCTCTATGTACTCGTCAAGCTCCCGCCATTCGGTTGCTTCGCGTTCGCTCACGCTCATTTCGGTGGCCTACCCGCTTCGCCTTCGCCAAGGCGCATATGAAGTAACTCGTGAGACTTCTCACCAAGTGGCCTGCCAAGGAACCCGTCGTACAGGCGTCGGACGTGCGGGTTCTCGTGCGGGAGATGTGGCTGGCGGCCCCCACGCAGCTCGGCGATGGCCCGCGCCCGCTGCTGTGCGGTGCCAGGAGCTGCGTACGGCTGCCCGCCGCCGCTTAGGCACCCGCCCGGACAGCTCGCAATCTCCACGTATTGGACGTCGGCGGCGCCGGAACGCACGCTTTCCAGCAGCTTCTGCGCGGCCCCAAGCCCAGAAGCGACGGCGCACCGCAGCCTAGCGCCGTTCGCCTCGGCGGCGATAATGCTAACGCCCCCCGGCTCTTGCACAGGCGCGCTCTCCACCGCGGTCGGACCCCGCCCGGTCAGCATCCAGAGACTGGCGCGGACGACCGCTTCCGCCGACTCCTCGGGCTCGATGGGAAACCACTCTGCTTCCTTAGATTCGCCAAGCGGATGGTCGAACTCCTTCTCATCCAGCTGCTCGAAGCAGATGCCAGCGCTCTTGATCATCCATACCAGCTCGCGGGTGGTGAGGACCGCATCTACGCACGGACGCTCAGACCCCGATGGCCGATTGAGCTCCGCCTCGAGCTTTCTGGCGGTGCACGATGTTGCTTGTACGCAGTAAACGCCGTCTGGCCCCCGCCCCTGCCTCTCGGCGTAAACGGTTTTGGCCAAGGCGGCATGTATGCCCATGGGCGAGTCGCAGGTGGATAGGCTCGGCACCAGCTCAGGAAACTGGCTCCAGACGAGCCTTGCTAGCGCGGGCGTGCACAAGCCGACGAGCGGCAGTGGCTCGTTGCCTTTGAGCCGCCGAACCAGCTCCGCGGCCCTCTCCATCACCATGAGGTGGGTATGAAGAGCCTCGTTGTGCACGACATCGAAGCCGAGCCGCTTCAGCGCCGCCACCGTTCTGCCCGCCTGCGCAGTTCCGGCCGCCATGCCGAACCCCTCGCCGATGGCAGCAACCGCCGCAGGCGAAACCTGCACCACCATCTGCCTGCTGCCGTCGGCCAGGGCGCACAGCACCCGCTCCGCATGGGAATTCTCGACCAAGGCGCCCGTGGGGCAAACGGCGGCGCACTGGCCGCACGCCACGCACGGCGTTTCGTCCAGGGGCGCATCGAAGGCGGGCATAACCACGGTGGCGAACCCCTTGCCAAAGTAGCCCAAAACGCCCATCTGCTGCACGTCTCGGCACAGCCTGACGCACCGGTGGCAGAGCACGCACTTTTCTGGATCGCGCACCAGGGCCGGAGAGGAGAGATCGCGGTCGTGGTGCTTACGCTCGCCCTCAAACAGCCGCTCGCGCACGCCGGTGACGTACGCCAAATGCTGCAGCTCGCAGTTGCCGTTCCGCTCGCAGGTCTGGCAATCCATCGGATGGCTGTCCAGTAGCAGCTCCACGATATCTCGCCGGATCCGCCGAAGCTCCGGGGTGGATGTGCGAACGTTCATGCGCGGCATGGCAGGGAACGCACACGATGCAACTAGGTTGCGCACGCCCTCAACCTCCACGACGCACACGCGGCATGCGCCCTCGGTGCCGAGCTCCGGGTGGTGGCACAGGCGCGGTATGTGAATGCCCGCCCGGTCCGCAGCCTCCATGATGGTGCTGCCCTCCGGCACCGTCACGGCTCGTCCATCTATGGTTACGCTCACGGTACCCACGAGAAAGCGTCCTTGCTAAGCGACGGCGTGCACGACGCCCTGCATCAACGCAGCACCACGGCCTCAAAGCCGCACTGGCGCGCGCACTCGCCGCATCGAATGCACCGGTCCTGTTTGATGCGGTGCGGCTGGCCCGGCTCGCCCACCACGGCGGACACAGGACAGTTGCGCAGGCAGATGCCGCACCCCAGGCACCGCTCCTCCAGAATCTGGTAGCTAAGCAGCCCGTTGCACACATGAGCCGGGCATCTGCGCTCAACTACATGAGCGTGGTACTCGTCTGGGAAACGCGTGATCGTTGAGAGCACCGGGTTTGGCGCGGACCGTCCGAGGCCGCACAGCGACGAGCGCCGGATCGTCTCGCCAAGGCGCTCCAGCTTTTGTACGTCGCCCGGGCGGCCCTGCCCGCGCGTGATGCGGGTTGCTATCTCCAGCATTCGCTGTGTGCCCTCGCGGCACGGCGCGCATTTGCCGCACGACTCCTCATGGGCGAACTCCAGGAAGTACCTGGCGACGTCCACCATGCAGGTACCCTCGTCCATCACGACGAGGACGCCCGTGCCCAGTGCCGCCCCGGCCTGGCCGAGGGCGTCATAGTCCAGCGGCACATCCAGGTCGCCTGCGGGCAGGCAACCACCAGCGGGCCCTCCAACGTGCACTGCCTTCAGCGTCTTGCCGCCCCTTACGCCGCCGCCCGCCTCCTCGATGACGCGGCGGATGGTGGTTCCCATGGGCACCTCTACGAGCCCAGGTTTGCTCACCTTGCCGGCCAGCCCCACCACCTTCGTGCCCTTACTTCGCGGCGTTCCAATGCCAGCAAACCAGTCCGCGCCGTTGTTGATGATTGGTGGAATGTTGGCCCAAGTCTCCACGCTGTTGACGAGGGTGGGCTTGCCGTATAGCCCCGCCTCTGCCGGGAACGGAGGTCGCGGGCGGGGCATTGGGCGGCGACCGTCGACGGACTGGAAGAGGGCCGTCTCCTCGCCGCTAACGAAGCCGCCGACGCCCCGTTTCAGGCTTATATCGAAGCTGAAGCCGCTGCCAAGGACGCCGTCTCCCAGCAGGCCTCTTCGGCGCGCCTCTGCGATGGCCGTCTGAACGCGCTGGATGGCGAGGCTGTAATCGGCGCGGACGTGGATGTACCCCTGCCTAGCGCCGATGGCGTACCCGCCGATCGTCATCGCCTCCAAGATGGCGTACGGATCGCCCTCCAGAATGCACCTGCTCAGGAACCCACCGGGGTCGCCCTCGCCCGCGTTGCAGAGCACGTACTTCTCGTCCGCTTGGGCGTCTAGGCACAGCTCCCACTTGATGCCAGTGGGGAACCCGCCGCCGCCACGTCCTCGCAGGCCGGAGCGCCTCACCACCTTCACGACGTCGGCGGGAGACATGGAGGCCAGGACGGTGGCAAGCGCCCTGTATCCGCCTGCGTGCACGTAGTCGTCGATCGACTCCGGGTCGATGACGCCGCAGTTGCGCAGCACGATGCGGAGCTGAACGCCCTCTGGATGGGGCGCGGGGACAGCCTCTGGAGGCACCGCCCACTGGGTTTGGACCGCGCCTCCGCATATATGTCGCTGGAAAATGGCGTGGGCGCGCTCTGCATCCACGCGGGCGTAGGTCACAGTCTCCGCTCCGCCCTGGCGCACTTGGACCAATGGCTCCAAGTAGCAGAGGCCGATACAGCCCGCCTTCCGAATGGTGACGCCCTCCACGCGGGAGCGCTCAAAGTCTCGCTTAAGGGTGTCGTATACGGGCCCAGCGCCCGCGGCAAGCGAGCACGACGCCAAGCCCACGACCACGGTGGCGCCTACACATGGCTCTGCGCGGTCCGGGTGGCGGATGGTATCGGCCAACTCTTCCAACCTGGAGAGAGGCATTGTCGCGTCCTTCGGGCGGAACCTACAAGGGCCCCACTGGCCGTCCGCACCGCCTGGGGCTATTGCGCCCAGGCTGACACAGCCGACGTGAAGGCCATATGGGCCGGGCGGCGCCGGGGGAGACGGCGCCACCCAAGCCCCAGCGAAAAACGTTACATCTCGTAAGCCATTGGCTCAAGTTCGTAGAAAGGCGGGCTGATCAGTCGCCCCACCAAGCTCGCGAGCTGTCCGGGAGAGACCGGCTTGCGCACACAACGCTTGGCGCCAAGCTCGCCGGCGCGCTCCAGCAGCCGCACGTACGGCGCGGTGGTTGATGGCGGCGTCAACACCATCACGGGCACCTGAGAGAGCTGGCGGCGCAGTTGGCCCACCACCTCCAGCCCCGCGTCCGGCCTGTTCGCGGGAAGGTCCACAACTGCGGCGTCAACCCCGCCCTGTGCGGCGGCGCTGAGCCCCTCGTCAACGTTGTTAGCGGCAACCACCTCGTACTTGCCAGCGGCCTCTAGGGCCGCGCGCTGCTCCTCCACGGAGGCTGGGTCCTCATCGACCAGCAGCACCCTCGCCTTTGCCATGTTACAAGTCCTCCTTGACTTGTGTAGTTGCGCGGGCCATTCCGCGCGTGGCGTGCCAGCGCCATTGCCGCTCGCCACTCCCGTGGATCCGCACAACGGCTTCCATATAGCCGCTCGTCGGACCCAGTGAGGTTAACATAATTCGTGAAAAACCTCACAATTTGTAGTGTAACAGTTAAGGCGGGAGGTGTCAACCCTGCGAGCTGCCTCTCGTCGATGTTTGCCCGCTCCGGCAGTTACAGGCCGATCGGCGGTGATGCCAGGCATACGAGGCGCAGGGGTAAGCGCAACCCGCAGGCCACTTCCCCTTGCCCCCCGGCCCCCTCTCCCACGGCGCAAGCTTGGGGAGAGGGGGAGCCTCTGGCGCGCCATGAGCTTACACGATGCAGCCCGCCTCACACACTCCTCCCAGCTCCCCTCTCCCCGGAAGTGCGAGAGGGGCAGGCGTGAGGGCAGCTGCGAGCTTTGCCTAACGGCCTCCCCTATCATGCAACAGGTAGGAGTGAGGGCGAACGCCTAGCAACCGAGCCGGGGGCCTATCTGGAGGCCTATGATGCTGGAAGGCGGGCGAGGCTGAGAGCAGCACCGTCATCAAGCTTTCCCACCCGGGTAGTGTCAAGTATCTTGTGTAAATTCGATGAGAGGCCTGCGAGACCCATCGCGTTGACCCCACAACCCGCCAATGCTAACATGTTTGCGTGCCGATTGTGGGCCAGTCGGCACGCCGCGTCACCATGCAACGTAACTCCTTGGCAGTACTCCAGGTCGCCAGGCCCGTGGGCGGCGGCATGCTGAAACACATTGCCACCCTTCTGCGCGGCCTCTACCAGCACGGGATCGCCTGCGCCGTCGCGGCGCCGCCGGAGGTGCTCCGCGCCGTCGGCCCCCTGGCGATGGGCGTGCATTCCCTCTCCATCGAGGACCGGCCCAGTCTGCGAGATATCCGCTCTGCCGCACACCTGGCAGCGATAGTGGCTCGCGTACGACCGCGCGTTGTTCACGCCCACGGCTTCCGCGCCGCTTGGGTGTGCGCGCTGGCCGGCGTCGTCTCGCCCCTACCGCCCTTGGTAGTTACCGTTCACAACCTGCTTCCCCCGTCCCGCCGCATATCCAATGCTTGCGTGCGAACCGCGCTGGGCCACGCCCATACGGTGATCTGCATTACCCATGCGGTTGCCGGCAGCTTGGCCGGAGCCGGCATACACCCACGGTCCGTTGCCATCATCCCCAACGCCGTTGAGCCGCCAACCAACGTTAAGCCGCGCCAGCAGATGCGAGCCGACCTTGGCTTGCCGGAAGGCATCCCGGTGGTGCTCGTGGTGGCGCGCTTGGTGGAGGCCAAGGGCGTCGATTGGGCGCTTAAGGCACACGCCGTACTGCGCCGGAGCATCCCCAATGCCATCCTCCTGCTGGCGGGCGATGGACCGGATATGCGCGCTTTGCAGGCGCTGGCGGAGCGGCTTGGCATCTCCGATGCCGTCCGCTTTCTGGGTGCGCGTCAGGACGTTCCCAGCCTGATGGCCTGCGCCGATCTGTGCATGGTGGCTTCAGTCTCGGAAGGGCAGTCCATCGTGGCGCTCGAGGCGATGGCGGCGGGCACCCCACTGGTCTGCACCGACGCTGGTGGGCTTCCGGAGACCGTGATCCACAACCAGACGGGGCTGGTGGTGCCCGCGCAGAACGCCACTGCGTTGGCCAGCGCCGCCACAGCCCTGCTGACCAACCGCGAGCAGGCGCTTTCGCTGGCGCTGACTGCGAAACAGGAGGTAGCCCGCACGTTCGATTGGCGGCGGATGGTGGCGGACACGGTGGCCGTGTACCGCGCGGCTATCGACAGGAGCAACACCAGTTGATGCGCGCGATCGTCACCGTCTTCGCAGCGCTCGCCATCGCCGCCGGCGCAACGGCCGCAGTACCTGCTCGCCCCGCACGCTGCCTGGTGCTGCTTACACCGGCCATCAGCGTGCATGACCTCGATCCGGCCACCATGCCCAGCGTTCGTTGGCTGGTGAACCACGCCGCCATCGGCCTCATGAACACAAGGGTGTCCGCAGGCAGGCGGCAGCTGCCGCGGCTCGACCAGGTGCCTACAACCCGCAGCCTCACGCCAGATCCCGTTCGCGGCGGCGCGTACATGACCCTTGGCGCCGGCACCCGCTGCTACGGGGGCCAGCTCGCTGGAGAGGCCCTGCAGCGGCACGAGAGATCGTGGGAGGGCTCGGCGGAACAGGAATACGCCCTTCGCAACCAGGCGCCCCCACCGCCGGGAGAGCTGCTTCAACCCAACGCGTATGCCCTGCTTGCCGCCAACCAGGGGCTGGGCTACCGCGCACGGCCGGGGTCGCTGGCAGAGCTGCTGTCTGCCGCGGGGGTGGCCACGGCGGCGATTGGATCGGCAGACAGGCCAGGAGACAGACTTCGCGACGTGGCGCTGGCCGCCATGGGCCCAAACGGCGCCGTGGCGTACGGCAAGCTGAGTGGCGTCTGCGTGCGGGATCCTCGCGAGCCGTTTGGCCGTAGAGACGACGTGGGCGCGCTGCTGGCGGCGGTGAGAGGCGCCCTCTCCGTGAAGCCCGGAGAAGCCGGACGCGTGGTCTTCCTCGACTGGGGCGATGCCGCTCGCCTGGATGACTACGTGCCAGCCATGACGGCGCACGCACAGGCCGCCGCCAAGCTCCGAATGCTGCATAGGCTTGATGCCCTTCTGCGAGGGCTTCTGCTGCCAACACGCAACGGCGAGGGGCCAATGCTAGACCTCTCGCGCGACCGGCTTGTGTGGCTAAGCCCCTACCCTCCTCGATTGGCGCGCGCCGCGATGGACACGCTGGCGCCCGTGTTTGTGGCCGGGCCTGGCTTTGAGCCAGGGCGGTTCCTAACCTCGCCCACCACCAGGCGCAAAGGCATCATAGCCAACACGGACATCGCGCCAACAGTCGCGGCGTGGTACGGGGCGGGGCGCGACCCAACCATGGTGGGACGCCCGTTCACGGCCGTTCGGGTTAGCGTTGGCAAGGGTGACACGCCTTTTGGACGGCTGATCTCTTACTACGCCAGGCTATCCGCGTCCGAGCTGCAGCGCCGCTCAACCATGCCGTACGTGCTCCGGCTGATGCAGGTGGTCACCGCATGCCTGGCGCTCATGTGGCTAGTGGGGCGCACCGCGGGATGGCGCAGGTACGCACTGCCAGTGGCGCTCCTCCCGATAGCGGCGCCAACGGCGGCCATCGCGCTTGACCCGCTGTCGTTTGGCTCCGTGGTGGCGTACCAGGTATGCTTCACCGCGTTGATGCTGGCGCTGGCAGTGGCAGCGGCCCTGCTGAGCTGGCGTGGGGCGAACCCGGTGATGGGTCCCGCGGCGTTATGCGGGCTGCTGGTGGCGCTGGTGGTTGTAGACGGCGTGCGGGGCTTTCGCTGGATGCCGTTCAGCACGTTTGGGTACTCCATAATGGACGGCTCTCGCTACTACGGCATAGGCAACGAGGCGATGGGTCCGCTCATCACCGCCGCGCTTGTGGTGGGGGGGGCCCTGGCTGCCGCCTGGGGGAAGCGCGGCGCGCGCGTGGCGATTGCGGTGTTCCTTGTTGTCACGGCGGTGCTGATCGCGCCGGCGTGGGGAGCCAAGTTCGGGGGAGCGCTGACGGCGGGCATGGGCTTCGCGCTGGCGGCGATGTGGGCATATGGGCACAGGGTGCGCGGGCGTACCGTGGCAGTGGCGGTTCTGTGCGCGGCCGGAGCGGTGGCCGCCATGGTGATGCTAGACGTGGCGCGGGGTGGGTCCGGCTCGCACGTGGGCATGCTGTACCGCGCCATCAGAGAGGGCGGGCCGATGGAGCTGGCGTTGGTGGCACAGCGGAAGTTCGGCATGAACATGCGGCTGCTGGCGTTCAGCCCGTGGAGTCGACTGCTGGGTCTGTGCGTGTTGGCGGCCTCAGCCTTCTGGTACGACGGATGGCGCAGGCGGCAACACAAGCCATGGCCGGACGACGCGGTGGGGTATTCCCTCAAGGCGGCGCTGGTGGCCGCAGCGGTTGCGTTTGGGGTGGACGATGCGGGGGTGCTGGCGGCGGCCGCGGCATTGGCAATGGTGCCACCGGTGCTCTTCGCTGTGGAGGAGACGGAAAGGAGACGTGCGACGTGAGTGGTTGCATCTTCTGTAGGATAGCATCCAAGGAGGTCCCATCAACCATCGTGTGGGAGGATGAGCGCGCAGTTGCCTTCCGCGATGCAAATCCCAAGGCGCCTCTGCACGTGTTGGTGGTTCCGCGCCAGCACATTGTGGACCTTCGCGCGGCAGCGGAGGAGGATGAGCCGCTTCTTGGCCATCTGATGTGGGTGGCCGCGCAGGTGGCTAAGCAGGAGGGCGTGTCTGAAACCGGGTTCCGCGTGGTGGTGAACGCCGGGCCGAACGCGGGGCAAAGCGTGGATCACCTGCATGTGCACCTGCTGGGCGGGCGGGCCCTTGGCTGGCCCCCAGGGTAGGGTGCATGACCCACTGCGGAGGTGTGAGGCTGGGCGGGCCAAACCAGCGCTGGGCTGCGTTATTTCCCGACGCAGAACCTGGAGAAGATGGCGTCCACCACCTCCGCCGACACCGATTCGCCAGTTACGCGGGACAGGGCCTCCGCCGCCGCACGCAGGTCGATCGCCAAGAGGTCAAACGGCATGCCCTCCTCGAGTGTGTTGAGGGCCTCCTTGAGCGACGACTTGGCGGCCTCAAGGGCTGTTCTGTGCCTAACGTTGCTCAGCATCGGCATGTGACCGGCAGACACCGCGCGTCCGCCATCGCCAAGTATGGTGGCGAACATGGCGTCCTCAAGCTCTGGCACGCCCTGCTGCGTCTTGGCACAGGTCTCAACAACCCGCACAGTGGACGGCAGGTGCAGATAATCGCGCAGCTCCTGCAGAGACCAAGCGTGTGTCAAGTCGCTCTTGTTGGCGGCAACCACCACGTGAGGCTTGTTGGCCTCCCGCCACACGGCCTTATCGGCGGGGCTCAGGGGGTCGCTGCGATCCATCACCATCACCACCAAATCGGCATCGCGGAGGGAGGCGCGGGTGCGCTCCACGCCTATCACCTCAACCGGGTCCATGGCGGGGCGCAGCCCGGCGGTATCCAGCAAGCGGATCGGCAGGCCCTTAAGGTTCATGGCCTCCTCGATAACATCCCTGGTGGTACCGGGCACGGCGGTCACTATGGCGCGGACATCGCGGAGGAGGGCGTTTAGGAGGCTGCTCTTGCCCACGTTTGGGCGGCCCACCAGCACGACGGCAACACCCTCTCGGTAGACCCTGCCAACGTCGGCGGTGGCAAGCATCTCGTCGATCTGCGCCATGGCATCGGCGATTTGGGAGGCAAGCCACTCCCTGCTCGGCTCATCGACGTCATCGGGGAAGTCGATGGAAGCTTCGATGGCGGCAAGCATCTCCAGAAGGACGGAGCGGATGGGGCGGAGGGTTTCGGAGAGCCGGCCGGCGAGCTGAGCAGCGGCCACTTTGAGGGCTTCGGGCGTCTGGGCGCGGATGGCATCTATCACCGCCTCTGCCTGCGAGAGGTCCATCTTGCCGTTGAGAAAAGCGCGCTTGGTGAACTCGCCCGGCTCCGCCAGCCTTGCGCCCTGGGCGACGAGGAGAGAGAGCACCCTTCTAAGCAGCACCGCGCCGCCGTGGCAGGTGAGCTCCACCATATCCTCGCCGGTGTAGCTGCGGGGGGCCCTGTACACCAACGCCGTACAGGTATCCACCACATCGCCGGTGGAGGGCTCAACGATGCGCCCGAGGTGAAGCGTGCGCGCGGCAAGCTGGCTCAGGTGCGACCCAGAGCTTGGGTGAAAAAGCTCGCCGGCCACGCGGATGGCGTCTGGCCCGCTAAGGCGCACAATCCCCAGCGCGCCCTCCCCGAGGGGCGTGGAGATGGCTGCAATGGTATCCGTGACGTAGGCGCTCATAGCTACCGCGTGGGGCAACCGGAAGCCGAACAGCTGGCGCCGCTGTGGTGCCAGCAAACCGCATGGGGCCACGTTGGAGCCTGGGAATAGTTTCGGCGCGAAGCATGCGGGTCCTGTTATGCCTGCCTGCAAGCTTGAAACGGTAGAATGGTCGGTGTATAATGGATGGGTTTCGCGGCAGGGGATACGCGCAATGATTCCCCGTAACAGAGAATGCGCCTGCGCAGCGCCGCACGGGGGCCAAGTGGCAGCGGCGCTGCACGCTGCGTTGGCGCCCCATTTTCTAGGAGGTTGTGTTTAGATGTCAACCGTTAAACGCGTGTACCTCTTCGAGGAGGGAAACGCTCAGATGCGGGACCTGCTCGGCGGCAAGGGTGCCAATCTCGCCGAGATGACTAACATTGGTCTTCCCGTGCCTCCCGGATTTACCATCACCACCGCCACTTGCAACGAGTACGTGAAGCTAGGGAGGCTCCCCGATGGCCTCCTAGACGAGGTCAACGAGAAGCTCAAGGTCGTTGAGCAGAAGATGGGCAAGAAGCTTGGCGACCCGGAGAACCCGCTGCTGGTGTCCGTTAGGTCTGGCGCCAAGTTCTCCATGCCGGGCATGATGGATACCATCCTGAACCTCGGCCTGAACGACCAGACGCTCCAGGGCCTCATAAAGGCCACGGGCAACCCACGGTTCGCGTACGACGCCTACCGACGCTTCATAATGATGTTCAGCGACATCGTCCTCTCCGACGAGTATCCTGACCTGGATAAGGAGAAGTTCGAGGAGATCTTCTCCGAGCTCAAGGAGAAAAAGGGCGCTAAGCAGGACACCGACGTAGACGCCGAGGGCCTGAAGGAGCTAGTGGGCCTCTTCAAAGAGCATTTCCGCAAGGTTACCGGGCGCGACTTCCCCAGCGATCCCCAAGAGCAGCTGCGCCTGGCGATCGAGGCCGTCTTCAAGAGCTGGAACAACCCGCGCGCCGTTACCTACCGCAACCGCGAGAGGATACCTCACGACTTGGGCACCGCCGTCAACGTGCAGACCATGGTGTTCGGCAACATGGGCGAGGATTCCGGCACCGGCGTGGCGTTCACCCGCAACCCAGCCACCGGCGAGAACCACATCTTCGGCGAGTACCTCATGAACGCCCAAGGCGAGGACGTGGTGGCCGGCGTGCGCACACCCATGGGCATCGACCAGCTCGAGGAGCAAGCCCCCGATATCTACCGCCAGTTCGTGGAGATCGCCCGGAAGCTGGAGCAGCACTACCGCGACGTGCAGGACATCGAGTTCACCATCGAGAAGGGGCGTCTCTTCATCCTGCAGTGCCGCGCGGGCAAGCGCACCGGCGCCGCCGCCGTCAAGATCGCCGTGGACATGGTTGGCGAGGGCCTAATCTCCAAGGAGGAAGCTCTCCTTCGCGTCCCGCCCGAGCAGCTGGAGCAGCTCCTACACCCCCGCCTCAAGCTGAAGAAGGGCGACGAGAAGAAGGCGTTCGCCAAGGGCATGAACGCGGGCCCCGGTGCCGCTACCGGCAAAGTGGCCCTCGACTCCGAGACCGCTGCGCGACTGGGCCGCGGTGGTAGAGGCGAGCGCGTCATCTTGGTCCGCACGGAAACCAACCCGGACGACCTGAAGGGCATGCTGGCCTCGCAGGGCGTGCTGACCGCTCGCGGCGGCCGCACCTCACACGCCGCGCTGGTGGCTCGCCAGTTCGGCATCCCAACAATCTGCGGATGCTCTGCCATCCAGGTGGACCTGGAGTCGCGCACGTTCACGGCCAACGGGGTTACCATCCGCGAGGGCGAGTACATCACCATCGACGGCACCACCGGCACCGTCTACCAGGGCGAGCTTGAGACCGAGCCGCCATCCGTAACCGGCGACTTCGCCACCTTCATGAGCTGGGCCGACGAGTACCGCAAGCTGGGTGTGCGCGCCAACGCCGATACGCCCGAGCAGGCCGCGGAAGCCGTCCGCTTCGGAGCCGAGGGCATTGGGCTTTGCCGCACTGAGCACATGTTCCTGGAGGCCTCTCGCCTTCCCGTCGTTCGCCAGATGATCCTGGCCGAGGACGACGAGACCCGGAAAGCCGCCCTAGACGCCCTTCTGCCCATGCAGCAGAACGATTTCGTGGGCATCTTCCGAGCAATGGGCGGCCGCCCCGTCACCATTCGCCTCATCGACCCGCCGCTCCACGAGTTCCTGCCCAACCACACCGATCTGCTGCTGGACGTCATCGGCATGCGGATCACCAGGCCGGGCACCAAGGAGCTGGCAGATCGCGAAAAGCTCCTGGAGGCCGTTGAGCGCATGCACGAGCAGAACCCCATGCTGGGTCTGCGCGGCGTGCGCCTCTCCATCGTCTTCCCGCAGATAGTGGAGATGCAGGTGGCCGCCATCATCGGCGCCGCGTGCGAGCTTGCCAAGGCCGGTGAGGAGGTTCACCCCGAGATCATGATCCCACTCATCGGCACCGTGAACGAGCTGACCCACATCAAGGGGCAGCTTGAGCGCGTGGCCCACGAGACTATGGAGAAGTACGGCGTCAAGGTAGACTACAGCTTCGGCACCATGATCGAGGTGCCGCGAGCCTGCCTCACCTCCGCCGAGATCGCCAAGGAGGCATCCTTCTACTCCTTCGGCACCAACGACCTGACGCAGATGACCTGGGGAATCTCCCGCGACGACGCAGGGAGGTTCATCTCTGCGTACATCGAGAACAAGATCATCGCGGTGGACCCAACGGAGAGCATCGACCGCACGGGCGTTGGCCGCCTCATGAAGATGTGCGTGGATGACGCCAAGGCCGTCAACCCCAGCATCAAGCTGGGCATCTGCGGCGAGCACGGCGGAGACCCGAGTAGCGTGGAGTTCTGCCACCAAATCGGCCTCACGTACGTCTCGTGCTCACCGCGCAGAATCCCCGTGGCAAGGCTGGCGGCCGCGCAGGCCAACATCCAGATGGACGTGGCCCGCGATAAGTAGCACGCCTTGCAGTGCCTCACGGAGGCATGTTGAGGGCACACCAGGCCCGGGCCTTGGCAGCCCGGGCCTGGGCACTACCGCTTATCCCCTCACTTACCTGCTCCCCGCACAAACGCCAGGCCGCATCGATAGCCGCCACCGGGTATAGCAGCGCTCCACACCACACGCGCTGCCCTCGGCGGTTCGCCATTCGTAAGCGGTACGGAAACTCGCTCGCCGGGCTTCAGCAGCACGGCGCACTCCAGCATCGCACCACCTGCGCTCTCGTTCAGCAGGCGGCCCTGAACAACGCCTGAAGGCACAGACACGCCCACGGTCTGCGCGGGTTCCACCACCCGCCTGACGTGGGACCGACGCTGCACTCGCTCCAGCGTCGTGGGCTTCACCAGCGTGGCGGCCTGCCCGTGCGTGGCAAGCACGGTGCTCCAGAACACGTAAAGGCCATCCGCTCCACTTAGGCTTACGGCCACCGGCGTTCCGGGAACCGGTCGCTCTGGCCAGCCCTCATCCGCCTCAACCATCAGCGCATCGTCGTCCTCTGCCACTATCTGGCCGCGAACAACCACAGTATGCCCGACGGACACACGCAAGCCCACCTGCGTGCCCACCCCGAACAGCGTTGGCCGGCCACGAGTCGCCCAGTCGTGCCTCCCGGGCCTACATAGCTCGCGCGCCATCAACACCAGAACCCCCGGGTCGAAAAGCGTCTCCAGGTACCCGTCCTCACCACACGTCGGCGGGAAAGGCGCATCGTCCATCAAGATGACCTTGATCTCACGCCGCGCCCTCTTCAGTGCATCTACCATGGCGCCGCAGCCGCCCCTGTGGCCCCTCACATCAACCAGGATCACATCCCAGGCCGATACAGCCAAAAGCGCCACCGCGGCAGATGGGCTTCCCACGGCGGACCAGCATGCCCCGGCCCCATCCAGCGCCGATGTCACTAGCTCCAGCAGCTCTCGCCTATCGGTCACAACAAGCAGGCGGACCTCCCCTGAGTCCATTGCTCCACGCCCTCCCGCGCGCGGCGAGGCGATGCCGCGCATTCTGGCATGAAGCATGCAACAAACGCCACATGAATGCAACAATCACGAGTCGATGCTGTAGCTGTTCGGTAACGTTTGCGCCGCCATGGGGTTTGGCGGTAGCTGACACGGGGTAACCATTCCCAGGGAAAGAACAGGATCGATGAGCACCATCTTGGTAGCTGATGACGACCCAGACGTACGGCACTCTGTCACGGCCACGCTCCAATCCCGACAGTACCGCGTGGTGGTTGCCAGCGACGGTCGCGAGGCATACCACAAGGCGATGCTGGAGCGGCCGGACCTGGTGATCCTCGACGTGGAGATGCCGGATCAGGACGGATTCGAGGTCCTGCAGAAGATCCGTCACCGCTCAACGGTTCCGGTGATCTTCCTATCGGTGCGAAACGCCGAGGTGGACGCCGTGCTCGGTCTGAAGATGGGCGCAGACGCGTACCTCACCAAGCCGTTCAGCGAGCAGGTGCTGCTGGCGAACGTTGAGGCCATGTTGCGCCGAACGACCCGCTATCGAGCCAGCGGGAGCGCCGCGAACGTGATCGAGGCGCAGGATCTCGAGATCGATTGCGACGCGTGTGAGGTGCGCCGCGCTGGCGAGGTGATTAAGCTCACATCCACGGAGTACAAGCTGCTGCAGTACTTGGCCGAGCGGTGCGGCAAAGTGGTTGCCCGCGACGTTCTGCTGGACCACATATCGGGCTGCAGTTGGGACGGCTACACCTCTCGGGCGGTAGACGTGTACATCGGTCGCATCAGGCGCAAGCTTGGCGACGATCCCGTCCATCCTCGCTACTTAGTCACCGTGCCCGGCATCGGCTACAAGCTGCAAAGGTGACCCAGCGATCCACTGCAAGCTCTGGACGCCCGGGCCGGACAGGGCGTGCATACGTCAGGCTTCTGGTCCGGCACACGGCTCTGCGCCAGAAGTGGGGGGGAACACACATGCTGGCACCGAGGGGTGGGGAACATTCCATCCTTCCTAGAATCCGCCGCATCTATCTCGCTCAGGTAGATGCCAAGATCCACCGCCTCAGGCTAGCCATCGACGCGTTCGAGAAACACACCACCGACGAGGTCACGCGGGCGCAGGTCCACAGGCTGTTCCACAACCTCGCCGGCTCCGCAGGCTGCTACGGTTTTCCACAGGTCACCGGCATTGCACGGGAGGTGATGGCGGCGCTGGAGGCCGGCGAGCACCACCATGATTCCCCTGAGTGGCGTGCGCAGGCGCTGCGGATCCTCAACGAGAGCGTGGCAGCCATCGCCATGGTTTTTGAGGCTGCGCGCGGGGAGGAGGAGTTGGTCGCCGGATACGAGGGGCGCAGCGACGCCCGTCCCCCGGCGCTTGACGGCCAATGGCGCTCGGAGTTGGCCGTTGTTGTGTGCGCACCCAGCCCCGATACGCCGCTGGTAACCGCGCTGAGGACCCGCCACGCCTGCCACGTGGTGGTGGCGACCGCCGTGTCCGATGTTGTCTGCGCCATCCGCGACGCTAACCCATGGGCCGTTGTGGTGGACGAGGGATGGCCGCGCTCCCACCTGGTGGAAACCCTAAAGGCGGCGCGCTCTGCCCAGAGCTACCACCACCTGCCGATCGTGTTGGCAGGCGTGGGCGCGGAGCTAGCCGATGAGCTGGCGCTGCCCACAAGCGACTTGGTGCTTCCGGCGCCGTTAGCCGACGTCCGAGACCTGGAAGAGCTAGTGCGCCAAGTGGCGACCATCCATCGCATGGCCCAGTCCGACATGACTCGAGATGAGGCCACAGGGCTCTACAACGCCGCATACCTGAGAGAGCACTTGGAGTACGAGGTGCGCCGCGCAAGGCGCTATCGCCATCAGTTGTCACTGGCCCTGGTGGACCTAGATCACTTCGCCAACTTCAACGCTGTGTATGGCCCTCAGGTTGGCGACGAGCTCCTTGCGAGGTTCGGGGCGTTTCTGGCCACGTCGTTCAGGGCGACCGACACCCTGGCACGTATCGCGGGCAACACCTTCGCAGTGCTGATGCCGGAGACGATGCAGAAAAGCGGGCTGCGGGCAGTGTTGCGCGTTCTGGAGGAGCTGCGGCGCAACGGCCTGGACACCGAAAACGCCGATTTGCCGTCCGCGCTTAGCTTCAGCGCTGGGGTGGCGTGCTACCCGGCGAACGCCGACGGCTCCGAGGCGCTCATCGAGGAGGCGTACGAGGCCCTCCAACGCGCCAAGAAGGCCGGGCGCAACCGGGCGTATGCGTCACGGCGGTCGCTGACGACGTAGGTCGGCGCAGGCCGGTTGGTTGGGGCAGCGTCAAGTAAGCTGTGCCAATCCGGTGAGGAGCCTTCGGGACCAGGTACGCCGTAGCCCCTCGAAGAGGCCGTATGGCATCCGATCCCGGCTCGCATTGTTGGCAAACACGCCCGTGAGCCGGGTTCGCCTTCCGCCCCCCATGAGAGGTCGTTCTACATAGCAGTTGGCCGTACGCGCCACCCCGAGATGCAACGCACGCACACGTGCGTCCACCTACGCCAACGCGCTGGCCCAACGCAAAGCGCTGCATCCATCAGCATCCTCACCATGTTCCGTTAGCTGATCGGCTGTACCAGCTTCCCTTCCCCGCTCCCAAGCAGGACAGCCTGGGGCTAGGACGAACTATGGCTTGGTGCATGGGTGCTTCCTTTCCTCGTTGGAAGTTTGCTTAACAAACACTCCTTCCTCGGATAGGGCAAGCACCCTCACCGCTTTTACACACTTTAGGGTACACTACCCCCACCCCCCGCACACTTGCCAGCAGCCACGATTGGTGGTACCCTGTGGCAACCGGGATGCGGCGCGCAACTTACCGAATGGAGTGAACCAAACCGCTTGGGTTGGGCATCCAATAATCTGGCGGAGGCGTATCGGCCGCCACCCGAGGCGGGAGGAAACACGGGGTGTGGAACGTTGACCGCCAGACTCTCGAGGCCCTGAGGGCCGGCGAGCGGCGCGCATGGGAGAAGGTGCTGGCCATGTGTCGGCGCCAAGTGTTCAACATCGCCTACGGCTTTGCCGGCAACGCGGAAGACGCCGAGGATTGGGCCCAGGAAGCTTTGCTCCAGGTGTACCGGCGCATTGGCACCTTCCGCGGCGACGCGGATCTGTCCACCTGGGTGTACCGCGTTACCGTGAACGTATGCATCGGCAAGATCCGAAGGCGAAAGTCAAACACCAGCTCGTTGGACGAGATGGACGACCATGCCATGCCCGCGATCGAAGACCCAACGCCCTCCATCCTTAGCCGCGAGGAGGAGGCCATCGTGCGCAGCGCCGTCGCCCAGCTCCCCCCGAAGCTCTCTCCACCCGTCATCCTTCACTACTTCCAGGGCCTCGGCTACGACGAGATCGCCAAGGTCCTGGACATTCCGCTTGGCACTGTGAAATCCAGAATAAACAGGGCGAAAATGCTCCTGAAAGATATGCTCAAAGAGTACATCATGTGCGAGGAGGTGGGGAGCGTATGAAGTGCAGGGCCGTGATGGGGCTGCTGGCCAAACACGGCGAGGTCGCTGACCTGCCCGCCGTGGCCCAGCAACATATCCGTGAGTGCGGATCGTGCGCCGCGCAGGCCCATCTCCTGCGCAAGGCCGAGGAGACCCTGCGCTGCGTCCAGGAGGCCGAAGAGCCGGCCTGGTTCGACGAGGCGTTCTTCGCCAAGCTGGAGCGGGAGAAGGCGCGATCGGCATCTCGGCTCCCGAACCGGCTGAGGGAGGCTCTTCCACCATCCCGAAGGTGGAAGCTGGGCCTTGTGCTGGCGATCGTCCTGGCCCACATCCTCGCGCTGTCTCCGGTGGCAAGGTCGCTTGTGAGCGCACCAAGCAACGGAGCCAAGTACACCGCCGAGATGGCCCCGCGGATTCGCCAGGGCGTTGCCGAATGGGCCAGGCACGTTACTTTCACGATCTTCGGCGGAAGCCAGCCGGAGCAGGCCCCGGGCAAACACAAGAGCTCCGCCGCTCCCAATAAGGGCAACCACGCCTTGCCGGTGGCGTGAAAGCCGCACTCCATCCCGAGGAGACCGAGGCTTCATGAACCCGCGAGACCACACGGAGCACGCCGTTACAGTTGTATGCGACCGGTGTGGCGCCACGGTGCCGGCTGAGCAAGCCGTGACCGTGGACGACGAGCGGTGCTGCGGAGAGTGCGTCCGCGCCGCGGTAAGGGCAAGCCGCTCCGCGTCCATCTCCCCAGGCGCCCGAAAGCACCCCCTGGCGGCGGTAGTGGCCTCCGTGGTGCCCGGCGCCGGCCAAACGTACAACGGCCAGGTGAAGCGGGGCCTCGTATTCCTGGTGATCGTGCTCCTCTCGCTGTTGCAGGCAGAGCGCCACCCCGCCGATAGCGCGTGGATCTACGTCGTATTTCTGGCGTGGACCTTTGCCGCGTTCGATGCCTACCACGGAGCGGAGTGCCTGAACGCTGGCGGGCGGCTTCGAGACGACCTTACGCTTGTGCAGCCGTCCGAAGGCACCGACCGATCGCCATCGGTTTGGGGCTACCTCCTGGTGGCGGTTGCTGCCACGCTCCTCATCGAGAACCTCTGGCCGGTTCAGATCAGCCTGCGGTACGCGGGCCCGACGATCGCCCTGGTTCTGGGCCTTTGGTTCATTTTCGGGCGTGTGCGCAGGGGCGACCCGCACTTGTAACCCGGCAAACCCGGCTAACAGCCCCCCTCGATCAGCGACAGCAGCTCGTCGCGGCGGCGGTCTACCAGCGCTTGGCTGTACCCCTCAACGTTCAGCCTCAGCAGCGGCTCGGTGTTGCTTAGGCGCACGTTGAACCGCCAGTCGTCGTAGTTCACCGAGAGCCCATCGATGTGGGACACCTCGCCGTCGGAGTAGCGCTCCTCAAGCAGTCTGATGATCCGCTCTCCGATCTCCCTGCTGCCAACGTCTCGGTTGATCTCTCCGCTGATGAAGTAGCGATCGCGCAGGGGCTGCACAAGCTCCCGTAGCGTTCTGCCCTTCCGGCTCATCAGCTCCAGAACCATGAGCACGGGGATCATCCCGCTGTCCGCGTAATGGTTATCGCGGAAGTAGTAGTGCCCGCTCATCTCCCCGCCGAACGCCGCATTGGTTCTGCGCATAGCTTCCTTCATAAACGAGTGGCCGGACTTGGTCTCGACGAAGTTGCCGCCGTTTGCCAGCACCGCGTCGCGCACGGCCCAAAGGTTGCGCGGGTCGGACAGGATGGTGCTGCCCGGGTGTTTCTGCAGCACGGCCTCCGCCAGCAGCGCAGTGAGGAAGTATCCCTCCACAAACCGGCCGGTATCGTCCAGGAAGAAGCAGCGGTCGGCGTCGCCGTCCCACATAACGCCCATGTCGGCGCGCTCCGCCCGCACACGCTCCACGGCCTCCTGGCGGTTCTCCTCGAGCATGGGGTTGGGCTCGTGCTTGGGGAAATCGCCGTTCGGCTCCGCGTTGAGGGGCACCACGCGGCACGGCAGGTGGCTGAATATGCGGGATGCAATGTGCCAACCCACGCCGTTGCCCGCATCGGCCACGATCTTGAACTCGCGGACCGCCGCTGGGTCGATGAAACTGAGCACATGCTGCGTGTAGTCTGGATACATGTCAACGCGGCGGACGGAGCCCCTGAGAGCGCTGGGGGGCGCGTCCGCGTCCGCCAAGGCCTGGATGTCCGCCAGGCCGGAGTCGCTGCTAATGGGGACGGCTTGGCGGCGGACGAACTTCATCCCGTTCCACTCTTTGGGGTTATGGGAGGCGGTAACCATCACGCCGCCGTCCAGGTCGTATCTGGCCACGGCAACGTAGCACATGTCGGTGCCGATGAGCCCCAGGTCCACGGCGTCCGCGCCAGCGTCGGTGACTCCGGCGATGAGGGCATCTGCGAGCGCTGGGGATGAAAGGCGCATGTCTCGCCCGACGGCCAGCGTTTTGGCATGGAGGAACTGGCAGGTGGCGCGGCCTATGCGGTAGGCAGTATCGGCGCATATCTGGTGTGGGTAGATGCCGCGCACGTCGTACGCCTTGAAGATACTGGGGTCGATGCGAGCCATGAACGGAGAGCCTCCCGGATGGAACGCGGAATGCGGTAGCGGGCCGCGGGCTTGGGCGTGTGGGCTCCAGGCGCGGCGGCTCCTCGCCATTATACGAGCGATTGGTACCGAAGCGCAACTCGCGGAGGACGGCGCCTAACGTGGCGAGGCATCGGCCAGGCCAGGCACGAGGCGTTCCCGCTGAAACCGACCATATCCACCGGCCCAGTGTATGATGTGAGAGGCATTGGGCAAGCCTCGTAGTTGCCCTCACCCCGGCTCCGCCACCCCTCTCCCACGGTCGGGGAGAGGCGTGGTGGGAGGGGGCCTTTGTGGCGGGGGCGCATTGGCATGGTCGCTCGCGGCCGCCTTGCCAGAAGCTGATGCGCCGCCATGGCCGGTGGATGAACACCAGACAGGCGGCGCGGTCGGCGACGAGATGGGCTGCATACCCAGCCTGCATCACCCGTTGGCCTCCAGACGTCGCGACGGCACATCCGGCAGGCCTCGGGATGGCTCGCCATTATTATGTTCCCTCGGTTTGCTCGGTTGCAGTCACCGGTTGGCACGGTGCCCTTCATTGCCAAGGGCGCGCAAGCGTTGGAAAGCCTGGCGGCGAACCCACCGTCTCTCGCTAGCCCGACCAACATACTTGGATGGCATCCCATCCCTCAGCACTCTGGCGATAGGGCGCCGAGGAACGGCACCGCACCGAAATGTACCACGCAATCTGGCGCCCCTTGCCTTTCCTTGACCCAGTATGCTCATCCGGCTATCATGTAGCCACAAGCGGGGTTGTGCTGCCCCCGCTGCAGATCGCCCAGCCCGGAAAGGAGACCCTACATGTCGCCCGCCGTTGTAGCGTCGGAGCTGCCTGCCACCATGAGGGCGATACGATGCCACGCGCCACACGATTACAGGCTGGAGGAGCTGCCCACGCCTCGGCCGGGACCGGGTGAGGTGGTTGTGAAGATAGCCGCCTGCGGGGTGTGCGCCAGCGACAGCAAGTGCTATGAGGGTGCGCCGATGTTCTGGGGCGGCCACGGGCGAAACCCGTACGCGCGCCCACCGGCCATCGCCGGCCACGAGTTCGTTGGCACGGTGGTGGCGCTCGGCGATGGCGCCGCTGAGAGGCACGGCTTGGCGCTCGGCGATATCGCCATCGCGGAGCAGATTCTGCCCTGCTGGAACTGCCGCTTCTGCAAAACGGGCAAGTATTGGATGTGCCGCTTCGGCAGCGTGTTCGGCTTCAGGCCGCAGGCGCAGGGAGGGATGGCGGAGTACATGCTCTATCCGGCTGGCTCCATCATCCACAAGGTGCCCGCGGAGATCCCGTGGCGGCGCGCAGCCCTCCTCGAGCCGCTCTCCTGTTCCATCCACGCCGTGCAGCGCGCAACCATCGAGTTGGGCGACGTTGTGGTGGTGGCCGGCGCAGGAACCCTGGGCTTGGGCATGATCGGCGCCGCAAGGCTGAAGAGCCCCGGCCTGCTGATAGCCTTGGACATGATCGATAGCAGGCTGGAGGTCGCCAAGCGGCTGGGCGCGGACCTCACGATCAACCCATCCAAGGAGGACCCAGTGGCGCGCGTCCACGAGCTAACCGATGGCTACGGCTGCGACGTCTTCATCGAGGCTACCGGCCACCCATCTACCGTGAACATGGGGCTGCGAATGGTGAGGGCCCTCGGTACCTTCGTGGAGTTCAGCGTGATGTCTGGCGAGTCTACCGTGGATTGGACCATCATCGGGGATAGCAAGGAGCTGGACATACGCGGGGCTCACTTGGGGCCATACTGCTACCCTCTGGCGATCGAGTACATCCGTAAGGGCCTCATCGACGTGGACCCAATCGTAACCCACGAGCTGCCTCTGGAGCGGTTTGAGGAGGCGTTCGAGCTCGTCCACTCCGGCAAGGACTCGATTAAGGTCCTCTTGGTGCCCTAACACCACGGCCGCAAAAGGCGCATGGAGCTTGCAAACACCTATCCATCCCGAGACGTGATCGCGTCCGCCGACCACCGGCATCGCCTGGGCGGAGTGATCCAGTCCGTGGCACCCGGATCGCTGGCGGATGCCGCTGGCGTGCGACCGGGAGATAGGCTGGTTGCGCTCGATGGGCGGCCGGTGACGGATCTGCTTGATTACCGCTTTCGCACATCTGGCGAGAGCGTTGTGGCCCTCTTCCATCTGCAGGACGGACGCACGCTGGAGGTCCCCAAATCCGCCGACGAAGACCTCGGCATCGATTTCGCCGACGAGGTGTTCGATCGGGTGCGGATATGCAAGAACAACTGCCCCTTCTGCTTCATCTATCAGCTGCCAAAGGGCATGCGCCGCTCCCTCTATGTGAAGGATGACGACTACCGCCTCTCCTTTGCCCACGGCAACTACGTGACGCTGACCAACCTAAGCGAGGCCGACTTCAGGCGCATTGAGGAGCAGCGGCTTAGCCCCATGTACGTGAGCGTTCACGCCACCGACCCAGAGGTGCGAGCCAGGCTGCTCGGGATCGCCTCGCGTAACGGGAGCCGGGCGGTGGACCCAGACATCATGGGGCCGCTGCGCCGGCTGGCTAGAGCGCGGATTCAGGTGCACTGTCAGATCGTGCTCTGCCCCGGCATCAACGACGGCGATGTGCTGGTCCGCACGCTGCTGGACCTGGCGTCCCTGCATCCATGCACGCAGTCGGTGGCGGTGGTACCAGTGGCCGTGGGCAAGCACATGCCGCCAAAGCGGATGCTGGCCCACTTGACCAAGGCCGACGCCGCCCGCGCGCTGGCAACCATGGCGCCGCTTCAGCGCCAGTTCCTTCGGTTGCTGGGCACCCGGTTCGCGTTTGCCGCCGACGAGCTGTATCTGCTGGCAGAGGCGCCCATCCCCGGCCATCGCCACTACGAGGGGTTCCCACAGCTGGAGGACGGCATCGGCATAACACGGCTGTTTCAGCATCGGTGGGCGCACGCCAAACGAAAGCTTCCGATCCGCTTGCCGGCGCCGCGGTGGGTTGCCTTCGCAACGGCAGAGCTTGGAGCGAAAACGCTTGGGAACGTGGTGGCACGCCTGAACGCGATTGGCAACCTGCACGTTGATATGGTGGTGGTGCACAACAGCCTCTTTGGCGAGAGGATCAGCGTGGCGGGGTTGATGATGGGCGCAGACGTCGCCAACGCGCTGGCGAACTGGCGCACCCGGGCCGCGGCCGAACCAGCAGAGGCGTGGGTGCCAGCGGTGGCGCTGCGCGACGGGCGCTTCCTGGACGACCTGACCCCCGCCGACGTGGAGGCCCGCTCAGGCGTGCCGGTGCGCGTGGTGGCCCCGTGGCCCAGGGGCATGCTGGAGGCCCTCTCCGCCGAACCACTGTCGTAGCGTGGCAACGGCGCGGCGCGATTCGCTCCCCCTCTATTCCCAACCCGTTTCCGCCAGTGCTCCGGCGGAAACGGGCTGCCGCCTGTCCCGGCGAGGGACGCCGACTAGGCGGCCAAGCTACGTCGCGGTTACCGGCATTGTGCGCGCCCCTTGGGGTATTGACGTGGTTCAGCTTTGTGCTAGAATAAGCGTGTGAGTTTCCGCCCTGCGGTACTCGTGATGGTGTTGGGAGTTTTGAGCCAGCAACTCAAAGTCTAGGGAGTCTCGGTCCTGAAGCTGAAGTGGTGACCCGGGTTCACCGGGTGTCGCAAGGCCAAGGCCAGGCATCCGCCCGTGTTACGCGGGTTCTAAGACGCCCTACCACACGGTACACGCGGGGCGTTTCTATGGCAGTACGTGGTTGGCAGCGCCGCCCGCCGCCCAAGCCTCCGCTCCAATGCGCGTGGCGGGCCGGGTTTCGCCGTCACGAAGGGGTCCCCGCATGAGAGACGTCATCATAATCGGATCTGGCCCTGCTGGGCTTACCGCGGCCATCTACGCCGCCAGGGCGGACCTATCGCCGCTCGTTATTGAGGGGAGCTCTGCTGGCGGCCAGCTTATGACCACCACCGAGGTGGAGAACTTCCCCGGCTTCAAAGATGGCATCCTGGGGCCGGACCTCATGCTGAACATGCGCGAGCAGGCGGCTCGCTTCGGCGCGGAGTTCGTGCAGGGAGACGCCACCGCCGTCAACCTTGCAGAGCATCCGTTCACCGTCGAGGTGTTCAAAGAGACGCACCGCGCAAAGGCACTCATCGTAGCAACCGGCGCCTCCGCCAAGTGGCTGGGCATTGAGTCGGAGCAGGCACTCATAGGGCACGGCGTGTCGGCTTGCGCAACCTGCGACGGCTTCTTCTTCCGCGGGAAGCAGGTTGCCGTGGTGGGCGGCGGCGACAGCGCGATTGAGGAGGCCACGTTCCTGACCAAGTTCGCCACGCAGGTGACGATCATCCATCGCCGCAACGAGCTTCGAGCGTCGCGCATCATGCAGGACCGCGCGCGGGCCAACCCCAAGATCCAGTTCATCTGGGACACCGTTGTGGAAGACATCCTCGACCCCAAGGAGGGCCACGTTACCGGCTTGGTGCTCCGCAACGTGAAGACTGGAGAGAGAAGCACCTTCCCTGTGGACGGCGTCTTCATGGCGATCGGCCACCAGCCGAACACCGCTCTGTTCCGTGGGCAGCTTGAAATGGACGCCACCGGCTACATCATAACCAGCAACGGAACCAAGACATCGGTCCCGGGCGTCTTTGCTGCTGGGGATGTGGCGGACCGCGTGTACAGGCAGGCCATCACCGCCGCTGGGTCCGGCTGCATGGCCGCCATCGACGCCGAGCGGTACCTGCAGTCCCTTGGCGAATAAGCCCGCGCGGCCACCCAGCGGTGAGCCCGGCCCCATACGCGAGACGTCACTTCGCCCGAGCGCAACCCTCCGGCATAGCGGAGGGTGGAAACAAACGAGCGTACACATGAAAGCATTCAGGCTGGCCGCCATCCTACTCGGTTTCCTTCTCGTGTGCTCGGCGTCCTTCGCCAGAGGAGGGTTCGGGGGAGGCCGCAGCTTCGGAGGCGGCGGGTTCGGCAGGTCAAGCGGCGGGTTCAGTTTCGGCAGATCCAGCGGTGGCTTCAGCTTTGGCCGTCGGAGCGGCGGGGGCTTCGGGGGGGGGGTTTTGGGGGCGCGTCGCGCCTCGCCGCCCTTCTCTCTGCCACCGCGCACCCCTTTCCCGCCGGCCGTGATCCCTGCCCCGCCCC
>Ga0078972_1002305_pt1 | contig 64018 bp, 57 predicted proteins | sample YelNatPaOPGAMG01_FD_67568 | JGI IMG/M metagenome (GOLD analysis project Ga0078972, IMG submission 67568) | Hot spring thermophilic microbial communities from Obsidian Pool, Yellowstone National Park, USA - OP-RAMG-01 (SPADES assembly) (version 2) | ecosystem: Environmental > Aquatic > Thermal... | reverse complement strand
AACGGATTTTTAAACGGATTACCACGGATACCCTTATTAAACAATCCCTTGCCTTAATTAAACAATGCCTTTATCCGTGTAAATCCGTGTGGCTTTTTAATCCGTTTAATCCGTGTCTTTTTTAATCCGTGTTAATCCGTGATTAAATCGCTGTAATCATTTTTACTTTGAGTTTTACATTATCTATTTGTCTAAAATAAACTTAACTGCTGCTCCTGACTAGTATGCTTATCCTCATCTGTAAAAACAGATATCCTGCCATATTCGCCGTCAAAACCAGGTTGAACATTAACCTTGCCCTGACGCATCTTTAACACCCCTTCTGCAATGCGCCGCGGCAGGCCTTTAAGAAGTTGCTCCTGACTTGCCTTTAATAAAATATCAAATTCTGAACCGAATATGGATAAGAAACTGCGGTATTCCCTTTCCACTAAGGCTGATGTTACAGCCACGCCTTTTGCCTCTGCTATAATTTCATTAAATGGTATAAGGTTTCTATATTCAATGGCATTTGAGGGTTTATACCCCTCTGGCCTGTCAGCCAACTGTTCTATGCGATTCATTACACCTATAGTTACTGGCTTGCCGCATTTCGGGCAAATCCCTTTATTAGCCAGGGTTTCCTTTGGAGAAAACCTCACACCGCAGAGCCTGTGGCCGTCATAGTGATACTTGCCTTCTTCAGGGAAAAATTCTATAGTGTAGAGGAACTTTTCCTTATCCTTATTCTTTAAGGTGTCTCTTATTGCTTTATATGACAACTCGCAATTAAAAACATTTGCCTCGCGACCAATTTTGGCAGGCGAGTGGGAATCTGAGTTGGAGATTAAAGTGAATCTGTCTAATGCTGATAATCTCCAATTCATTTGAGGGTCGCTGGAAAGGCCTGTTTCACAAGCAAATATTTTAGGGGTCTGCTCTTCAAAACAATCCTCAATCCTATCAAAGCCGGACATTGACCCAAATAAAGAAAACCACGGAGTCCAGATATGCCCGGGCACAATCATACAGTTTTCATCAATGTCAAAGACCATGCGGGCTATATCCTTGGCATCCAAACCAAGTATAGGCCTGCCGTCAGAGGAAAGGTTGCCGTAGCGTGAAAGTGTGGCATTTATTTTGTCAGTTGTCTTAAAAGATGGACTAAAGATTAAGTTGTGGATGCGGTATGTTTTTCCTTTTTTTGAATAGATACTTGAGACCTCCGCTGTCAGGATAAAATAAGTGTCCTGGTATTTGAACAAACCATTGCCTAAATCTTCTAATTTATATTTTAACTCCTCCAGCCATAAGTGGTGGGTAAAGTCTCCTGTGCCCATAAGGGTTATGCCTTTTAATTTTGCCCATTCAGCAATATGCTGGATGTCCATATCCCGCGATGTGGCGCGGGAATACTTAGAGTGAATATGAAAATCTGCAATAAATTCCATTTTTATTAGTTTAGAGGGTTAAACGAGTTGACTATTTAACTCGCGAAACTCATTAACTTGCTAACTTGCTAACTCTACTCCAATTTCCCTTAATGTACTTAAAACATTCCCCCAGTGGGTTCCCTGCCAGTAGATGCGCTTGCATTCTGGGCAGGAGACAAAATCATTCTGGGTATTAAATACATATTCCGGGACATTGTCTTTAACATTCTCTTTTGCAATATCTTTTAACTCTACATTACAGATGATGCAGCGCGTAAACATCATATCACTGTTAGGTGATATCCGCAATTCTTTTAAAACCTCAGCCACCTGTTCTTTTATTTTCTCTGCTTTCACTAATTGAAGTTTCACGCCTTTTCTGACAGGGAGGCGATGGTTCCTTGTTAAAATAATGCGTTCATCCCTCAACGCCTGTATAATCACGGCTGAAGGATTATCCTCTTTATAATATAGGGCGTCAAAACCAAATATCCTTAACCACTTAACGAGTCTACCTAATTCTTTTGTCAAGATGAACTTCATAATTTATAGGCAATATTACCTGCCCGAATAGTAAGTTCAACGCGGCCTTTTAATTTCTTTCCAAGAAAAGGGGAGTTTTTGGATTTGGAGACAATATCAACCTTGTTAAGAACCCATTCCTTTTGAGGGTCTAAAAGAATGATATCAGCATCAGCGCCAACACAAAGGGTGCCTTTTCTTATCTTTAGAATACCTGCTGGATTAAGGGAAAGCCTCTTAACTAATTCTAACCAGGTTAATACACCGCTATGCACTAACTCTGTTATGCTGACTGAAAGTATGGTTTCTAAACCTATTACCCCGAATTCCGCGCGTTCAAATTCTATATCTTTCTCATTTTCTGTATGCGGGGCATGGTCAGAGGCAATAACATCAATCACGCCAGTTCTTAAGCCTTGCCTGATAGCATCTAAATCCTCTTTTCCCCTTAAGGGAGGATTCATCTTAAGATTTGTATCATACCCTAATACCGCCTCATCGCTAAAGGTAAAATAGTGCGGGGCTGTCTCAGCAGTAACCCTTACGCCTCTTTTCTTAGCCGCTGCTATAATCTCCACGGACTCCTTACAACTTATATGTGCTATGTGTAAAGAAGCCCCTGCCTTTTCTGCAAGTCGGATATCCCTTTCAACCCTTTTATATTCTGACTCCTTGGAAATCCCTTTTAAACCCATTCGCGTAGAAGTAAACCCGAGATTAACTGACCCCCCACGAGATAGGGTCTTATCCTCACAGTGGCAGATAACCAGGATATTTTCCTTTTTTGCTTTTTTAAATGCTGTTAAAAGAATTTCATCCGAATCCACAGAGGCGCCGTCGTCAGAAATGGCTATTGCACCTGCCTGCCTTAATCCTGCTATATCATTAAGGACATCTCCCTGCCTGTCTTTGGTAATAGCAGCACAAATAAAAACATCTGTCTTTGCAGTCCTATTAATAATCTCCTTAAGCAATTTGACGCTTCTAGGGCAATCAATACAAGGAGTGGTATTTGGCATAGCCAAAACAGTAGTTACCCCGCCTTTTAATGCGCTTGATGTGCCGCTGGCTATAGTCTCTTTGTCCTCCCTGCCAGGCTCTCTTAAATGCACATGCATATCTACAACCCCAGGTAGAACTATCTTATCCTTGGCAAATATGACTTCATCCGCTGGCTCATTAATATCCTGCGCAACCTTAGAGATTTTCGCATCTTCTATAAGGATATCCCTGATATCATCTAAGTTATTCGCAGGGTCAATCACTCTTGCGTTTTTAATTAAAATTTTCATAAAATTTTATAACTGGCGCATACCCTGTTAAGTCTCTATTCCTTAATCTCTGCTTTATTTGACTCCTGCGCCTGTGCAACTAAAAAAAGCACAGCCATCCTCACGGCAATACCATTTGTAACCTGCTCTAAGATTACTGAATTAAGTCCATCAGCAACTTCACTTGAAATCTCAATACCCCTGTTTAAAGGCCCTGGGTGCATAACAATTATGTTTTTCTTTGCCTTTGCTAATCTTTCATTGGTAATCCCATAATTCTTAAAGTATTCCAACTGCTGTGGAAAGGCATCCCCTTCATCGCGCTCAAACTGCATACGAAGGACATTTACGGCATCAGCATCCTTTAATGCCTCATCTATGTCGTAAGTAACATCTACGCCCATCTGTTCTATACCAGGCGGGATAAGCATCTTAGGGGCACAAACAGTTACCTTAGCCCCTAATTTAGTCAAACCCCAGATATTGGAACGAGCCACGCGCGAATGCGCTATATCCCCAACAATGCTTACCTTAAGCCCCTCAATCCTGCCTAACTTCTCCTTTAGTGTAAATATATCCAACAACGCCTGCGTAGGATGCTCATGCCAGCCGTCTCCTGCGTTCACTACACTAATATCTAAATTGCGCGCCAACATCGCGGCTGCGCCTGAATAATTATGCCGCATCACAATGATGTCCGCCTTTAATGCCTGTATGTTTTTGCCTGTGTCAATGAGTGTTTCTCCCTTTTTAACGCTTGATGTCTCAGTAGCGATATTTATCACATCAGCAGAAAGCCTTTTTGCTGCCACCTCAAATGAAACGCGCGTGCGGGTGGAGGGTTCGTAAAAAAGATTAACCACGGTTTTCCCGCGTAAGGCAGGGACCTTTTTAATCTCACGCGTTGAAACCTCTTGAAAAGACTCTGCAGTAGATAAAATGAATTCTATCTCTTCCTTTGTAAGGTCCTCTAATCCCAATAAATCTTTGCGTTCCCAGACCATCTTATCCGTCCCGAATTAAACCCTATAACTCTATAACCCAAGCAACCCTATAACGAACTATTTCTCCACAATTACTACTTCGTCTTTACCGTCTGTTTCCTGGAGCCTTACCTCTACAATTTCATTTTGAGAGGTGGGGATATTCTTGCCGACAAAATCAGCGCGCACAGGCAACTCCCTGTGTCCGCGGTCAATAAGCACAGTCAACTGAATGGATTTGGGTCTGCCCAAATCCATAAGCGCATCCAGGGCAGAGCGCACTGTCCTGCCAGTATAAAGGACATCATCAACAAGCACTATTTTTTTCCCGGTTACGTCAAAATCTATCTCTGTCTTATGCACCACTGGCTGAGCAGCCACCATAGTCAAATCATCCCTGTAGAGTGTAATATCCAATATCCCTACGGGTACCTTAACTTGCTCAATACTCTCTATACATGCAGCAAGCCGAATAGCCAGGTATGCCCCGCGATTACGAATACCCACAAGCGCTAAATCCTGCGTGTCTTTGTTTTTCTCTAAAATCTCATGGGCAATACGCATAAGGATCCGCCCTATGGTATCCTGGTCTAATATTTTCGCTTTTTCTCTCATGCTATATAAAAAAATATCCGCCTTTATTTATGGCGGATATAATTAGTTATTATATTTATATTTTCCATTTCTTCCTTGCTAGTCTCTCAAGAACTAGCTTAAAGGTTTATCTTTTAACTAAGTAAATATAACATTCCACTATGGATTTGTCAAGGTTTTTATGCAAACAAAAAATAGGGACGTTTCTATTTTTTCTGAAGCGGGAAAATAGAAGCGTCCCTATTTATCTATAGTAATTGTCTTAATGTAGGCAAGTCTATCTCGGCATCTTTCATGATGCTCTTTATTATTTTGGGATGTAGAATTTTGCCTTTATGGTGAGGGATAGTGAGACGTATGCCTTTAGAATTTTTATAAATCTTGTGGCTGCCAGATTGCCTTGCCAAAGTGAAACCCAATTTTTCTACAATTTTAATTGCTTGTTCTGAGCTCAAACGAGGCAATTTCTCACTCATGCAGCTATCTCAAGAGTAGTGACACTGATGGATTCAGGATTAGGGATAGTTCCTTTGGAGGCTTCTATTTCTTCTAAATGAAGTCTTATAGCATCTTTTATATTTGCTAAAGCCTCTTCATAGGTATCGCCTTGAGTATAACACCCCTGGATAAGAGGACAATAAGCAAAATAGCCATTTTTATCCTTTTCAATAACCACATCTAATAGATATCTTTTCATTCTTTAGGCCTCCTTTGCAAATTAAGTATAGCACAAAACTTTTTGCTGTCAAATTAAAATCTTTCAATAAAAAAAGGGGCGCCTAATTTGGCTAACTTTTTCGGCTGATAAACCAAAAAGTGGGGACGCCCCTTTTTAGTTATTGGGTTGCTTAAAAGCCAAACCCTCCAAACCCTCCAAACCCTATAACCTTATAACCCTATAACTCTATAACCCTAGTAACCCTATAACCAATCTATGTTTTTAATATTTTATTATCGGCTCCTTAGATAAAACTCTAATATTACTTAAGACTGACTGCAACTCAAACGCTGGCTTATTGGATTCTAAAAGCACAAGGATATCCTTTAAGCGAGGGTCTGTATTGCAGCAGTTTTCTTCCTCTAACCTTAAGATATCTGCAATACAAGCCAAGACCTTATTTATCTGGTTATCCATATCTTCTCTTATAAAGCAGGCATTAAGGTATTCTCTTATGCGTTCAACTGAAGGGATAATCCCAGAATTAAGCATATTTTGAATCTCGCTATATTCTTTATCGAGATTGATATTAACAGATGGATGGGGTATGTTTAACAAAGGCTTAGAAGTAGTTAGTAGAGGTTGGCTAACAATAGGAAGGCTTGTAAAATCTATCCCGCCTTTATTAGAGGTCTGGGCTGGAGAACTGCCCTTTACAGAAGAATCAAGGTTACCTTTATTCGCAAGCGCATTTTGAATCGTTTTAGTATCAAGGACGACCATTGAACCATCATCTCCTCTGCTTACCCAATGTGTTTCACCAACAATATCCTGACTGCCGATAACTTCATATTTTTCGCCTAAATAGACAAAACGAGTCCCGAATCCGACGGAATTTTGGGGAGTTTCTAATTCTATTGGTGAACTACCAGGTTGATCTGACTGTTGTAACGGTAAAGAAGCGGCTTTTTTCTCAATGCGCATTATCATTATACTATCAAAAGTAACGGTCTTAAGAGGATTAGTGCGGTTGCCACCCTCATCTATCTTAACACCAACATAACTGTTTCCATCAAAACCAAGATATTTAACTCGCCTGCCATCTTGAAGTACCACAATATCCCCCGCATGCATCAAAAGGTTTCTACTACTTTCTACAGGTGAGTTGGCAATGCCAGCACCATAGAGCGATTGCTCTACGACCTTTTTTAAGTTAGATGCCCCAGAAGCATCAGGCGTAACTTTAGCAAGATATTCTGGTTTTTTTGTTTCCACTGCTTCCTTGATCTCTTTATAAAGCTCAATCAACCCCATCTCAAATTCTTCGGGTTTAAAGCCACTGCTTACTAATTGCCGATATCTTTCCTTAAAAGGTAAAAATGCCTCTCTATCAAGATAATATAAGACTAATAAATACCGCTTAATTGCCGTATTGTAACCAGGGAAACGCCCCCAATTATCAAGCGGACCTTTTGTTAATATATTCTGTATATCCTGTTCTATAATATCTTTGGCTAAATCTCTGGAAACTGTGGGGGTTATACTGATTTTGAGCTCTTGGCCACTCGGCGCTTTAATCCAAAATTCATGGAAAGAATCCAGGAGTAATTCATGCTCATGGTCAGGCGCCCAAGTGGATAACTGTGAGTCTTTGCCTAAAATATTTGCTTCTTTGCATAATTGATGCAATCTCTGGGCAAATTGCTGACGTAAATTTCCAGTCACCAGGCTTTCTTTTGTTTCAAAAGCAATATCTATATCTCCTATCATCCTAATATCAACGTCGCCATTTTCATCTGCTAAATATATGGCGCTACCTTTTAATACCGGTATTAGCAAACCCCACATTTCTTCAGTAAGCGCCTCATTAAGTAGTTGGCGGAAGAGATGAATATTGATATGGTTCTTGCTACTAAATATCCTTTGTGCTGGTAATATAGTGTCTTGATTTCCAACCGGGGAAGCAGCGGCATCTGGCTGGCTAAGAGGTGAAGAAACAACTTCATCCTGGAAATCAACTGGCAAAACATCTATTTCTCCAACAGTATTAACCTTTACAAGATAATTTGCTGGGCGGTCATCTGTTATCCAGCCCCAGAAATGCTCTTTTAACTGGTTTATTTTTTGGGCTATTTTATCTTTTATCTGTACCCATAGTGTTTCTCCTAAAAGAAGCGGACCGATAAGTCCTTCATCACGATAGTCAATCAGGAATTCGTTTATTAATAAATCTCCTATATTCTCTATATAAAATCCCCTGTCTGACCATATTGTCTTTAAGGCATCTCTTTGTTTTGACGCAGAATCTGGGCTGGTTGTTTTTTTAACAAAATAAAGTTTGCCGCTTTGGGATACTGCTATCTGATGGCGCTCGGTAAGTCTATCTTTGGCGTATTCAAGTAATTCAGCAGTATTCCATCTGGTAAGTATAGAATCATCTATAGGTATAAGATGAATCCTATTTTGTTTTATAAACTCTTGGATTTGTGGATTTGCCAAATCTGCCACTGATTCTTCCCGGATAGATAGACTTATTTTATTGCTACTAACGAGCCCCTTAAATTCATCCTGTAATTCTTGAGGCGCTTGGGATAATTCTACCCACAGCGGTTCATCAACAAAAACCCTCTTAAAACCCCTGATTGCTTCTTGGGTAACAAATCCATTTATTTTTTCCTGCTTAGAAACCATCGCATCGGCAATTACTTCGCGCATATTTTTTGAACCAAAATCATCAGCGCCATTAAAGGCCTCTTTAATTTTTCCGGAAGTCTGCGTATCGTAATCTTTAAGTGCCTTGCTAAATACAAACGCATCAAAGGGACTTAAGTTAAATATGCTACGTATCTGGGTTTCTGTAAGAGTAATTCCATTAGATGAAGCAAACTCTAAAATTTGTTTTAATGCCTGGGCGTATAAAACAAACCCAGGCATGTCTGGTAGATCCAGGTCAAATATTGCATCGTAAGCCTTATGGGGATATTTAACATAAGGTTTTTTCTCAAAGAGACCTTGTATAACCAAACCAAGCATTTCTTTGTGACTGCCTAAAACCTCAATTACAGAATAAACAGCATTAAGATAATTATGGCCATCTATAGAATCAGCAAATTGTTTTGCCTGATTTTCAAGAAGAAGGATTATCTCAGGAGATACTTCTTTTTGAATATTCTGCAGGATATTTTTTTCATCATCACTAAGTCCCTGCCGCAACTGTTCTATAGGTGAAGAGGCAGTTTGGGCTTCTTGTGCTGGAGAACTTGCGGTTTGTTTTCTCTTACTTTGTTGTGGCTGTTTAAACGAAGAAGGGGCGCTGGATTTTTCTTTAGTAGTTGCTTCTAAGGCCCTCTTGGCTCGTATAAATCTGGCATTGTGTACTTTGGTTTCTTTAGGCAGGTGTTCTTTCCATTTTGACCCATATTTTCTTAAGACATCCCAGACATAACCCCAACTTAGATTATGCGCAGCGATAGTTGCCTCTAATATAGGGTAGTTGGGTTTCTCACCTGGCTTACGTCGCACAAAACCCCAGCCACCTCTTTTTAGAGGAATCAATTTCCATTGATAAAACATTCTAAAATTCATAGCAAATGAAATTGCTCCTACAGCCCGGTTATAATCCGGGTCCTTGCTTACCTTTTCCCAGGAAAAAGGCGCTGGGCCAATCAGTTTTTCTATCTGTTGTATTGCGGTATAATGATGCGCATCTATAAGCGATAGTTTTTCTCCTTTTAGAACGCGGCCTTTGATTTCAGCAACATAACTATTAACAAGATTAAGATTTTGTTGGGTAATCTGTAGCGGACCTACTGCACCAGCCCTTGAAATAACATTATTCCTGCCATCTGTCTCTGCCAACTCCAATGCCATTAAATTCTCTACAGGGATTCCGATAATACGAGCTAATTGCCCATAAAGAGCCCTTGTCTTAGCAGGCAAGGTAGCATTATATTCTCTTACCAAGGCGATTGTAGCAGGTGGGGGGTTAAGGTTTAAATTATTGCTTTTTGCTGGAAATAATTCCCCTAACATTGCCCATAATAAGGCAACAGCACTAATGTTTCGCACTCCTTGTCCAATAGAAGATGAAGCGGTATCTTTACTAATATTTTCCCTAGATCCCAGAGTTGGCTTAACTGTGCCTTCTGATGGTAAATTTGATGGTTTTTCTGACTCCATTGGCGAAGAAGCAATATTTCCTTCAATCTCCACTTTGCCTTCTAAAGGGCTGGATGCGCTATAAAAACTCCCTGACAGTAAGTAATTGCTGCTATTGGGTGGGGATTTAGTAGTATAGATGGCTGTAAAAGATTTATCTAAGTTAGTAGTCATGGGACTAGAGGCAGTGGCAGGTGGGGCTATACCTTTTCCTGGGATAAGTTGAATCCCTCCTGAGAAATAACTCCTTATGGCTTGGCCAAAGGAAGTGTAGATGGGTTCTTTTAGGTTGTATTCTCCTTTGCTAAAGGATTGCTGGTATTGCTTAAAATAGGTGGTTTTAGACCAGTTGTCTTTGAAGGTAAGGTTAGTTAAGCCCCTTTTGTCTATAAGCCGGGAATATAACCCTCCTTTTCCATAGAACCTTGACTTAAACCACTGGGCTAATATCAAAGAGTAGTAAACCTGTCTTAAGGAGGCGTATCTTTTGGAGGTGTTTATCTCTTTGGTAAGTTTTGGGATAATAAGTTCTCTTATGAGTTGGCTTGAGTATTCATTTAAGGCTTTTAGCCGTGGGTCTTTAAAAGAGTAAAGGGACTGTCCCCGCAGGGGACTGTCCCTAAGGTAGTCCTCTTCTAAGCAAACCTTTAAGGTTGCCTTGTATATATAGGCATTATTCTCTGATTCACGGATGATTATCTCATCAGGGACAATCCAGGGTCTTGTTAAGGTAGGGATGGTTATATTCTCATAGCCAAAGAGTTCTTCTGCTTTCTTATAGAGTTTATCCCAATATGTCTTACCTTCTGGGGTAGAAGGTGAGGTGGCTTTGGCAGTGTCTTTTTTTAGTTGTAGGTCTGCTTCAAGAAGTATTCTTCCTACATCTGTCTGGGCTAAATAATCATCAATGATATTGTCAGGTGAGTCTGGTCTTAGGTTTACCCAGAAACTTGAATTGGGCAAAGATATACCGATAAAGAAGTATTGCATAAGCCTTTGGGTTTCCTGCTGAAGGGATAATGTTTTAGACTCTATTGGTTTTGTGTTTTGGGTTTTGAGTTTTGCGTTTTGCGTTTTAAGTTCCTCAAGGACATCTCCTTTGTCTAAGAGAAGTTTAAAATTATTGCTTACATTATCATAGGAAATATACCTTAGATGCAGGGGTCTAAATTTATCCTGAATAAAAGAACTGCGTAAGGAAGTTAGATACCCAGAGATGTCTAAATCACCTGCTACCTGGGCAAGGCCTGATTGCTCAAAAAGAAGTATAAAACATAAAAGAAGGGAGGTAATTTTTAGGAGTTTTTGTGGCATTTTTGTATTTTTATTTTGTGTAGTATGTCCTCCTTCGGAATGCTACAAAGGATGACATACAAGAAGGAATTGGTTTATCAGCCATATATTAGTTAAAGTATGCTATATAAGCAAGAGATTTTCAAGGGTATTTGGGAGGGGTTGGGAAAGCGGTTTCTTAATGAACAGGCGGCTTACGTAGGCGAAGCCGACATAAGCCTTAGGCCGTTTAGGAATTAATCCCCCGAAACCCTACCAGCTATTTTACCTAAAGGGCAATAGGGGAATAAGGGACGGGATAAGATATGTTAATTATGGCTCAAGGATTTTTAAGCAAGGGAGTGATGTCCGATATTACGTAGGATAATATTGTCCTTGATAATCTGCAAGGTCATTTGATAATCCAGGTCAATGCGCGCCTGCCAGATATCTTTTGTGCCTTTGATTTTCAATAATAATTTTTCCATCCCTCACCACTGTCTCAAGAATATCTCCTATCCATAATCCCAATCTTTTACGTATAGCAGTCGGCAGTGTAATTTGAAAATTACGCCTTATTTGTAATCCCCCTTATAATTTAAGAATTTCTTATTTTCTATAATTAAGTATATCGTAAAAAAGAATTTGTCAAACCGATTTTTGATTTGTTTTATACCACCACAACGAATTCCCCGCGGGGTTTTTGGCTCTTGAAGGAGGCTAAAATCTCTTCGGCATTGCCGCGTTTTACTTCTTCAAATTTTTTTGTCAACTCCCTTGCCACACAAATTTCCTTATCACCAAATACTGTCTGAAGGTCTTTTAATGTTGCTAAGATTCTGTGGCAGGACTCATAAAAAACTATTGTCTGCCTTTGCTTATATAACGCCCGCAGGCGATTTTGCCTTGCCACTGAACGGTTAGGTAAAAATCCTGCAAAGATAAATTCATGTGTAGGTTTGCCGGATAAAACCAGGGCATTCACGAAAGCAGTTGGCCCTGGTATGCAGGTAATCTCAATATTATTTTTAATGGCTAAGTTAATGATATTATAGCCAGGGTCAAGTATGCCCGGGGTTCCAGCATCACAGACCAGGGCAACAGACTTACCTTCCTTAAGCAGTGTGAGGAGGTATTTACCTTTGGTAATTTGATTGTGCTCAAAGAAACTAGTTGTTGGTGTTTTAATCTGGTAGTGTTCAAGCAAAATCCTTGTGCGCCTTGTATCCTCACAGGCAATCAAATCCACGCTCTTTAAAACCTCAACTGCGCGAAAAGTAATATCTTCTAAGTTACCAATAGGGGTAGAAACAATATAGAGCATATTTATACAATTAGCGGATAGCGTTTAGCGTATAGAATATTTTGTTTTTCGCCTGTACGCTATACGCTCTACGCTAAAAATTGCTATTCAACGGTTACTGACTTGGCTAAATTACGGGGTTGATCTACATCGCAACCGCGCTTAACAGCAATATGGTAGGCAAGTAGTTGTAAAGGCAATGCCACTAATAGCGGAGAAAATAACTCATTACATTTAGGGATATAAATCACCTCTTTTGTCTGTTCTTTTATTTTTTCATCTCCGGCAGTTGCAATGGCGATGATTTTGCCGCTCCTGGCTCGGATTTCCTGCAGATTAGAAATCATTTTCTCATATACATTGGATTCAGGGGCTAAACACACAACTGCCCGGTATTCATCTATTAATGCTATCGGGCCATGCTTCATCTCCCCTGCGGCATATCCCTCAGCAGGTATATAAGATATTTCTTTTAATTTAAGCGCCCCTTCAAGCGCTGAAGGGAAATTTATGTTTCTGCCTAAATAAAGAAATGAACCGTAGTGCGAATGCCTGCGGCTAAGGTTGGCAATTGAGTTTTGCTTTTTTAATATCTCTACTTGTCTTAAGGGAATCTCCCTTAACTCTTTAAGATACCTATCAACTTCCTGATTAGAAAGGGTATTTCTAATCCCTGCTAAATAAAAAGCCAGTAAATAAAAAGTTAGTAACTGTGCGGTGTATGCCTTTGTAGAAGCCACCCCTATTTCAGGACCTGCATGGGTATAGATTACGCCGTCTGATTCCCTTGTAAGGCTTGAGCCCAGGACATTACATATAGCAAGAACCCTTGCACCTTGTTTCTTTGCCTCTCTTACACCTGCTAAGGTATCTGCTGTTTCACCTGACTGGCTTACCGCAATAACAAGTGTATCCTTGTCAATAAGGAGCCGTCGGTATCTAAATTCGCTTGATACATCAACTGTTGTCGGTATGGCGCATAGGGATTCTATAATATATTTCCCGACTAAGCCAGCATGATAAGCAGTGCCGCAGGCAACAATAGATATATTTTTTATGCATCTAAATAAATCCTCAGGTATTTTTTGTTCTTCAAAAATTATTTTATCCTTCCCATCACCAAGTCGCATCTTAAGTAGATTATCCATTATTGCAGGCTGTTCATTAATTTCCTTAAGCATAAAGTGTTTATAACCCTGCTTCTGCGCCTGGGCAATATCCCAGTTAACCCTGACAGGATCCCTTAAAAGCGCTTTTCCTTTTAAATCCGTAATCTTATATCCACCCTCTGTCAAAACAACTATTTCACCCTCCTGTAAAAATACAACATCTTTTGTGGCCCCTAAAATCGCAGGTGCGTCTGAGGCGAGAAAATTCTCATTATCTCCAACTCCTATAATCAATGGACTTCCTGAACGTGCGCCAATAATCTTATCAGGCTCTTTTTTGGAAATTACGCCTATTGCAAATGAACCCTCTAATTGTAAAACCGCTCTTCTAACTGCCTCCTCAAGGGATGAGTTTTGATAAAATTTTTCAATAAGATGCACGATGACCTCTGTATCTGTCTGGCTTAAAAATTTATGACCTTCCTTAATGAGCCCTGCTTTAAGGGAGGCATAATTCTCAATAATTCCATTATGCACAATTGCAATTTCTCCTTTACAATCAAGATGGGGATGGGCATTAACCTGATTTGGGACACCATGGGTGCTCCAGCGCGTATGGGCAATACCAAGAGAGCCTAAAAGCGGCTTCTTTTGAAGCAATGCCTCCAATACCTTTACCTTACCAGGTAATTTTCTAACAGAAAGGCAGTTTTTATTTGGTAGGTAAGTAACTATACCTGCTGAGTCATAGCCGCGGTATTCCAAACGTTTAAGGCCAGCAAGTAGAATCTCCTGGGCATTCTTTTTGCCTATATATCCAACTATACCGCACATATTATCCTTTTACTAAAAAACCTGTTATTCGTCAATATTTAAATTAAGTTAACAAAAATTTAGGGAAGTTTCTATTCTATAAAAATAGAAACGTCCCTATTATTTTAGCGTAATTTTTCCAGGCGCTGTTTAATCTTGGCTTCATAACCTATATCCGATGGTTCGTAGTATTTAACCTTTTTTCGGGTATATTTCTGCTGGACATAATGCCCAGGATAATTGTGGCTATATTTATAACCTTCGCCATGGCCTAATTTTTCTGCACCGGGATAGGAGGCATCTTTTAAATGGTCAGGAACCTCCTGGACCTTATTTTTTTCTATATCTGCCTGGGCCTTTTCTATTGCTAAATAACTTGCGTTGGATTTAGGGGCGCAGGCAACATAAATAGCAGCCTGGGCTAAAGGGATTCTTGCCTCAGGCATTCCTACAAATTCAGAGACCTGTAACGCAGCATTGGCCAAAACCAATGCAAGGGGATCGGCGTTACCCACATCTTCGGCGGCGCAGATACAAATCCTGCGCGCAATAAAACGCGGGTCTTCGCCTGCATAAAGCATCTTAGCCATCCAGTACAGGGCTGCGTCAGGGTCTGAACCGCGCATAGATTTAATAAATGCGCTTGCTGTATCGTAGTGGCCATCTTCATCCTTATCATAAACAACTACCTTCTTCTGTATAGACTCGCTTGCTACCTCAAGATTAAAATTAATCCAGCCGTCTTTACTACGAGGGGTAGTTAATATCCCAACCTCTAAGGCATTTAAGGCGCGCCTGGCATCCCCTTCGCACTTTTTTGCTAAAAAGGCAAGGGCTAATTTGGCAGCCTTAATCTTCAGGTTTCCAAGGCCCCTTTCTTTATCCTTTAATGCCCTTGATAGAATTACTATTATGTCATTTTCTTTAAGGGACTTTAATTCACATACAAGGGACCTGGATAGAAGCGGGCTTACTAAAGAAAAATAAGGATTATGCACAGTGGCTCCTATTAAAATAGGATTGCCTTCTTCAATATCAGGCATAAGCACATCCTGCTGGGCTTTATTAAAACGGTGTATTTCATCTATAAAAAGGACTGTCTTTACGCCTGTGGCTGCTTGTTTGTGCCTTGCAGTTGCAATTACCTTACGCAGTTCTTCCACATTTGATGTGGTGGCGTTAATTGCAACATAATAAGACTTTGTGATATTGGCTATGCAGTATGCTAATGAGGTCTTGCCAACGCCTGGGGGCCCATAAAGTATCAAAGATGTAAGTCTATCTGCCTCTATTGCCCTGCGCAAAAGTTTACCCGGGCCTAAGATATGCGCCTGGCCAACAAACTCATCCAGGGTCTTTGGCCGCATCCGCACTGCTAAAGGCAGGTCTTTATTGTCTATTTTATCCTCTGTAAATAAATCCATTAAAAAAAATCCCCGCCGTGTGCCGTTGGAACTGATGGGCTGAACCCATTTGGTTTCAGGTGGGAACCTCCCTTTAGACGCCATGCGTAAAAAGGAGTTCGGTCCCCATTAGATTGATGTTGGTTCACCAATCATCAATACTTCCAACGCGCACCGCAGGGATATTTAAAAGAACTTTATTTCTAACAAAATTAAGTATAACACACCCTAGAAAAAAATCAACTACAATTTATCAAAAACAAACAGGGGCTTCAACACGATAACGCGCTAAACTCGCAAACTCGTTAAACTTTTTAGCATTGCGTATTTAGTATCCGTTTAATCCGTGTTTCTTTTAATCCGTGTTAATCCGTGATTAAACTCGCTAACTTTCTTTAGTTTTGCGTTTTGCCTTTTGCCTTTTTAGTTATCCAGGGTGGACCTAATTATTATCTTATTTGAGCATTAAGCCCATCTTTTAGCGCATTCAATATAGCAGAATGGACAGGCGCAATTTCATCTTCTGTTAATGTACGCTGGTCAGAAGAATAATAACAAGATATTGTAAGATTTTTAAAACCAGGGTTTATGGGCTTTCCCTTATAATAATCCACTATTGTTATGCCGGATTCTTGTAAGAACCCTTTGCTGTGTTGCAGGATAAGTTCTAAAACATCCTTTACAGGTACATCCTCTTTTAAAACAACGCTTATATCCCGGCAAATGCCTGGATACTTAGGGATGGGTTTAAACCTTCTGACTAATCCTGTATAAGGCAAAATTTTTTCTAAAAATATTTCCGCTAAAAACACATCCTTGTTTTTTATATCCAGGGTGTTTAATTCTTCCCTTGTTAATCTTTTTAATTTTCCTATATTATCAATATCGGGAATACGCACCTGAAATCCCCCTTGGGCATCTCTTGTGAACTCAGGTTTTATGCCTAAACCCTTAAATAACACTTCGAGTATGCCTTTTAAATGCAAAAAGCCAGGCTCATCCTGCAGATGCCCATATTCCCTGCCATACCAAATAGACTTAGCCCCGCATAATGCAATTCCCAAAACAAGTTGCTCTTGAATCTTGCCTGATGTATTAAGATAGGTTTTTGCGATTTCAAAGATATTGACAGGGGCCTGTTTCTGACGCAGGTTATATGCCACACACCTTGCGAGGCTCGGTATAAGGCTAGGCCTTAAAGTTTCCTGCTCCTTGCTTAAAGGGTTAAGTATCCCTATTGCGCCTTGAGTTAAGTTAAAACTTTGCAACAGGTCATTATCAATCAGACTATATGTGATAACCTCGTTTAAACCAAGCCCAAGCAGGATATCTTTAAGCATTAATATCAATTGTCTTCTTTGGTCTTTTGCAATCTGCGGTATTATTGCAGGCAATGTGCTTGGTATTAAGTCATAACCAGCGATGCGCGCTATTTCTTCAATCAGGTCTGCCTCTGTATTAACATCCTGCCTATAGGATGGCACAGTTACAATAAAATTTTTATTGCCCTTTACCTTAAAACCCAAACCTGATAAAATGCCTTTTATCTTTACTACAGGTATATCCATACCTAAGATTTTGCCTGGCAGATTGCTATCCAATGAAATTGTCTTTACCCTAACCTTAGGGGCAGATGATTTTTTATCAAAGAGGCACTCCCCACCACTTATACCAATAATCAGGTTTAATGCCAGGCGTGAAATTTCTTCTGACTGGTATATATCCACGCACCTTTCAAATCTATAAGCAGACTCGCTTTTAATGCCTAATTTCCTGCTCACCCTGCGTATAAGAATCGGGTTAAATATTGCTGTTTCCAAAAGAATATTTTTTGTTTCAGTGTTTACCTCTGTGTCTTTACCACCCATCACCCCTGCTATCGCAACAGGCATCCGGCTATCGGCAATAACCAAAATATCAGGCCCAAGCATCTTGCGTTCTCCGTCAATAGTAAGGATGCTCTCTCCTTGCTTCGCCCGGCGCACTATAATTTTATCTCCTGTAAGTTTATCTAAATCAAATGCATGCAGGGGTTGGCCATACGTAAATAATATATAATTTGTTATATCCACAATATTGTTGATGCTGCGGCAACCAATCAACTCTAAGCGCCTCTTTAACCACTCATCTGACGGGCATACTTTTACACCCTGAATAATCTTGGCTATGTATAAAGGGCAATCCTTTTTATTCTCAATATCTATTTTAAATGTTTTAGCGTTTAGCGGATAGCGTTTAGCGGATAGTTTAACGCTATGCGGCATAGGCGCTCGCAGTCTTGTATTCGTGATTGCAGATACCTCCCTGGCAATTCCAGCAATGCTTAACCAGTCAGGTCTGTTTGAGGTAACCTCTATTTCAAAAACAAAATCCCCATCGCATTTCTCTAAAGAAATCACCTCAAGCCCTGCCATAGTAAGTTTATCAGCGAGTTCCTCAGGAGGAATTTTTACATCTACAAAATCTTTTAGCCAATTAAGTGTGAATTTCATAAATAATTAAAATTGACTTAAAAACCTTAAATCGTTTTCAAAAAATAACCTGATATCGTCAATCCCGAACTTAAGCATAGCAATTCTTTCTATGCCCATGCCAAAGGCAAAGCCAGTATATTTTTTAGTATCGTATCCTGCCATCTTAAGCACATTTGGATGCACCATACCCGCGCCTAAAATTTCAAGCCAACCCTTACCTGCACATACGCTACAATGCCCATTCTTACTCCTTGCTCCTGACCCTTGAGCCCCCTTACATATTATACAGGATATATCCACCTCAGCAGATGGCTCTGTAAAAGGAAAGAAGTGCGGCCGAAAGCGCATCTTAATATCTTCCCCAAATACGCATTTAGCAAAAAACTCTAAAACCCCTTTTAAATCAGAAAACCTTACATGTGTATCTATAAGAAGTCCTTCTATCTGATGGAACATAAAAGAGTGTGATGCATCAACAGCGTCAGGCCTATAAACCCTGCCAGGGACAATCACGGCCAATGGCGGCTTGCGAGACTTCATCACCCGTACCTGAACAGGAGAGGTATGGCTACGCAATAACAATCTATCTTGTCCTTCTATCTTTGCGTCCTTGCTATTTTTTATATAAAATGTGTCAAATGCATCCCTGGAAGGATGCTCAAGCGGTATGTTTAGACCTGTAAAATTATTGTATTCTGTTTCAATCTCAGGACCATCGACTACTGTAAAACCCATACGCATAAATATCCCGCAAATCTCATCTATAATCTGTGTTAAAGGATGTATATGCCCCCTAACCTGGGCAATCCCTGGCATACCTATATCAACTTCAGATTCAGATAATTGCTGGGGGGTTTCGCCGCTAAAGCGCATCTGCCTATCCAAAATAATAGATGTCAACATCTTCTTTAATTCATTTACCTCTCTACCAAACTCTGCGCGCTGGTCTAATGGCAATGTAGGTATTGAACTAGTAAGTTTTGCAATTATACCTTTGCGGCCAAGATATTTTATCCTGAGGTTTTCCAATTCCTCAGGGGAATTGACCTTGGTTATTTCCTCGCTTATAGCCGCCTGTATGGCCTTAATATCAACACCAGACATAATACCCCCAATAATATTAAAGCCCGATTCTTTTTTTCTATATCGGGTTTTTCTTGGACTATGCCACCTTGCCTTATCTTGCGCCAGGTGAGTGCATGGATATCCAAATCTCCGTTATGCTCACTGCAGGCGCGGTGAAAAATACCTGTTATCTCAAACCAGTCCCCTTTATATTTATAACTACCCTTGTAAGATATCTCTTTGGCAAAACTGATATCCGCCCATATGCCAATTGCATTTTTATTGTCAGAAAGATTTACCCATAAGTTTTTACCTCGCACCATAACATCGCCAATAACCTCACCTGCATAGACAACTGTCTTACCATCATAAAGCCTTGTATTATTAATCAACTCTGTGGAAGAAACCTGCTGGGCAAAAGATGTGTAATGTGTAAAGTGTAATGTGTAAAGCAGGATTGCACTAAACATTAAACATTTAACATTAAACGCTTTTATCATCTTATTTGCCCTTTATTGCTGCCACAGCAAATCCTATCAAAGTAAAAACAGACATAAATTCTAAACGGCCTGCCCACATCTGTAGGATATATGTTATTTTTAAGGCGGTTGGCATACCTATTGCCGTGATACCGCAGGATAAACCTACATTCGCTGATGCCGAGGTAGACTCAAATAGGGATTCTAAGAAGGGGTAACCGAAAAACATACCGATAATAGCGCCTATCCCATATAAAAGTATATACGATAATGTGATGATAAAGGCTGACCTTACCTGGCTATCTTGTAAAAATATTTCTTTGATGTGGTAAAATTTCTCAAACACAACCGCCCTTTCAGGAAGTATGATTCTTTTTAAATCCTGCTTTAGCGCCTTAAAGATAATGCCTATGCGCAGCATCTTTATGCCGCCTGTGGTAGAACATACGCCGCCACCCAATGCCATAGCGCAGATTAAGCCAAATAAAGAAAAAAATCCCCAGTCTTGTATAAACTGCGGCGCGTATATTGTCATATAACCTGTCCCTGTGTGGCCTGAAATTAACTGATAAAAGCCTTTTCTAAAAATAGAGATTGCCCCTGGATATGCCTTTGACTTAAGCAAACCAAAGGCAACTATAACAAAGGTGATAAATACAGTGATAAAAAATGTTCTTATCTCAATATCCTTTAATATCTGTCTGCGATTTCCAGACCATAGATTATAATGCAAGGTGAAGTTTATGGTGCCTAAAAGCATAATTACTATAGTAACCACCTCATAGGCAAGACTATGATAATAAAGGATATTCTGCGACTGCGGGCTAAATCCCCCTGTATCAAATGCTGCCATAAATATGCAGGCGCCATGAAAAAAGGCATTAAAAACAGACATACCATTTAATATGCCAATAACTCCAAGGGTTAGCGTCCCTAATGCCAGATAAACTATACTAACAAGCCATATAAATCTGGCTGTGCTTATGACATTGGGCAGGATCCTTTCATCCCGCGCCTCTCCAACATACATCTTTAATGCACCTGCAAACCCCTTGATAAATAAAGAAAGCGCAATAATAACTATACCCTGACCTCCTATAAACATAATCAAATGCCGCCAGAGATTATGTGCATAGGATAAGTGGTCTAAATCCTTAACGAGCGTTAAGCCAGTGGTAGAAAAACCTGACATCGCATCAAAACAGGCATCAAGAAATGACCCCCAGTGTCCGCTTAGATACAAAGGTATTGCACCTAAGACCATTGCTAATAACCAGGAAATGGAAACTACAATCATCCCCTGCATCCAGTTTAGGTCCTTTTCAGTAAGGCATAATTTTTTAAGAAAAAACCCTGATATAAGGCCTATCTCCATAGCGATAATAAAATCCAGGGCTGGATTAAACTCCATTCGGGTTATTGCAAAGACAACAGGTAAAACCATAGTCAGGCTTAATCCAATAATTACCTTGCTTAAATAATAACCGAGGTTTTTTAAGTCTTCTATGCTGGGTTTAAGAATCATATGTTTATGATAAGGCAGATTAAAAATGCCAACACAATAATTGATAAGGCGTAAAGGATTTCAATGGTAATGCCAGATATAATGTTGGAAATGGTCTTTGCCGCCATTAAAGTTTTCCTACAAGTATATTTAAAAGCTGGGGTTCGCTACCTACTACTGTAAGGGCTATAATATCGTCTCCGGGCTTTAAAACCGTATTGCCTTTAGGGACAATTACCTCTTCCCCCCTTACAATAGAAACCAATACAGAGTCTTGTGGAAGATGAATATCCTGAACCTTCTGGTTAATTACAGGGGAATCTTTGGGCAGGTCAAGGCGCACAATTGAAAGTTTGCCGCGTTTGAAACTCATAAGGTTTACGAAATCTGAAAAGGAAACTTCTTCCTCTATAATCTTGGCAAGAATCTTTGTAGAGTCTATAGGGACATCAACGCCTAATTCGGCAAAGGTATGTTCATTATCAGGGTTATTAACCCTGCCTACTGTGCGCTGGACATTAAATTTTTCTTTTGCTAATTGGCATATTATGAGATTATCCTCGTCATCCCCTGTAACAGCCGCAACTACATCTGCCCTGCCTACGCCAGCCTCTTCTAAAATTACAGGGTCGCAACCATCCCCGTTAATAACCAGCGTATCAAGTTCCTTGGCTATAGATTCGCAGATTTCCCTGTCACGCTCAACGACGCTGACCGTATGCCTGCTTAATATTAACCTCTTTGCTAAATAAAACCCCACTTTACCTGCGCCAACAATTACAATATACATTGCCCACCCCAAAAATTATAACCCCAACTTGCCCTTTACCTTCTTAAGGCTTGCCACCTTTACCACAGCCATCAATACGTCTTTTTCTTTTACAATAGTGCCTGGTTCAGGTATAAACACGCCGTCTAACCTTATAATCGCAACCACTAAAAATTCCTGGGGGATATTGATATCCTTAATGGTTAAGCCAGCCATTTCCTTTTTTACCTCTACCTCAATAACCCCAAGTTCTTTGGTTTCAATTAAATAACTTGAGAATTTGCTTTCAATAATCTTGTCTCTGAGCATAGAGGCAAAAAGGATGGTTCCGCTTATTACATCTAACCCTAATGCCTCGTATATGCGGGCGCGTTGGGGGTCATATACCCTGGCTATAACCTTTGGGACCTTAAATATCTTTTTTGCAACCTGGGCAGTTATTAGATTGGTGTTGTCGCCATTAGTAACTACGCATACAGCATCTGCCTTCTCCACACCTGCCTGTCTAAGCAGATTTAAATCAAACCCATTTCCAACAAGGGTAAGGCCGTTAAAGGCATTCCCCAGACGATTAAAAGACCCTGGGTTTTTATCAATAATAACTACATTGTGGCCTTCGCTTGACAAGAGTCTGGCTAATTCTGAACCAACCCTGCCGCAACCAACTATTATAACGTACATATATCTATCCCCGGATAAAAAATTGCCAAATTGCTGTTTGCTTATTAGCAAACAATTTAGCAATTTTTTAATGCGTGGCTATCTCTATCAATTTTTTAAACGCCTTTGTTTCTCTTACCGCTAAGTCGGCTAAGACTTTTCTGTCTAAGGCAACCTTGGCTTTTTTAAGACCATTTATAAATTGCTGATATGTAATGCCAGATTGCCTGCAGGCTGCATTTATACGCGTAATCCAGAGGCGCCTGAACTCCCTTTTTTTATTTTTTCTATCCCTGTATGCATACTTTAAGGCATGCATAAGGCTGCGCCGCGCCTGCTGGTATTGCTTGCTGCGGTCACCCCAAAAACCCTTGGCGCTTTTTAATATCCTTTTCTTCCTTTTCCTTGTCGCAACGCTGTGTTTAACTTTAGTCATTTCTTTTTGCTCCTTGATTAGTGCTAAATTTGAAGTTTCTAACCTGCTATAATTTTATCCATAAGGTAGCATCTTTTTTAGATACCTTGCCTCTCTCCTGCCACCTATAACAGCAGGTCTCCTTAGCCTGCGAATCCTCTTGCTCTTTTTGCTTGAGGCTAAGTGACTCTTACCTCCTGGAAGATATTTAATCTTTCCTTTTTTGGTTAATTTAAACCTTTTGCTGACGCCTTTTTTTGTCTTTAACTTTGCCATTTTCCTGCCTCATTATTTAGGGGCTATAATCATAGACATAACCCTGCCTTCTAAAAATGGTTCCTTCTCAATCTGACCGTCTGCCTGGGTCTCAATAATAAATTTATCCAAAATCCTCCTGCCCAAATCCATATGCTCTGCCTGCCTGCCTCTAAACAAAAGATTTAACCTGACTTTATCTTTTTTCTTTAAAAAGCCGATAACCTGTTTTAGTTTTACCTGAAAGTCATGTTCGTTAATATTTGGCTTTAAGCGAATCTCTTTTAATTTGCCTTGTTTTTGATGCCTCTTTGCCTCGCGCTCTTTCTTTTCCTGGTCGTATTTAAACTTGCTAAAATCAATGATACGGCATACAGGCGGATTGGCTTGTGGGGCTACCTCAACTAAGTCTAACTCATATTGATTTGCCATATCCAATGCCTTTGCTACATCCACTATACCTAACTGAGAGCCGTCCGGACCAATCAGCCGCACCTGCGGTGAGCGTATCCTTTCGTTTATGCGGATAAATTTTTTTATAGCAACCACCTCCTTTTACCTTTCCCTTTTGCCTTCTAAATTTTCTTACTCTCTATCTCTTCCTTTATCCTCTGAACAAAACTGTCAATTGGCATTAAGCATATATCTTTACTGCCTTTTTTTCTCACTGATACAGTATTTTCCTTTTCTTCCCTGCCACCTACAACTAAGCAATAAGGTATCTTTTCTATCTCTGCCTGCCGTATCCTCTTATCCAGGGTTTCGCTGCGGATATCTATTTTAACACGTATAGCCTGACCTTCTAATATCCCCCTGATTCTTTCAGCAAATTCTAAAAACTCTGTCTTTATAGGCAAAATTGCAACCTGTATGGGTGCAAGCCATACTGGAAATGCACCGGCATAGTGCTCAAGCAGCGCCCCAATAAATCTTTCAAGGCTGCCCAAAAGAACACGGTGAAGCATAATAGGTTGTCTTTCTCTGCCCCCTGCATCTATATAAACAAGGTTGAACCTCTTGGGAAGGGCAAAATCACATTGTATAGTAGCACATTGCCATTTGCGCTTCAAGGCATCTTTTAGTTTAATATCAATCTTTGGCCCATAAAATGCACCCTCCCCTGAATTAACCTCGTATGAAAGGCCTTTTTCCTTTAGGGATTCCTCTAATCCATTTGTTGCCTCTTGCCAGTCCTGATCCGAACCAATATATTTTTCTGGACGGGTGCTTAATTCAATACCCACATCCTCAAATCCAAATACGCGCATTGTGTCAAATACAAAATCTATAATTGCCTTAATCTCATCTTTAAGTTGTTCAGGCAGGCAAAATATATGCGCATCGTCTTGCGTAAAGCCGCGCACGCGCAATAGCCCATGCAGAACCCCTGTCTTCTCGTGCCTGTATACTGTGCCCAATTCAAAAAACCTAATGGGCAACTCTTTGTAACTGCGTATCTTTGACTTATAAATCAAAATATGACCAGGACAATTCATAGGCTTTAAAACAAATTCCCTGTCTTCTATCTTAAAGGTATACATATTTTCCCTGTAATAATCATAGTGCCCTGAGGTCTTCCAGAGTTCGGCCTGCATAATGTGCGGGGTTATAACTAATTGGTACCCGCGCTTTATATGCTCCTGTTTTTCATAATCCTCAATTACCTTACGTAGCATCGCGCCCTTTGGGTGATAAAAAACTAAACCAGGCCCTGCCTCCTCGTGATAAATGTCAAAGTATTCCAACTCAGGCCCGAGTTTTCTGTGGTCCCGCTTTTTGGATTCTTCAAGATTTCTCAAATATTCGTCTAATTCCATTTGGGTTTCAAAACAGGTTCCATATATTCTCTGAAGCATAGGATTTGTCTCTATACCATGCCAGTAAGCCCCTGCAACTGATAATAATTTAAATGCCTTGATTTGACCAGTGGAGCCCACATGTGGACCACGGCATAAATCCACAAAGTCATTTCCTGTTTTATATATGGTGACCTTCTCATCCGGGATATTATTAATCAGGTCAATTTTATAGTCTTCATTTAAATCCTGAAAGAGTTTAAGGGCGTCTTTCCTTGAAAGTTCTTCTCTTAAAAATGCCTCATCTTTGGCAATAATCTGACGCATCCGCTCTTCTATGCGCAGCAAATCATCTTCGGTAAATGGGTCTTTTTTATCAAAGTCATAATAGAACCCGTCTTCTATTGACGGCCCAATGCCTAACTTTACTTCAGGCCAGAGTTGTTTCACTGCCTTTGCCATAATATGCGAACAGGAATGCCGTAAAATATCAAGGTCCATCCTATTTCCTCTTTCTTAATCTTAAACTGCTCTGAAGATTTATTATATCAACCCTTACCGGCTCTACCCCTATTTGATAAACCAAATTCTTATTAGCAAAATCTGCAACACTGATATCCTTTAAGGGCGCTCCGAATTCTTTCAATGCCTCATAAACTCTTTTTGCATTTTTAATTTCAGGTTCAACCCAAATATCCAAATCTTTAGTATACCGCGGTTCAGTATAATGGATAACAGCATATGCCCCTACTATTAAATATCTAACCCGGTGCCTGTTTAATATTTTCAACAGTTCTTTGTAATCGGAAGGTATGGGCATTGATTTTCTTCCTTTTTAATCTATAAAGATCCTTGAGCATATCAAACGCTACGCGAAAACGTACACTTGGGCTCTGTGCCTGCCAAAATTGTATATCCCAGTCCCGATTTGTGTTAGATAAATATGTTATCCTCTCCCATATCTTTTTCATATTATATATTTATAGTGGGCCCAAGAGGAGTCGAACCTCTGACCTCCACTATGTCAAAGTGGCGCGCTAACCAACTGCGCTATGAGCCCTAATTAATGTTTTTAACCACGCCCTGTTAAAAAGAACTCAGTGCCGGGGGAGGGAGTTGAACCCTCACGCTCTGACGAGCAACGGATTTTAAGTCCGTATTGTCTGCCATTCCAACACCCCGGCGAATTAATTCTAATTAAAATTTAATAACTTGGAGGCGACGACCGGAATCGAACCGGTGAATAACTGTTTTGCAGACAGTTGCCTTTCCGCTTGGCTACGTCGCCAAATTATCAAAGAATTTTTTTTACTTCCTTAATTATCGTCTCTACTTCTGCCAGACAGCCTAAGCCGATTTTACCACAGGCAAGACGCCCCTTCTGCGGCTCAACAAATTTATAGCCCAGAGATTTCAATTTGCTGATGTTGCCCTGGGTAATCTTATTCTTGAACATATTCTCGTTCATCGCTGGCGCAATTAAAACCGGGGCTTTTGTAGCGCAAACCACGCAGGTTAATAAATCGTCGCATATGCCACAGGCAATTTTAGCAATGATGTTTGCTGTTGCAGGGGCAATAACAATTAGATCCGCTAACTGCGCCAGGGATATATGCCCTGTATCCCAGATATCAGGCCCTTCAAACAAGCCGCTATAAACCTTATTGCCTGTAAGCCCCCCAAAGACAATAGGCCTTATAAACTCCTGGGCCTCTTTAGTCATTATAACATAGACAGCGCACCCCTCATCCTGTAATCTTCTTATGAGTTCGCAGGACTTATATATGGCGATACTCGCTGTAACCCCCAAAACCACACTTGGCTTCTTAGCCATCTTCTTTATGCCTTCACTGTCTTGGAGCGGACTTTTCCTTCAGCAATCTCATATAGGGCAATAGTAGAAGGTTTAACATTAGGGTCTACCTTAACTAACTTTGGCTGGCCCTCAGAAATCTCAAGCGCCCTCTTTGAAGCAAGTATAACCAACTTATAGATTGAACCATCGCTTTTATCTAAAAGTTTCTCAAGTGGAACATAAGGCATATTTCTATCCCTCCCTAAGACGATATTTTCTTTAATATTATGGATTTTAAATTACTGATTACCTCTTTTAGGTCTTGATTCACAAGGCAATAATCATATTTATTGATAGTGGCTAATTCCTGCCTGGCAAGTTGAAGGCGCCTAACTATCTCTTTTTGCCCTGTTTTATGGCAGCGACTAAGAATCCTTTGTTTTAGCGTTGACAAAGAAGGCGCTGTAATAAAAATCATTATAGTTCTATCAGGATATAAACGTTTTATTTTTAATGCGCCCTTTAAATCTAAACAGAGAATTAGGTGTTTGCCTCTATCAAGGTACCTTTCCACAAAGTGTTTAGGCGTGCCGTAATAATACCCCAGATATTTTGTCCATTCAAGAATTTTTTTTGCCTTTAAAAGGCTGCGAAATTTTTTTATATCTACAAAAACATAGTCCTTGCCGTTTCTCTCCCCTGACCTCATAGGACGGGTTGTATAGGAAACAGGCCTAATAAGCCTGTTCCTTAAGCCCTTTAAACTAATAATCCTTGTGGCAATAGTTGTCTTACCCGAACCAGAAGGACCGGAAATAACAAATATCCATCCCTTCTTATGGGGTTTCTCAGACGGCATTTTTACCCTGCATTAACTTAGTTTTTTATTCAATATTCTGCAACTGCTCCCGCATCTTTTCAATCTGACTTTTTATCTCAATGACCCTGCCTGATATAAGGGCATCAAATGACTTAGCGCCTATGGTGTTGGCCTCCCGCTGCATCTCCTGGGCAATAAAATCCAATTCTTTGCCAACAGGGCTGTTCTTATTCATCTTGCGGATAAAATTACTTATATGAAATGTAAGCCGCTCAATTTCTTCTGTAATGTCGGTGTCTTTTAAGAAACTTATGCGTTCTTCATCATTATTAATACGGCCTGCCTTAATCTGGCTTACCTTTTTAAAACGCATCTTAATCTGCTTTATGTGCCGCTTAAGGTTAAATGCCCTTTTGCGCAAAAATGAGAATAATGCCCTGCCCTCCTTTTGCCGCGCCCTGGCTAATTCTAAAACCGCCTGTTTTATAAGTGCACTAAGGTGAGGCCAGATATCTTTTTTATCTATGCCTGCTTCTCCAAGGGATAAAACCCCTGGCAGATTTATTAAGACCCCTAAGTTAATGCCGTCCTCTAAATGAAATTGCTCTTTGATTTCTCTTAAGGTGTGGATATACTCTTTTACAAGTTGCCTATTAATACTGATATTGCTTTTAGGGGTCCTTACTAAACTCACAACGCAAGTAATGCGTCCCCTTTTAACCTGCGATTCTATTTCCTTTTTTATATTATCCTCAAGGGATAAAAACCCTTCTGGTAGATGCGTCACAATTTCCAGAAATTTATGATTTGAACTTCTAATCTCCACTGAAACCTTGCCTAAATGCGGGACATCCTTTTCTCTGCTGGCAAAACCTGTCATACTGTTTATCATAATATAATCCCTTCTTTTGTAGCACCTATTAATACATTCAACACTCAGCAGGCGCAATTAACACAGCCAATTCACTAAGCCCAAACCTTAATCTTTGTCTTTTCCACAACAATCTCTTTGGTTGGATATAAGTCCACGATGATTTCGCTTGGTTTAAACCAAAGTTTGATTTCCCTTTCTGCCTCCTCATCGTTAGAGGATACATGAATAACATTTTCATACACACCACGGGTAGTGATTCTACCGTAAGAGCCCCTGATGGATGTTGGGTCAGCCTCTTCAGGGTTGGTTGCTCCGGCGAGGGTCCTGCATTTAATAATTGCGTCATTACCCCAGTACACTAAGGCCATTACCTTGCGCCGATTATGCAGTTCCCCGCGGATGTATTTTATCAATTCTTCAAAAAATGGCTTGTCTTTTAGATGCCTGTAGTGCTCCCTGGCTAATTCCTCAGATACGCGCAGGATTTTTGCTGCTACAATTTCAAGTTTAGTCTCTGATAACCTTGTTAGGATATTGCCTGTTAAGGATTTCTTCAGGCCATCTGGTTTAATAAGAATCAAGGTTGCCTCTCCCATTAATATTTGCCTCCTTTAATACTTGTGCAAAAAATTTTTTAAGCATCCCTGCCTTTAATTCTTTTAACAATCCTATCCAAATCCTCAGAAGAGTAAAACTCAATGATTATAGAGCCGCGTTTCTTCTTTTTAATTATACGCACCTTTGTAGATAAGAGTTGCTGAAGTTCATCCTGAAGTACTATTACATATGTATCTAAAGAAGGTGGCCTGGCTGCTGGAATAGATATCCTGCGCCTGCGCCCTTTGATTAAATTCTCTAACTCCCTGATAGACAAATTCTTAGAAATAATTTCCTGAGTCAGGCGACGCTGTTGATTTTCATCAGATACCTCTAAAAGTGTCCTGCCATGGGCAAATGAAATACGGCCCTTTTTTATCTCCTCCTGAATTTCTTGTGGTAACTTTAATAATCGCAATATGTTAGCAATAGAAACCCTTGCCTTGCCAATAATCTCGCTTAGTCTATCCTGGCTAAGCCCAAATTTTTCAATTAGATATTGATAAGCCCTGGCCTCTTCAATTGGATTTAAGTCCTGCCTTTGAATATTTTCTATTAATGATAATTCCAGTGCATCCTGATCCTTGGCATCCCTAATAATCACAGGAATCTCTTCTAATTGTAATAACTGGGCTGCCCTGAACCTTCTTTCTCCGGCAATTAATTCATAATAATCACCTTTTTGTCTAACTAAAACTGGCTGAATAACGCCTTTTTCTTTTATTGATTGCGCTAATTCTTCTATGCTCTGATTATCAAAATATTCCCTTGGTTGAAAAGGATTTGGCCTAATAAGGGATAATTTTATATTTTTTGTTTGGCCCTTTTCCTCAATATTTTTTTCAGGTATAAGAGCACTAATTCCTTTTCCTAAGGCCTTTCTCTCCATTTTAAATTCACCTTACCTTTCAGTTTCAATTTGTCTTATTATGTAAATCAATCGGAGAATTGTCCAATCTGACTTCCAATGCTGTTATGCCCAGAATTTCCTTTACTAATTCTTCGTATTTTTGCGCCCCTAAGGAGTCTTTATCATAAAGCACTATTGGTTTACCGTAACTTGGGGCCTCTGTTAAACGAATGCTGCGCGGTATAATTGTATTATATGCCTTATCCTTAAAGTAATTCCTAACCTCTTGAACAACCTCCTTAGTAAGATTTGTGCGAAAATCAGCCATTGTTAAAAGCACGCCTTCTATATTCAGAATTGGATTTAAATTATCCTTAATAAGTTTAACAGTATTAACAAGTTGCGTAACTCCTTCTAAGGCATAATATTCGCACTGCACAGGTATAAGGACAGAATCAGCAGCGCAAAGGGCATTTATTGTTAATAATCCCAAAGAAGGCGGTGAATCTATGATAATAAAATCAAATTTATCCCTTTCTTTTTGTAAACCTTTTTTTAGACGATATTCCCTGCCTAAAACACTTACCAATTCTACCTCTGCGCCAGTTAAATCTAAATTAGAAGGGGCTACAAAAAAATTTTTAATTGCAGTGCTTTTAAGTATTTCTGATATATCTAATCCGTCTAATAAAACATGGTAAGTACTCTTTGTAATACTGTGTTTATCTATGCCTGAACCGCTTGTTGCATTTGCTTGTGGGTCTAAATCCACAAGTAGAACCTTTTTCTCTGCTAAGGCAAGATATGCTGATAAATTTATAGCAGATGTTGTCTTACCTGTCCCGCCCTTTTGATTGCATATGGCAATAATCTTACCCATTATTTCTTGCGCGGCTTAATTCCTTATTTTTCAAAGTTAAGCCTGAAAGTTGTTCAGCCATCTCCTTTAATTTTTCATATTCTATATCCCGGTAATGTTCAGACTTATATAACACCATCTGACGCCATATCTTGTAAATATCTCTTTTTTTTGGACTCTGTAATGGGTATTTGTCAAAATGTTGAATAATGATTTTTAAGTGGTTAATTTTATTTACTCTATAATATATAAAGGATTTTTTGGAATCAATATCCTGGTTTACACCAAGACTTTTGCCTATATAAATATTCCCTATATTATAAAAATATTGATAAATATCTTCTATAATATGCCGGTTATCTTCTTTCTGGCGAATAGAAAAATATAAACTAAATGTTTTTCCAGACCTGCTGTAAGTAAAGGCAGCGCCTGCTTCACAAAACCCAGTTACATACCATGGGTTTAACATTTAATTATAAAAATTCAACTGTATTTTAGTGTTTTCAATAAGTTAAGTAAATTAAGTGTTATTTTTTAAACATTTTCCCGAGAAATTCATAATTGAATCATATTATAGTACCTATACAATTATTTTATTATTATATTAAAATAAAAGCATGTCAAGTATTTTTTGGACCAAGAGACTCCTATTTTTCTTCTTTGTCTTTTAATATACTAACTTTGATTTTTGCAGGATTAGCCCCGGGCATACCAAACAGGCCTTTTTCCTCCTCAGACAATACCTCTATTTTTATCTTATGTCTTGGTAATTTTAATTCCCGTAAGGCTTTTTTAATTGCCTCATCAACTGTTTTCCCTGTAAATTCTAATGTTATATCTTTATTATTCATTTGCTACTACTAAGACGAAATTGAAAAATAGCCATCAACAGGCTATTAATCAACCAATACAACACCAATCCAGAAGGCATATGATAGAAAATCAATAAAAACATAGCAGGCATTACAATGAGAAATATTTTTTGCTGTTCGCTCATATTTGCACTTGACATTTTAGATGACAACTTTTGCTGTATAAACATAATTATAGTCATAATAATAGGCAATATATTTATCTCATTTCCAAGTATTGGCAAATTCACTTGCAATGTGTAAACCCTGTCTGGTTGTGATAAGTCTTTAATCCATAAAAAATGACCCCCTTTTAATGTAATTGAACGAAGAAATGCCTGATAAAGTGCAAAGAAAATAGGTATTTGTAGAAGCATTGGAAGACATCCTCCAAAAGGATTAACCTTATGCTCTTTATACAACTCCATAATAGCCTTATTTAGTTTTTGTGGGTTATCTTTGTACAATGTCTTTAATTCTTCTATGCGAGGTTGAAGCATCTGCATTTCTTTCATAGAGCGCATCTGTCTTAGGCTTAAAGGATAAAGAATAATGTATATAATAATACTAAGAATAATAATTGCCAAGCCCCAATTATGGACAAACATATAAATGAAATGTAATAATTGTATTAATATCTTAGAAATAAAATCAAATGTTCCATAATGCATAATTTGCGCCCAGGTAGTATTAATAGATGTTATTTTTTTTAAGTCCTGTGGCCCCAAATAGATACGAAATTTTGATTCTATTTGTTGAGCAGGAAGAATTTTTATATTATCAGGCAATAAACCAATCTCAGTTGTGTGTGTATTAATTTTTTTAATATATGCCCCATAATTGCCTGAAACCGGCTCTATTATAGAGCAAAAATACCTTTCTCTAATTCCTAAAAATTTTACTGCATTAAAAATGGCATCTTTATGACTATTCGGATGAATAACTTTATCTTCTAAACCAATGGTTATGTCTTGAAAACGCGCCTGGTTCTGGTCACCACTAAAATCTAAAACACCTAAAACAATAGGCGTATTCCAGGATATATTTGTGTTAGAAATATTAGTGATTGAAATATATAACTCTATGCTATAATTAGAGTTATCAAAATTAAAAACTTTAATAATCTTTTTATTATTATCAGAATGGACAAAACTTATATGATTTTTAGAAGGCACTTCTTGTTTAAAAATCAATCCTGATTCTTGCAACATAAACCCGTATTTTAATGTATATCTATAAAACTGGTATTCATTAAATACCACTTCCTGGATTGCTGCTTGGTCTGTATTAAAGATAATCTCTGTATTAGGAAGTTTAATTTTATATAAAGAAATCTGGGCAGGCTTTGTTGTTAAGCCTGTATCAAGATACATAGTCTTTGCCTCTTGAACAGATTGAGATGGACCCTGGGTTGGTTTTGAAGGGATATCTGGCTTAGGAACCAACATTGACCAAACCAATAATACCAACATAGATAATGCGATTGCCAAAAATAAACGTTTTTCCATATTCATTTTTATATTAAAAATTAACCTAACTTATTGTAATATAAAGAGTTAAATAATTATATCTTGGGTATATAACTATTATCCTGCTTTTATAATTATAATCATTAATAATCTTGTTATATAACCAGTCAGTATGTTATTATATTAACGGATCATAACCTGACTTACCTGAAAAAGGATGGCAGGTCAGGAGTCTTTTTGTCGCTTTATATGCACCTTTAAAAAATCCGTATTTAATAATTGCCTCTTTTGCAAACTCCGAACAACTTGGAGAAAAACGGCAAGATTCAGGCAATATGGTACGTATATATCTTTGGTACCAGTTAATAAGATAGATTGCTGGTCTTTGTAACATCACAGGGAAATTATTTTTCTACCCTTTTTTCGTCTACGGGCAAGAACTTTTCTACCTGAACTACTGCTCATTCTAGCCCGAAATCCGTGACGTCGTTTACCAACAATCCTCGTTGGCGTCTTTAAATTTTTTTTCATTTCTATACCCCATTGTTAAATTTTTATAATTATAGCATAAATATAGGTTAAGTCAATTAATTGCGTAGCAATTGTAAAATAATGATTACAGTGATTTAATCACGGATTAACACGGATTTAAAAGACACGGATTAAACGGATTGAAAAGCCACACGGATTTACACGGATAAAGGCATTGCTTAATTAAGGCAAGGGATTGTTTAATAAGGGTATCCGTGGCAATCCGTTTAAAAATCCGTTAAATCCGTGATTATAATCCACAGGCACCTTAGATAACGTAAAACGCAAAAGGCGAAACGCAAAAGTAAAGAAAGTTAGCGAGTTCGCGAGTTAACGAGTTAGCGAGTTTTAATCACGGATTAACACGGATTAAAAGATACGGATTAAACGGATTTAGATAAGACAATCCGTGGTAATCCGCTTAAAAATCCGTTAAATCCGTGATTATAATACACAGGGACCTTAGATAACGCAAAACGTAAAAGGCAAAACGCAAAATTAAGGAACGTTGGCGAGTTGGGGTGTTGGCAATACAATGTTTTGAATTTTATTGACTGATAAAAAAATAATTGTATAATAAATGCCGTTTATTTTTTACTTGCTGTTGTGTCTTTCTTTGATATAATATATCCACAGGTTTATTCAAGATGTTAATAAGTTGTGAATTATGTAGAAACTACCCATGGGAATAGGTATGGTAGAGGAACATCAAAAAAATTGGGAAAAGGCAGCACAATATCTAAAGGACAGGGTAGGGGACTCTACGTTTACTACCTGGATTTTACCCCTGCATCCTACTTTTAAAAGTGATGACGAGGTGGTATTAGAGGCACCTGATAGTTTTTTTAAAGACTGGGTGGAAAAACACTATGGGCAAATAATTCAGGAGGCGCTCAATTTATCCTGTAAACATAATGTTGTTGTGCATTTTGACATTGGGGCTTTTAACAAAAATACAATTGCCCAACCACCTGTTGACACAACCAGATTGCGGTATAAAGACCCCTGGGAGACGTTAAATTTAAATCCGCGTTACACCTTTGAAAACTTTGTCGTAGGGCCATCCAACCGCCACGCACACGCATATTCACTTGCAGTGGCAGAGTCTCCTGGTAAGACATATAATCCATTGTTTATTTATGGGGGTGTTGGATTGGGTAAAACCCATCTTTTGCAGGCAATCTGCCATGAGAGCAAAAAAAAATCACCCAATTTAAAAATATACTACCTAACTTCAGAGAAATTCACAAATGAACTTATTGACGCCATCCAGCACCATTCCACATCTACCTTTAGACAAAAATACAGAAATGTGGATGTGTTGGTTATTGATGATATACAATTTATAGCCGGCAAGGAATCTACGCAGGAAGAATTCTTCCATACATTTAATACCCTCTATGACGCCCATAAACAAATTATCATTACATCTGACAGGCCACCAAAAGAGATATCTAACCTGCAGGATAGACTGGTTTCCAGGTTTGGTTGGGGGCTTACAACTGATATTCAACCCCCTGATTTAGAAACAAGGGTGGCTATTTTAAAAAAGAAGATTGAAAGAGAACCTGTTTGTGTGCCTGATGATGTAATATTTTTTATAGCCGGGCTTATTAAAACAAACATACGTGAATTAGAAGGGGCATTGATACGCATTATTGCTTATTCTTTATTAGAGGAAAAACCTATAACATTAGATTTAACAAAGGAGGTTTTAAAGGAATTATCCAAAGAACCTAAAAAATTAATTACCGTAGATTTTATACAACGTTGTGTGGCTGAAGAATTTGGTGTTAGTTTACAAGACTTAAAAACCAGGCGTCGTAACAAAGGTATTGTATTACCAAGACAGATTGCTATGTATTTAAGTAGGGAATTAACTGAATTATCCTTACCTGAAATAGGTGGATTTTTTGGAGGGAAAGACCATACTACAGTATTACACTCTTACAATAAAATAAAAGAGGAAATAAAAGAGGATGAGGATTTAAAAAATAAAATTGATAGGGTTATACAGATTATTAAACAATAAATCCCCAAAATATCCCAAAAATATTTATTATGCAACAATAAGGATGTATTGTAGTTGTGGAGTTTTAAACAGAACCAAATCTTTATTATTACCAATACTATATTATTAAATAATAAATAATAATAAAAGGAGACAAAATGAAATTTGAAATTGATAAGACAAAATTGACCACTGCAATATCAACTGTACAAAATATTATTACCCCAAAAGCAGCATTACCTATACTGGCAAATATTTTAATTGAGACACAACCTAATAATATTAAATTAACAAGCACTGATTTGGATATAGGGATAACCTGTGCAATACCTGCGGATATCCAGGAACAAGGTGCAATTACTATACCAGCAAAAAAATTCGGCGATATTATTAAAGAATTACCTGTAGATGATATAGTGATATATACCAAAAAAAATAATTTAATGGTTATTGAAACCAAGATGTGTCAATTTAAGATTATGGGGTTACCCCCAGAGGAATTTCCAAAATTACCAGAATTTAAAGATAAAGAGATTATTCGATTGGAGCAGGGGGTCTTAAAACAAATGCTTAAATTGACATCCTTCGCAGTATCTGTTGACGAAACAAGATACATATTAAATGGTATATTATTTAGGATTACCAATAATAATATTATTTTGGTAGCCACTGATGGCAAAAGATTGGCAGTGGTAACAAGAAAAATAAAACAAAATATCACTAAAGATGTGTATATGATTGTGCCAATTAAGACAATACAGGAGATTATTCGTAACCTTCAGGATACAGATGAAATATCATTAATGTTGGGGAATAACCAGGCATTGTTTGATTTAGGAACCACCATTATTATCTCGCGATTAATTGAGGGTGAATTTCCGGATTACCAGCAGGTTATTCCACCTGTCTCAGAAAATAAGATGGTTGTAAACCGTGAGCAGTTTTTTCTTGCCATTAAAAGGGCGTCTCTTCTTGCCACACCGGACTATCAGGCTGTAAAAATGGAATTATTTAAAGATAAACTTGTGGTTTCAAAATCCACACCTGATATAGGCGAGTCGCGGGAGGAACTTGAGGTAAAATATCAAGGTAAGGAATTAGCCATAGGGTTTAATCCAAATTATTTAATGGATGTGTTAAAAAATTTAGAAAACGAAACAATAGAGATAGAGTTAACAGATAGCGAAAAACCAGGGGTTATCCGCCAGGAGGGGTACATTTATATTGTCTTACCAATGCGGATTGGTTGATATGGAAGTAATTAGGGATACCATAGCCCAGGTTATGCGGGGGTTAGAGGATAAAATGCAACAAAACCCCCAAATAGACCTCTGGGATTTGATAAAAAAAATCTTGACCAAAAAAGAATTAAGACATATAAAGTTTAGGTATTTTAAAAAGGGGGTGTTGGGTTTAGATGTGGATTCCTCTACCTGGCTTTATTATCTTAATGCACAAAGAGATGATTTATTGACAAGGATAGGCAAATATACTGATGTTATTCAGGATATACGTTTCTATTTAGGAGCAACAAAATGAGGGCAAAAAAATCCATCGCCTCACAACAAAAACCAGTGGCGGATACAACAAAAGATGATGCCTTAAAAAACAAGCCCTATGATGCCACAACTATACAGGTGCTTGAAGGCACAGAGGCTGTCAGGCGTAGACCCGCTATGTATATAGGGGATACATCAGTACGCGGGCTGCACCATTTAGTATACGAGGTGGTAGACAATAGTCTGACTTATGATATGCCTGTTTTGATAAAAGAAAATGGTTTGGTTAAACTAATAAAAATCGGGCAACTCATTGACAAGTATATAGAAGACAACCCTAATTCTACTATAAAGTCAAAAGAAATAGAAATCTTAAGGGATGGTTTTGGTATTCAGGCGTTAAGTTTTGAAAAAGAAAATTTGCATCTAAGATTTAAACCGGTCTATTCATTAATTCGCCATAGGGTTAACAGTGAAATCCTAAGGGTAAGTTTAACAGGTGGTCGCTTCGTAGAAATAACCCCATATCACTCTTTATTTACATTAGAAAATGGCAAAGTCGTTGCAGTTAGAGGAAGGGATTTAAAGGTGGGAGGCTTTGTGGTCGTGCCCCGCAAAGGCTGGAGTGTGGACGCGAAGACAGAAAAAATAGATATTATTGCTGAGTTATTGAAATTGTCTCCCCGCTTAACGCAGAAGGTTTATCTTTACAATGTGCAAAAGATTGTTTATGAACCTTCGCTAAAACAGGAATTAAAAAGGGCGCTTAAGAAAAAAAGGCGCATTTATGATTTCTATTGGTATGATTACCTCCCTTTTAATATCTTACGGTCTTTATCAGACGAGGCAATCAATAAATTGAAATATGCCTGTAAGATTGGTAATCGTAATTGTAAATTAGAACCCTTTTTAAAAATAAATGACTCCCTGGTAGAACTTTTAGGTTTATATACTGCAGAAGGAAGCCTCCGTTATGATAAGAAAAATGACCATAAAGCCACAGTGTTTAGTTTTGGTAAAACAGAGGAGGCCCTAAAGAATTATACGGCTAATTTAATTCAAGGGGTATTTGGTTACACCCCATCTCTTATAAAAGCCCACTCAACAGCGGATAATCTCTATATCTACTCTGACTTTGTTTCTTTATTATTTGAAGAAGTCTTTAAGGCGGGCTCAAGGAGCATAGAAAAGAGAGTACCTGAGTTAATTTATAATTTAGACGTTTCGTTACGGCAACAATATCTGGTTGCATATTTAGCAGGAGATGGTTACCCTTCAGAAGAATTCACCCATCACCTTATTAATAAAACAATGCCATCCCCAAATGATACTAAGGAATTCAGTTTTAATACCGCTAGTAGTGAGTTATCCGTGACATTACAATATCTACTTGCCGGTCTGGGCAAAACTTATTCTGTGCGCAATTATCCTTCACAGAAAGGCTTTCTCATCCAGCAAAATATCCCAAGGGTTTTTAATAGAAACAGCGGTTATCGGTTTGATTTCTACTGGAATGGTAGGGCAAGTTATACTATGCATATGCCTTTTAAATCCATTGTTGAGCGTTGTTATGATAACCAAATGAACAATCGGATACATACCAAACAAAAGGGTATTTCCATTCAAAAACTAAACGAACTCTTAGAGAAAAAACAGATTACCCTTCTTGGTGATGGCGAAAGATTTATCCAAGGAGACCTGGGCTTAGCCAAGATTATTAAAATAGAAACAATACCGTATAAAAGGAAATGGGTTTATGATTTATCCATTCCAAATGAAGAAAATTTTGTTGCGGGCATAGGTGCAGTGGTTTGCCATAATTCAGTTGACGAGGCATTGGCCGGCTATTGTAAAGATATTGATGTAGTTGTCCACCCAGATAATAGCGTAAGTATTACAGATAACGGCAGGGGCATTCCTGTTGATATACACAAGACCGAAAAGAAGCCCGCAGTAGAGGTTGCCTTAACGACCCTGCATGCCGGAGGCAAGTTTGACCACAGGGCATATAAGGTATCAGGGGGTTTGCACGGGGTTGGAGTCAGTGTGGTCAACGCCTTATCTGATTGGTTAGAGGTAGAAGTTAAAAGAGACGGCAAGATTTACCACCAGCGATATGAGCGCGGCAAGACTGTCTCTAAACTCACTGTAATAGGCAAAAGCACAACAACAGGCACAAAAATCACCTTTAAACCAGATAAGACAATTTTTAGCAAGATAGATTTTTCCTATGACATCCTATCCCAGCGTTTAAGGGAACTGGCATTTTTGAATAAGGGCCTTAAGATTAAATTAATTGATGAGCGCCTGGAAAAAGAGGCGACCTTTGAGTTTGATGGAGGCATCGTGTCGTTTGTGGAGTATCTGAATAAAAATAAAAACCCGCTGCATAATAAAGTGATTTATTTTGAAAAGACGCAGGATGATGTTATTTTAGAAGGTGCATTGCAGTATAATGACGGGTATGCTGAAACCATCTTTTCTTTTGCAAACAACATCAATACCGTAGAGGGCGGCACACACCTTTCTGGTTTTAAATCTGCCTTAACACGCGCCATAAATCAGTACGCCAAAGGTAAAAATTTAATAAAAGGAGATGAGATAGGCATTAGCGGAGAGGATGTGCGCGAAGGGCTTACTGCTGTTATAAGCGTGAAGGTTCCTAACCCGCAGTTTGAGGGCCAGACAAAAACTAAACTTGGAAATTCAGAGGTAGAAGGTTTGGTTGCCTCAGCAAGTTTGGATGCCCTCTCCGCATACTTTGAAGAAAACCCGAGCGTAGCCAATAAAATCATAGACAAGGTTATTATTGCCTCCAGGGCCCGAGAGGCAGCGCGTAAGGCAAGGGAGTTGACGCGTAGAAAAGGTGCCCTGGAAGGCGCTGGGCTGCCTGGTAAATTAGCAGATTGCTCAGAAAGGGATGCGGCTTTATGTGAACTTTATATTGTTGAAGGGGATTCAGCAGGTGGAAGCGCAAAACAGGGCAGGGACAGGAGATTCCAGGCAATCCTGCCTATTAAAGGTAAAATTCTGAATGTGGAAAAGGCGCGTTTGGATAAGATTTTATCCAACGAAGAAATACGGACTATTATTACTGCCTTAGGAACAGGGGTAGGAGATGAATTTGACATAACAAAATTGCGTTACCATAAATTAATTCTTATGGCAGACGCGGATAGTCTTACGGGCTCACAACCAATTATGCTTTATGATACCCAGAAGAGAAATTTAATTTTTACCACAATAGGAGATTTTGTAGAGACCTGCGCTACTCCAAGTCGCTACCAAGCCCTAAGCTTTAATACGGGCTCGGGCAATTTAGAATGGCGCACTGTACACAATGTTATTAAACATCCTCGTCGCACAGAAATTTATAAAATCAAAACCCAGAATGGTTATGAACTGGAAATAACCTCTTGTCACAGCGTATATGTATGGCAAGATGGAGAAGCCGTATTAAAGGAAGGCAGTAGAATCAAACCCGGGGATGTCCTAATTTTGCCTCATCGTCTTGGGCGTAGCGATCGGGATATCATTGTAGATCTAAAGGAGGTTTTAGCCAACAAAAAGTCCAAAGAAGAAATTTTTGTGCGCCTAAATAAAACCTTGCTAAACAATATTCCTGAAAATGCGTTTATAGATTTAAGCAAGGGCCTCTGGCAAAGATTACAAAGTAAACGGCAGTTAACGGGGTTGTCGCGGTATAAAATCGCCGAAACCGTCGGGGTACACAAGACAGCGATTCAGCAATGGGAAACTAAAATAGACAATGTGATGCCCACCTTCGGCAAACTAAATTCTTATTTAAAGGCGATAGGGTCTGATTTAAGCCAACAGGATTATTATGTCTATTTGCCCATAGCCTGTTGGCAGAAGGAAGGCATTAACAATGGAATTAAATTTTTCTTGAGTAATCATACGCGGGAAATTAAAACTAGATTCGTTTTGAATGAGAAATTGGCTTATTTATTAGGTTGGTATTTAGGGGATGGATGCCCCAGTTTTATTAAGAACAGCCCTAATCGTTTTATAATTTCTCTTGGAAAAGATAAATCCACAGCGTATCTTACAAATTTGACAAAACTTATTGAAGAATTGCTTGATGCAAAACCAGTTGTTGACAGGCATAAAGACGGAAATATTCAAATCCATTTTCACTCCTTTAGTTTTAAATTATTGTTGGAATACTTTGGGCTATTGGGGAAAAAGGCGCATGAGAAGTTTATACCCGATGAATTTTATAATGTTAAACAATCTGTGCAGAAGGCACTGCTTAGAGGGTTATTAGAAAGTGACGGATATATTATTTCACAGAGGCAGGGGAATAGGCATCAGGGGGGTCGCAAAGTCATTGGTTATTGCACTTCTTCGTTGCGCTTGGCGCAGAATTTAGTCTATGTCTTTCGGCAACTAGGGATATTTCCTTCATTAACGCGGCAATGTCCAAGGCCGCACGAATACAAAGGAAAGATTTTTAAATCAAATTATGAAAAAATCGATGTTTGTGTTTCTACCAAAGCGCAAATATTAGCGATAAAAGATATTTGGCAAAATCATAAGAATGCTGGGAAGTTAACAGAATGGATATCCAGCAGGCATAGACAAGGTAACTGGGGCAAGCCATTAGTTCCTATAAATAAGGATTGCGTAGGGTTAAAAGTAATTTCAATGCAAAAAATTAAATGCGCGGATAAATATGTCTATGACCTTTCTGTAACAGGCAACCAGAACTTTGTGGCTGGAGAAGGCGGCATAGTTTGTCACAATACAGATGGTTCGCACATCAGAACCTTATTGCTTACGCTTATATACCGGCAAATGCCTAAGTTAATTGAAGAGGGGTATGTTTATATAGCCCAACCACCGCTTTTTAAGATAAAACGCGGCCAGAGAGAAGAATATATTCAGACAGAAAAACAATTAGATGATTTACTATTAGAGTTAGGTAGAGAGGGATATAGTTTTGTTAGATTAAAGGATAAAAAGGTATTTACTGATAATCAATTTAAAGAAATTTTGCATTTATTGGTAGAATTAGAAAAGTTAGGTAAAAATTTAGAGAAAAAGGGAGTGGAATTTACAAAATACCTTAATTTTAGACATCCAAAGACCAAAAAAATGCCTATTTATATGGTTAAAGTGGATGGCAAAGACCATTTTCTTTATTCAGATAAAGAACTAGCAAATTTTACAGAGAAAGAAGGCAAGTCAATAGAAGATTCAATGTTAGAACTTTTTGAGGCGAATGAAATTGAGCAGATATTGCTTAAAATTGAGAAATTAGGTTTAGATGTTACAACTTATAGCCCAGAAACAGAATTAGTGAAAAATGAGGCTGGCGGTAAAGAGGCAGACAAGAAACCAAAGGCCAATTACCGTATTACAGATGATAAGGAGCATAAGGACCTATATTCACTAAAAGAGGTATTAGCATACATAAAGGAAGTAGCCACAAAAGGTATGCATATCCAAAGATATAAGGGTTTGGGAGAGATGAATCCACAGCAACTCTGGGAAACCACTATGGACCCGGAAAGGCGCACTATTTTACAGGTTACACTTGAGGATGCCGTGGAGGCTGATAAGATGTTTACTGTTTTGATGGGTGACCAGGTTGAGCCGCGCAGAGAGTTTATAGAAAATTACGCCCATCAAGTCAAGAATTTAGACGTATGAGGTTTATATGTATACCCGCAACGAAAAAATAATACCTGTTTATATTGAGGAAGAAGTCAAGGATTCATACTTAAATTACGCTATGAGCGTAATTGTCGGACGCGCCTTGCCAGATGTGCGAGATGGTTTAAAACCAGTGCACCGCAGGATACTATACGCGATGCAGGAATTAAACCTTGACCATACCAAGCCATATAAGAAATGCGCCCGTATCGTAGGCGAGGTCCTTGGCAAATACCATCCACACGGGGACGTGGCTGTTTATGATACCTTAGTCCGAATGGCGCAGGATTTTTCTTTGAGGTACCCATTGGTTGAAGGCCAGGGCAATTTCGGCTCAATTGATGGGGATGTGGCTGCGGCTATGCGTTATACAGAGGCGCGCTTAGCCCCTATTGCTGATGAGATGTTAGGGGATATTGACAAGGATACTGTGAACTTTGGCCCGAACTTTGACGCATCCTTAAAAGAACCGCTTTTATTGCCTGCTGCCCTGCCTAACCTTATGGTGAATGGCTCAAGCGGTATAGCAGTTGGCATGGCTACGAATATACCACCGCATAACCTAAATGAGGTGGTAGATGCCATTATTTATCTTTTAGACAACCCTGAGGCACAGGCAAAGGAACTTATGAGGTATATAAAAGGTCCTGATTTTCCAACAGGCGGGGTGATTTGCGGCAGGGAAGGCATTAAAGAGGCATATGCCACTGGCAGGGGTAAAATTATAGTGCGTGCTCGGGCAACAGTAGAGCATCAGAAGAACGGTAAGGACTTAATTGTGGTCACTGAAATCCCATATCAGGTTCAGAAGGCATCTCTTATAGAAGCCATCGCCAATCTGATTGATGAGAAAAAGATAGAAGGTATTTCAGATATCCGCGATGAATCCGACAAGGAAGGGATGCGGATTGTAGTAGAACTAAAGCGCGATACAGAACCACAGATTATCCTTAATCAACTTTTCAAACACACCCAGTTAGAGAGCACATTTGGGATTATTATGCTTGCCCTGGTGGATAACAGGCCCCGTGTTTTAAATCTGCGCCAGATGCTTGATGCCTATATTGCGCACCGCAAGGTGATTATCCGCAGGCGCACGCAGTTTGAACTGGATAAGGCGTTAAAGAGGGCACATATATTAGAAGGCCTAAAGATAGCCTTAAAATTTATTGATAGGATAATCAAGACAATCAAGACATCTAAAAATACAGAGGTTGCTAAAGAACGTCTTATGCGGGAATTTGACCTTTCAGAAATACAATCTCAGGCAATTTTGGAAATGCAACTGCAGCGGCTTACAGCCCTTGAACGAGACAAGATTGACGCTGAGTACCTGGAATTACTGAAGAAAATAGAATTGTGCAAAAGCATCCTTGCATCAGAGAAGAAAATAGAAGGGGTAATCAAGGATGAACTTGAGGGTTTAAAGAAAAAATATGCAGACCCCAGGCGTACGGATATTGTTGGCGAGGTTGAAGAACTTGAGGTTGAGGACCTGATTGCAGAAGAGGACGTTGTGGTTACAATCAGCCATTCCGGATATATCAAGCGCTTGCCTGTAAGCAGTTATCGCAAACAGAAACGCGGAGGCACGGGTGCCAGCGGAGCAGACTTAAGAGAAGAGGATTTTATAGAGCACCTCTTTATTGCCTCTACAAAGGATTACCTATTAATCTTTACTGATAAGGGCCAGGTTCACTGGTTGAAGGTTTATGAAATTCCACAGGCAAGCAGGGTTGCAAAAGGCAAGGCAATAGTCAACCTTATTCAAATAGAACCCACTTCAAAGATTAGTTCAACCATTCCAGTTAAGGAATTCTCTCCGGATAAATACCTGGTGATGGTTACTAAAAATGGCGTTATTAAAAAGACAAGGCTTGATGCCTATGGCAATCCGCGCAAGGCAGGCATCATAGGCATTACCCTTGAAAAGAATGATGAGCTTATTGGCGTAGAACTTACTGACGGTAAGCAGGAATTGCTAATCGGCACCAGGCAGGGCAAGGCATTAAGGTTTCCTGAGACCAAGGTTCGCCAGATGGGCAGGCCTGCTAAGGGCGTGAGAGGCATTTCTTTGGATAAGAAAGATGAAGTTATTGCAATGGTCTTAGCCCCTAAGGGTTCATCTGTCTTGACAGTCACAGAGTTAGGTTTTGCAAAACGCACCCCGATAGAGGAATACCGGCTTACCAGCCGCGGGGGTAAGGGTGTGATTAATATCAAGGTGACCAGCAAAAACGGTCCGGCAGTAAGCCTTAAGACAGTCACTGATAAGGATGAATTGATGGCTATTACCCAGAATGGAAAATTCTTGCGCTGCGCTGTTAAGGATATCCGCAGCACAGGAAGGTCCAGTCAGGGAGTGCGCCTTATTAAGTTGCAGGATAAAGACCGTGTTGCCTGCGTTGCCCCCCTGATTGTAGAAGAAGAATAATTAGTCCCCATCGTCTAGCCCGGTCTAGGACAAGAGCTTTTCAAGCTCTCGACACCGGTTCAAATCCGGTTGGGGACATAAATCGGGGACGTTTCTATTTTTAATAAACAAAAATAGGGCGTCCCCAAATATTTATTAACCAAACAATTTTTTATGCGTTATTATAAGGCGGTTTTAGTTTTTATGCTACTTTTGGGTATTGCCGTGATTTTTGCCAGCCAGTTTTCCATCCCAACGCTTTTTAGCGCAGACGGTTATCTGCACATCAGAATGGCTAAATTCCTTTATCAATACGGGCCAAGGTATAATTTTCACTGGGCGCGCTTCTCCACATTCGCAACAAATTTTGCGGATAAAGACTTTCTTTATCATGTCTTGCTAATTCCATTTACATTTCTAGCGGATATATTCTGGGGTGCAAAACTCTCTGCAGCAATATTCGCTGTTTGCCTGTATTTAATTTTCTGGATAACCTTAAGGCGTTATTGCCTGATAAAATTACTCATACCGTTTTTTTTGCTCATATTTTTTATTTCTGCGCCGTTTCTACAAGGGCTTGCCCAACCGCGGAATATGGTTTTTATAATTGCCCTGACGCTTTTATATGTGCACTATTTAATCAATAAAAAATTACTGCCACTTTTTATAATTACAGTTATTTATACATTAAGCCATGTCTCAGGCCCTTATTTATTGCTGTTTGCTATTTTAGGGGAGTGTGTGCGCTTTGCCAATGAGAGGGTTTTTTCATTTAAGTCTGTTTTAACAGTAGCCCTGGGTTTAATATCTGGTTTCCTGTTACATCCAAACTTCCCAAACAATATTTTAGTGTTTTATCTAAACGGCATACTTGTGCCTATTTTTGCATTGAAGTGGGGCCTTGAGTTAGGAGCAGAATTTTTTCCGCTAAATACCAGGGATTTTGTCCTTGGGTATCCGTTTATACTAATAAGCGTAGTTATTTTAATTGCAATGGGCTTAAGCCAACACAGGAAGATATCTATTGCCACTCAAATCTGGATGTGTATTGCCGGATTTTTCTTTGTTTTTTCTTTTTTTTCGCAGCGCTACCTTATACACGCCTATCCATTAATTCTTGTTTCCTTAGCCAGTTATTTATCAGACTGGTGGCTAAGCGCAGAGAAGTTATTATATTTAAAAGGCCATAAGGGGTTCCTTGCCTTAATGGTATCAGGGGCTTTTGTTTTTCTGGCCGTGTTTGGGTTACATACATACCGCGATTTTAAAGGCAGGTTGGCAGGGGAGGTATTTTATAACAGTCATTATGAGGCAGTTGGCAAATGGATGTCAAAATACCTGCCAGCAGGAGAGGTTGTCTTTCATGCAAACTGGTCAGACTCGCAGTATTTTATTGGTCTTAACCCAAAGGATGACTACTTTGTTACATTAGACCCAATTTATATGTATTATCAAAGCCCGCGGGCTTACAATCTATACAGGCAGGTTGCCTTTGGAGATTCCCCTGACCCTTACACAGTACTAAAAAATATCTTTGGAGTACGTTACGGTTACGCAGGGAAAAATTATTTTTCAAGGTTTATTGCCCAGGTTAAATCAGATAGCCGTTTTTCAGTGCTTGCCGAAGACGGATTGGGTATTATTTTCCGTTTACAGCCATAGCGTAGTTAGTATCGCCATTCTTTTATCACTCTAAACTCATTGCAATCAAAGTAAATAAATGTATTAATAATGCAATACTCAATACTAAGAAGGTTATTGCGTTTATTGTGTTTGCGCGTTTTAATCACGGATTAACACGGATTAAAAAAGACACGGATTAAACGGATTTAGATAAGACAATCCGTGGTAATCCGTTTAAAAATCCGTTAAATCCGTGATTATAATACACAGGTACCTTAGATAATGCAAAACGCAAAAGGCAAAACGCAAAACTAAGGAATGATTACAGCGATTACTCATTATTCATTACACATTACACAATACGCAATACTAATAAAGTTAGCGAGTTGGCGAGTTAACGAGTTAGCGGGTTAGCGAGTTGGCGGGTTGGCGGGTTGGCGTGTTCATTGCGCTTTGTTTTAAGTTTTTGCTTGAGTCTGTTGCCTAACAATGGTAGAATTATAAAAGTTAATTATTAAAGCGATAATGATTATTACAGAGCAGAAACCTATTTTAGAAGTATTAGATAGTTTAAAAAATTATACCAGGATATTCATTGTGGGTTGCGGTGAATGCTCCACTACCTGTAAAACCGGCGGCATAGAAGAAGTGGCTAAGATGAAACAGGAGTTGGAGAGAAATGGCAAGGTAGTTGTGGGCTCCTGTGTTCCTGGCGCACCCTGTATTGCTGCGCAGATTAAGACAGAATTAGCAAAGAATATGGGACTATTACGTCAGTCTGATGCGGTTTTAGTCCTTGCCTGCGGATTAGGGGCGCAATCAGTAAAGGATAATGACCGCTTAGGTAAAGTTGTGGTGCCTGGCTGTAATACTTTATGCGGTGCAGTTTTAAATGCCCAAGGAGATTTTTATGAGAAGTGCTCTATGTGCGCTGAATGCCTATTAGGGATAACCTCCTGCATCTGCCCAATTACCCTGTGCCCAAAAGGGTTGCTTAATGGTCCATGCGGCGGTATGAATAAAGGCAAATGCGAGGTGGATAAGGAACGCGACTGTGCCTGGGTCTTAATTTATCAGGAATTAGCAAAACAGTCTCGCCTTGAAGAGTTAAGGCGAATCCTCAAACCAAAGGATTTTAAAAAAACACTTAAGCCGCATAAAATTACCATTGGCGCCACGCACAATATTGAGCAGAAACACTAATTGAACTAAACGTGAAAACGTAGATACAAAAACGCGTTGATGTAAAGATGTTGACAAAAAGCCAACTTCGCAATAAAATTTTGTTAAGGCTTAAAACACAGAAGGAGGAAGACCGAAACAGAAAAAGCAGAATTATAAAGGAGAAACTTTTTAGAACATCGGTTTTTAAGAAGGCAAAGAGGGTTATGTTTTACATCTCTTTTGATGGCGAAGTGGTTACGCAAGATATGTTAAAGACATCCCAGAGATTAGGTAAGATGATTTTAGTGCCAGTTTGCAGAAAAAACGGGGTTATGAAGCCCTGTATATTAGAAGATAAAATGCCCTTAGCGAGGAATTGCTACGGTATCCTGGAACCTGTCAGAAAAAAATTTATGAAAATCAAGGACCTTGATTTGGTGATTGTGCCTGGGGTTGCCTTTGACAAGAAAGGCAGACGCATAGGCCGCGGTAAGGGCTATTATGACCGTTTCTTAAAAAAACTCTCTCCCAATACAACCTCAATTGGACTGGCATTTGATTTTCAAATCTTACCTTCTATCCCCGCCACCAGAAGTGATGTAGGCGTTGATAAGGTTATTTTCGCCTAAGGCAAATAAAGCAGCAACTTAGCGGGCATCACAGCAGTTATTATAACTGCATAATCTTTTGTTAAAATTCTAACTTTTAAAAGAGACTAATATCTATGCAAATTACTGCAACTTAATTGTATGCTCGTAAGTTGTCTGCTTATTAAAGGAGGTTGGTTAACAGATGTTAAATATAATCGTTTCTGTTGTTATTGCATTGGTTTTTTTATTGCTTGGATATTTCGCAAGAAAATATATTGCAGAGAAAAAAATTCAGGATGCTGAGAGCAAGGCAAGGCAAATTTTAGAACAGGCTAAAAAGGAGGCCCAGGATAGGCGCCGTGAGGTGGAACTTGAGGCAAAGGACCTCCTATACAAACTGCGTCAGGATTTTGAGCGTCAGACACAGGACAGGCGCCAGGAGATATCCAATTTAGAAAAAAGGCTCACCCAGAAGGAAGAGAATATAGACCGAAGGCTTGACCTATTAGAAAAGAAAGAGAAACAGATTGAGGCAATACAGGAAAACATCAAAAGGCAAGAGGAATCAATCAGGACAAAAGATGCGCATCTACATTCCTTGATTGCCGAAGAAAAAGAGCGGCTGCAGAAGATTGCCTCCCTGTCAGCAGAAGAGGCAAAACAGATTCTCCTTAATCGCCTTAATGAGGAGTTAAATGCTGAGAAGGCGGTTTTAATCAAAAAATACGAAGAAGACCTGCGCAGCATATCTGAGAAGAAGGCAAGAGAAATTGTAAGCCTTGCCATACAAAGATGCGCAGCAGACCACACAGTAGAGTCAACTGTAAGCGTGGTTAATTTGCCTAATGACGAAATGAAGGGCAGGGTTATTGGCAGGGAGGGCAGGAATATCCGGGCCTTAGAGATGGCGACAGGGGTGGATGTGATTATTGATGATACGCCAGAGGCTGTAACCCTATCCTGTTTTGATACAGTCCGCAGGGAGATAGCGCGCCTGAGTTTAGAAAAACTTATAGCAGACGGCAGAATCCACCCTGGAAGGATTGAAGAAATTGTTGAAAAAACAAAAAAGGAAATGGATGAGAAAATCCGAGAGGAAGGCGAGCGCGCTGCATTTGACGCGGGCGTGGATGGCCTGCACCCAGAATTGATTAAACTCTTAGGAAGGCTTAAATACCGAACAAGTTTTGGGCAGAATGCCCTGCAGCACTCAAAAGAGGTTGCGTTTCTTTTAGGGGTTATGGCATCTGAACTTGGTTTGGATTTTAAATTAGCCAGGCGCATTGGCCTGTTACATGATATTGGCAAGGCCGTAGACCATCAGGTAGAAGGTACACACGCCAAGTTAGGGGCAGACCTGGCAAAGAAATACAATGAATCTTTAGATGTTGTTATGGCAATTGAGGCGCATCACGAAGAGTCAGAGCCAAAGAGTCTTTATGCTGTATTGGCTGTTGCAGCAGATGCTATAAGCGCAGCCAGGCCTGGCGCCCGCAGGGAGACCTTAGAGACATACATAAAGAGGTTGGAAAAATTAGAGTCAATCGCTAATATTTTTAAAGGCGTTGAGAAATCATATGCCATTCAGGCAGGAAGGGAAATCCGCATAATAGTGCAACCTGAAAAAATTAGCGACAGCGATGCGATAAACTTAGCGCGAGATATAAGAAAGAAAATAGAAGAAGGTATGGAATATCCAGGCCAGATTAAGGTAACTGTTATCCGTGAGACAAGGGCTGTTGAGTATGCCAAATAGGTGTTAGGATGAATATATTATTTATAGGAGACATAGTCGGGTCTCCAGGCAGAGAGATAATTAAGAATCTCCTGCCAAAATTAAAAGAAGAATATAAACTTGACTTTGTTATTGCAAATGCCGAGAACGCCGCTGGAGGTTCGGGTATTACCCCTAAGGTTGCGCAGGAATTATTTGATTACGGGGTATCTGTTCTTACATCAGGGGACCATATTTGGAAAAAAAGAGAGATACTCCAGATTATAGAAAGCGACACCCGTATTTTAAGACCCTTAAACCTTCCTCCTGGAGCGCCTGGCAGGGGCCTCGGAGTATTTAAAGCAGATAATGGCGTTAAGGTAGGCGTTATAAATCTGCAGGGCAGGGTTTTTATGGAGGCAATTGAATGCCCATTCCGTACGGGTATTAAGGCCCAAGAGGCATTATCCAAAGAAACAAAGGTGATTATCGTAGATGTTCATGCAGAGGCGACTTCTGAAAAGGTTGCCTTGGGTTGGTATCTGGATGGTCGGGTTTCAGGCGTTTTAGGCACACACACCCATATCCAGACTGCAGATGAAAAGGTCTTGCCTTTAGGCTGCGCTTATATTACAGATGTAGGTATGACAGGCCCTTATGATTCAGTAATAGGCAGGAGAATTGAGGATGTCCTCTCAAGGTTTATTACATCAGTCCCAACGAGGTTTGAAGTATCTTCTGGTAATTGCCAATTGCACGGCGTTGTGCTTGATATAGATGAGGTTACAGGTAAGGCCAGGTCAATATTAAGAATACAGAGGAAATTTTAAGATGCAAAATACAGAATTTTTATCGTATAACGTAGGGCGTAGGGTATATGGCGCAAGACTATCCGCTATCCGCTATCAGGTATCCGCTAAAACCTCTTATGCCTTAATCTTTGCATTTTGCATTTTGATTTTTGGATTTTTGGGTTTTGCCTTTGCCCAACAGGGAAATGACTTAGAGTTTAATTTAGATGTAACTTCTAATACCATACCATTGCCTAAGATTTTTAATCCTGGGATAGACTTAAGCGGCCGCGGTTTCCATGCCCAGAATACCTGGCCGCAGACCGTGGCTATAAAGTGCGTGTTGGACTCCTGGGAAAGGGATATTGGATTCTCAGGTTTTTACCGCTTGCAATATAATCTCTGGGAGATTCATGAATTAGCCAAAGACGTAGATGCCCAGACCCAACTATTGCGTAATTACGAAGATATTATTAAAAAGATTACAGACGCAGGCGGGGTAGTGATTTTAAATATCTTCAGCACCCCTGCCGGGCTTGGAAAGGCCCTTGATAAGAAAAGCGCGCCATGGGATTTCAAGGCGTTTAAGGCCCTAGTAAAACAACAGATTAAATCATTAAGTTGCGAGAAAAAATATAATATCTGGTATGAGGTCTGGAATGCGCCTGATATAGATGATTTTTTCTTAGGCAGAAAGCAGGAGTATTTTAATCTTTATCGCGCTGTTGCCGAGGCGATACAGGAACTTGAGGCTGAAACCAAGGTGCACATACCAATAGGGGGGCCGAGCGCAAGTTGGTGGTTTCAAAATTTAGACGGCAATGATATAACAACGCCAGAAAAAAGTCTGATTTACGAATTCATTAAATTCTGCTATAGCCATCGCCTACCAATAGATTTTATATCCTGGCATGGATACTCAAGCGACCCAAATGTAGAGATAGAGTCCACCCGCTATGGCAAGACATCAGTAGCGCTTATACGCGACTGGCTTTCCTATTTTCATTTTGATAAAAATACCCCTTTGATTGTTGATGAATGGAATTATGACAGCACAGCAAATGTCCTGCCTGAAAGGCATGAAAGGTCCAACATTGCCGCAAGTTATATCTTTAGCAGGTTGGCAAATATGTATGCCGCGGGGATAGACCACCAGATTTATTATTGCCTGGAAGACTTTCAGAAAAATAAAGAAGGGGTGGTGAGGAACTTAGGCGTATTCTGGTTTGATAAAGACATCTCAGAATATAAAGGAGGACCTAAGGTTATATATAATGCGTTCAGGATATTAAACTCACAAGGTAACCAGATGTACCCTTTATCCAAGAAAAACACCCCTTTAGATGATTTCGTAAAAATCATAGCCACAAAAAATAAAGACCACATCTGTTTGGTTTTTGCCAATTACATTGACCCGCAGGCAGCCCTGGATTATATAGCGATGAACCTTGTTAGTTTCAGCGACGGAGAAAGGAAGGTCATTTTAAATTTAATTAAAAGCGATGAATTGGGCAAGATTATACGCAAAGAAGTTGATATTGCCAAACTGCGCTTTAACAGAAGAATAAAAAATCTCTTAAAGAAGGCGCAGGATTTAAATGACGAGACTCAGAAATTAACAGCGGCCCCAAGGAGTTTAAAAATAACCCTCCAAAACCTTAAAGAGTATAATTTTTACCAAAGATACGTTATAGATTCTACCTGCACCCTTAATTGCGACTTTGCCCCACAGGAAGAAAAAGAAATAGATACTGCCGGAACATACCACGAGATATTAATCCTTGCGCCTTATTCGGTTAATATGCTAATTTTTAAAATAAAACCAAAGGCACAAGAGGCAGAGGTCAGCCCTCAAGGCGCAGACCATATGCCTATCCCTGAGGCGTTGCCCCAAGGAAAATCACAGGTTAATGCTACTTTAGACAATAGCGCTGTTTCGCCAAAAGATAAATGAGAAAATGAAACCAGGTAGCGATATACAGGACTTATTTTCAAAAAAAGAGGGCATTACAAATAACAGGCATATTTATACAGTTTCAGAAATTACCCAGGACATAAAGGTTATTCTTGAGAGTAACTTCAGGGAGATATGGGTAGAAGGAGAGGTTTCAAATTTCAGGCCTTCTGCAGCCGGGCATTATTATTTTTCTTTAAAAGACCAGACATCTGTCTTAACTGCTGTTTTATTTAATAGGACAGCCAGGGATACTAAGTTTAAAATAGAAGACGGCCTTAAGGTTATCTGTTACGGTAGCATAGATGTCTATCCCCCGCGTGGACAATACCAATTGGTTATAGAAAAGATAGAGCCGAAAGGCATAGGGAGTTTACAACTTGCCCTTGAACAATTAAAACAAAAACTTGAAAAGGAAGGTCTTTTTTCGCCAGCGCATAAAAGACGGATTCCATATCTACCTTCCAGGATAGCGGTTGTAACTTCCCTGCAGGGCGCTGCAATAAAGGATATATTTAAAGTCCTTGACAGGCGTTTTAAGGATGTCCATATTATAGTTAATCCTGTGCGCGTGCAAGGGGAGGGCGCAGGGCAAGAAATAGCAATGGCAATAGAGGATTTAAATTATTTTAATCAACTTGTCCCTGTTGAGAAGAGAATTGAGGTAATGATTGTCGGCAGGGGCGGCGGCAGCATTGAAGACCTATGGGCATTTAATGAAGAGGTAGTTGCCAGGGCAATATATAATTCACGGATACCTGTAATTTCTGCCGTAGGCCATGAGCGCGATGTGACTATTGCTGACTTAGTCGCTGATTTGCGCGCCCCAACTCCGTCTGTGGCTGCTGAATTGGTGCTGCCTGAAAAGGAAGAACTCACAAGCAGGTTAGAGGAGGCAACCAGGGATTTAAAAATGGCGTTGACTGATATCGCCTTGGGTTTTGAAGAAACACTTAATAACCTTATACACCGTTTAATCTTAAACACAAAGCACTCCTGGGATATAAATGCCGGGAATTTGAATGCGGTTTCAAAAAAACTACATCTGCTTAATCCATCTGTTAAAATCCAACAATATAAAGAAAGGGTGCGCGATTTTAGTAATCAGATTTATGTGCGTATGGCGCACTTTTTGAAATTGCAAGAGGCGGAGTTTAAAAAGGCCATTGAGAAACTCTCAAGCCTAAGCCCCTTAAATATCCTTGCACGCGGCTATAGCATTACCTTTAAGATGCCTGAAGAAAAAGTTATTAAGGATGCAACATCAGTGAAATCAGGGGATACAATTAAGACAAGGTTGAATAAAGGCGAAATTTTAAGCGAGGTTAGAGTTGTTAGATAGGGTTTAGCGGCGCCCGGCGAGTCGGTGAGCCGGGCAAGGGTCGCAGTCCCGACGAATAAGTCGGGACACGCTTTGCGACGCCGCCGAGTGAGTGAGGCGGCAGGGTGCTGGCGCGACGAATAAGGAGCGCCGTTTAGCACGCCGCCGAGTGAGTGAGGCGGCAGGGTGCTGGCGCGACGAATAAGGAGCGCCGTTTAGCACGCCGCCGAGTGAGTGAGGCGGCAGGTAATAACGCTAATTTTAAGGAGGTTTTTAATATGGCAGAAATAAAATTCGAGGAGGCGCTCAAAAAATTAGAGAAAATAGTTGAGGATTTAGAAAACGGAGACCTGTCTTTGGATGAGGCGCTTAAAAAATATCAGGAAGGCATTGAACTCTCCAGGGTCTGCGCCCAGAGATTGGAGAGCGCCAAAAAGAAAATTGATGTTTTGGTGAAGAATAAAAAGGGCGAATTTGAACTAAAGCCTTTAGATGAGACAAAAGTAACAGAGTAATATGTACTTAGATAGTATAAATAGCCCACAGGATTTAAAAAAACTCAGACTTGAGGAACTCCCTGAACTTGCCAGCGAGATTCGCAAGAGAATTATTGATGTGGTTTCAGTCTCAGGCGGGCATTTAGCCTCAAGCCTCGGCGCAGTAGAATTAACTATTGCGCTGCATTACTGCCTTGATACGCCAAGGGATAAGATTATATGGGATGTTGGGCATCAGTCATACACACATAAAATCATTACAGGCAGAAACAAGGATTTTTCTAAGTTGCGCCAATATCAGGGCATAAGCGGTTTTCCCTGTAAAGACGAATCTATTTATGACACATTTACCACAGGCCACAGTTCCACTGCTGTATCTTTGGCATTAGGCCTTGCCTGCGGCCGCGACCTCTTGCCCAAAGACCAATATTTTAAAATTGTCGCTGTGATAGGAGACGGTTCTTTAAGCGGCGGTTTATGTTTTGAAGGATTAAATAATACAGGGCACTTAAAAAAGGACATACTTATAGTATTAAATACCAATGAGTTGTCCATTGCGCCAAACGTCGGCGCCTTAAGCACCTATCTTAATAAACTGATCTCCCTGCCAATCTATAATCGTTTTATGACTTCTTTGGAGGGCCTTGTAAAGAGCCGCATCCCAAAAGGAAGCCGTATAATAAAGATTGCCAAGAAATTTGAAGGGAGTTTAAAAGGGTTATTTGTCCCGGGGATATTTTTTGAAGAATTGGGCTTTCGTTATTTTGGGCCATTAGACGGACACAACATAAATCTTTTGATTTCTACATTAAGGAATATCATTAATATCAAAGGCCCTGTGTTGTTGCATGTGATTACCCGCAAAGGGAAGGGGTATCCGCCTGCTGAGAAAGAGCCTGTGAGATTTCACAGCGCAGCACCTTTTGATATTGCTACAGGTAAGGATGTCCTTCAAGGGGATGATGGTCTTAAGCAGACTTATACGCAGATATTTAGCCAAAAGTTAGTAGATTTGGCTAAAGACAATCAAAAGATTGTTGCTATAACAGCAGCCATGGCTGATGGCACAGGCTTAGATAAATTCCGAGATAAATACCCAGAGAGATTTTTTGATGTAGGCATTGCAGAGGAACACGCTGTTTGTTTTGCAGCAGGCTTAGCCAGAGAGGGTTTTAAACCAATAACAGCCATCTACTCCACATTTTTACAAAGGGCTTATGACCAGATTATTGAATGTGTTGCCTTGCAAGAAATGGATATTATTTTCGCTATTGACCGCGCAGGGATAGTTGGCGCAGACGGTGCAACCCACCAGGGAATCTTTGACATTGCCTATTTACGCAGTATCCCCAATCTTGTAATAATGGCGCCTAAAGATGGAAATGAGTTGGCTAATATGCTTGAATTTGCCATTTCCTTAAATAAACCTGTGGCTATAAGATACCCAAAGGACAATTCACCTGTTGAACCAATGTTGCCATACCAGCCACTTGAGATAGGCAAGGCAGAGGTTTTAAAAAACGCAAAAGACGCCTTAATTATTGCATTAGGCAGTATGGTCTTACCAAGCCTAAAAGCAGCGGAGTCCTTAGCAAAGGAAGGAATAGACGTAGGTGTAATAAATAGCCGTTTTGTCAAACCACTTGATTTAAAATTATTAAAAAATGTAACGAGGTTTATAAAATTCATTTTTACTGTTGAAGAAGGGATTTTAGAAGGTGGATTTGGCAGCGCTATAATGGAGGAGGTTAATCAACCAGTGATAAGAATAGGTCTTCCTTCTGAGTTTATCCCCTGTGGCAGCAGAGGCTTATTATTGGATAAATATGGACTGACAGCCCAGGGCATAGCCAGGAAGATTAAATCAATTATGGCGTAATATTTATAATAAGTTAGTAAGGGACACAGATATGCCGAGAATAATTATAGACCAAAAAAGATGCAAGGGGTGCCTGCTTTGTATAGGGTTTTGCCCAAAAGGAAGCATCGCTATAGATAAAAAATTGAATGCCAAAGGTGTTAGGCCTGTAAAATTTAAAAATAATGCAGATTGTTTAGGTTGTGCAATGTGCGCTGTTATGTGTCCGGATTGTTGCATAGAAGTGTATAAATAATAGGTATTAGGTGATAGGTGTTAGGTGTTAGGTTAAGACCTGATACCTGATACCTTATATCTACACAATGCTTAAGAAAATATTAATGAGCGGTAATGAGGCCCTTGCTGAAGGTGCAATACAGGCAGGGTGCAGTTTTTACGCTGGTTATCCTATTACCCCGCAGAATGAGATACCTGCCTATATGGCAAGGCGTATGCCTGAGGCAAAAGGGGTCTTTATTCAGGCAGAATCAGAGTTAGCAGCAATAAATATGGTCTTCGGGGCATCTGCTGCAGGTGTCAGGGCAATGACTTCATCTTCCAGCCCAGGCATAAGCCTAAAACAAGAGGGTATATCCTATCTTGCTGGTGCGCAACTGCCCTGCGTAGTTGTTAATATGATGCGGGGTGGACCTGGATTAGGTAACATTGCGCCTGCGCAATCCGACTATTTCCAAGCCACAAGAGGAGGCGGCCACGGCGATTATCACTGCATAGTGCTTGCGCCTGCCTATGTCCAGGAGGCATATGACCTGATGTTTAAGGCTTTTGATTTGGCAGATAATTATTGGATGCCTGTAATTATTTTAGGAGATGGTTGCTTAGGTCAGATGATGGAACCTGTATTAACGCAAAACGCAAAACGAAAAACCAAAAACGCAAAAAAACCCTGGGCATTGACAGGTTGTAAAGACAGAATCCCTAATGTCGTGAAATCTTTTTATCTGCGAGAAGGAGACCTGGAGAGATTTAATTTACTCCTTCAGAATAAATACAGGCAGGTACAGCAAAAAGAACAACTTTATGAAGGGGCATTTTTAGATGATGCTAAAATAATCCTTATTGCATATGGGACAATGGCCAGGGTTGCCAAATCTGTAGTTGATCGCCTAAGACAAAAAGGAAAGAAAATCGGCTTAATCCGTCCTATTAGCCTTTGGCCGTTTCCCAAAAAGGCATTTACACAATACACAAGACGCAATACACAATACTTAGTAATAGAGATGTCTTATGGCCAGATGTTAGAAGACGTAGAGTTAGCAGTGAATGGAAAAGCACCAGTTGAATTTTTAGGCAGGTCAGGCGGAGGAATCCCGACAGAGAAAGAAATTATGGATAAAATTAAGAAGATTAGCGGTTAGCGTATATTTAACTAATCGCTAATCGCTATACGCTAAACGCTAAATTTATTTTATATGAAACAGATATTTACCCACCCTAAATCCTTGCGCAAAATATCCACACACTATTGTCCTGGTTGTGGCCATGGCATAGCCCATCGCTTAATCAGCGAAGTTGTGGATGAGTTAAAAATCAGAGAGAAGGTTGTTGGGGTTGCCCCTGTGGGCTGCGCAGTGGTAGCATATGACTATTGGGATTTTGATTGTTGTGAGGCGGCGCATGGCAGGGCATTGGCTGTTGCTACAGGCATAAAAAGGTCCAGGCCTGATATCGTAGTATTTACCTATCAAGGGGATGGGGATTTGGCTGCCATAGGGACAAATGAGACCTTGCATGCGGCCAACCGCGGAGAGAACCTGACAGTAATTTTTATTAACAACGCTGTTTATGGTATGACTGGCGGGCAGATGGCCCCTACTACATTATTAGGTCAGAAAACAGCCACCACGCCTTTAGGAAGGGATTCTAAATTACAAGGTTATCCTTTAAGGATTTCAGAAATCCTCGCGCAGTTGCCAGCAGTAAGATATATTGAGCGCGTTGCATTATCATCTCCTAAGGAGGTTCTTAAGGCAAGGGGCGCAATAAAAGAGGCGTTTCAAAATCAGATTGACCATTTAGGATTTTCTTTGGTGGAAATTTTATCTCCCTGCCCTACTTATTGGGGTTTGTCTCCTAAGGCAGCCATGGATTGGATAAGGGATGTTATGGTTAAGGAATTTCCATTGGGAAGAATAAAGTAATTGTGTAATGTGTAATGTAAAAAAAGAAACTTTGCCTTGCCAATTATTAATAACATTACACATTAAACATTACACAACATAAAAATGACAGAGCATATAATTATATCCGGCGCTGGTGGCCAAGGCGTAATGCTTTTAGGCAAGGTCTTAGCCAGCGCAGCAATGGAGGAGAATAAATACGTTACCTGGCTGCCGGCATATGGGCCTGAGGTGCGCGGTGGGACAGCGCATTGTATGGTGGTTATATCCGATAAACCAATAGGTTCACCCTATATTGATAAAGCCGATACCTTAATCATTATGAATGCTATGTCATATAAAAAATTCTACTTAAGGATAAAAAGAGGTGGATTATTGCTTTTGAATAGTTCTTTAATAGATACCAAGGTAGCACGGCGCGATATAAAAATATTAAAGTTGCCATTGACTGATATTGCTGTTAAACTCGGCAATATCAGGATTGCCAATATGGTTGGGCTTGGGGCTTATGTTGCTAAGAAAAAAATTGTGGGCATAAAAAGTATTCTTAATACAATAACGGATATGGCTAAAGGCGGCAGGGAGGACCTCGTGGATATTAACAAAAAGGCATTGTTAACAGGACAGGGGCTTATAAATGATTAGGGTAAGATTTGCACCAAGCCCTACAGGGTATTTACATATAGGCGGAGCCCGCACAGCATTGTTTAACTGGCTTTACGCAAGGGCAAAAAATGGTAAGTTTATTTTAAGGATAGAAGACACAGATAGGCAGCGCTCGGACAAGAAATATATAGATGAGATACTTACAAGCCTTAAATGGTTGGGCTTTGACTGGGATGAGATTTATTATCAAAGCGAGCGTTTCTCTCTCTATAGAGAATATGCTGAGAAACTGCTTAAAGAAGGCAAGGCATATACACAGCAACTCCCAACTCCTAACTCCCAACCCCCAACTCCCAACTCAAAATCCGAGGCAATTATATTCAAGGTAGCCCCGCAGAAGATAATTATTAAGGACTTAATCAGGGGGGAAATAGAATTTGATACAGCCACTATTAAAGACCAGGTGCTAATCAAATCCGACGGCACACCTACCTATAATTTTGCCTGCGTTGTGGATGATGCGACTATGAATATAACCCACGTCATAAGGGGGGATGACCATATCTCCAATACCCCAAAGCAGATTATGATGTATAATGCCTTGGGATTGCCGGTGCCTGCCTTTGCGCACCTGCCTTTAATATTAGGCAAAGAAGGCGGCAGGCTTTCAAAAAGGACAGGGGCAACTGCCATAACAGAATACCGCCAGATGGGGTATTTATCAGGCGCCCTTGTAAATTATATCCTTCTTTTGAGTTGGTCTCCTGGAGGAAATCGCGAGGTCATTGATATTTCCGAGGCAATCAAGGTGTTTGATGTAAAAGACGTGAATAAAACAGCAGCCACTTTTGATATAGATAAACTTAACTGGATGAATAATCAATATATGAAAAAAGAAGACCCTGTAAAACTTGCAGACGAGATAATCCCTTTGTTAATAAACGCAGGATATATTCAAAAGGGAAAATTTGATAAAGACTATATTGTCTCCTTGGTAAAATTGTTTCAGGCGCGGCTTTCTAAATTAAATGACTTTGTTGACTGGGCAGATTTCTTTTTTCTTGAGGAAATCAGCATAGACCCAATTGCAAAAGAAAAATACTTAAACAAAGACCTATCTCTTGAATTTAAGTTATTTTTAGAAAGATTGGATGGGTTAGGGCAGTTTGATATTGCCACCATAGAGGAAAGTTTCAGGCAATTAGTCAGGGAACTTGGCATTGAGGCTAAAGCCCTTATACATCCTATAAGGGTAGCGTTAACGGGAAAGACTGTCGGCCCTGGCTTGTTTGAGGTGATATATTATCTGGGTAGAGACCGCACAAGACACAGATTAATGAAATGGATAAAAAGGAGCCAGTGATGATAAAAACTAATATTGTCTTATTTTTATTAGCGTTTGTTTTGTTGCTAAACGGCTGTGAGACTGCAAAGGGTTTCTCCAACGGTATGGGTTCTACCGTTGTCTATACTACAGGTGGTGCTGTAAAAAATAGTATCACAGGAAAAAACAGTGTAGTTAAGGTTATTAGCCGAATAGATAACTGGATAAAGGATAACCTTTGGTAATGTATTGTAAAATAGGGCGTTAGAGGCTTAATTGAAAAAGTGCAGTAAATATGTTATACTTTTTATGTAAACTTTTGGCGCAGTTTTTAAGGCAAGGGGAAGACCGCTAGAGGGCAGGCTATGCCCCGGCGAAGGCCGAAGAGAAAATAAATTTCACCCCTTGCCATTTTTATAATATGGGTTTTTAGTATAGCAGGGCAATAAAAAAGAGATTTTATATAAAAAAAGTTGTATAATATATTTTGTTAATCCTGATAAATAAAAAGAAAGAATGCATCTTTGAGGTAATGCCGTAACTTCTAAACAGGAGCGGGTAAGATGAACAATAAATTTAGCGTATGGTTATCCGTTTTATTGATTTTAACCGTTGTCTTTGTTGTCTGGGATTATTACCTGCTTTTTCGTGAACTCAATAATACTAAAGGCGAGTTGATTAAAACAACTGCCGAGGTTACCAAGGAACGAAGAGAGAAACAGAGGTTGTGGCAGGAAAAACAAAATCTAGAAAGTGAATTATCTACTACAAAAGACCAGTTAGAGGCAATTAAGGTAGAATTAGAAAATACAAAAAAAGAATTGGATATTGTCAATCAAAAACTCAGTCAGGAAAAAGAGAATAATGCGGTCTTACTTAAAGAGAAACAGAGGTTGGAAGAAAGGCTTCATTCCCTAAAGGAGTTAAAAAAGGCAATCCAAGAGGTTAAACTGGATATACGCCAGCAAAAAATACAGCAGTATCTTTTAAGGAAAAAACAGCAGGAAGAAATTGACGCCCAGGAATTAGCCTTGGGCAACCGCGGGTTTTTAATTAAGAATGGCCAGTCCTTGTATCGGTCAAAGGTAAAGATAGAAGTCAGACCCACTAATTAAATTAAATCCCTATAGATTGCCCTGTCGTCTAATGGTAGGACACCAGACTCTGGATCTGGGTGTTGTGGTTCGAGTCCACACGGGGCAGTGGTTCGACTCGCTTCGCTCGCTCACCACAAGCCATATGAGTTAGCTGAAGCGGGTCCTTTAGAAGCGAGGCGAACCATCCTGAGCGAACGACGAGCGCAAGCGAGGAGTGAGTCGAAGGATACCCCAATAATGTGGAAGGTATACATTCTTGAATGTAAAGATGGAAGCCTTTACACAGGGATAACCGATAATCTCCAGAGAAGATTCGAAGAGCATCAAACTGGCAAAGGCGGTAAATTTACTCACGCTTTCAAAGTAGATAAAGTACTTTATTCAGAACCATACGGCAGTAAAAATGAGGCCTTGAAACGCGAAGCTCAAATTAAAAGGTGGACAAGAAAGAAGAAATTGGCACTGATTAAAGGGGATTTGAAGTTATTGAAAAAGTTATAGCCAACCTTGACCCATTCGACTTCGCTCAGGGTCAATCCTGAGCCTGTCAAAGGATTGACGCTCAGGCGAACAAAGCGCGTCTTATGCAGCGACGCGTCTTGTTGCCATTGGCGATAGCAAGAGAATCTTATATTGAGTATTGCGTAAAAAAGGAGATAAGAAAATGGAAGAGAAAATCATTCTCCGTGTTCCAATTTGGAAACGAATTTGCGCTTTTTTAATCGATTTAATTGTGCTTGCATTGCTTGGGGGGCTTATTGGATTTATGTCTCCACCAACCGTTTTCTCTAGCGCAGTTTTTCTAATCCCTATTATGCAATTTATATATTTTATAGGAATGACATATGTCTATGGTGCCACCGTGGGAAAATTGTTGATGAAATATTCTACCGTAAATACTAATTTATCCCCTCTTTCCCTATTGAATGCTATTTCGCGGGAATTAGTCCGCATAGGTCCGTTGTTAATCGCAAACGCTCTTACGATAATCGGAAAAGATAATGTTTTGTTTTCTAATTTATCTTTGGCTCTTTTAGTATTGAACATCCTTATTCTTTTGACCGTTTTGTTTTTAAAAGAGCGGCGGGGTATTTATGATGTAATTGCTAAAACAACTTTGCTATCCGGAGGATTCGAAAAATATAAAGTTTTATTGGAATCAAAACGGAAACTGAGCAATCAATTTTCCTCTGGGGGCGCAATAGCTTTTGTCGCAATATTTTTAATTGTCGGTAGAACGTCATCTCGCTTATTCAACGCTGGTATAGGTGCAATAGCGGGGGCGGTAGGAGCGGTTATTGGCATTTTCTTTCTCGATTTGCTTAACAGAATTACAGGAGGTAAGATACCTACCGTTAAAGAGAAACTTTAACTCGGTTGTCATTTAGGTTGTCATTTAGGTTGTCATTTGATATAATAATGCCATGCCATTTGAGCCGAAATATACGATTACCAATAAAATACTTAATAATCTCACCCGGATTGCAGCGGACAGGGAGATTATTGAGCAGGCAAAGCTTATTCCTAAATGGGAATTGAAGCTAAAAAAAGAAGCCCGTATTCATAACGCCCATTCATCTACGAGTATTGAGGGTAATCATTTACTACTTGAGCAGGTCTCCGCCTTAGGCGAGAATAAAGATGTTACGGCTATGGCAAAGGATAAAGACGAAGTTTTAAATTATCTCAAAGCGTTAGATTCGATTCCAGAGTATGCAGCCCAAAAAACAATAGACCTTAAGCTCTTTCTCAAAATTCACGAAACTCTTACTGCCGGAACTCTGCGATATCAAAAAGATTGTGGTGCATTAAGGGATCGTGCGGTTTTTGTAGGTAAGCGTATCTTTGACGGAACAAGGTTTAAAGAAGTTGCGGACTATATACCGCCAAAGACGAAAGATGTGCCGCGATTAGTTTCGGAGTTTCTGGATTGGCTCAATTCGGACAAGATAAAAGAGATTAATCCTGTAATTCTTGCGGGCATTGTCCACTATGAAATTGCAAGGATACATCCGTTCATTGATGGCAATGGTAGAACAGCCCGGTTGATGGCAGCATTGGTTTTATACAAAAGCGGCTTTGATCACCGAAGATTCTTTGCGCTTGATGATTTTTATGACGAAAATAGAGAGGCATATTACGCAGCATTAAAAACAGCCCAGACAGACAAGGGCG
>Ga0078972_1002303_pt1 | contig 64075 bp, 50 predicted proteins | sample YelNatPaOPGAMG01_FD_67568 | JGI IMG/M metagenome (GOLD analysis project Ga0078972, IMG submission 67568) | Hot spring thermophilic microbial communities from Obsidian Pool, Yellowstone National Park, USA - OP-RAMG-01 (SPADES assembly) (version 2) | ecosystem: Environmental > Aquatic > Thermal... | reverse complement strand
CCGACAACCCGCGAACCGAATGCCCGGGTATTTCCCTTGTTCCTCCCTGCATTCGGGGGCGGGGATATAAAATGGGGGGCTTGAGCCAATTACGTCAGAATGCCCAAAGGGAGAAGAAAAATTTTCGATTGTAAAGGGTTTCAGGTCTCCTGGTTAGAATCTTTTTTTCATCATCTATCGGTCCAACAACCTTTTTCTCAGAGTTAGGAGTTTTAACTATTAGGGTTGGAACCAGAAGGATATTATTCTCCAGTGTAGATTTATAATCTTCAAAAACGACTACTACCTCTAATTTATATTTTCCTCTCAAATGACTTTCACAGAACCTCTGGAGCGTCTCCATAGTCCTGCAAGAATTAGGTTCATCCCCAGCAACAAAAAGCTTAAAATGATAAACTTTTTTGGAATCTGAATTTTTGGTTCTTCCCTTTCCCATTTTAGCCCCTTGTGATTCTATTTCTTTAAAATTTTTTTACTTTAACCAGTACCCCTTAAACTGCATGGATGTTCTCTTTCGCACCAACAAAAGCCTCAAGTCTTTCCATGCCTGTATCCGTTATCCAGCATTAACTCAACAGGAAATAGTTCAATGGGAAATATAAAACTATTTTTAGGAGGTGAGGTCAAGTATTTCAGGTTTTTTAGAAAAGTTCCATGGATAGAAGAAGTGATGTTTTAAATCGCAGAAGAAAAGCGGCATCTAAAGTATAGTTGAGGAAGTAATATAGTGTAGTAAAAACTTTAAAGGCGTTAAAAAATTAACGAAATATTTTTTAATAGCCTTTGCATTTCACTTTTTTGTTGTATAATAAATAAAAAAAGATTATAAAAAACTTATCAGGGTTATTTAGTGACTGAATTTATAAATATTGATATAAAGGGTGGCTCACTCGAAAATTCTCTCAATCCGGAAAACTTTATTCCTGACTCTCAAAAGTCCCTTGTTTCAATAATAGATGACCCCGAAGGAAAAGGAAGAAAAATTTATCATGAATTGAAGGCATTTTTCAAAGGGAGGGGTATGAGAATCATCGAACTGGATGAGGTCAGGGAAATTGGTGAATCTTTTCAATCTAAACCACCATCAATAGAAAACCACCATTATGAACCATTACTCAGAGAAAAATCAGTAGCAAAAATATTGAGGACATCGGAGATAATAAAAAATCTTTCACTGAAGCAGCCTGTTTTACTCTCTCTCCAGGAAATTTCGAGATGGGACAGAGAAATATTTGAAATCGTAAGGAAACTTATAAATACAAAAGTTTTTACATTTTTCAATGGAGGGATAATTCTTCTCGAAAATCAGGATGAAAATCAGTCTGATGAATGGAATGACATAATTTCTCACCCTGCTTCTTTGAGAATTTCAGTTTCTTATGATTTTAAAAAGATTTTTTCGCAGGTTGTTGATTCGAAAAGTATAAGGATTCTTCGTTTCTGTCAGCTTTCATTTATTCCATTAAGAATGGATGAGTTAGAAATTTTAGGGGGAAAAGGAGCTATATCCGCTTTGCGAAGGTGCGGAGTAGAGCCGGTAATAGAAAAAAGTGATGGGGTGGAAACTGTAAGACTTAATGATGGTGTTTCTCCCCTTTTACCTTCGCTTCATCACCTGCCCCGATTGGAGTTAAGAGAGTATCATCGCAAGTTACTGGAAATTTTTGAATCGAGGGAGCAGAGTCCTGATTCTGCTGCTGCATGTTTTTACCATGCTGTAAAAGCTGAAAACCACGAAGCGATTTTAAGGTGGTTTGAATCGGGTGTTAATGAATTATTGAAAAAGGGGAAAGCGGATGAATCAGCATCGCTTCTTAAAGAGGGATTATTGATAGTTTCTAAAAACCTTGTTTCACCGTCAAAGGAGATTGGCTTAAGGAGGCTTCTTTGGTCCGTTTATGAAACGAACGGGCGCCCACTTCACGCTTTTGAAACAATGGTGGCTGCTGATTCAAAATTTCTGAATATAGAGGATAAGTACCGTATTGCAGTATCTGCTCTTTCTGCTGGTAAAATATCGCAGGCGGAGCAGGCAATTGAAAGTGCTTTTAATGGGGTTTATCTTGATAAAAAACTATTGCTTTCATTCAGAGTTTTGCATGCAGAAGTTGAGTATTTTAGAGGAAGGCTCGATTCAGCTATTTTAGAGTGTATTACTCTAAGGAAAGAACAACTCCCTTCAACCTATGACCTTTTGAAACTAATGAATATCGAGGGTAAGGCGTATCTTGCCAAAGGAAACATCAAAAGGGCAGAAGCAGTTTTTAAGGAATGCCTTAAAATTTCCCGTCTTCATGGGAATGATTTTGTCAGGAATGAAGTTATTGCAAGAATAAATATAGGAGTGGCTCAGATTCGTATGGGTCATTTCAGGAGTGCTTTGAAATGGTTGGAATCAGCTCTTGATAGGGCAGAAAAACTCGATATTTTTAGAGAGCAGGCAATAGCACTTGAAAACATTGGAACGGTTTATCACTTCTTGCGAAATTACGGTAAAGCTTTTTCTTATTATATGCGGGCACTCGATATATTCAGGATGTTAGGGTGCGATGAACTTCTGGCGAGGATTGCAAATAATATTGGGGAACTCTTCGTAAAGTTTGGGGACTATGATTCCGCCAGAAAGATGCTTTCGTATTCAAAAAAGAGCCTCAGCAACCTCAGTGGTTCACTAATGGAAGGGGTATCTATGCTCCTCGAAGGACGGATAGAGATTGCGGAATCAAATTATGGAATTTCTGCAAAATGCTTTGAAAGAGCAGGGGATTTCTTTAAAAGGTCCGGGGCAGTGAATTATTATACCGAAGCACTTTTATACAAAGCATTGGCATGCATTGAAGCAGGAAATACTTTATTAGCGCAGGAGTGCCTGAGAAATGCTCATGATGTTGCGCAATCTGATTCCCGTCTGGGTCCTCTTTATCTTTTAATTGAAGGGAGATTAGCTCGCCTGAATGGTGTTTTAGATGAAAAATTATTTGATGATGCTCTGGCAGGATTTAAAAAAATTAATGATAGGGAAGGGGAACTCAATTCCATTCTTGAAAAAGCGTTTGTCCTGATGGAAAAAGGAAAGTTTGATGATGCAGGGGAATTGTATGGCGTGGCAGAAAAAATTTTAAAATCTATTACCTGTTTTATACCATCAGAATTTGCGAATACATATAAATCAGCAGCAGTCTATAAAAAATTCACTTTATTATCCCGAAGTCTGGAAAGGGGCAAAATGTCATATTCATCAGTAAAAGAGTCAAAAAATAAAAAGGATATTTGTGAAAAAAGAGGAAAAACAGGAAATAGTGGAAATGTTTCAAGTGTTTATGGTATAATAGAAAAGAAAAATAATGGGATAGTGTTAAAAAATGAAGAAAAAGGGGTTTACAGCATGTTTGAATTAATAATGTCGGAAGGGATAAGTCTTGCTGAATTGAAGGACAGGATAGAGAAAGAGTGTATAGAAAAGGCTTTGTTAATGTCCGAAGGTAATATTTCGAGAGCAGCATTTTTATTAGGAATGAAAAGACCGAGACTTTCTCAACTTGTTAAGCATTACAGATTGGGTGGGTTGAAAGAAAAAAATAAGAAAATAGGAGATTTGAGGAAAAATGAAAGGTTTTAACAGAATCATAATAACAATAATTTTTACAATGTTGGTGTTCAGGTGCACAGGGGAAGGAATGGAAGAAAATCTTGTAAATGCTGATGCTGGAGATATATCTGTAACTACAGCAATTCATCTTGGTGCTCAGCCTGGATGCTCGGGAATTTCAGATAAGACCGAAGGTAATATTACTATGGTTAAACTTGCAGGTGAAAACGATGTGGCACTACTCCTTCTCGATGGAGACCCATTTTGCGTTGATACAATAACGGGTATCAAAAGTGAAATTGAAAAGATTGAGGGGATGTGGCAGGATGAGATTGAATCACAAGTTGATATTTCACAGAAAGGGGATGCTGGGTATGAAGACCTTCTTAGAAAAAAGGCAATAGATGGACAGAGAAAATTGCAACTTGACCAGAACGGAGGTTCTGGTAATCCTCCTGTTAAATTTGACCCTGACCCTCAGCCTGCATTTGAGTCAGGCATAGGTATTCAGGTTCAGGATATTAACGGTGGAAAATCAAATTCCACTTCTTCAAGTGGTGTGAATCATGATGATTCGTCAACTAACCACACCTCTTCGTAAAAAGTATTAGAGGTTGGGTTCTACTAACTCACTATTTTTTAGTAGTTCCATTTTACCAATTAGTTACAAAAGCAAATATCTGTGAAGTAGTGAAAGTTGTTGAATTCAGATTTAATACAAATTATAAAATTAATTCATAAAGTGCTTGGGATGAGAATATGAATCCTTTAATGCAAAGTAGTCTGGTGGGGGCTGTTTTTGTTACAGCAATAGCTATAAGTGTTGCACTTCGGTCGGAAGGAACGAGAAGGGAAAAACGATTTTTAAGTTTAACAATAAGTCTGGCTCTTATCTATACTTTGTATTTTCTATATCTCTGGAACAGGGGTGAGGTTTTTTTCAGATTATTTGTTTTAGGAGCCCTCTTAGTACCTATTATGTTACTTGAGTTTTTCCGCGCATTTATAGGTTCAGGTGAGAAGGAGAGGTCGAGATTTGCCATTTTTTTGAGAATTATAGCGGGAGTGCTTGCTATTTGTTTAGTTCCTCCTCTGTTACCACGGCAGATTTGCGGTATTATAACAGTAATTTTTACAGGAATAATGTCATATTTTTCGATATATTACTTATTTAAAAAGTCGAGAAAAGTTCAGAGTAAAGTAGAATCAACAAGAATTATTTATCTTGTAATTGGTGGAATCATAGCAGTAACCTTTTCTCTTACTGATTTATTAATTCTAATTAATATATCATTTCTGCCGATTGGCTCCCTTTTAGTTTCCATTTACCTTTTTTTACTGGCTCAGGCAATTTTCAGTCAGAGGTTGATGGACCTCTATGAACTTTTTGGAAGAATGGCTGTTTTAGGCTCTCTTGCTTTAACTATTGCCGGGATATTTTCTGTTTTGACACTTTTTGAAATGGCTTCAGCAAGTTATTTTGTTAATGCAATGGCTGCAGCATTTGTTATGTTGATAATTTTTGACCCATTACGGGAAAAGGTAGAGCAAAAAATCGGGCAGTTTTTTCTTAAAGAGATGAGCGATTTTATAAATTCTATAGAAGAGACCAAAAGAAATATAGCAAGAGCATTTGAATTAGAAGGAATTTCTTCTACTCTTATGGAGGGGTTGAGGAAGTCTGGAAGATTTACCAGTGCCTGTTTTTATGTTATTGGTGAGCATGAAGCAAAATTTATACTTAAGGGCTTTTTTGGACAAAAAGTTCCTGAGGAAATAAACATTGCTGCAATTAGGTCTTTAATAGACAAAATGGAAAAGGAGGGAGCAATATTTGGAGATGATATTGGGAAAAAACTAAAACAACTCAAAGACAGGGGAACTCAGGAAAGAGATGAAAAGGAAAGTAACGGAGAAGAATGGCTTTTGAATGTGCTTTCTATTCTAAATGATATAAAAAGTGATGCTGTTATTCCTGTCAAAGAAAGTGGTACAATTTATGGTTTTATTGGAGTGAGGGATGAGAGAATGAAACCTGCTTTTTCAACTGAAGATATAAAGCGTCTTGAATCGCTGGCTGGACATGTGGCAATTGCGATAGAAAACACGAGGCTTTATGACAAAATTAAAGAGCGTGACAGACTTGCCGCTATTGGAGAAATGAGCGCGGGACTTGCTCATGAGATAAGGAACCCACTTGGGTCTATAAAGGGAGCAGTTCAATTTATAATGAGTGAAGATAAATTAGTTCAGAAAAATGAAGAGGAAAAGGAATTTTTAGATATAATCATTAGCGAAGTTGACAGGCTTAACAAGATAGTTACATCGTTTCTTGATTATGCAAGACCCAGCCACACCAAGGACGAATATGTGGTATCGAATGTAAATTCGGTTATATTGCAAATGAAAAAAGTTGTTGAGGGGGATGCTTCGACAAATAATGTGGATATAGAATTTAACCTTGCCCGTGAGGAACTCAAATCAGCAATAAGTGAAGACAAACTCGGGCAGGTTATATGGAATCTCCTCATTAATGCAATTGAGGCATCAAGCGAAAATGGAGCAAAAAGGGGAAAGGTTGTGCTTACGAGTAAGAAGGTTGATTTAAATACAGGATGGAAGTCACTTTATACCAAACAGGCTCAGGATACATTTGTTGAAATAGATATTGCAGATAATGGACCCGGTATTCCACCAAATGTTCTTCCTAAAATTTTCATTCCGTTTTTTACAACAAAACCTAAGGGCACTGGATTGGGACTGGCAATAAGTCACAGAATAGTTAGAGAATGTGGAGGCTTTATGGAAGTAGATTCAAAGGAGGGAGAGGGAACAACATTTAAGGTTTTTTTACCCAATTTATGACTTATTTTTTGTCCCGGAGGCTGTTTCAAGTCCGTGTGCTTTAGGTCCGGTTTCCCTTATTCTCAGAAGTGTGGCAAAGAAAAGTCCTAAAAATCCAAAGCACGAAAAGAACCACATTCCAGGTCGGTATCCTGCAGGATTAGAAACACCTGCACCTGCCAGGTCGTTAACAAATCCTATTAATAAATTAGCACCTGCAAGTCCTATATTTTGAATCATTGTCATCAAACCGTATGCAGTGCCTAATTTTTCCTGTTTTACAATATAGGCAACGGATGGCCACATAATTGCAGGAATTAGAGAGAATGCAATTCCCATTGCAGACATCGGAATGTAAAGAGGAATTCGAGTATATCCCATTAGTAAATAAACCGGGATTATAAGAAATGAGCCAAACATCATAAATAGAGACCTTCTTCCAACACGGTCAACTATGAAGCCAAATATCGGAGTGCAAATCATGGCAAAAAGAGTGAGCATACTCGAAAGGAAACCGGCTTGCTGTCTTGTCGCTGCGTGAGCGGTTATAAAAAAGTCAATGGCAAAAGTCTGGAATGGAAACATTGCTGAGTAAAATGTCACGCATAATGCAACAATAAACCAGTAAGATGGTCCAAAAGTGAGAATATCTTTTGGTGAGATTTTATCAGTTTCACCAGCTTTTCCGAGGAAGAAGCGCTTTTCGGCTCCTTTTTCAGTTAAAAAATATATCAGTGAACCAACAACGCTTATAACTGCAAAAACAACAGAAATTAAAAGTGGAAGGCGCCAGTTTGTGTAGAAGGTTTTTGCCCATGTTGGGGAATTAAGGGCTGCAAATGACCCGAGTCTTGCTATTGTCAGGTTAATTCCGAATGCAAAACTGAGTTCTTTTCCCCGAAACCATTTTGCTATCGCAGTTGTAACTGCAACAATGAGGGATTCTGCTCCAAGCCCGAATATCAGTCTCCCTGTAGCCATAGGAATTATGGAACCTGTACTTGCTGTAATCATTGCTCCTGTGAGACAAATAACGCCAAAGAGCAAGGTTCCTTTTCGTGTTCCAATCCTGTCAATGATGAATCCACCTATAAGAACCATGAAAACATTGGGAATGCTATATATTGCATTTAAAAGCCCTACATTTTGGTTAGTAAAATGTAACTGTGATTTTAAAATGTCTGCAAGGGGACTTATGGAATCATAAACATAATAATTTCCAAACATTGCAAGACTTATGGTTACGAGAACAAACCACCTTAGAAAGGCAGGTGGCTGGGGTTTGCCTTCATTATTATTTGTTTGTGATTGATTCATAGGTGCACTTTCCTCTTTTATAGGGGTGTGATTTATCACGCCCAAATCGAAAGGAGGTGGAGGCTGGCGTGATCGTGCGGGGGTGGTGGATGGTGGTGTCATGAAGCACTATTTTTTGAACCATACCTTTTTACTCATTCAAAGTTAAGGGCTCTTATAAAATCAGCAGGATTTGTTGCTGCTGCTTTTGCCGCTTCGAGAGTAACAAGTCCTCCTCTGTAAAGGTCTGTAAGACTCTGGTCAAATGTTTGCATTTCGTACTGTGTTCGGCTTTTTTCAATAATATCTTTTATAGTAGAAGGTTTTTCCATCTGAATTAGCCATTCCCTTACTGTTCCCGTTACTATCATTATTTCCATTGCTACTACTCTTCCCTTGCCATCAGCTCTTGGTAGAAGTCTTTGAGAAATTGTTGCAGTAAGGTTGTCCGCAAGCCTGTGCCGGACGAGTTCCTGTTCTTCTGGCGGAAAAAGCGCTAATATTCTTCCCAGAGTCTTTGCAGCATCCGGAGTGTGGAGTGTTGAAAGAACAAGGTGACCTGTTTCTGCTGCTTTCAGGGCTATATCTATTGTTTCGTGGTCCCTTATTTCCCCAACTAAAATTACATCCGGGTCCTGTCTCAATGCTGCTCTGAGAGCAGAGTTAAAATTTTCTGTGTCTGTTCCTACTTCTCGCTGACTTATTCTTGCTTTTATATCTTCGTGAATAAATTCAATAGGGTCTTCGATTGTAATAATATGAACAGCTTTTGTGTGATTTATGTAATTGATGATAGCTGCGAGAGTGGAACTTTTTCCAGAGCCTGTAGCTCCTGTTATAAGGATAAGTCCTCTCGATTCCTGTGAAATCTTTTCAATAACAGGAGGAAGTCCAAGACTTTGAAAGGTTGGAATTTCAGCAGGTATGTTTCTGAACACAATGGATAAATTTCCTCTTTGTTTGAAAATGCTTACCCTGAAGCGATAGATAATTGGGGGGCTGGTCGTATATGAAAGATCAATTTGTGTTATTTCATTTATTGAAGGAGGGTTTATTTTCGATGAGAGTATATATCCTGTAATAGCTTCGATATTTTGTTTGGAGATAGGAGGTAAATTCAAGTGAATAAGAACACCATTTACCCTTACTGAGGGGGGAGAACCAGTTTTTAAATGGATGTCACTTGCGCCTTTTTTTACAGCACTATAGAGGAAAGCATCAAAATCTTCTTTTTTAATGGTACTTCTCTCCTGCATTAATTCAATACCCTCTTTCCAGTCACCGTTTGGGGGTAAAAATTCCCTTACGGGTTATGTATTCCCATACCCCATTTAAAGTGGTGGATTTGAAGGGCATATTTTTTTCAGGAACGAACAGCTATTCGTCCCTGATTACTAAAATTTTTCCCTTTTAGAGATCCACTGCCACCATTGTAACAGTTCTGCTTACACCTTCGACTTTTTGAATTTTGTCGACTACAGTTTTAGCCAGATCAGTAAGGTCCTTTGCCTGCACGAGAGCCACTATGTCGTGTAAGCCTGTTACAAGACGGGCATTTTTTACAGTATCCATTTCTCTGATTTTTTTAATTGCAGAACCAGCTTTTCCAGCATCGCAATTTACGAGCAAATATGCTTCTACCATTTTTATCCTCCTTTTTTTGTAATAAAAAACACCTTTTAGAACCATTTGTCAAGTCTTTAAATCAACAACCATGGTGATTGAGCAGAACCGAAATGACTTCGTAATTAGATATAGAAATTTTTCTAACTTTAGACTCTTCTTATCCACCAGCAGTTACAACCTTAGAATGAAAAGGTGGAATCATTAGGAGCCATCTGTCGGTGACTGGGGAACTTCAACTGGCGAAGTGGTGGGAGGCTGAATGGATGTTTTTCCTTTTCTGATTATTTCCCAGTAAACCTGTGCTGGACTAACTCCCTGAGAAATCAGATTCCGGGCTTTTGGTAGTTCGATATCTATTGCACTCTTTATTCTTTCCACAGTTACCTCTCCAATAAAAAGCCTGCCATTTATAAAAATCGTTGGAATTCTGGTGATTCCAATCCTTTCTTTTGTACTCAGATCCACTTCGACTCTTTTTTTATAAACTCCTCGAGTAATATCCTCTTCAAGCCGGTTCGGGTCCATGCCAATATCCTGAGCAAAATTGCGAATAGTGGCAATATCGATTTTATTTTCCCATGCTGAAATTTTATCTTTCATTTTCCAGAATTCACCAGCGTAACTTGCTGCCATTGCGCTCTGGGCGGAAATCATGGATTCTTCGCTCTCTGAATCAACCAATGCATTTTTCCATACCACTCTAACCTCTCCAGGATAGAGATCAACAGCTTTTCTCAGTACTTTATCTGCTTCTATACATGATTTACATTTCATATCGTTCCATTCGACTATGGTAACTGCAGCTGTGTCAGGACCAAGGGATGGAGAATCCCCTATTCCTATAAGATAAACTTCCTTTGAAAGTAAATCTTCTTCTTTAACCCCTTTCCCGCTTGCTATTAGCCATCCTCCCAGAGTTCCTGTAATGAAAGTTACAATACTAGTGACAAGAAGTAGAGTTCTTCCTGCTGAATTGTTCTGTTTTTTTTCTTCCATTTTGACTCTCTCCATTTTTTAATTTTCAAAATTTTTTTGAATGACATGCTATATATTCTTTTACATACTCAATATAAGCTCTCCTTATGTTCTCTGTTATTGTTCCAGGTTTTCCATCACCCACTGGTTTTCCATCTATGATAGTTACAGGCATTACATCTCTCAGTGTACTTGTGATAAATGCTTCCTGTGCGGTAGAAAGGTCTTCTACAAAAATGTCCTGTTCGTGAGATTTAAAACCCCATCTGTGGCAAAGTTCGAGGATAATTCCCCTTGTTATCCCTGGCAGTATTCCCACTTCAAGTGATGGGGTAATAATTACTCCGTTTTTTACAATAAAAAAGTTGCATGTTGTTCCTTCAGTGATTTTTCCATTTCCATCGATGAGAATCGCTTCATAACTCCCCTTCCTTCTCGCACGATAAAGTGCCATAACATTTGTCAGGTAATTACCTGTTTTAACGCCGGGTGGAACTGCTCCATCTGCAAGTTTTCCTGATTTTATCGTAATTACCGAAGCACCTTCAGTGTAGAGGTGTCTTGGAGGAGCTTCGTAATCCTTCACTATTATAACAAAGTGTGCCCCAACTGCCATTTGAGGGTCGAGGGTTATTTCTCCCTCACCACGAGTGCATATAATCCTTACATATGCATCTCCTGTTCCTGCCTGAGCGAGAGTTCTTTTTGTCTCAGATTCAATTTGTGGAAGAGGCAAAGGAAGTTCCATGTCAAGCATATCTGCCGAGCGTTTCAAACGAAAAAGATGTTCCTTAAATGCAAAAATGACATCTCCATAACTCCGGACAACTTCATAAACACTATCTCCGTATAAAAACCCTCTATCAAAGACGCTTATTTTTGCATTTTCCTTTTCGTAAATTTCACCATCAATATTTACGATTGTTTTCATCCCAGTCCCTCTCTAAACCCCCGAATTTTAACTACCAATATATAATTATATTTTTTATAATAATTCAACAGATAAAAGGTAAAATTTACTTTATAAGTGCGATGAAGCCCTTCCTTTTCCGTGAAATTATATAAAAACGCAAAACTTTACCCCGTGGTGTATTTTTAATAATGTTATGGAAATCACTGGCTGAAAGGCATTTTACTCCATTAATGTCAATTATTACATCTCCTATTTCCACTCCTGCTGTAGCAAAGGGGGAATCCGGTTCAATGGCAGTAACGATGACCCCTCCTTCTTCAATGCCCAGATTTAAACTCAATTCCTCGTCAATTTTTGCTACCTTAATAGTTTCGAGAAGATTTTTTTGCTTCTTTTTTACTTCACCCTTGGGTGATACCTTTTTTTCTTTATCAGAAGTTATTTTTTGTGGAATGGGGGCAAGTTTCACAGTGAGTTGTTTTTCTGCACCGTTTCTTATTATTTTTATGTCTATTTTTTTCCCCACACCTGCAATTGATGTAAACCATGATAGTTTCTCGGGTTCATTTATTTTGTTTCCATCAATTTCGACAATTATATCGGAAACCTGTATTCCTGATATCCATGCTGGTGAGCCTTTTGCAACATCTACAACAAGAGCCCCCTGAGGTTTGTCGAGTCCAAAGGAAATGGCAAGTAAATCGGTCATTTTCTGGACGGTTACTCCCAACCAGGAGCGAGGCACATTCCCATTTTTGATTAGAATCGGGACGATTTTTTTTGCCATGTTTATAGGGATTGCAAAACCAATTCCCTGACCTGATGCTGTGATAGCAGTTGTGATTCCAATTACTCTTCCGGAAAGGTCAACAAGTGGACCACCAGAGTTACCGGGGTTAACCGGAGCATCAGTTTGGATGAGGTCCTGATAGCGCAACTGTGGTGGTCCTATATCGTGTCTTCCAATGGCGCTTATAACTCCAACTGTTAGAGTTGCACGCAGACCAAAGGGAGTGCCTATCGCCACAACCCAATCACCTATTTTTATCTTTTCAGAATCACCAAGTGTGGCTGGAATAAGTTCAGGCTGTGGCTCAATTTTTACAACTGCAATGTCTGTTGCTTCATCAAATCCTACTACAGTTGCCTCGACTGATTTACCGGTATGAAGAACTGCTTTTATTGTATCTACATTTTCCACAACATGACTGCTCGTCAGAATGTATCCTTCTTTGTCGATGATTATCCCCGAACCTACACCCTTTTCCTGAAACAAATCATCTTTGTTTCCAAAGTATTCTTTGAAAAATTTTAGAACTGGAGGTGTTTTTGACCAATCGATATTGCTTGTTACAAAGAGTCCCACAACCGATGGCTGGATTTTTTCTGCTACTGCTCCAAAACTGGGAAGGTTTACAAGTAGATTCTGATTTTCTTGAAGTTTATCTGAAACTGGATTTGCGGTGGTCTGGCAGGTTGTGTAAGAGGAATCATGGAGCCAGACGCAAATAGTAAAAATAAAAAACGGTAACTTTTTGGATGACGAAAAATGCCCGGTATTTTTACTGTTAAATTTTTTTAGAATTTCCATTGGTTTTAATTAAATTTAAATCATAACCCCTTTTGCAGTGAAAGGGGTCGTATCAACAATTTTTACTTTTACAATTTCTTTTTTGTCCAGCTCTTTTACTTCCTGAGACGCTACCAGTGGGAACGACACTCTGAAAAAGTATTCTACAGTTCCACTTGCTTCTTTTTCATCACTGACTTTTTCTACAATTGCATTAACTGTTTTACCCCTGAATTTTTGTTTAAAAAGATTTCTTTTTGTTTCATCAATCTCTTTAAGTCTTTTTAGTCTTTCCTTCATAATATCTGATGCTACCCTTTCCGGCATCGAAAATGCCGGGGTTTCTCTCCGGGGTGAAAAAGTAAAAATATGAAGATAAGCAAATGGAATCGATTCAATGAAATTCAGGGTTTCTTCAAATTCCTTATCTGTTTCTCCGGGGAAACCTGTTATGATATCGGTTCCTATTGCTATATCGGGGTCTGCCTCGAGGATTTTAGAAACAATTTTGTAGTAGTCACTTTTTCTATAAGGACGGTTCATCTTCTTGAGTATAGAATCACTTCCGCTCTGGAGCGGGATATGAATATGCGGGCAAAGTCTTTGGTCTTTGGTTTTTACCGAAAACATTTCGATAAGCTTTTCATTAATCCCCCATGGTTCAATTGAGCCGAGTCTCACCCTGGTAGAAAAATTTTTTTTGAAAATTCTCTCTAAAAGATGGGAAATTGTTTGAGGAGGGTTTAAATCCTTTCCCCATGCTCCAAGTTGAACACCAACGATGATTATTTCCTTTGCTCCATTATTTACAAATATTTCAATTTTTTTGAGAACTTCTTCAATCGGGATGCTCCTTTCCTTTCCCCTTGTCTTTGGTACAATGCAATAGGAGCATTTCATAGAGCATCCTTCCTGAACTTTGAGAGGGGGACGGTTCATACCTGTTATTTGTATAATATCCTCTTTGATTTCAGTGCCAGTTTCTTTTTTTGTTCCTTTAAGTTCTGTTTTTTCAAATCTTTTAAGAATTTCTTCCACCCAGGACTTTATCATGTGCTTCTGACTGTTATTAAAAACAATTGCCACTCCCATTTCTTTCCATTTTTCGGGAGGGATTACTTCGGTGAGGCACCCCGTCACGGCAATAGGTGCACCTGCAGCATACCTGCGAGCCTGTGAGATGTATAATCTAACATCCTTTTCTGCTTTAGATGTTACTGCACAGGTAAATAAAATAACTGCATTTGCTTCCTCAAGTGTATCAGTAAAGCTAACCGGAAGAGGAAACAGAGCCTGTCGCAATTCAATGCTGTCTGCTTTATTGGTTCTGCACCCGATTGTTTTTATACAAACTTTCATTAAAATTGTTTTTTAAATTTTTACCAGCCAAGAAGGAGCCTTTCCGAAAAATTTTTATCCACATTCATTCTCATTATTTTTTGGCTTGCTGTTTCAATATCATATTCGACTCTTTTAAAGATAACCGTATCACTATCGGAATCGTAAATAACGAATCCTGCTCGATTGTCCATATCCCTTGGTTGTCCAACACTTCCCACACTAATAATGTGTTTTTGTCCCCCTCTGATTATCCTTATTGTAGTATCTGTAATTTCATAGACATCGTTGTATTCGAGAACATAACATCTATAAAGGTGAGAATGACCGATGAAAGTTACAGAAGGGAGTTTTCCGTATATTTCAAGAAGTCGCTGAGCATGTTCAACTTCGAAAACATAATCAAAGACTTCCGGCATTAACGGAGAACCATGGCAGAAAAGTATGTCAAAATCTTCAATTTTGAATGTGTATGGAAGAGACTGGAGCCATGAAATACTTTCCGGGTTCAGTACTTTTGCATGCTCGTCAAGCATTTTGCGTGCTGAATCATAATAGTAGTTATAATTCATTTTGCCTGCAACGGCAGCATCATGGTTACCAAGAACTGTAACTGCTGCAAGGCTCCTGATTAATATGCAGCACTCCTCCGGCGAACCTCCATATCCTACAGTATCTCCAAGACATATAATTGAATCAACCTTCTCTTTTTGAAGGGCTATTCTTACCGAAGCCAGTGCTTCAGCATTTGCATGAACATCGCTTATTATACCAAATTTCATGGGAGTTCTGTGCCAAGTTCTTTTGAAAGTAAATCCCTTATTTCTACTTCATCCATAGCAATTTTACCTGCATTTTCGAGAGCTTTGTTTAAAATTGACCTTACTATAAGGTTACTATCCTCTTTCAGTTTATCAAAATACTTTTCATGACCTGCAACTATAAAGGCTGACAGTAAATAAAGCATCTTTTCTTCCTGTCCTTTTGGGTCAATTATTAGTTGTTCGGTTGCCCTGACTCCGCTTAAACCAAAACGGGTTATAATCCATGCAACCAGCTTCCAGTCTGGTTCGGGTGATTCCATCATCATTTTTGTAAGAGGGATAATTGAGCTTCGAAGTTTAACCTTTCCAAGTGCAGACGCGCAAATTAGTTTAACCTCTCTTCTTTTCGAATCAATACCCCTGAGAAGCAGAGTTTCTCGTAAATCGTCGTTGTCACCTAAAAGTGGTAATAATTTTACCAGTTCTTCAGCATCCATTTCCATTGCTGTTTCAACCAGATTATCATATAGTGATCTGTCTTCTCGACTTAAAATTTCTTTTACTGCATCCAATCTCTTTAATTTGACACCAAGCAAAAAAACAAGGTCATCCCTGGTAGCTTCGGAAAGATTTATATCAAGTTTTTTCCTGACTTTTAATAATGTTTCCTCATCAAGCATGGAAGGTTCTATGTAACCAAGCGCACAAAGTGCTTCATCTATTTCAAGAGTCAGAGATATGTTCTTTGCTTCTTCGATGAGTTTTTTCCAGTTCTCTTTTTTGCTATCATGTGTGAGGTCACTTCTAGTTTTACAAAGTTTTGTGAAAGACTCAATTTGTTGTTTCAGTGTGTTTCTTTTATCAATATTTAATCCGATTGAAGGAGCATCTTTCCACAATACATCAGGGATGAAAAGTCCGTAGTCTATTGCAGTCTGAATTACCTTTTTTTTCAATGAAATCATTTCGGTAAGAGGAAAAGAGTGAATATAGAGTAGTTTATTCATTGCCTGCTCTGATGACCATTTTGAGATTTCCATTATTGCTTCGAGAGTCTTTTTGGGAGAAGCATTTTCGGGAAAATACTGGGCATGAAAAGGAATACCTTCTGAAATTTGTTCAGCAAGCCATTTTGCCATTAGCACTTCGTCAGGTTCTGGAGGCGAGGTGGCAAGGCCGGGATTTTCTTTGAACTTCTTTTCAACCTGAGAAATTATTTCTCTTAAATTGGGTTCAAGAGGATATGATATTTTGATTGTTTCAACTTTTGAGGAAGTTTTATCCAGTATTTTGAATATTCTGACATCAAAATCAAATTTTTTTTCGAGATATTTTAAAATTCTGTAATTTTCAGGGTCCTGTAAATTAAAAAGATATACATAAAATTCCTTATGTCCAGTTTTTGTTTTTATTGATAAAGAGATTCCTATCCACGGGAAACGAGATTGAACTTCGAGAAGATGAACACCTGCTTTTGTTTTAATAATATTTTTTTTGTCCAATAATTCATCTTTTTCAGCGTTAAGCCACAGTGTTACCCTATCCCCTATTATAGAAACACCCTTGCGTTCAGGTGAATGCTTTTCTGGTAATATAGCTTCTTTTTGTTGTGAAGTTGCCGGGAATTTTATTGATTTTGCTTCTACTTTGCTTTCTTTAAGTGGTATGGGCACAACAGGTTTTGCTTCCTCACTTTCCTCCTTGACTTTGCTCGAAACTCCACGCAAACTCTCTCCTCCTTCTATTTTTTCCTCTATAATGTCTTTTTCATCAATAATGTCTGCTTCTTCAATTACATCTGCTTCTTTGATTTCGAAAACTTTTTCTGAGATATCTTTCCCTTTCGGAGTTGCCTCCTCGAGAATTGAAACGATAGAAGATTTCAAAGAAGGAGATGCAGGTTTTTCAAATGTTGCTTTCCCAAACCATGATACAGGTTTTGTTTCATGACCTAATTCTTTATCGCTACCCACGATGCTGTCTCTTTCGTGACTTGCTTCTGATGCATGGGGTTTCTTTGTTTCTGCTGGCTGAAACGGAGAAATTTTTCCCCTCTCGGTTTTGCGATATTCCTCGAGAATTTTTGAAAATTCTTCTATTGATTTTTGTCTTTCGTTGAGTTTTGCTTCCCATTCTTTGAGTCTTTGAGAAAAAATGTTGAGTTCCTGTGCCTTTTGTTCGAGTTCCTCGTTTTGAAGGCGTAAAGCATCCTCCATTTCGGTTATTTTCTCGCCCCTTTCACGCAATTTTTGTTCCCTTATCGCTATTGATTCTGCCTTTTTATTAATTTCATTCTGTGATGCTTCAATCATAGCCTCTTTTTGGGCAAGGAGAGTTTCTTTTTTAGTTAGAGATTCCTTTATTTTTTGAATTTCCATCGATAAATGTTCGAGTTTTTCAGGATTGAGTGGAGGATTTTCGAGAAAACGAATCAGTCCAGTATAACCAAAAACCGTGTTGAAATTGAGAACATAGTCTGGAATTATCTCCGATGGCTCTTCAGCTATTTCTTTAAGGAGGTTGGCTCTGAGTGATACTTCAAGATGTCTCTGGGATTCGGGAATAACTAAAATGAAATATTTTTTAACAGGGTCGTGGAAGATAAAAGGAATGTCAATTTTATTTTCCTTACCGCATCTGGGGCATGTTGCGATGTTAAGTTTTCCAGAGAGAGCAACTGCCACGAGGTCAGGGGTTTCAAGAGTATTAATCGACAAAATTGTTTTTGCACCATACCTTGCTGAACAACTGCAGCTAAATACTACCTTTTGAATCCTTGTTTTACCTGAAAGACCTTCGTAGTATTCCTCTATTTTTTTATTTTCTTCATTGTCTGCCATTTTGGATCACCAGGTTGTTATAAAATTTATTATAACTTATAGTAGATTTTCGCAAGTAAATTTTTATATTTACTATTAAAATTATAAAGAAACAATCATGGATTCCCGCGGAGTTTATCCCTGTGAAAATAGGGACGGGAATGACAGAGGAAGGTTATTTAAGTTTTTACTTTCGTGGGGATAAACAGTCATTCCTGCGGAAGCAGGAATCTATTGCCTCTGCCTTCGCAGGGGTAGATTGCAGCAGGAATCTATAAATTTAAATTTTCATTCGGGAGCAGACAAATTTTGCCCATACGCATTTGCTATGAAAAATTTTTTTAAAATATTATTGAAAAATTGGTTATTTAGTTGAATAAATTGTTTTAATAAAAAATTAAAGGGGCTGTAGCTCAGCTGGGAGAGCGCCAGAATCGCACTCTGGAGGTCGAGGGTTCGATCCCCTTCAGCTCCACTATATTGAATTAGCCACCTCTCTCGGGGCTTCGCCCTTCGCTTCTCGAGTGAGCACCAGTTTTTAGGAAATGAAAATGGTAAATGCCCTTCCCTCAACCCTTCCATGCGCGGGCATTTGAAATTAAACTCTCCAAATTGGCTTTCTAAATTGGCTACTATTTTCTCCAACACGGTCATAAAATTGGAATCGGGGGGTATCAGCAGTCCTTCAATTGACACAATCCCCAAATTAGCCAAAGCCCTTGATGTTTCGATTGATAATTTATTAAAGTGATTTAACTATGACCAAAGAACAAAAATTTTATAAAGCGCTACAAGATGTATTTATTGGCGCCAAAATTGAAGGAACTGGTGGTTTTGTCAATTTGATGAGAATAAAATCAAACTACTACCGCAAGATTGAGGATATTCTTAAAAAAGATATTGAAGCGGCACTAAAAAGCCACCCCAAATTTAGAGACGAACTTTTTGATAAACTCTACTCCTTTTTCAACCGCTATTTTACGGAAAGCGGCTCAATTTATTTCAATTCAACGCCGTTTCACAACAATATTTATGAAAAAGTTTATACCGATGAAAAGGATGTCATTCTCTTTTGGAAAACGCAGATGCTTTATTATGTAAAAACCGACAGAATTTTTAGAAGTTTGGAGTTTGAATCAGATGGCTTCAAATTCTACTTTGACGCTTCAAAAATTGAATCTAAAAAAGCCAACGAAAAACGCTCGCTTGTTTTTGAGTTAGATAAAGTTAAAGAGGATGGCACGCTTGTTTTTAGCATTCAATACTCCGAGAGGGGCGCGAAAACAAAGCAGGACGAGATATTAAAAGCCTTAAAGAGGAAAGGCATATTGATTACTGAAGAACAATTGGAGCGTGCCTTTAGAGTTTTTGAAAAGCAAAGCGAAGTTGATTTCTTTATCAACAAAAACGCCAAAGCATTCTTACAGGAACAATTTAAACTCTGGAGTTATCAGTATTTCTGGGAAGGAGCCAAAGAATGGACAGCAGATAGAGTAAATCAATTACAGATATTAAAAGACATTGCTTTTAAAATCATTGATTTTATCTCTCAGTTTGAAGATGAACTCGTAAAAATCTGGAACAAGCCGAAGTTTGTCAAAAACTCAAACTATGTGATTACGCTGGATAGAATTAATAATATTGAAATAATTGAAAAAATCATTAGACACCAAAACATAAACCAACAAGTCAAGGAGTGGCAGGATCTTGGAATTGTAGATGAAAATTTTAAAATAGAGGATATATTTGATAATTCCCCTTCTGTGAAGGGGTGGCAGGTATTCCCCTCTATAAGAGGGGTGTCTGCGTCAGCAGACGGGGTGTTTTCTGACGGGGTAGTTAAATGGCACGAACTACCTTTTAATCCAAAACTTAAAGAAAGAGCAAGGGAATTACGAAAGGCAGGGAATCTATCTGAAGTATTGTTATGGAATCAGGTTAAAAACAAACAATTTTTAGGCCTTGATTTTGATAGACAGAAAATTATTGGTAATTATATTGTAGATTTTTATTGTAAAAATTTAGGAGTTGTTATTGAGATTGATGGAATAACTCATGAAGGAAAAATAGAATATGATAAACAAAGAGATGATTATTTAAAAAGTCTTGGGTTGAAAATTATCCATATACTTGATTCTGATATAAAGAATAATCTATCGGGAGTAACGGAATTTTTGAAAAATGAATTGAAACACCCCGTCCCTTCGGGACACCCCTCTATAAGAGGGGAATTCAAACATCTTCCGATTGATACAAAGTATTTTAAGGATTTAGAACTTGAGATTTTAAGCCAGTTTGAAGATTTAGACAAATCCTTGGACGGCTGGCTTATAAAAAGCGAAAACTATCAAGCGCTAAACACAATCCTGCCGAAATTTAAAGAAAAAGTGCAGACGATTTATATTGACCCGCCATTTAATACGGGGGAGGATTTTCCTTATATTGACCGTTTTCAAGATAGTAGTTGGTTAAGTTTGGTGAGTAATAGGATAGAAATTGCAAAAGATTTAGTTTTTAAGAAAGGCGGATTCTTCTTACATTTGGATTGTAATGCTAATTTTTTAGGACGAATACTGCTAAATAATGTTTTTGGGCAGGATAATTTTAGAAATGAAATAATTTGGGCTTATAGACGATGGACAGCTCAAGCAAATCAATTTCAAAATTCACACGATTATATTTTATGGACGACAAAGACAGATGATTATTTTTGGAATCAACTATTTGATAGATATGCTGATGATGGCTCTCATTATACGGAAGAAGATGAGAAGGGAAAATATAGATGGCAGTATTTAAATGGGAAAAAATACAAACTTTATTTAAAAGAGGGGTCTCGCATGAAAGATTGGTGGGAAGATTTACCCTACATTAATTCAATGGCGATTGAAAGGACAGGGTTTGATACTCAAAAACCTGAAAGTCTATTGCGAAGAATAATACTGTCATCTAGTAAAGAGGGAGATATAATTTTTGACTTCTTCCTCGGCTCTGGCACAACAACAGCGGTAGCGCATAAACTTGGCAGAAAATGGATTGGTGTAGAAATGGGAGAGCATTTTTATAGCGTGGTTTTGCCAAGAATGAAAAAGGTTTTGGCTTATGATAAATCAGGGATTTCAAAAGAAGTCAAAGAATATCAAGGCGGCGGATTTTTTAAATATTACGAACTTGAGCAGTATGAAGAAACGCTGGCGAATTGCAAATACGAAGATGGGGATTTATTTAATGCGCCGTGCAGAAGTCCGTATCAGGAATATGTCTTTATGAAAGATGAAAAAATGCTCAAGGCGTTAGAAATTGATTATGAGAAGGAAAAAGTAAATGTAGATTTAGACAAACTCTACCCGAATATAGACATTGCCGAAACATTGTCTAATCTTACTGGCAAATGGATTAAAAAAATAAGCGACGCAGAAGTAGAGTTTAAAGACGGAACGAAAATAAATACTAAGGACTTAGATTATAAACTAATTAAGCCATTGATTTGGTGGGAATAAGGTATGAAGTATTATTTTGCTTATGGGTCAAATATGAATCTTGAGCAGATGAAAAAGAGATGCTCAAATGCTCGATTTTTGGAACGAGCTTATCTTGAAGGTTATAAATTTGTTTATGATGGATATTCAAAATGTAGAGATTGTGCAGTTGCTAATATAGTTAAAGATGAAGGTGGAATTGTTTGGGGTGGTTTATTTGGGGTAACAGATGATGATATTGAAAATTTAGATAAATATGAAGGTTATCCTCATGTTTACTGTAAAGAGGTTTTAGAGGTAAAAGATGATGAAGGAAATAACTATAAAGCAATTGTTTATTTGAGAAAACCGCAGCAAGCAGGAAAGCCAAACAAGGAATACAGACAGATTGTTTTAAAGGGTGCAAAGGATTGTAATTTACCCGAAAAATATATTAACGATTTTATAAACAAATAACATGCCAAAACTTTACTTACGAGACATCATAAAAGATATTTCTTTTAATAATTTGCCAGTGAAGTGGCAGGGATTTGATTTTATGCGGTTTTCAAAAGACAGAACGCTTTTTGATTTTCAACAGAATGCACTCAAAAATGCCTTGCGAGGTTTATGGCTTTATTTCAAAGATAGAAATGCGAACAAACAAGCATTATTTAATCACTACCGCTTAAATGGGCTTGAGGAGAACTTTGACTATAACCTGAACCGCGAAAGAAAAGCGGCAAAATATCTTTTAGAATATCCTGACGACTATCCGGCAATTAATAATAAAATCTCTTTTGCGCATTTTATCAACAGGATGAGTTTTTGGATGGCGACTGGTTCGGGTAAGACCCTGATTATCGTTAAATTGATTGAATTTTTGGGCAAGCTTATTGCTGAAAAGGAATTGCCGAGCCGGGATATTCTCTTTTTGGCTCACCGTGATGATCTTTTGGACCAGTTCAAAAATCATGTTGAGGAGTTTAATAGTTTTAATTTTGATACAAAGATAAATCTTAAAAATTTGAGAGATTACGATAGTGTGAAGCGCGAAAACGCTCTGCCGTTTGCCAAAAACGAGATTACCGTTTTTTATTATCGTTCCGATTTGATTTCTGACGAACAGAAAGAAAAAATCGTAAATTTCAGAAATTATGACAATACTGGTAAATGGTACATTCTTTTGGACGAAGCCCACAAGGGCGACAGGGAAGACAGCAAGCGGCAGATTTTATACTCCATACTTTCAAGAAACGGATTTCTGTTTAATTTTTCTGCTACCTTTACAGACCCAAGAGACTTTGCAACATGTATTTTTAGTTTCAATCTTTCAGAGTTTGTTAAGGATGGATACGGCAAGCATATTTATGTGTCATCTGCCGAGATGAGCGCGTTTCGCGGGCGAGGCGATTTTTCTCCGATTGAAAAACAAAAAATCGTTTTGAAATCGCTTTTGCTTTTAACTTACATCAACAAATATTTTGAAGAAATCAGGAATGTTAATAACGCTTTATACCACCGCCCGCTTCTTTTGACATTGGTTAATTCCGTAGATGTAGAAGAATCTGACTTGGAGTTATTTTTTAGAGAGTTAGAAAAAGTAGCGAAGAACGAAATTAGGGCAGATTTGCTCAATGAAGCAAAAAAGGAACTTGTTCGAGAATTTAGCGGCCATCCAACATTTGAGTTTGAGCAGTTGGACTGCGTAGTAAATACCGATTTAATTTCAAAGTTAGATTACAAAGATATTTTGAAGTATGTTTTGAACGCCAAAACTCCGGGCAATATTGAGGTTTTAAAAATTCCCGGCAACAGGAATGAATTGATTTTTAGATTAATGACGGCTGAAAAGCCATTTGCGTTAATCAAAATCGGCGACATCTCCGGCTGGCTAAATGACAAACTTGAAGGGTATGAAATAAACGAAAGTTTTGAAAACGAAAGTTATTTCAGGCAGATAAATCGCGATGATTCTGATATTAATATCTTAATGGGTTCGCGCTCTTTTTATGAGGGTTGGGATTCTAACAGACCAAATCTCATTTTGTTTGTAAATATCGGAGTCGGAAGCGACGCTAAAAAATTCGTTCTGCAATCAATCGGCAGAGGTGTAAGGATAGAACCGCAGAAACACCAAAGGAAGCGGCTTCAAAACTTGTTTAATGCAAAAGAAGTAAAAGAGGAGTTATTTGAAAAAATTAAAAATCTGATTTTGCCGATTGAAAGCTTGTTTGTTTTTGGGACGAATGCCGAAAACTTGAAAGAAGTAGTCAAAATGCTGAAAGAGGAGAAACAGGATAAAAATTTAGGCGAAGCGTTTATTGTCAATCCTGAAAGAGAAGGGAAACTTCTTTTAATACCTGTTTACCGCGATTCCGAAAGAATTTTTTCCGAACAAAAAGAACTACAAAAATATCCTGTCAGCCGAGAGGATTTTGATGTTACCAAGCAGTTTTATGAGTTTTTAAGCGATAGGGTAGCTTTAGCTAAATATGATTGCGAAGTGAAAGTTTTGAAGAGAGCAAAAGAAAGTTTTGCGGAAAAAGAACGATACTATGATTTCGATGAAAGAAATTCGCTTTTTGAGCCGGAATTGATTCTCGACCGAATTTTTGATTACCTCGGCGTTAAAAGCAAAGAGTTTGATAAATTTAAGGAATTGGAAAATGAAATTGTGCATTTCAAAAATGTCAGGTTTATGGATGGCGAGAAATACGAAGAAATAAAGCGAAAAATTGAGGAAGTTAGTCATTATCCCGAAAGACAAAAAGCATTAGACAAGCAGTATGGCAAAATTCCCAGAAAAGAATTTGAAAGACAAATGACTTTGTTTGAGCAGGCGGGGAATTTTGAAATGAAAAACCAAAAAATAAAAATCAAGTATTTAGCCAATCATTACTACCTTCCTGTGATAGTTTCAGAAACTGAAAAAATTGATTATCTCAACCATATTATCAATGTTGATAGTGAAGTAAGATTTATTGAGCAACTGGAGGAATATCTGGCCAATCCTAAAAATATTTTTTCGCTATTTGAATGGTGGATGTTTTCAAAAATTGATCAAACATTAGATGAAATAACAATTCCCTATTACGATCCCAAAGAACCCAAAAAAATGTCTAATTTCAAACCGGACTTCATTTTTTGGGCGAAAAAGGGCAAACAATACTTGATTTTATTCGTTGACCCGAAAGGAACTGAATATGCGGACGGATACAGAAAGATTGACGGCTATTCAAGGATATTTGAAATTGAACAAGGTGGACAGAAGGTAACTAGAGATTTTTTGTACAATGGATTTGTCATAAATGTAAAATTATTATTCAAGCCAGCGAAAGGAGGAATTGCTGCTGTTCCAGAGCCGCAGAGAAAATATTGGTTTGACAATTTTGATGATTTTGCAGACAAAATCAGTTTAGTTTTTAGTGGTGCGCAAACTTCGCTGGCATAAAAATTAGCGGCTCGCCCGCGAAACGGGCAAGACGGACGGGCAAAAAGAAAAGGGGGTCTGAGTGTCATCCCCACCAATGATTTTTATCCGCTTAGCGGAGGCGCTGGGTGGGTCAATTGACAAAATCCTCTGGAGTTTGCTCAAAGAAAGTTTTGACATCGTCCAGTAGACACCATTTAGATAGAAAGTGATGAGATTTCGGCTAACACAGAGTTTTTTGTTTTATGTAGCACCATCTTTCACTACCTCCTTCCTGCAAAGATAAGAGAGTTTAGAAGAATGCTAACTTATCAAAGTGGTTCGAGGCATGCTGAGTGCATTAATGAAGAATCTCTTAAAAGAATATCAGGTTTTCCTTCTGCTATTACTTTTCCTTTAGAAAGTAAATAGATTCTGCTGCACACCTTTTCGAGTAATAATAAATCATGGCTTGCAATGATTAAGGTTTTTTCAGATTTAAGATTAATGATTAAGTCAATAAACTTTTTTCTTGCTCCAGAATCAAGCCCGCTTGACGGTTCATCGAAAATAAGAATTTCAGGGTCCATTGAAAGAATTGTTGCAAGTGAAATCCTCTTTTTTTCTCCAATACTGAGGTGCATTGGAGCCCTTTCCTCAAAACCCTCCATCCCTACGAGGGATAATGCTTCTTTAACCTTTTTTTCGACAAGAGAAGGGGGTAATCCCATGTTAAGGGGACCAAATGCAATATCGTCTTTAACTGTAAGGCAGAAAAGCTGATCGTCGGGATTTTGAAAGACAAAACCAACTTTCTCTCTGATTTTCTTAATGTTTTTATCATTAATTTCCATTCCAGAGATGGTTATTTTACCCCTTCCTCTTAAAATTCCCACGAGGTTTAAAAGCAAGGTAGATTTACCCGCACCGTTTGCTCCAGCAATTCCCACATGTTCTCCCTTTTCTATTTTAATGGAAACATTTTCAAGAGCTGAAGTTTTGTGGTTGTATGAAAATGTGAGGTTTTCTGTAACTACGGCGCTGGGCATTTTCACACCCCAAATCTTGCTATGGAAAGGGAAATTGCTAAAAAAGCGATTAAAAGAAAATCTTTTAATTCAAATTTTTCATCTATTAGTGTCACGATTTTTCCATTGAACCCTCTTAAAATCATGGCATTTGTGATTTTTTCACTTCTTTCTGCTGTTCTGATAAAGAGTGAACCAGCGATGAAACCGATTTTTGGTGCAATTTTTAATCCTATTCCCCGGGGGCTTCTCAGTATTATTGCTCTTTTTAAATTGCTTACTTCTTCTGTAAGAATTGAAATCAATCGAAACATGAGTCCTGTGGAAGCGAGTAATTCACCGGGAATTTTAAATCTACTTAGTGCCTGAAGAATTTGCTGAAAATTTGTTTTGAGTGAAAGAGAAACAAGTGCAACAAGGGATAGTAAAGATTTCATAAAAAGGGATAAAAAAGTGTTCAATCCTTCGTGTGTAATGCGTATTTCAAGAATTCCAATGTGGTGATTGAAGAATGAATGTCCTTCGATAAAAAATGGGATAAAAGAAATAGGTGCTATAATAAAGGGGAGTAACTTTAAAGTCTTCTTTATGCTTGTTATTAAATTTATGCCGCAAATTAATTCAAAAACAATGATGATTGCTGTATAAAAGGCAAAATTTAGTTTTCGCCCAACCGGGGTGGAAACTACTGCAAAGATAAATAAAATGACTCCAATAAATATTGTAACAGATGACAGACCATTTTGGGGAATTTTTATTGAAGAATCTTCTCGCTTTTTTGTTTCATTTTTCATTAATTCTTTTTCTTTTTTCGGCATGGTTCAAAAAATTGGGCTTGATAAATCAAGCCCCTACAATAACCAATGGAATTTTGCCCTCTTTTTGCTACTTTCGGGGTTTAATTGATTTCGTGCTTTTTATACTTTGAACCATGCCCTTTTTTCTATTTTTTAAGTTAGGCAAACCAAGCAATATTAAAGTTCCTGAAAATACGATTATTGTACCGGTCAAGCCCGCAAGTGCAGTAGAAATTTTTTGATTTTTTATGAATGGAAAAGAGTAATCCGCAAAGGGGGACTTAAAAATTTTATTGTTTGTTTCTTTATTAGCAAATCCCTTTGTAATTGCAACTTTTTCAAGACCATCAGGCAGGGAGGAGGCAAAAGGAGAGAGAAAGAAGGAAATTAAAAGTGACAGGGAAAAGAAAATCGAAATGAGTAACTTTGTGCTTGCTTTTTTCATGTAGTTTACCCTCCTGATGATGCTTGAGGAATTTTCATAGAAAGATTTAATAAATCGGGTCTCATTTTATAAACAAATTCAACTAAAGCAGAGCTTACAACCCCTTCAAGGATTCCCGCGAAAGTATGAAAAATTGTCATTGCAGGAAGAACAACTTTTAACGGGATTGTGCCAGAAACGGAAAGTTGGGTTGAAACAAAAATTGAAGATAGAATTAGTGAGAGCCAGCCTGCAAGGAATGTTGAAATTTTCCTGTTTGAAGTGAGTTTCATGAAGAGTGTGAAGATTAACCATCCCCCAAAACATCCTACTCCTGCCATATTAAATATGTTAGCACCAAGTGATATTAATCCCCCATCCTGAAATAGAATGCACTGACAGAAAATGACCATTGTTAATGCACAGAATCCTGCTTCTTTACCTAAAAGAATTGCAGCTACTGCACTTCCCAAAAGGTGAGTGGATGTTCCACCTGCAACCGGTATGTTTATCATCTGACATGCAAAAATGAATGCTGCCATAGAACCCATCCATGGAATGAGTTTCGAAGAGAGGTTTTTCTTTATTTTTAAAAAAGAGTATGTGCATAATGCAAGAGAAGAAGCACCAAGTGTGATGCAAACAGGAGCACTTAAAAATCCATCTGGAATATGCATTTTAAAGTATTTATCTAAAATTTAAATGTTATTTTTTTTAATTAATGTAACACAATTTTTTGTCAATATTTACAGAAATTCTTGTTACCACTCAAAACCTGTTCCTGCTGCGATAGTCCACTATCCATGGTCGTTGGGCAGTGTCGAAAAAACCAATTTGAAATTGTTATGTTATTTCTTTAATTTAACATTGAATTATCGAATTTTTTTAATATAATTATTTCTATACATAAAAAAAAGTATAACCAGAATGAATGAATCGTTAAAAATCGGTATAAAAAGGGTTAAAAAACTATTATGGGGGGATTTGATTATAATTTTATTTTTTATTTTAACACTTTTATCAGGAGGTAATTGTTATGAAAAGAATAATTTTTCTGTGTTTATTTTTAGTCGGGTGTAACTGGGGTTTAAAAGGTGCACCAGGTGATGGTGGAATTACCCCTCCAGACGGGGAGGATGCGGATGGGTGGGATGGAGTTTTTGAAGTGGATACTGAAAAAATTGATGTGCAGGAATTAGAGAGAGAGGAATTAGAAGATCTGGTGGATGCAGTAGACCAGATTCCTGATGAAATTGAATTTGATGATGTTCAAATAGACGAAGTTACTCAGGAGGAAGTTATAACTTCAGACGGAATAGAGGATGAAATAATAGAAGATGAAATTGAACTGGAACCTGTTTGTGGAAATGGCGTTGTTGAGCCCCCTGAGGAATGCGATGATGGAGTAAACAACAGTGATACAGTACCTGATGCGTGCAGGACGAATTGTTTGAATGCTCATTGTGGTGATGGTGTTGTTGATACTGGTGAATCGTGTGACAATACAACGAATTTTTGTGATTCGAGTTGCAATATAGTTTGCCCTTCAGGATGGACAACATGTACCGGGTCGGCTGGAACCGCCTGTCTTAAGATTGAGGATTGGGCTGGAAATCATAACTGGGGGGAATTTAGAGACCATTGTGCTGACATAATTGCGGGTATGTCTCCTGTAGATTATGAATATTATGGACTTGCAGTCTTTTCTGATAGTGCTATTTGGGATTGCATAAGAAGTTCGCTATTAACTTCCGTGGAGTATTTTATTGGTCTTTATCAGTATGATACTTCAGGAAGAAATGATGAAGGATGGTGCTGGTATGCCTATAAGCAGAGTGATTCTTCTTGGGGGTGTGTTGATACATTTGTTGATGGAAATCCAATAGATGGTTCTTTTGATAATGCAGGAGGTGGAGGTCATGTTGAATGTGGAAGAGTAAATTCTTCTGGTACTTTTTATGATTACTCATGCACATCACAACAGCCATGGGATGGTATTTGTATGATTCAATTTTAAATTAAAAATTAACAATGAATAATTTGAGAGGTGTATAGATGCAGATTTTTAATAAATTATTACTGCTTTTAATTGTAGTTTTTGCAATTTTGCTCTCCTTTGAGAAATTTTCTCTAAGCGAAAATAAAAATAAATCTTCAAAGGCTACGGAAAATGAATCCCCTAAAATTTCGAAAAAAGATGCAAAAGAATTTATAAATCATGGCATGGAATTATTTGATAAAGGGGATTATGAAGGAGCACTTGCATATTTCCAGAAGGCAGGTGAAGTTAAAGAGAGTGCTCAGGTAATTTTTATGATTGCTAAGTGTTATGATAGCATGTATAAATTTCGTGATGCATACGAATATTATAAGAAGTATTTGGGATTTAAGGGAAAGGAAAAAAAGAATGAAAAGGAAGCACAGGAAGCTATTGCTCGCATTGAAGGAATGTCTGTCATTTTGAAAGTTATTACTGAGCCATCGGGAGCAAAGGTCTTTTTAGATGGAAATGAAGTAACATTTCAACAAACTCCTGTTGTGACTGAGGTGAAAGGGGGGAAAAAGGTTGAGGTAAAGATTAAGAAAGAGGGTTTTGAGGATTATGTAACCACTGTTGAAATTCCTTTTGGGGGAGAATCAAGGGTTGAAGCGAAACTTGTTCCACTAAAGGGTGAAAAGAAAGGAGCATCTGCTCCTCCTTCTGCACCACCAGCCATTGTGGATAAATTGAAAAAGGAAGAGGAGATAGAAGAGTCAGAGGAAGTATCAGAGGAAGCAGGGGAAAAGGGAATAGCAGAGGTTAAGGTGAAAAAGAAATTTGAGTTTGAATTTCCTGCTTTCGTATTTTCTCTTGCAGGAGGTGCTTCGGTTTCTACAAGTGAAAATTTAGCATCTTATCCACTTGCAGGAATAGGTGTTCATGCGGCTTTAAAAGATGGGTTGGTCGGAATTTCTCTCGATAACTTTATATTTTCTGATAGTTATATTCTTTCAGCATGCCTTAGTGGCGGTTACAGGTTAAAAATATGGAGGGATTTATCTGCAATTTTTCTTGCAGGCATTGGTGGGATTTATATGAGAGCGTTTGATGATGGATACAATTCAAAGGGGGAAATTGTGGTAAGTTCAGGAAATCACGGGGATTTAGCGGTTCACGGAGAAGGAAGAATTCGTTATAAACTCGGTCTAGTTTTTATAGAAGCAATTCCTCTTCATGTCACTTTCTTTACTGGAATTGGTAGTATTGACCCGGCTCCGCTTGCGCAATTTTCTTTCCTCGCCGGAGTTGGCTACGACCTTCCTTAAATTGAAATTAAAATTTTATTGCAATGAAAATAATAAAAAAAGGGCATGGTTCAAAATTTAAAAAGCACGAAATTAATTATCCCCAAAAATGTCAAAAAAGGGGGCAAAATTCCATTGTTTATTGTAGGGGCTTGATTTATCAAGCCCAATTTTTTGAACCATGTCAAAAAGTTTATGTATAAGATAAACTTGAATGCGAATTTTTAGTAGCAGTTTAAGAATGTATCGAAATATCCGATGGTTATTTATGAATTGATAATTTTTAATGAGAATTCATTTTCCCACCTTTAAATTTTAAAAAGAAAATAACACTACCAAACCGAGTTAAAAAGTAATTGCAAAATGGCATATATATTGCTTTAAACTGGCACAAATTCAAACATAGGGGAGGAAATCCATGGATAGTGGCACTCTGGAACTTGTTTTGAAAACCATAAAGGATTTTTCAAATAGAAAATTATCTTTGAGTTTCAAACTTCAGTGTGATGAAAAAAACGAGTTCCCTGAAGAAATAATAAAAGAACTTATGAGCGATGAAATAGGTCTTCACCTTGTATTTATACCCGAAGAATATGGAGGTCTTGGAGGTTCTGCTTTCGATATTTATCGAGTTAGCCGTGCTCTTGCTGAAGAGGATTTAGGAATAGCGACTGCTTTTCTTGCCATATCACTCGGTATGGACCCAATAAGGGTTGGAGGAACACCCGAGCAGAAAGAAAAGTGGATGAGCAGGATTGCATCAGAGGGGCTTATTGTTGCTTATGGTGTTACAGAACCCACCGCGGGAAGTGAAGTTTCTGCTATTCGAACTACTGCACAGAGAATTACTGATTCTACTGGTAAGGTAATTTCTTATAAGTTAAATGGAACAAAGCAGTTTATTACAAATGGAGGGGTTGCGGATATTTATACGATTCTTGCAAAGACTCCCGAAGGACCTTCATTTTTTATCGTCGAAAAAGGAACACCGGGACTTTCTGCTGGAAGGCATGAAGATAAGCATGGCATCAGAGCATCGAATACCTCTCAGGTGATTTTAGAGGATGTTATAGTTCCAGAAGAAAACCTCGTTGGCAGGGTAGAAGGGCAGGGGTTGAGGCACGCTCAGGAAGTTTTTGGTTTTACAAGACTCATGGTTGCAGCATTTGGGCTGGGAGCAGGTATTTCTGCATTAAAAAAAGCAATTTCTTATTCAAAAGAGAGAATTCAGTATGGTTCTCCTCTATGTAAAAAACAGGGTTACATGCACAGATTAATCGTTCCAAATGCTGTCAGACTTGAAGCGGCAAGAATTTACATTGAAGAGGTTGCAAAACTCCTCGATTCTCAGAGCAAGGGGCTTGAAACAGAGGGGGCAATAGCAAAATTTCTTGCTACTGAGGCTGGTAACAGAGCAGCTGATGCAGCTATTCAGGCACACGGTGGGTATGGGTATATTCGGGAATACGAAGTGGAAAAGATAAAGAGGGATGTGAGAATTACGACGATATATGAGGGTACAAGTGAAATAATGCTTAATACAATTGGAATGGACCGCTGGAGGTCAGTTATTCAATCCAGATTCGAATATTATTCAGAGATTGAAAGGGAGATGAGAAGTCTTGAATCTACAAAGAGGGGAACTGGAGCGGGGATTTTGAGTTCCTGCGCGCGTGTGCTTGGTGAAATCCTGAAAATTGCGTTTGAAAAGAGACTAACGAGGAAGCAATTCGTTCTTTTCAAAATGGCTGAGATGATAGCGGAAGTTGAGAGTGGAGTGGCTGTTTGCAGGAGGGCTTCTCATGTTTTAGAAGGGAAAAACGATGGCATTGATGGGAGCCCTTTTGGAAATGGTATTTTAGACTATGAATTTATTCTGGCCATATCCAGGGTGAATGCAGGAGAGGTTGCATCAAAGGTCATCCAAAATTCGAATTTCATAATCGGAGGAACGGGAATATTCAATAATGGCGATGCGAGTTCATTCAGACAGAAAATAGGATTATTTTCTCTTCTTGATGCTGTTGATGGACTTGAAATGGATATGGATAAGATTGGTGAAATTATAACTGCAAATTGAAGGAAAAATCGGGAGGGAAAAATGGATTTTGAAAAACTAAAGGTCACCCCAAAAGTTTCAGCACATGACGCCATAGCAATAGTGGGCGTAGGAGCGATTTTACCTGATGCTCTTTCTGCAGCTCAGTTCTGGGAAAATGTTTTATCAGGGCGCTACAGCATAAGGGAAGTTCCACCATGGAGATGGAAAATAGAAGACTACTATGACCCTGACCCTGAAGTACCGGACAAAACTTACTGCAAAATTGGGGCATTTGTAGAAGGTTTTAAATTTGATTCGATGAAGTTCAGAATCCCACCAAAAACTGCTAATGCAATGGACCTTGTTCAGCAATGGGCTATTGCTGCAACTCTTGAAGCTCTTTCGGATGCAGGTTTAAAGGAAGGAGATAGCGGAAGAGAAAAGACAGCAGTAATTTTTGGTAATGCTCTTCTTGAAGAATCAATAAATCTTACAAATCTAAGAGTTAATTTACCGATTTATATTGAAGCGCTCTTGAATAATAGTGATTTTCGTTCACTTCCTGATGAAAAGCAAAAGGCGATTCTATCTGGTTTTACCGAAGAGATAAAAAAGATTTCCCCTGTAATTACTGAAGATACCATGCCAGGGGAACTATCAAATGTGATATCGGGCAGGGTGGCAAATGTTTTTAATTTTAAAGGAGCAAATTTTACAACTGATGCTGCATGCGCTTCTTCACTTGCAGCATTTAGTGTGGCAGTTGGTGGACTTAGAAATGAAGAATTCGATATAGCCATTGCAGGGGGGGTGGACAGGAGTATGAGTCCTTCCACTTATATAAAATTTTGTAAAATAGGGGCGCTGAGTCCTGATGGAAGTTACCCGTTTGACGAAAGGGCAGGTGGCTTTGTAATGGGTGAGGGGTGCGCCTGTTTTGTATTGAAGAGATTGAGCGATGCTTATCGTGCAGGAGACAGAATATATGCTGTGATTTTAGGTGGAGGCTCTTCGAGTGATGGAAAGGGGAAAGGAATAACAGCACCTAACATGGAAGGGCAGGTTCTTGCTTTGAAAAGGGCATACGAAAGCACAGGTGTTGACCCTGAGACTGTTGCTTTTATTGAAGCGCATGGGACCGCTACGAGGGTTGGGGATGTTGTTGAAGTTCAGTCTCTTGGTAAACTTTTTGAAGGGCAGAAGAGAAAAAGACCACTCTTTTTAACTTCGGTTAAGTCACAAATAGGGCATCTTAAGGCTGCTGCTGGTGCTGCATCCATGTTAAAGGTTGCTTTTGCTTTGAAAAATAAAATAATGCCCGTTTCGATAAATTTCGAAAAGCCAAATTTAGGTATTGACTGGAATGGGCTGAATATCAGAGTGCTTAAGGAAAATGTTCCATGGGATGGAGGTGATGGATACCCCTTTACAGCAGGGGTGAGTTCATTCGGTTTTGGAGGGACAAATTTTCATTTTGTCGTTCAGGAAGCATTAATGCCAGAAGAATTATCAGGAAGATTGAAAGAAAAAAATGAAACTGGCAGTTTTTCTGGAGGAGAACAAAGGAAAATTGTAGTAATGACAGAAGAAAAAGAAACGATTGAATATAGTAGAAATATGGGAGGGGGAGAAAAGATAATTGAAAAAGGAGAAAGAGAAATGATGGAAGGGAATGTGGTAACAGATGTTCTTGCACGAATTGGATTTTTCTACGGTGATACCTTTGAAGAGATTTTCAATTCAATTGCTTCTGGAGCAAAATTGGAAAGGTTTACTACGCTTGCAGATGTTGCAAGGATGCGCGAGAAAAAGTGGAGGCTTGCTATTGTAGGTGAAAATGAAGAAGCATTTGATTCAAAAATTACTCGATTAAAGGGAGCGATTAAAAATGAACTGGATTCTTCAACCATTCGATTCTTAAGAAGGCAGGGGATTTTTATTTCAGGAAGATTACTTTCAGGAATTGGATTTATGTATCCCGGTCAGGGTTCTCAATCAGTAAATATGCTTTCCTTTTTCAGGGAGAGGTATTCGGTTTTTAGAGAAGTTATTGATGTTGCTGATAGTGTTATGGAGCCAATAATTGGTTGCAAACTGAGTGAGGTGATTTATACAACTGCAAAACCTGATTCGAAAGAGTTTGAGCAACTGGAAGAAAGACTTAAGAAGACAGAAATAACTCAACCTGCGATGCTAACGATGAATTATGCAATGACAAAAATTCTGTCTGAATTAGGTATAGGATGCGATTTTGTGACCGGTCATTCACTTGGTGAATATTCAGCCCTTGTTTCAGCCGGTGTTCTTCGTTTTGAGGATGCTCTTGAAATAGTTGCAGCAAGAGGGCGCGAGATGACCAGTGTCAGTCTGGAGGATCCGGGAATGATGTTTGCTGCAATGGCTGACCCTGAAACTACTGAAAAACTGCTGAAAAAAATAGATGGTTATCTTGTACCGGCAAATAAAAATTCTCCGAGACAAACAGTTGTTGCAGGGAATACTGAAGCAGTGCAGAGGGCTATGAAAATTTTTGAAGAAGAAGGAATAAGAACAGTTCCTCTTCGTGTTTCACATGCTTTCCATTCCAAGATAGTGGCTCCTGCAACTGAACCTCTCAAGAAGGTTTTGAGCAGATACGAATTTTCAAGAAGCAGTGTGCCTGTTTTTGGGAATGTTAGCGGGGAACCGTATCCAGAGAATGCTACGAAAGAGCATTTCATTGAAATACTTGGCAAACAGATAGCTTCCCCTGTTGAGTTTATAAAGTGCATTCAGAATATGCGTAAAGCAGGGGCAGGTTTCTTCGTGGAGGTAGGTCCTAAGAGAGTGCTTGCGTCTTTTGCTGAAGACATACTGTCAGGTGAGGATGTGGTGGTTATGTGTTCTAATAATCATAAACAAAGTGATATTGAATCACTCGCATACCTTTTTGCCTGTGCGTCAGTAGAAGGGGTGATTCAGCATGAGGGTAGCAGGATTGGTTCGGGGGGTAAAACAGAAAGCAGTTTGGAAAAAAATGAGAAGAATCAAAGGAGTGTTGAGATGAAGCAGGGAATTTCAAAAGAGAAAATTTTAGAGGAGATAATTGCGATAGTTTCAGAGAAAACGGGTTATCCAGTTGATATTCTTGATCCATCGATGGATATGGAAGCGGACCTTGGTATAGATACTGTTAAACAGGCTGAACTTTTCAGTATCGTGAGAAAAAAATATGGGATTCCGAGACAGGAAAATTTGAAATTAAAAGATTATCCCACAATAAAACATGTTGCTGAATTTGTAGCAGGTTTTGTTTGTGGGACAGATACTGAAACTGAAAATAAAGAGGGCAGAAAATTGGAGGAAGAAGAAGTTGAAGAAAAAGTTGCGAAAGATTTAGGGGGAGAATTGGAACAGGAAAAACCTGAAGATATTCGAGGTCGTGAAATAGAGGTTATTTCTTCTGACAGGATAAAAATTAAAGAGGGTGGTGCTGAAGGTGCTGGAGATGAAATAGTTATTTCGGGTTCTGCATTAGGGCTCCCAGGTGCCACCAGGCAGGTATTTGGGGACAGCAATTTCGAGGATATTTTTGAAGGGAAAAATTTCATTGATAGACTTGATAGCGAGGTGCAGAAGAAATTTTTAGAATTGAATATTATGAGAATTGATAAAGGTAATGGGGATGATTTTAATCAGAGAGTTGTGGATAGTCTTGAAGATGTAATTAAACTTGCAGGGCAGATGGGAAGAATTGATGCACGGGCAGATTATGGAATAGATAGAGATTTTCTCGATTCAATGGATGATACTGCACTTCTTGGAATTTCTGCAGGTTTTGAGGCTCTAAGGGATGCGGGAATACCATTAGTTCTTCAAAAGAAGAAAACAACCATTGGGTCAGAGATTCCTCATGGGTGGTATTTACCCGAAGAAATGAGAGATGAAACGGGGATTATTTTTGCCTCTGCTTTTCCCGGTTATAATCGATTTGCAAGGGAATTATCGAGATATTTTGAGCACAAATATGAAGGGAAACCTTATGAATTTGACAGGAAGATTCTCTTTGGAATTCTTGCTATGGGGCATTCTCAGTTTGCTCAGTTAATAAAGGCAAGAGGTCCAAATATTCATTTAAATTGTGCGTGTGCTTCCGGTCTAATTGCTCTTGCTACTGCTGCTGACTGGATTAAGTGTGGAAGGTGCAAGAGAGTAATTGTAATTTCGGCAGACAACACTACAAGTGATGCTATGCTTCCATGGATTGGAGGAGGATTTCTTGCAAGTGGGGGTGCAGCAACAGATGAAGATGTGAGAAACGCTGCTATTCCATTTGGAAGAAACCGACACGGTTTGCTTTTAGGAATGGGAGCATCTGCTTTTGTTGTTGAAACGAAAGAGAAAGTGCTGGAGCGTGGTATGTGCGGTCTTGCGAAAGTCGTGGATACCCATGTTTGCAACAGTGCTTTTCATGGTTCGAGGCTGGATGTCGAGCACATATCAGAAGTTATGAAAGATTTTGTGCAAAGGTGTGCAAATAAAACAGGTTTAAGTTTGGAGGAACTTGCTGAGGGGCTTGTGTTTTTCAGTCATGAAACTTATACGCCTGCTCGTGGAGGAAGTGCAGGTGCAGAGGTAAATGCTTTAAGGAATGCTTTTGGTAAATATGTGCCGAAGATTGTCGTGACCAATACAAAAGGGTTCACAGGTCACCCCATGGGGGTTGGAATAGAGGAAGCGGTTGCATCGAAAGTTGTATTTGAAGGGAAAGTCCCTCCTGTTGCAAACTTAAATGACATTGACCCTGAATTTATGGACCTCAATTTTTCAAGAGGGGGAAGATTTGATGTAAAAAGAGTCCTTCGTTTTGCTGCAGGATTCGGGTCGCAAGTAGCAATGGCGCTTTTACAGAGAGATGGAAACTCAAAGGAAAGAATTATTGATGATAATTTGCACAATGCTTATCTCCAGAGAATTACTCAATCTCCTAAGCCACGGTTGTTTTTCGAAGGAAGGGTTTTAAAAGTTGATGTTGAAAAGGAGTTTACGGGGGAGGCAAAGGATGATGTTGCAACGAGGGTACCTATTCCTGAGAGACAGATAGATATAGGGCAAATCAGGAGTGAAATCATTTCTTTGATTTCTGAAAAAACCGGTTACCCTTTAGAAGTTCTGGACCCTGATATGGATATGGAGGCAGACCTTGGTATTGATACAGTCAAGCAGGCAGAAATTATCAGCCTTGTAAGGAAAAAATATAACTTAAAGAAGGTAGAAAATCTTCGTTTGAAAGATTATCCTACAATAAACAAAATAGTAGATTTTGTAGCGTCGTTGATGAAAAATGAGGAGAATTATCAAAAAGGCGATCAGACAACTGCTGCTCAAATTTCTGTCCCTCCCGAAGAAAAAATTGATGAAACTATTTACAAACCTTCTGACATAAGTGGGATAAAGATTCGAAAAACTATTCAAAAATGTTTTCCACCTTCAGTAGCATTTGGACCAACGAATATTAATTTGAGTTCAGGTATGGCAGTGGTGCTTCATGGTTTTTCAGATTTGAGAGAAGGTGTTGAAGATGAATTTTCAAAAAGGGGTATAAAAATTATAAACGGCGATACATTGCTTGAGGATTCTTCTGCTACTAACTCCCTTCAGAGTGATACCAAAATATGTGGCATAATTTTCTTTGATGATAGAAAGATTTCAGGTCTTCCATCACTTGAAGATTTACCTTTCCATTGCAAACTTATAACAAACGAATCAGTGAAAAGAATTTCAGTTTTGCAGAAAGTTATTTCTTCGAAGAAATTTGATGATAGAAATGGTTTTATTTTAGGTATTACAATCGGGGGTAAAATGTTTACGAATTCAAATTTGCGGGGTTCTTTGTCGTCAGGAGCAATGAGTGGTTTTGTAAAGGCACTTTCTTTTGAATTCCCCGATTGCCTCGTAAAGTCAATAGATATATCTCCTGATATGGATGTTAAGGATGCTGTTAAATCAGTTTTTGATGAGATACTTTTTGACCGGGGTACGAGAGAAGCTGGAATTTGCGAGGGAGGAAGATGGATAATTGACTTGGAATCTGTGGGTTTACCTGATGTTTTACAGGAAACTGATAAACCATTACAGAGAAAAGTAATTATGGTTACAGGTGCTGGTGGTTCAGTGATGCGGGATGTCGTGAGGAAACTTGCAGTTAATGGCTCAAATGATTTTGTTTTAATTGATGTTGTTAGACCAATTGCTGAACAGGGGGGAGTAAAATGGTCAGAGAATTTTAGCAGGATAATGCGGCTTATTGAATTTGTTGAAAGAAAAGGTTGCTCAGCATTCTATGCAGTGGCTGATGTCACAGATACAGAATCCATTGAGAAGGCTGTAAATTCTGCGATTCTTAAATTTGGGAGAATTGATGTTGTGATTCATGGTGCAGGAATGGAAAGGAGCAGGTCTGCCGCAAAAAAGCAAATAGATGAGTTCAGACTGGTTTCAAGTATAAAAATAGAAGGGTGCGGAAATATTGTTTCCGCAGTTATGAAAAACTGCAAACCCATGAAGTTCATTTTCTTTTCTTCGGTTGCAGGAAGGTTTGGAAATGCAGGGCAAACGGATTATTCAGCGGGAAATGATTTCATGGCTGGTCTGGCACATATTTATGGTGCTCAATTTTCAGATGTTAAATTTGTAACTATAGACTGGACAGCATGGGATGGAGAAGGTATGGCAGGCAGTGAGGCTATAAGAGCTGTTCTGGAAGATGCAGGGGTGGAATTTCTACCGCGAAGAGAAGGACTCGAGGTTTTATCGAGAATAGTTAACGGAGGTGTTACTTATCCTGAATTGGTTGTAAGCAGGAGTCTCGGTAGTCTGGAAGAAATGTATTATAAAAACAAGAAAGATCCTGCTATTGTTTCATATCCATGGAAAGAATCATGGGATATCGAAGGAGGGAAATTCACTCGAAAGTTTTTACTTGACCCATTAAAAGATGTTTATCTTGAAGACCACTGCATAGAAGGTACTCCTGTTCTTCCCGGGGTTAAGGGGCTTGAACTATTTTCAGTTTCTGCAAAGGAGTTTCTGTCTGATGGGTGGTACCTTGCAGGAATTAAAAATGTTTCTTTCCAAAAGGCTATTAAATTTTTCTCAAGAAAACCAAGAGAGGTTTTTGTGACAGGCAATATGCAAAAATCAGGGCGAAATCTTGTAGTGAACTTTAAACTTGAAACTGAAGAGAGGGGACCACTAAAGGCAGGTTCGATGATGACTAATTTTACTGCTACATTTATTTACGAAAAAAGCAATGGGAACGGGAAAGGGTTCCGGAACATTTTCACTTCAGTGGATAGCCTTGAGGCTTATGGAGTGAAGTCTGATGAGGGTACAAAAATAGCTGATGATGAAATTTATAGATTTTTATTTCATGGTCCAAGCTTTCGTGTTCTTAATGAATTTTGTCTTACTAATAATAGGGATAATTATGGATTGGGAAAACACTCGAATTTAAATGTAAAATACTTAAGTGGCATCTATCGAGCAATTGAATTCGGAATGCAAACTGCTGGAATGTATCTCATGAGATGCGAAGGGATTGCTGGTTTGCCTTTTTCTATAAAATCGGTTCAGATTTTCCATGAGCCATCTCAAGATGATATTTATCGGGCAATTGCTATTTTCAGGGAAGGAGTGAAAGAGATGGAAGGGAATTCGCTCTACACATTCGATGTATCAATCCGTGATTCGATGGGTAATTCAATTATCGAAATCAATGGATTGTCCCTGATTGAAACTGGTAATGTTGCAGGTGTGAAAATTTCAGGAAAGTCTCTTCCTCAAAAATTTTTTAGCCAGCATAGTGACAGAGATGCTGTAAGTTTAATGGGGAGGGAATAAAATGTCGGCATTTATGGATGATTCGTTTTTGGAAGACAGACATGATTCTATTGTTCATATACCACGAGATTTGCCAGTTTCGAGTGAAATTGTAGGAAATAGTGAGGTTAAATTTCTTTTTATCAATTCGAATTCTGCAATTTATAAGACGATTTTTACTTTTATTAAAGATTTTGCATTTCTATTTTTAACCCCAAAGGAGATAGAGATTTTAAAGGGGTTTAGCGTTGATAAAAGAAGAGTGGAATGGGTTATGGGGAGAATATGTATAAAAAGTTTACTCCTTCATTGTATGGGATGGAAGCAGGGATTCCACAGAATTGAAATTCTTAAAGGAGAAAGTGGTGAGCCACTGGTGGTTTTAAAACAAAATGGGTTTAAAATTTATCAGCCATCATATTTTGTTTCGCTCAGTCATCGGAATGGCTCCTGTGTGTCAGCGCTCAGCAAAAACCCTGTAGGTATAGACCTTGAAATTGCTGAAAATCTGGATAATTCGATGATGGAAGACTACTTTGATTGCAGAGAGAAGGATTTGCTTGATTCTCTACTTTCACATCTTGTTAATTTTAATATTCCTCTCGGCTGGTCAATGAAAGAATCAGTACTTAAGGTGCTTAAACTTGGTTTATCGGTTTCTCCAAAATCTGTGACTATTGAATCAATTGACCCAGATTACATGACAGCGCTCCTTAAATATGAGCATCAACAGGAATTCGAATGCAAGTTTATCATCGAACACCCCTACATAATCTCCATTTCATCAATGAGGTAACCTGCTTAAAAGCATGGTTATTGAGCGGAGTCGGCCTTCGACTCCTCTCAGCTACCTTTATATAACGGAGCTGTCATTCCTGCAGAAGCAGGAATCTATTGGTTTAAATTTTCATTTATAGGGGTGGGCAAAATTTTATCCATGAATTTTTAATGAAAAAATTACCACAAATCACATTAAAAATTTTTTGTGGAAACTGGGCTAACAGAGGGCTTTCAGGAGTTCTTTAAGGAATGTATAGAATTTTTCAACTGATGGAATGTGGATTTTTTCTTGAGGGGAATGAACCCCTGTTAAAGTTGGTCCAATAGAGAGCATTTCCATTCCGGGATATTTTTCTCCCACGATTCCGCATTCAAGTCCTGCATGAACTGCAGTTATATGAGGAGGCTTTCCGAATATTGCTGAGTAAACATTTTTTGCTGTAGCAAGTAATTTCGATTCCATGTCAGGTTGCCATCCGGGATAGGAAGGGGGTTGTTCGATTTGCGCTCCTGCAAGATTGCATATTTCTGCTATTACTTCTCTTGTGCTGACGAGAGCAGAAGCAACCGAGCTTCTACTGCTCGTTACAATGAGCGCAAATTTTTTGCTCATTCTTATAGAGGCAAGATTATTTGAAGTTTCTACTAATCCAGGAATATCCCTGCTCATTGCAATAACTCCGTGTGGTATTGAATAGAGAAGAGCAAGAAGTTTATCTCTGCATTTTCTTGTAATGCAGGATGATTGTCTTTTCTTAATCTCGGAAATTTCAAATCTGAATTCAGGATCCGTTTTACCATATTCTTTTGCAACAATATTTTTCCATTCTTCCAGCAAATTTGTAAATTTTTCAGTTTCTTCATCTTTTAGTAAGATTTCGAATGAACATTCTCTTGGTATAGCATTGTGTTTATCACCACCCTCAATTGATACCAGATCGTACTGTATTCCGCCATTTCTTGCCGCTGTAAGAATTCTTGTTGCAACCTTAATTGCATTTGCCCTGTTTTCATGAATGTTAAGTCCGCTATGTCCTCCAATCATACCGGTAAGTTTTATCTTCAAAATTTTTCGACCTTTTACAGGTTTTGCCCATGTAAGAGGGAATTTTATCCTTGATTCTCCACCGCCAGCGCATCCAACAAAAAATGTTCCTTCTTCTTCAGAATCGAGGTTGAGCATCATCTTTCCCTGAAGCAGGTTTGCAGAAAGTTTAAAAGCTCCTGTTAGTCCTGTTTCTTCGTCAACAGTAAATAGAATTTCCAGTGGCCCGCGAACCACCTGATTATCTGTAGCAATGGCCATTGCTACAGCCATACCGATTCCATTATCAGCTCCCATAGAAGTTCCTTTCGTCTTTAACCACTCACCGTCAATAACCACTTCAATTGGGTCCTTTTCAAAATTAAAATTCACATCTTCATTTTTTTCGCATACCATATCCATGTGGGATTGAAGAACAACCACAGGTGATGATTCTCGTCCCCCGCTTGCAGGAATTTTTATCACTACATTTCCTGCATCATCCTTCAAGTTTTCAAAGCCATTGCTTTTTGCCCAGTCAATGACCCATTTTCTTATTTTTTCTTCTTTTCCTGATGGTCTTGGAATCTTTAAGATTTCACGGAAATAGTTCCATACATTTACAGGATTTAACTCATTTATTGAATCTTTCATTTTTACCTCCTAAAGTTTTTTCATTTTTTGGCATGGTTCAAAAAATTAGGCTTGATAAATCAAGCCCCTACAAAAATGGTGGATTTTTACCACTTTTTAATACTCTTGTAGGGGCGAACGGCCGCTCGCCCCTACCTTTTGAACCATGCCCATTTTTTCATTGTGGAAGAGCCGAACTAATTTCATCGTTCGTCTCTACCACTGTTACATCAAATTGGTTTTTTAAAGATTTTTCTATTTTGTTTTTTTCTCCTACTAAAATAACTACAATTTTATTTTTATCAAGATACTTTTTGGTTATATCTTTTAGACCATTGAACGAAACATTTTTCAGTGCTGATAAGTAATTGTTCCAGAAATTCAATGGAAGGTCGAATGATATAATGGTAGAGATAAGCTCTGTAATGTCATCCGTTGTTTCCATATTGAGTGCAAGATTTCCTGTTATAAAAGAAACTGCTTCTTTAATCTCTTTTTCTTCTAATTCACCCTGAGTAAACTTTTCTATTTCATCGAGAATGCTCGTTATTACAGATAGAGTAGATTCAGTTTTTGTTGAACCTGAAATTGCCCATACCCCTTTATTCAGGTTTTTGCTGCATGAACTCATAATACTGTAAGCATTTGATTCTTTTTCTCTTATACGAAAAAACAAACGAGAGGCTGGCGAACCACCTAAAATAGTGTTTGCTAATTCTAATGCAGGATATTGAGAATTTGCAGTTTCTATTGCTATCCCTCCAATTTTATATACTGTTTCTACTGAACCAGGGCGATTTACTATCACTACCTCCATCTTTTTTCTTTCAGGAACAGGAGTTTTATTAATTTCTATTCGTTTTCCTCTTCTAAGTTTGCCAAAGTTTTCTTTTATAACTCGAAATGCTGTAGCAAAATCAATATCACCAGTAATAGCAACTCCTCCATTACTTGCTGTATAGTGATTTTTGTAAAAGTTCAAAATATCTTTTTTTGTTATTGCAGATATAGATTTAGTGGTTGCATCATAATGGCTATATGGGTGATTGCCATAAACTTTCGCATAGAAAAACCTTGATGCCTGCCACCATGGGTCGGATGCTTCAAGATTTAACCTTTTTATCTCTCTTGAACGAAGATTTTCGATTTCATCATCTGGAAATGATGGATTTATAATCAAATCTCCAAGTATGTTCATGATGTTTTCGAAATGCTCTTTCAAACATCTGGTTCGCAGTACCGTAGTATCATGAGATGTCAGTATGTCAAGATTTGCTCCAAGACTTTCGAATTCTTCCGCTATGACCTCAGAGGTTCTGGTTTTGGTTCCGCCTTTTAGCATTTCTCCGGTAAAATTTGCGAGTCCTTGTAGAGTAGGAGGGTCGAAGGCACTTCCTGCTCGAAAGATCATTTCTACTGTTATTATAGGAAGTCTCGAATGCTCAATATGATAAACTTTTAATCCATTTTTCAATTCTCCAGTGTTTATAGAAGGAAATTTAATGTCATTTTTCATGCTTATTTGTGGGGGTTCAATTTTTTCTTCAGAAGGACTTCTGGATTCCTCTAAAATAACCGGGACTTGAATTTGGCTGAATTTGCCTGTATCAAATTTTTCCTCTTTGTTAATTACTGAAGCCCCGCATTTTTGAGTTATGAGAACTATCAATCCTGACAACAATAGCTTTAAGAATGTTTTCATATTTTTAATCTAATTGCTCCTAAAATTTATTACTTTTTTAATCGCTATTTTTTTCAGCTGGAATTACTTCCACAATTGCACGATTGTCTTTTTTGAGGTATTTTTTTGTGGATAAAACAATATCCTCATTTTTTACTGCAAAATATCTACTAATTTCATTTTTTACAAGTGAGGCATCCTGCCACAGGAGTTCATACTTTCCTAACATCAATGCCATTTTGAGATTGTCGTTAATAGCAGAAATATATTTCATTTTTATGCGATTTTTAACTTTAATCAATTCTTCTTGTTTAAGCCCTTTTTCAGCAATGGACGAAATTTCATCATCTATTTTTTCTGTCACAGAGGAAATTGAATTTTTTCCCGAAAGTATTACAAAAATCCAGAAAATGTCAGGGCCTGCTTTCCCATCAATGTCAACATACATTTCCTGAACTGACCTTTCCTTTTTTATAAGTTTCTGAAAAAACCTTGATGATTCTCCGTCGCCAAGAGCAATGGCAACAAGTTTCAAAGGGTAATAATCAGGGCTTCTCATAGGGGGGATGTTGTAAGCAATGTGCAAAGCTGGAAGTGGAGCATATTTATCAGTGATTATTTTTTTTCTAAACCCCGGTTGAATTGTAGAATCTCCCTGATCGCTTGTTTGAATATTTGTAATAATTTTCTGCTTTTTGGAGGGAATATTTCCAAAATATTTGTCAATTAGATTTTTTGTCTTCTCTAATTCAAAATCTCCTGATACTACAAGCACAGCATTGGAAGGGTCGTAAAATTTTTCGAGAAAATCCATTACCCAATCTGACTTTGCGTTTTCAATATCCTGATTTTCACCTATTATCGGGTGAGCATACTGCCAGAAACCATCGTAAGCAAGTTTGTTAATTTCTATTATACTCTGTTCGTATGGTTCATTTTCAAGTCCGCTCATTTTTTCTTCAAGAACAACCATTCTTTGATTTTCAAAATTTTCTTCCTCTATTTTTAGTGATTTCATTCTGTCGGATTCAAGGTACAGTGCGATTTCAAGCATATTAGAGGGAAGTGCTTCATAGTAATTTGTATAATCTTCGGTTGTAGTACCATTGAAACTACCACCACTTGCTGAAATTATTTTAAAGAACCCCAATTTTTCGACATTTTTACTCCCCTGAAACATCATATGTTCAACAAGATGGGCAATACCACTTTTCCCTTCAGTTTCATATTTACTACCTGCATTATAATAAACGGCAACGGCAACTGTTTGAGAAAAGTGGTTTGGGCTAAGCACCACTCTGAGTCCATTGGAAAGAGTATAACTTTCTATTGGAATATCAATCGTTTGATTATCTGCGATTAGTAATGATTCTAAGGCAATAATTTCTAAAATTGCAGCGATACTTAATAATATTTTTGTATGGATATTATTCCTCATTTCCTTCTAAAAGTTATATAACTTAATGCCTCTTGATTTTTCCTGCTAACTTCCTCATGATTATTGCGCCCGCTTCCTCCTTTAAGTGGTTCTTCATATCCCTTGGCAACCATCACCCTCCGCACGCTTGCGCCAGCCAACACCTGCTTTCAGTTGACATCGGGGTAAAATAAATTTATAAATAGTACTTTGATTTGCGAAAGTGGCGGAATCTGGCAGACGCGCAGGATTCAGGTTCCTGTGGGAATATTCCCGTAGGGGTTCAAATCCCCTCTTTCGCACCAATGACATATCACAAGTCTGACTGCTAACGGTTTATACCTGAACATTTATTATAAGTTTACATCAATTCTTTTTTGTGCTTTAGCACCCTCGTTAATCTGTATATTGGGAATATCAATCGTTTTTTCATGTTTACCAGCGCCTTTAAATAATTGCCCCTGATAATTTCCAGGTGAAATATAATAAAAGTCTTTCCCTGTTATAACTGATTTAGGAAACCAGTTTTCAGCACCTTGAGTCTTTAATCTTAGTTTGTAGCCACTAACTACAGAATCGGTTCCAGATTTTACAGGAATAAATTTTACCTGAGCCATCGGGAAGTTAAAGGTCCTTTCAACTTTTCCTCCTGCTGGTATTTCTACATCCTGAAGAGTAAGTTTCGGTTCATCTATCGCTTCATGGAAAATGGCATCTATTCTGTATGTTCCTTTATTTAATGAAAATGTGTATGTTGATTTGCCATTTCCCTTTTCAACTTCAGCACCTGTTGCAGAGTCTTTGACAGAAACTTCTCCTGCCACTTCCTGCCCAAGTGCTTTCAGTACTATTTTGAGTGTTCCCGGTCCTGAGCCAGTTCCTGTAACTGCTGACGAGGACTGTTCAGATGATGTAGCGGTTTGTTTTTGTACCTGTTCCACGCCTGTTTTCCCTTTATTGAATTCCTCTTCTTCCTCTTTTGACAGTTGAACATTTTGCCAGTTCAGTTCGTCTCCTGGCTCAGGAACTGGAGTTTCTGGTTCCTTAACTTTATTTTGTTTACTTTCACCTCCGCAGCAAAATAGAGGCAAAACTATAGCCAGCGAAATTAGAGAAATGAAGTATTTTCTATCTTTTAAGATTTTTTGTTTTTTCATTTTTTACCTCCTCTATTTATAATAATAAGCGCTCATGGGCGAATTTGTCCACCCCAAAGAATAAAAATTTAAATCAATAGATTCCTGCTTCCGCAGGAATGAATGTTTATCCCCACGAAAGTAAAAACTTAAATGACCTTCCTTTGTTATTCCCGTCCCTGTTTTCACAGGGATAAACTCCGGCGGAAATCCATAACGGTTTATGTGTCATTTTCAAAGTAAAAGTTAGCAAAAAATTTATTTATTTTTTCTTGAAAAATAATAATAAATTTCCTAAAAATCAATATACAAATTTTTTTTAACACATGTTTTTTAAAAAATTAAAATGTAAATTCTGGTCTTTTATATGGTTTTTTTTCCTGCCAGCGTGCTTAGCATTTTTCATTGAATTCTGTCTTGTTAAGTATAAAATTTTTTCTGAAATGGCTCCATGGAGAATTTTGCTTATCCTTGCTCTGGCTGCTTTTGGTCTCCTATCGATAAAAGTTTATCTTCCTTTCTGGTATGACGAGGAGCTGGAATCTATTGAAGATTCTAAAAAAGTCAGGAAAGAATCCTCACGCATATTGCAGTACTTTAAAAAATATATTGCGAAAAAAAGTAAAGGAAATGATACCAGTCAGAATATTGATGAAAATTTTGAAAAGATTACGAAACTTCACGCTCTCCTCGAGAAGGCTTTTAATGATGGAGATATAAAAAAACTGAGAGATACTCTTGAAAAGATAAAGGAATCCAAACTCCCGCAAGGTGTGATTCCAGGCACAAATTCTACTATTGAAATGATAAAGATTTTCGGTACTGCAATAGTACTTGCAATAGCATTGAGGTCATTTGTTGTCGAACCCTTCAAAATTCCAAGTGCATCCATGATTCCAACTTTGCAAATAGGTGACCATATTTTTGTCGCAAAATTTTCTTACGGAGTTAGTTTTCCTTATTTAACAAATAAAAAATATTTTTGGAAACGTCCTGAAAGGGGTGATGTGATAGTTTTTAGACCACCTCACGAACCTGAAAAAGATTTTATAAAGCGGGTTGTGGGTGAACCGGGTGATGTTCTTGAAGTGCGGGATTCTGTTCTCTATATAAATGGGATTGCAGTGCCAAGGTGCAAGATTGCAGTGGCAGAGTATCAGGACAGGGATCAGGAGACTCTTATATGGAACAGAAGAAAAGGTGTGTTTTATCTCGAAAGAATAGGGAATACTTATTATATTGTCATCAATAATATCTACTCAAATTCCTCCTGGGGACCCGAAAAGGTGCCGGAAGGAATGTTGTATGTAATGGGGGATAATAGAGACAATAGCTTCGATAGTAGAGCATGGGGAGGTGTTCCCTTTGAGAATATAAAAGGGGAAGGGGTTATAATATGGTGGTCGAATGGTCCTGGACCAACACTTAGATTTAACAGAATGGGGCGAAAAATTAATGGATTTCCGATAGTTGATTCTTCAATAAAAAATGCATTGAAATCCTGTATTAATGAATTGAAATCTGCAAAGACTGTCAGCAATTAGCAGTGATTTTCTTTTTTGGTTCTTTCAAGAAGAATTTTTTCGACTTTTTCAATCTGGGCTTTTTCATTTATTCCAATTGCTTCTTCTTGCGGTATCATGGTTGCACCAATTTTTATGTCAGGTTCTCGTGAACCGAGTTCGACTATATCTGTCAGGTAAAACTCTCCGGCAGAATTATTGTTCTTAATTTTAATAATGAATGTCTTCAGAAAATCTGAATTAAAGCAGTAAATTCCAGTGTTGACCTCTTTAATTTTTTTTTCGGTCGGATTGCAATCCCTTTCTTCTTTTATCATCAGTATTTTTTCATCTGATGAGCGTATTATTCTCCCGTATCCTGATGGGTCGTCAAGGTGGGAAAGAGCAATTGTAATGCTGTTTTTTTTACTCAAATGTTCCCGAATAAGATGGGAAATGGATTTGGAAGAAACCAGTGGCATATCACCCATCAAAATTATAATGTTTTTTGATTGAGTACCAAGTGCCAATGCGGTTTTGACGGCATCTGCTGTTCCAAGCCGTTTTTCTTGATATGCAAATCGGATTTTCATCGACTGGTAATGTTCTTTTATCGCAGACTGGACCAATTCACTTCCATACCCGGTTACAATAATGGCAGGGATATCCCCCAAACTTTTTAATGAATCAATAACATAAAAAATCATTGGTATTCCTGAAACCCTGTGTAAAACTTTAGGAAGAGAGGATTTCATTCTGGTTCCCTCTCCTGCCGCAAGGATTATGCATTCAAAATCTTCCATTCTTTGAGTTTTTAGTTTATATAGATGATTATAAATTATTTAAAGGATTGTATACAAAAAATGGCAGAAGACCTTGTAATTACTCCTACATACAACGAGAGTGAAAATATCGGTAATTTCATAGAGGAGGTTTTAAAAGCTTTCCCACCTGGAGATATATTAATAATTGATGATTCCTCACCTGATGGAACTGCTCAGATAGTGAGTAAAATTGCTTCTGAAAATGAAAGGGTAAATCTTATCCAAAGAGGCGGCAAAATGGGGCTCGGGAGTGCTTATAGAGATGGATTCAGATGGGCACTGGGAAAGGGTTATAAAAGGGTTTATGAAATGGATGCAGACTTTTCTCATAACCCTGCTTATCTACCCGTGTTAAGGGAGGAATTAATTGGTGGAAATCATATTGTTTTAGGGTCAAGGAGAGTAAAAGGTGGGGGAGTAGAAGGGTGGGGACCGCTTCGCCACATTATATCAGGTGGGGGTTCATTATATTCTCGCCTCATTTTAGGGATTCCAGTAAATGACATGACCACAGGGTTGAAAGGGATAGCAAGGGAAGTACTTGAAAAACTGAATTGGGATAATTTTTTATCGCAGGGTTTTTTCTTTCAGGTTGAAACAAATTACAGGGCATGGAAAGCAGGTTTTAAAATAAAGGAAATTCCAATTATTTTTAAGGATAGAAAGGCAGGTAAATCAAAAATGAGTTTAAAAATTTTTATTGAGGCTTTATACCTTACATTAAAATTAAGATTAATGGTTAGAAAATAATTAAATAACGGGAGGTAAAAATGGTAATAGTAAAAGAGGACATAAATGTTTTGCAGAAAGAAATGGATTTGAAGGATGCCAGAGGAGTAACCATGCAGATTCTCATTGGACCTGAAGACAATTCAACAAACATTATCATGAGGCTTTTTAAAATTGCTCCTAAAGGTTATACACCTCTCCATGAACATTCATACGAGCATATTGTGCACATTCAGAGAGGTGAAGGTGTGCTACTTTGTAATAGCGAAACTCAAAGAAATGAGATTGATTATTCTGCACGGCTAAAACCACAGATGAGCATTTTTATCCCGGGAGGCTTACTCCATCAGTTTAAAAATACAGGCAATGAACCTCTGGAGTTTATATGTGTCATACCAAACCCTGATAGGCTTCCTCAGTCACCTGCCTGCATGGGTTAATTCCTGTACGGTATTTTTTAATTTTTATGTTATTCGTCCCAGCCTTCTTTTCCTATCAAGGGGACGAAGACACAACCATCAGCGGATTCGATTTCTATTTTGCCATTTCTTTTTTTTACAACCTTTACTTCCTGAATAAATCTCGAACCAACTGGTACCACAAGACAGCCCCCTTCTGAAATCTGGTCAATTAGAGGCTGGGGAACTTTGGGGGCTCCTGCCGTTACAATTATTCCATCATAAGGAGCCGATTTTTCCCAGCCTAAGGTTCCATCAGCAATTACAACTTCTACATTGGTGTATCCTAAATTATTTAGTCTGTTCCGTGCTTCATGAGCGAGCTCTTGTATTCTTTCAATGCTTATTACTTTTTCAAATATCAGAGATAAAATTGCAGCCTGGTATCCAGACCCGGTTCCGATTTCGAGTGCTTTGAGGTGATTTGTTGAATTCCGAAATAGTAGTTCTGTCATCACTGCTACCATGTATGGCTGGGAAATTGTCTGGCCATGTCCAATGGGCATTGCGTGGTCGTCGTAGGCATTTTCAAGGGAGTAACCTGGCATGAAAAGGTGTCTTGGTACTTTGAGCATTGAATCAAGGACGATTTTTTCATTTATTCCTCTGCGTTTAATTTGAGTTTCAACCATTTTTTGACGCAGAATAATGCTTGTATTGTTTTCTTCTCTCACAACTTCCTCTATAATTTTATGCTGTTTTTGAATTGTGGGTAAAAATTTAAAATTTCTTCTGCATCTGCTTTTATAACGACAGGTTTTTCACCTTGTAAATTCGGAATTTCAATTTCCGATAAGTGTAAAAATATCCTTCCATCTTCAGTTTTTACTGACGATCCGTAAAGCAAATCACCCACAATAGGGTTTCCAGAATACGAAAGAATGCTTCTGATTTCATGTCTAAAAGCTCTCGTAATTTCTATTGAAATCAGGGATAAATTCCCATGATGACCCAATGGTATTATACCTGCAAAATATTTTCTAAAAGCCGGCTCTGAAAATTTTTCTTGTTTGTTTTTTATTTTAAAAAAATGCTCTAAATTAATATCAGGAAGGATTTTTATTTTTTCGAATGCTACTACCTTACCAGAGTATTTTAAAATTGGTTTTGAAGCAATTATAACCCCCTTTTTGAGAAGTCTGGTTCCTTTTTGATTTTCTGTAATGGCAAGGTATCTTTTTTTGATGAGATTTTGTCTGGTTAAAGAAAGCAACCAGTCGAACGCTCTTTGGTTTAGAGCAAAAACAAGGACACCTGATACCTCTCTGTCAAGCCTGTAAATTAGACCTCCCTCTCTTTTTTTCCATCCTTGAACTGAGGCAACGGACGGCTCACTTTCTATAACCATAGAAAGTAGTGTACGAGTGTCTCTTTTTCTTATAGGAGCACAATCTATTCCAGGAGGTTTGTTAACTGCGATAATGTTTTTGTCTTTATAAATGATTTTGAGAAAGTTCTTTTCCTGGGATTTTAACGGCTCAGGGGAAAAGTCGGTTATGTGCGACAACAGAAATTCTCTGTCAAAAATAATTCTATCTCCTGTTTTAACTTTTACCCCTTTTTCGGTTTTTTTACCATTTAATATGACATAGCCTGTTTTGAAAAAATCTCGAATAGCCCTACGGGATAATTCAGGAAAATGCTTTATAAGAATTTTATCAATTCTCATACCATTTTCTTCAGGGGGTACTATAATTTCATTATTAATCATTGATGTTTACAATAAATAAAATTATATATTAAAAAAAATCCATCAAGATATTTGAGAGCGTGATAGATGACGACAGATAATAACATACTTCCACTTGAATTTATAGAACTTCTACCAAAAACAGATTTGCATGTTCACCTTGACGGTAGTCTCAGGATTAACACGATTTTGGACCTTGCTGAGAAAAATGGGGTTAAACTGCCTGCGGATAATCCAGAAGGGCTTCGCAAAGCACTGCATGTAGGTGAAATATGCGATTCTCTCGTATCATACCTTGAAGCTTTTGAGATTACTTTATCAGTTCTTCAAACAGAGGAAGCACTTCAGAGAGCTGCATACGAATTAGCAGAGGATGCAGCGAGGGAGAATGTAAGGTATATGGAAATAAGGTTTTCACCCATTCTTCATACCCGCAAGGGGCTGCGGTTAACTACTGTTGTTGAATCAGTGATTCAGGCTTTGAGACAGGCTCGAAAAGATTTTGGTATTGAGACAGGAATAATTATTTGCGGGATAAGAACGATAAATCCTGCTTCTTCCCTCGAAATGGCTCAACTCGTTGTGGCATATAAAAACTTAGGTGCTGTTGGTTTTGACCTTGCTGGTGCTGAATACAATTATCCAGCAAAATCTCACAGGGATGCTTTTCAGTTGATTTTGAAAAACAATATTAATTGCACTGCACATGCGGGGGAAGCTTATGGTCCTGAAAGTATTGCTCAGGCAATTCATTACCTTGGTGCCCACAGAATTGGTCATGGCGTAAGGTTAAAAGAAGATGGTGACCTTTTAAACTATGTCAATGACCATCGCATTCCTCTTGAGATGTGTCCTTCTTCAAATGTTCAGACAAGAGCGGTTGATTCCTACGAAAACCATCCCATCCGCTTTTTGTATAATTTTGGGGTCAGAGTAACAGTCAATACCGACAACAGACTTATTACTGATACGACAGTTTCAAAAGAACTCTGGCTCATTCATAAGCACTTAGGTTTTACACTTGATGAATTAAGACAAATAATAATATGGGGTTTTAAAAGTGCATTTTTGCCATTTCATATTAAGCAAAAGTATCTTCGTCAGGTTTCAAGCGAACTTGAAGCGCTATGCAAGGCACCTTCTCAGGTTCCGCTATTTCCTAAAAATGTGTAAGTCTAATTACACTTATAAAGGGTAAAAAGGATAAATCGAATTCTGCTTCCGCAGGAATGACAGCCCTAATGGTCCCCAAAAATTTATTTTGGATAGATGAGTTGATTTTTATTAATTTAATTGTACTATAAAAAAATGATGAAAAGGTTAGTAGTTTTAACGATCTTTTTTGCTATTTTAATTCCTTATAAATACCTCTGTGGTGGAGATATCGAATCGCTTATAAGCAAAGGTATTGAGCAATATCAAAATCTTGAATACGAAGATTCAATCAATACTCTTTCTGCTGCCCTGGTTATGCAGGGGAGTACCGATGAACAAAAGATAAAGATTTATCAGTATTTAGGGTTGAATTACCTTGTACTTGGTAAAGAGAAAGAGGCTGAGGGAGCGTTTCGGAATCTTTTAACGATAGACGAAAAATGGTCTTTTGACCCTATTATGACGCCTCCTAAAGTCATGGATTTTTTCAACAGGGTGAAGGAAAAATGGATATCTGATGGGAAACCTGGACTTGCTGGGAAACAGAAGGGGAAGGAGCCTTCGGTAAGAATTATTCATAAAATTCCCGGTGAGGCAATACCTAATCAGGATATTAATACAATGGTTGAGATAGAGAATCCGGAAAATTTAGAAGTTGTGGTGGAAGTTTTTTATAAGAGTGGTAAGGGTAACAAGTATGAAAAAGCCTATATTGAAAGCAAAGGATATACTGATAGTGAAAAAAGGAATGAACTTTATATGGTTAAAATTCCAGGTACAGCGGTTAAAGAAATATCTGTTGACTATTTCATTACCGTAAAAGACAGGGAAGGGAATTTAGTTGCCTTTAAAGGAGAAGAGAGTGTTCCACTCAGAATTCCTGTTGCAGAAGGGAAGGAGAAGAAGAAAAAGAAGGCTCTTCTTGGGGGACTTTTGGGAGGTCTGGGTGGTGCTGCAGTTATTGGAATAGTTCTCGGTATCGTAATACCACTTGCTACGAAAGAGGAAGAAAAACCACAGCCTCAGCCGCAACCAGCAAGCGTTACAGTTGTTATTTGCGAGGAAGGAAGTGGATGTTGACAACTGATTAACATTTTTCTTTTATGGATTTATCTACTGTCAATTTTGTTAACAGTTTTGGCAATTATGTTGCCTGTATTGAACGAAAAAGAAAATTATTGTATTGTAGCTTATTAACGATATTTTTGATAATTAGTTTTTAATATATAATGTATTTTGTTAATTATTTATTTATGGCAGACATATTGCTTTTATAATTCATCAGATGATTGAGCTAATTAAAAAGAATTGTAAAGGGAAAATCTTATCCTTATTCGTAGCTCTTTTTTTACTTTTGAAGGGATGCAATTTTACTCCCGGTACACCGGTTCCACCTCCACCAAGAGAGAATTTTTCTATTATGGTAGCTTCTGAGCCTGATTGCAGGGGTATATGGTTAGTTGAGGTTAGAGCAATTCAGGGTACATTTAAGCCTGATGAGTTTGGATTATTTACAAATCTTGTAACAAGGGAAGGAATTTTAACCCCTGCTAATCCAGATGGTTCTATTCGTGCACTTGTTCCGGCGGATAGAAATCAAAATATAGCAATAAGGAGAAGAACTGTAAATGGTGAGGAAAGCATGCCTATAGTTTGTATGAACCCGCCTCCGTTTGATACAGACTGTGTCGAACCACCTTAGTGAAAGGTAAACTGAATTTGTTTGTTAATAAGGATTGTAGCCACTACCTGTGTAATATAAGGCATAATGCCGTAAAGAGCTCTATCATGGGTATTACCCCCATCTGATAACTGCTCCAAATTCAAAGAGTAACGATGGAACCCAGTTTTCATTTTCGTTTTCTTTCATGCAATCAATGTAAGTATATATTCCGAAGCGAACACCTGCATCCATATTTCCGTATGTTCTGATTGATTCAAGTGTCAGTCCTAAAATAGCATTTATCTCATGATTAATTATTTCCGCCGGCGATTCGACTGTTTTATTTCTTATAAGCATAGCATAACCTATTCCAGGCACTACGGAAATATAAAAATCTAATCCAGGGCATATTCTTGGAGAATGAGAACATATTGCCATTCTTATGGGAAATAAAATATCGCCGTGCAAGTAAGTATTTGTTCCACCTCCTCTTTTTTGAACACCTCCAGCGCCTATTTTTAAGTTCAAAGATGCAAGTTTTATTAGTCGCCATCCGATGGCAATATCTGCTCCGAGAAGGAAACCAGTTGGGGAAGCAAAACCTAACATCAAGGAAGCACTTGCACTCGTCTTTCTGGGTGGTAATCTGCCAGTGAGATCGATTTTCTTTTTATTTTGATGAGTTTTACCGTTGGTACCATTTTCCTGATGGTATTTATTATTTGATGTGGTGTTTACTGCAGTTTGTGAATGGCATTCAGGAATTTTTCCGGAGAGTGCTATTAAAAAAAGGCAAAATGGCAGGAATGAAAGAAAAAATTTTTTAATATCTTTTAAAATAAATTTTTTCATATTATTCTTATAGAAAATAGCACAAGAATTTTTGAAAGGAAATAGGTTATGAACGAGTCTGTTGATTTTCACAATGTTGCGGGCAGTGTTCTTGATTGTTTTTGCCCGAAGTGTGAGATGGTAACTGAACATTCTGTAGTTAACGCTTCAAAAAGGAGAATAAGAGAAGTTAGGTGCGAGGCTTGTGGTTTCGCCCATAAATTTTCAGATACGGCGGCACCGAGGAAAATTAGCTCAAAAATGAAAGGAAAGGAGAGTAAGGAAACAGAAAAAAAATCTTCTCGTGGTTCTACTTCAACTGCAGAATGGAAGGAAAGCATTGAAAGTAAAAAGCACATGGAACCTGTTAATTACAGAATGGGTGGTTCCTACGCTGAAGGGATGTTGATACAGCATCCAAAGTTTGGACTCGGGGTAGTAAAAAAAGTTATAAGTGAAAACAAAATAGAGGCGCTTTTTAAAGAGGGATTAAAAACTCTCGTTCAGAAAGTAAAAAAATAATTTAACTTTTGGATTTCTTTTTTCTTTTTTTGAACCCATTTTTTTCGTGTTCTTTGTAAGTTTTTTTAAATGAGAAGATAAAGAGTATTAAAACAATTGTAAGGCAAAAATAACCGTACAACCATCCTGCTTTTCGGTAGATAGTGTCTATGGTTATAAATCCAGCCTCCACAACAAAAGATTCTTTTTCCATTACTTGTGTGTTTTTGACTATTCTGCCTATAGGGTCTATTGCGGCACTTATGCCTGAATTAGTTGATCGTATGAGCCATCTCCTTAATTCGATACTTCTCATGATTGAAAGTCCTAAATGAATCCAGGGCTCGTTGGTTTTACCAAACCATCCGTCGTTTGTTATGTTTATGAGTATGTCGCTTTTCCCTTCACTGGAATTCATCAGTTTTCTAACAAAATCAGGAAGAATATCCTCGTAACAAATCATAATTCCAATTTTATGGTTCTTGAACGAAACGGGATGAACACTTTTTCCTTTTGAAAAGGCTCCGCTGTTGGGTGACCATTCGTATAACTTCGGGAATTTATCTCCAAAGGGAATGTATTCTCCAAAAGCAAGAAGGTAAACTTTATCATAGTATCCCAGTATATTTCCTTTCTCGTCGAGTAAATAGGCTGTATTGTATTCTTTTATCCTGTTTCCATCTTTTTCCATTCTTATAGCACCGAAAATAACAGGAGTTTCGATTTTTTGAAGTATTGGTTTTTTGAGATTTTTTATGCCAGCAGGGATATGATAGTTAACAGCAGATTCCGACCATACGATTAATTCCGCTCCTTTTTTTTCAAGGTCAATTGACATATTTTGATGTATTCTAATGCTTTCCTCAGGTGACTGCCGCTTTTCCATTAATCCTAAATTTCCTTGAACCACACCGATTTTAATTTTTTCAGATGATTCTGTTATTTTCTCGACTTGCCTGATTCGAAATATTCCGTAGGTAATATTAAAAATCCACAAGGCACAAATTGCGATAAGTTCCCACCTGAAAGAAATATTTTTTTTACGGTAAACGATACTGATGATAAATTCAGCAATGGCAAGATTTATGAGGATTATGAGAGTTGTAATAAAAGTTACTCCAAGAAGATCGACGGATTGCACCAGAACTGGAATTTTATAAAGGGTATTGCCCCAGAAGATTGGAAAGAGATTTGGAAAAAACTCTTCTACTGCAGAAAATGCTATTGCAGACAGAAATAATGAATTTTTCCCTTTTTGTCGGAAGAAAGCACGAATTGTTGTGATGATAGCAAAAGAAAGTCCCTGATATATATTTAAAACAATGCTGAAAAAATATGCCAAAAACCAGTTGAAGTTTCCAAAGTTTTTTAGTGTCCCGGGTAACCAGTAATATCCGCCAAAATGAGCAACAGTTCCCATGAAAAGGGTAAGAATAAAAACATGCCGAATAGGGAGCCCTTCGACTGCGACTAAAAGAGGAACCCATGAAATGAAAGCAAGATACCACTGGTCAAATCCCACAAAGGCAATGAAGCAGAGAACAGCACTTAGTAGAGAGAGAAGAAATCTTATGTAGTATCGCATCTAAAGAATTAAACGAGAATTTTTTTTACTTTGTTAAGCAGGTCATCGATTCTGAAAGGTTTGGTTATATAATATTTGGCTCCAGCACTTATCCCATCTATAACATCTTTAGGGGTTGATTTTGCCGTTAGAAAAATAACTGGAATGGATTTAGTTTCCTTATGTTTTTTGATCGCATCAACCATAGTTAGTCCGTCTAAAATTGGCATCATTATATCTGCAATTATCAAATCAGGATGAGGTCCTGATTCAATGGCTTTTAATGCTTCAAGACCATTATCCGCAATTATAACCTCATAGTCCTTCTGAAGTATGCTTCTAAGAAGTGTCTGGAGGTCTACATCATCTTCCACTACCAAAATTTTGTATTTTTTTCCTGCCATGGTTCTACTTCTCTACTTTTTGTTCAAGTGGATAAGCATCTTCTATTATGAAATTTGGAATATCATTTTCAACAGGATAAAAAAGTTTGCATTTATAGCATGCAAAACCTTCGTTAGGTTTTTCGAGATATTCCAGGTCACCTTTGCATTTTGGACAAGCCAGAATTTCTATGAGTTCTTTTGAAACTGGCATTTTTAATCCTCCCTGGTACCCCCGGCGGGATTTGAACCCACGACCCCCGGTTTAGGAAACCGGTGCTCTATCCTGCTGAGCTACAGGGGCAATTATAAAAACAATTGATAAATCCATAATTTTTTAAACAATGTCAAGTGCTTTTAAAACCCTCTCTTGCTCTCCGGTGTCCATTTGGTGTCCATCCAGTAATTTAATTATTGATTGTTTTCGTTCTGAAGTAACATGGCTATAACGATTTGTCATTTCAAGAGACTTATGTCCAAGATATTCTTTAATGTCGCTTAGGTCCGCTCCTCTTGTTTTTAGGGTTGTTGCGAAAACATGACGAAGGTCATGAAAATGGAAATCATCAAGTCCAGCTCTTTTTACCGCAGTTGCAAAGGCAGTTCTGATACTTCTGTAGGGATTACCAGCTCGAGAATGGAAAACACATTCACCATTCATTGGAAGTGATTTTAACATTTCCCGTAATCTATTTGATAAAGGTATTTCTCTTCTCTCTCCATTTTTACTATTCCTGACAATGACGACATTGCGATTGAAATCAATATCATTCCACTTTAGATTAAGGATTTCGCCTCGCCTCATGCCAGTATGTAAAGCAGTTAGAACAATTGGTTTTAACCACGGATTACAGGAATTTAGTAACCTTTCCTTTTCCTCTTCTGAAAGAAACTTTATTCTTCCTGGAGGTTGACGAAGAAATTTAACGCCTTTAGTAGGATTTTCTCCAATAAAAAGACCCCACTCGACCATTCTATTAAACAATCGCTTCAAGCAGGCTATTTCTTCGTTAACTGTTCGTGGTGCTACTACTTCTTTTCTCTTTGCTTTGTATCTTTCAACATCCAATTTACATATCTCACTTAACTTCTTTTGCTTGAACTCTTTCTGCCAGTGAGAAAGGCTAAGTTTGTCTCTTTCCCATGAAATTTTATTTACCTTCGCCCATTCGATGTATTTCCCAACGGCTTCGTCAAAAGTTATATCTGGTTTCCGCTTTATATCCAGATATTTCCCTTCCGCAATTTCAACAAGTCTCTTTTTCAGCACTATTTCAGCAAGCCTTTTACTCGGTCCTACTTTCTCCCTTTTTCGTCTCCCTTCAAAATAATAATCTATCCACCAGTTATTGTTTCTATAAAATACTCCCATGGTTTATGCCTCCTTTCTAATGTTTAAATTTTTAGAAAGGCAGGCATCCAACTTCCCTGATGACACCGGTGCTATGTTTTCAAAGACCATCCCCCCGTATAGCTTTAACATAATCTTATTACCCCAAATTTTGTTTAAATACAATATCATTTTTTGCATCAAATTAGCCTCCATCTTTTGTGTTACCATTTTCGTCCTTTCTGACAATCTCTGGAATATGTCCATTTTTTTCATATTTAAAATTTGGACAGGTTATATCCATTTCGCTTATGTTCTCCCTACCACCCTTTGATTGAATGGAACTGGGAGTTCTATTTTTCTTAACGATATTGCTAATACTACTTTTGCTTAATTTTACTTCTTTTGCTATGGCTCTTATACTCATTCCTGCGTTACAGAGTTCTAATATTTTTTGTTTCTTCTCCTCCACTATTGGCTTTCTACCTCGCTTCCGTGGTTGCTTTTGCACCTGTTTCGGCAAACCAGATGGTGAGAAACTAACCAGGAAGTGGAATGGGCAAGGTGACCCGATAAAGGGACAGATTCCAGAATACACAAAATCTGAATGGTATAAAAATTCAAGTGAGCAAAAATTTATATTAGTCTCCATTATTTTACTCCTTCGACCTTTGAAGGTTTATAACTCGGGTAATTATAAAACCGTTTGGTGCAAGGATAGGTTATAATCAGTCTTCTTCGAGCACGGGTCACAGCGACATAAGCAACTCGGTTCTCGGCTTCAAAACCATTCTGTCCTGTGTCAAAATATTCCTTGTAACTTGCTTTTGTCATATCCGGAAGCACAATCACAGTATCTGCTTCAAGTCCCTTTGCTCCGTGTATAGATGTCAATTTGATAGTCGGACCTGGGATAAATTTGTAACTGTTTAAAATTTTTTGGAAATAATTTCGGGTATTGTTATCAATTCGGAGTAAAACCGAAGTAGGACCTTTAGTAATAATTGCCTCTATTACCTTTCCTAAACCCAATTCGTTTTTGATTTTATGAAGAGGTAGCAGGTCTTTTTTGTCTTTTAATTGGGTTTCGATTTTACTTTTTAAACCATATTCCAGTAGGTTATATCCACGCTGTGGAATAAACCTGAGCATGGCAAGCAGTTCATCAGGTTTTAGGTCCCATCCTCTTGACAATTTGACAGCTGATTCTACTGCCTTCACGATTTTGGAAAAACTGAATGGACTTGGTCCACCAGGACCATCAACCACATATGGAATGCCTGAATTGAAAAAATACTTTGCTGGCTTCTCAAGAAACATCCTGTTTCGGGCAAGTATAAGCACATTGTCCCCGTGCGAAACCCTGGTTAAGGCATCTTCAAGTGTAAGAAACAGTAGTTCCCCATCCTCTTGTGTTGCTTCCAAATCTCTCACTATCCTGTTTTTATTTCGTTGAATGATTTGAGAAGCAAAAGTATTTATACAATGTGGAATTCGATGTGACCTTTTAAAGATCTTTACAGGATGCTCTTTACTAAGACTAACTAACCATTGTGGGTCTGAACCCTGAAAGGAGTATATAGCCTGGTCATCGTCACCTGCAATAAACACATGTCGACACTTTGAGAACCAGTGGTTAATAACAGCAATCTGGAGGGGTGATAAATCCTGTGCCTCGTCAATAAAAGCGACATCGACATCTGGAACTTTTTCACTTTTCAACGCTTCATAAAGTAGGTCTGTATAATCGAGCAGGTGCTCTTTGGTTTTAAAATCTAAAAGTCTCTCCGCAAAGACCTTAAGTTGTCTAAGAGGCACTGCCAGGCCGCACTTAGCAGGAGCCGCATCAATAGGCATCATAGCATTTTTTGCCCACTCATAAACATACCGTAAACAATCATCCGCGGTGAGTTTGGGGAGTTCTACAGGAGAATCTTCAATATTCTGGCTAAAATACTTGGAGTTTGTCAGGTTATAAAGATAAGTATCAGCAAATTTTTTCCACATTTTGTGATTCATGATTTGCCGCTTAGTTAGGCCAAGAAGCTTATAGGCAGTAGAATGAATTGTTCTTATCCATGGAAGGGAGGGTGGAGTTTCAAACAAATCCTTGACCCTATCTCTTGCTTCTTTCACCGCGGGACGGGTAAATGTGACGAAAGCAATGCGTTCTGGAGGTGTTCCTTTCTGAACAAACTTTTCCAATTTCTTCAAAAGGTACTGGGTTTTCCCAGTTCCAGGACCCCCTATAATTACTTTAATCTTATTATTTGATTTCCTTGTTTTACCCATAGAAACTCAGTTTTTCTTTATTATATAGTAACATGTAACAGCTACATTGAATCTCAGGTGTTACCTTCCCGCGTGCGCTACTTATGGAAAAATCAAGATTTTTTAAATTTGGTAACAGGTAACAGCAGTAACAGCTATTTTTCTTGTATAATATTATTAGTGTAAAATTTACTGTTATATATAATGTTGAAGTGTTACCTGCCTTCCCCACTTTTATCACACCTGCATTAAACATCCCCTTCATCTTGCTCTCTCTTAATCCAAACTCTTGTTTTAATCCCATCAAAATCAATGATTTTTGATTCATATCCTAACCTTCTCAGGATAACTGGTATTTTTTTCTGAAATTTTAGTTGAGGGTATCTTTCAGATACATATTTGATGATGGTAATTTGCTTAAAACATTTGCTGCCCTTATAATCCAGAGCAAGACCCCTATCTAAATCTTCCACTTTATCACCAAGACGTAAATCCTGGATTATTTGTTCTACTTCTTCGGTAATAATTGAGATTTCCGATACCTCTGCACTATCATATTCTACCTCACTAACTATATCCTTATTGCTCAAGATTCCATTTATATAAGCCTCCCAAGCCTCCTGGTTTGTAGGAACTTTAGGAATGAAGTGAAAATTAGCAAAGATGAGTTCCTTAAACTTTTTCCTATTTAGAAAAACATTAACATCGTCAACCTCAATTTTTCTGCCATTGATATAGACCTCAAAATATGGAGGCTCCGTTTCATGGATGATGATTTTCTCAAAATGAATATCGATTGGACCCTCCCCTGAATTATTGATTGAATTGAGCACTTTCTGAACCGTATGAGCAATATAAGGCATGCCCTTAGATTTGGCTTCTCCATCCGGTCTGTGGTATATTGTTTGCGCTAGAGTAAGAGGATCGGTAATGCCTCGTTTCATCAATTCTTTCAGTAGAGAAAAGTCATAACCTGACCGAGTGCTGTCACCCGTCGTTTTCCCTTTACCAAGGAATAAGTCACCAAGTTTTTTATTACTTTTAATAAGACCCATCACAGATTCAGGAACACCAAATCCCATCTCCGTTTCAGAAAAATTTACTATCCTTTCACAGCTGTTATCAGCTTTTACCACCTCATCGGTGCCTGGAAGAAAATCAAAATCTGAGGGAAGATATACCATTTCGGGATTACTACTAACTATCTGCGCTTCAACTGGTTTATCGTAGTTCTTCCAATTAACTGAACCAGGAATTCTAAGGACCCGTGGTGGGTCAAATGTATGGTCACCTCCAAAATAATGTGTTAGCCTTTTTGAAACATCGGAGAGAATCAATGGTTCGACTGGTTCCTTCATACACCAATACAAATGTCGCCCATGTCCACTGTTGATAATAAATGAAGGCTGACAAGAAAATTCTCGTAACTTCACCTCAAATGCTTCATGCGTCCGCTCATCTTTAAAGTCAACATCTACCCATGCTGCACGCCCGGAAAGAACTGATTTGGAGTCTCCCTTCCCTTTTTCTCTTCGTGGAAGGACGCCAAAATAAGCATTCGCTTTTTCTTCCTTGCTACACCTGATGATTTCGGGCAGGTCAGAAATAAATTCATCGACCCCAGAATACCAATTTGGGCAAACTCCACTTCCATCCCTTTCCTTTTTTATCATCCTAATTTCAATAAACCCTTCCGTCTCCTTAAAAAGCGAGTTGAAAAAAACTTCTATGTTTTTGTCCAGCATGTTCATTTTTTGTCCTCCACAGACTTCTTCTGTGACCCTCTCATGTCCCCTTCTAATAGTCTTTCCATTTCACCTGTTTTGATAAAGTTAATTACTTCCTCTGGGTCAAATCTTCGACATCTGCCAACCTTATACGAAGGTAGCAATCCTTGTTCAGCCCAAGCCATGAGCGTGTAATAACTTATCCCCAGAATTTGAGCCATTTCTTTCCCTCTTAAAAATTTTGGCATTGGTTTAAACTCCCTTCTAAAAAATTAATTTTTATTATTCTTGATAGTAGCATCTTACTTTATATAATTACCCTTAAGAGACTTCGAATTATTGGACAAAACCTTAAAAATTTTGTCCGAACCTAAAAGTCGCGTGGATGGATTAACAAAAAGGAAAAGAGTTGCTGTATTCGATGGACTGCTTTTTATATCACCACATCACAGGCAATTCATTCCTGTTTGGGTCTCTAATTATTTCCGAAAAAAGGAACATTCTATCAGTGAAATGGAAATCGAAGCTACAATTACGGCGATTAAAAGGGAACTATTTTTATTCCGCACCTTTGGTATTGAACCGTCTGATAATTCAAAAAATTTATTTGAAGAACTATGGAAAATTCAGGAAGAGAACTTTTATCGGGAATTCCGAAGGGGGAACTTATATTATGCTTTTAAAATTAAATTGGAATATCTCTTTCTTTTTCCGGAGATAATAGTTACAGAAAATTT
>Ga0078972_1002302_pt1 | contig 64096 bp, 67 predicted proteins | sample YelNatPaOPGAMG01_FD_67568 | JGI IMG/M metagenome (GOLD analysis project Ga0078972, IMG submission 67568) | Hot spring thermophilic microbial communities from Obsidian Pool, Yellowstone National Park, USA - OP-RAMG-01 (SPADES assembly) (version 2) | ecosystem: Environmental > Aquatic > Thermal... | reverse complement strand
AGGGGTACTAATCGGTCGAGGACTTGACCGCAAAGGCTTCATCGCAGGATGCTTCCCCAGAGAGAAAGGTCTCCCGGTGGCCATAGCGGAGGGGAAACACCCGGAACCATTCCGAACCCGGTGTGGGCACCCCAAAAAGTCACAGGACTTTTTGGGGACCCTGCGTTAAGCCCTCCAGCGCCGATGATACTGCTCTCGCAAACTGGGCGGGAAAGTAGGACGCTGCCGGGAAAAGAAAAACCTGGGAGGGTAACACCTTCCCAGGTTTTTTTGTGCTCTGGGGTCGAGGGGGCTTCATCTTTGGCCTTTTCGCGGAGTGTGGTACAATAACTCTTGACACCACCAGTAAGGAGCGTTGGAGGGTATGTCTGGACATTCAAAGTGGGCCCAAATAAAGCATAAGAAAGCAAAGACCGATCTTGAGCGCGGCAAAGCATTCTCCAAGCTCATTCGCCTGATCACTGTTGCAGCCCGCCAGGGTGGCGGAAATCCTGAAAATAACCCGCGTCTTCGCCTCGCTATTCAGAAGGCTCGAGAGATGAACATGCCCCAGGAGAACATCGAAAAGGCCATCAAGAAAGGAACCGGAGAACTCGAAGGCGTGGCTTATGAAGAAATCGTCTATGAAGGATACGGTCCAGGAGGAGTGGCCATCATGGTGGAGGCCACAACGGACAACCGGAATCGCACCACTGCCGAGATCCGGCACCTTTTCAGCAAACATGGTGGAAGTCTCGGAGAAACGGGCTGTGTGTCCTGGGTTTTTGAGCGGAAAGGACTCATAAGCTTTGAGAGGAACAAGGTCGACGAAGAAACGGTCATGGCCGTGGCCATCGACGCTGGAGCAGAGGATATCCGCTCTACAGAGACCACTCTTGACGTCATCACCACCCCTGAGGATTTCGAGCGGGTTAAGGAGGCCATCGAGAGAAGCGGTCTGCAGTACGCCGTTGCCCAGGTTACCATGGTGCCGAAGACCACGGTGAGCGTTGAGGGGAAGCAGGCGCAGCAGGTACTCTCCCTGATTGAGGCCCTGGAGGACCACGACGACGTCCAGGAAGTTTACGCGAACTTCGACATCGCGGACGAGCTCCTTGAATCCCTCAAGAGTTCATGAGGATACTCGGTATTGACCCGGGTATAGCTCTGACGGGCTTTGGGCTTCTTGCGGTCGAGCGTGGGGTTTTACGTTTGCTCCATGCAGGCTGCATCGCCACAGCGCAGGGTCTCTCTGTGGCAGAGCGGTTGCGGTTGCTTTTTGAAGACCTCGAGGCGCTCTTTGCCCTTTATGCCCCTCAGGAGGTGGCGCTTGAGGAGCTCTTTTTCAACCGCAATGCCAAAACGGCCTTCTCAGTGGGAGCGGCACGGGGTGTGGTACTTCTTTGCGCTGCGTTCCATGGGGTTCCGGTGTACGAGTACACCCCTCTTGAGGTGAAGCAGGCAGTTGTGGGATACGGTCGGGCAACAAAACCCCAGGTGAACTACATGGTGCGCCAGATCCTTCGCTGTGACGATATTCCTGGACCTGACGACGTGGCTGATGCGGTAGCCGTTGCCGTGTGCCACGCATTCCGCCTGAGTGCGCGAGATGTTTGACTATCTTCGGGGCAAGGTCCGGCGAAGGGAAAAGGATGAATGGATTCTTGAAACAGGAGGGTTTGGTTTCCGACTCCGGGTGACCCCCTTTGTACGACCGGGAGAGGAAGGCGAAAGGCGGTGTTTTTTCATCCGCTCTTTTCTGCGAGAGAGCGGGGAATTTGTGCTCTACGGATTTGAGGAAGAGGATGAGCGCAGGATTTTCGATAGCCTCCGGGAGGTTCGGGGCATTAACCACCGCACCGCCTTCAAGATTCTCTCGCGTCTGTACTGGAAAGATCTTGTGCGCTGCGTGCTTGAAGAGGATGTCCAGGAGCTTGAGGAAAGGACAGGGCTGAGTAGTAAAACTGCGAGGCGCCTTGTTGTGGAGCTTCGGCCGCTGCTTCTTGAGGCAGGGTTTTCTGTGGATTCTCCACGGGGGGCGGTCCTTGAGGAAGCAAAAGAGGTGCTTTTCCGCCTGGGGTACACGCCTCAGGAGGTTAACCGGGTTTTTGCGGTACTCTGGCAGGACGTTGAGCGTAGAAACATGGATGTCGAGGAGGTTATCAAGCAGGCGCTTGCACGGTTGGGGGGACGTGGATGAGGCGGGACGATGAAACTCTGCGCCCCCGGTCTCTTGACGAGTTCATCGGTCAGAAAACGGTGGTAGCACATCTTCGAGTCTACATTCAAGCAGCTATCCTGCGCAACGAGCCTTTGGACCACGTGCTCTTCTACGGCCCTCCGGGCCTTGGAAAAACCACTCTTGCCCACATCATCGCCCGGGAGCTGGGGCGGGATATCCGCTGTTTCTCCGGTCCGCTTTTTACCCGTCCTGGGGACCTCGCTGCAGCCCTAACTGCCATTGCCCCGTACGATGTAGTGTTCATCGATGAGATTCATCGCCTTCCCAAACAGTGCGAGGAGATTCTCTATGGAGCCATGGAGGATTTCACCCTTCACGTGCTCGTAGGGAAGGGTCCGGCAGCCCGAGATGTGGCGATTCATTTGCCCCCCTTCACGCTCATCGGGGCCACGACAAGGGTGGGTCTTCTCAGTGCTCCGCTGCGCAACAGGTTTGGCATTGTGGAACGTCTGGACTTCTATAGCGATGAGGAGATTGCTGCCATCGTCACAAGGGCTGCTCAGCTTCTGGGGGTGACCATTGAAGAGGATGCGGCACAGGCTATTGCCCGTCGCTCTCGGGGAACACCCCGGGTGGCGAATCGCCTGCTCCGTCGGGTTCGAGACTTTGCCGAAGTCCTCGGCCAGAAACACCTTGACTATGGCATTGTCGAGCGGACCTTTCGCGAGCTCGAGGTCGATGCCTGGGGATTGACCAAGATGGACCGAGGCTTTCTGCGGGTGCTGTGCGAACAGTACGCTGGGGGTCCGGTGGGGATTGAGAGCCTTGCCCTGGTCCTTGGAGAAGATCCGGATACCCTTGAGGAGGTCTACGAACCTTTCCTCGTGAAAATGGGCTTTGTGGCGCGAACCAGGCGCGGGAGAGTGCTCACGCCTTCAGGGAAGGAATATTTGAGACAGGTGGTCCTCCATGAAGGGTAAGCTGGCCCTCCATACCTGCTGTGCTCCCTGTGCCACCTACGTCAATCGGTTTTTCCAAGAGAGAGATTTCGTAGTGGTCAACGTTTTCTACAACCCTAATATCCATCCCTTTGAGGAGTACGAGCGGCGCCGAACAGCGCTTGAAGAGCATCTTCGAAAAACCCAGGGAATCCTGTTCGTCCCCTTCCCGTACGATCCCCGGGAGTTCTTTGCGCTCTCTGAGGTCCTTGAAAAACGCTGTTCTCTGTGCTATGAACTCCGTCTGCGGAGAGTAGCTGCCTGGGCAAGAGAGCAGCATTTCTCGGCCTTCAGCACGACGCTGACCATAAGTCCGTATCAGGATGTGGCTGCGATTCTGCGTTGCGGGGAACGGGTTGGGGAGGAAGTGGGTATTCCCTTCGTGGGTGCTGACCTCCGGAGTGGTTTTGCTGAAAGCGTCCAGATGAGCAGAGCACTTGGACTGTACCGCCAAAAATACTGTGGCTGCGTTTTCAGTCTCTGGGAAGGGGTGAAAAAGAGGATATGGAAATCTCTTACTGGGCAAAGGTCTTCATCATCATAGGGTGTATTTTTGTGCTTGTCGGTCTTTTCCTCCTTGTCCTTCCCCACATCCCGGGTCTGAGCCGCCTTGGGCGCCTTCCGGGGGACATCGTGTACCGGCGGGGGAATGTCGTTTTCTACTTCCCCTTAATGACGTCGCTTCTCCTCAGCCTCCTTCTGACGCTCATTCTCACCTTGGTTCTGAGGCGGTAAAATGCGACGCGTTCCCCTTCTTTGTATAGTCCTTGTCCTTGGGGTGGTGCTCTGGGGGGTTGCGGGAGCAAAAGACGTTGAGGTTCGGGTTCTTCTTTTGCGCACCAGGGACGAGGTATGTCTTTCCTCTCCCTCAGGGCTTGAGGTCCGCGTCAAGCAGCGGACCTTTGCCGTTTTGCCTGGTCGTACCCTGCACTTTTCCCCTGGGGATGGGGTTGTCCTCTGGAGGGAGAAGAACCTCACCGGAACTCCTTTTGTCGTTCTCTCCCGGGGGGGGTTCGTCTTTTTGGGAAATCGACCGTACCGGGGGCGTCTGGAGCTCCGGGAGCGAGGAGGGCAACTCGAGGTGATCAACGTTTTACCCCTTGAGGAGTACCTGAAGGGTACGGTGAAGCTTGAGGCGAGTCCCAACTGGCCTGAAGAAGCTCTGAAGGCGTATCTTGTCGTTGCCCGGACCTATGCCCTCAGGAACCTTGGGCGCCACGGGGAGGAGGGATTCGATTTCTGCGCCACCGTGCACTGCATGAGGTATGGAGGTGTCTTTGCTGAGGACCCGCGGACCAATGCGCTCGTGGAGAAGACCCGGGGAATCATCGTGACGTACCAGGGGAAACCGGCGTCGGTGGTGTTCCACTCAGAAAGTGGTGGATACACCGATAGCGCAAAGAATGTCTGGGGGAAAGACGTCCCCTACCTTGTGGAGGTCCCTTCGCCCTGGGAAAAGGACACACCACACGCTTTTTGGCAGGTGGTGATAAGCCGCAGAGAAATCACGGAAGCCTTGCAAAGGCGGGGATACATCCAGGGGGAGGTTCTGGACCTTGAGTGTCGAAAAAGCGAGAGGAGTGGTCGGGTAATCTCAGTCCTTGTGCGGACTGACCGTGAGGAAGTGGAGCTTTCCGGGAACCAATTCCGGGAGGCCCTGGGGGTGGACCGTCTCCCTAGCACCTTCTTTGACCTTTTTGGGAAACCCGCTTCGGCACAGCCTCCGGAGGGGGTGTCTTTTCAGGACCCGGAAGGAGAACGCCTCATCGATTACAGAGCATGGATGGAAAAGGACTGGAACCTTGATGACATCATTACTTTCCTGAAACTCCGGGAAGAGGAACGGAAACGGAAAAGGGGAGCTCGGGAAGTCTCCTCTTTGCCGGACACCCAGTCGAAGAAACGTCCAGTATGGCAGGCTCCCGATGCTTTCACGTTTGCCGGCCGGGGCTGGGGCCATGGTGTAGGGCTCTCCCAGTGGGGTGCCGTGGGCATGGCGAAAGAAGGAGCAGGCTTTCTCGAGATTCTCCGCCATTACTTTCCCGGGTGTGAGCTGGGAAGGATGGTTGTCCGGTGATGGACCTTCGGGAATTTGACTTCTTCCTCCCCGAGGAACTGATCGCCCAGGAACCGGTATTCCCCAGAGATGCCTGCCGCCTCATGGTGCTCCGAAGAAAGGACGAGACCATTGAGCATCGGATATTCCGGGACATTGTCGAGTACCTCGAGGAAGGGGATGTCCTGGTGTTCAACGACACCAAGGTCCTTCCGGCTCGTCTCTTTGCCAGGAAAGAAGACACGGGGGGTAGGGTTGAAATGCTCTTTCTGGGCGAGCGAGAAGGACGCTGGGAGTGCCTGCTCTCCTCTTCACGTCTTCGCCCCGGTCAAATTCTTGTCCTTGTGGAAGATCCTGCCTTTCGTTTTCGCGTTGAGGAACGGGGGAGGGAATGGTGGTATCTCACCCCCCTTTTCCCTCCTGAGGAAACCGAGTCGGTGCTCTCTCGTTTTGGCCACACGCCAACTCCTCCCTATGTGAAGCGGAAGGACATTCCCCTTGAGGCGTACCAGACAGTGTATGCTCGGGTTCCCGGTTCCGTGGCGGCGCCAACTGCGGGGCTCCACTTCACGGAAGAGCTCCTTGAGACGCTGCGGCAAAAGGGCGTGGAGCAGGTCATGCTCACCCTGCACGTTGGGCCTGGGACCTTCAGGCCGGTGAGGGCGGAGAAGGTGGAGGACCACAAGATGCACGAGGAGTGGTTTACTCTGCCTGAAGAAAGCGCGCGGAAAATCCGGAAAGCCAAGAGTGAAGGGAAACGTGTGGTGGCCGTGGGGACGACCACCGTTCGGGCTCTGGAGAGCGTGGCGCGGAAGACTGGATCAATGGAAGCTTTCTCGGGGACCACGGACCTCTTCATCTACCCCGGGTTTTCCTTCCAGGTTGTCGACGCCCTCATCACCAACTTCCATCTCCCCCGTTCGACCCTTTTTCTCCTCGTTTGTGCTTTTGGGGGAACGGCTTTTGTGAAACGGGCATATGAGAAGGCCATAGAAAAGCGGTACCGCTTTTACAGCTTTGGTGACGCCATGCTCATTCTGTAGGATGTGACGGAATTTCCTATGGAGCATTTCACCGTTCTTGCCGTTGATCCGCATTCAAAGGCCCGCCTTGGGGTGCTGAGAACCCCCCATGGGGAGGTGGAGACGCCGGTCTTCATGCCCGTGGGGACTCAGGGGACGGTAAAGGCCGTGGCTCCTGACCGCCTGAAGGCCTTGGGGGTGCAGATTTTCCTCTGCAATGCCTACCATCTGCACCTTCGCCCCGGAGAAGAACTCGTTCGAGAAGCGGGGGGATTGCACCATTTCATCTCCTGGGACGGAGCGCTCCTTACCGATAGCGGGGGTTTCCAGGTCTTCAGCCTTGCACAGCTTGTGCGCATTGACGACGAGGGAGTGAGCTTTCGGTCTCACCTTGATGGGTCGCTCCACCGCTTCACCCCAGAAAGCGCCATGCAGATTCAGGAAGCTCTGGGAGCGGATATCATCATGACGCTTGATGAGTGTGTAGGATTTCCGGCGTCTTTCGAGCGAGAGCGGAAAGCCGCAGAGCGAACGGTTCGCTGGGCTCGGCGCTGCCGAGAGGTTTTCTCGGGGGAGAAGCAACTCCTTTTTGGTATCATCCAGGGAGGGACAAACAAGGACCTTCGCCGATTCTGCGCCCAAAAGATTGTCGAGATTGGCTTTGACGGGTACGCCATTGGGGGCCTGAGCGTTGGAGAGCCAAAACTTCTCATGTACGAGATGATTGAGGCTGTGGAACCCTTCCTTCCCGAGGATCGTCCCCGGTACCTCATGGGTGTGGGACATCCGGGGAGTATCGTGGAAGCGGTGCTTCGGGGGATCGATATGTTCGATTGTGTGCTCCCCACCCGGAATGCCCGGAATGCCTGCCTTTTCACCTCCCAGGGGAAGATGAACATCGATCGGGCGGAATTTGCCCGGGATTTCCGCCCTCCGGATCCCCTGTGCACCTGTTACACCTGTCAGAATTTCTCCCGGGCCTATCTCCGGCATCTCTTCAAGGCAGGAGAGATTCTTGCATCCGAGCTCGCCACTATACACAACTTGGCTTTTATGGTAAAGTTAATGGCGGACATCCGGAAGGCTCTCAAAGAAGGGTATTTCCTGGAATTTGCCCGGGAATTCCTGGCCGTGTACGGAGAGACTCCCTGAAGGGGACAAAGGGGTGATAGAGGTGAGTGTACTGTTTTCCGTAGCCTTTGCTGCACAGGAGGTGGCTTCATCTCCTGCACCGGCACCGCAACAGGCTGCACCAAACGTCTTTGCCCAGCTCCTTCCTCTCATTTTCATCATCGCCATCTTCTACTTCCTCCTCATCCGCCCTCAGCAGCAGAGACAGCGCTCTCAGCAGGAACTCTGGAAAAGCCTCAAGAAAGGGGACCGGGTTGTCACCATCGGGGGCATCCATGGCGTGGTGACCCAGGTCGACGAGGACGAGGTGGTTCTTGAGGTCGCCAAGGACGTTCGCATCCGCTTCTCGAAGACAGCCATAGCAGCAAAGAAGTAGGAACATAGAAGGAGGGTCCTGGATGAGACGGCGGTTGCTTCCATGGAGACTTCTTGTCGTTCTGGGGCTTATCGCCCTGTCGGTACTCGTTGTGTTCCCGGTGAGAGGACGAATTCGCCTCGGGCTTGACCTCCGTGGAGGGTCGCATATTCTCCTTGAATGTGTGGACACCCCTGAAGCCCCGGTGGATGAGGATGCGGTGCGGAGGGTGGTGGAAATCATCCGCAACCGTATTGATCAGCTCGGTGTTGCTGAGCCCGTCATCGCCCGCCAAGGAGAACGGCGGGTCCTGGTGCAGCTTCCCGGAGTGACCGACCCCCAGCGGGCGGTGGAGATTATCGGGAAAACGGCGCTTCTGGAATTCAAAGACGAGCGGGGAGAAACGGTCCTCACCGGGGCCCATCTCAAGAACGCGCAGGTACAGTTCGATCGTCTTGGTCGGCCGGTTGTGGCCATTTCTTTCGACAGCGAGGGAGCAAAGCTCTTCGCCCAGGCAACCACGGCCAATGTGGGGAAGCCCCTTGGGATTTACCTTGATGGGAAGCTCATCTCTAACCCCGTGGTGCAGGAACCCATTCTCGGGGGAGAGGCTCAGATCACTGGGCGATTCACCCTGGAAGAGGCCCAGAACCTGGCCATTCTCCTTCGGGCCGGTGCCCTTCCGGTGAAGGTCGAGGTCATTGAAAATCGCTCTGTGGAGCCGACGCTTGGGAGAGACTCGGTGAATGCAGGATTGCGGGCAGCGGTCATCGGGGTCATTTTGGTTTTGGCCTTCATGGTGCTCTACTATGGGTCCTTTGGGCTTTTGGCGGACCTGGCCCTTCTGTGTTTCATCCTCTTTTTCTTTGCGATCTTCATCGGTCTTCGGGCGACGCTGACGCTGCCGGGAATTGCTGGGTTTGTCCTGACGGTGGGGATGGCGGTGGACGCCAACGTGCTCATCTTCGAGCGCATCAAGGAAGAGTACCGTTCGGGCAAAACCTGGCGGGCCTCCATTGACGCCGGGTTCCAGAAGGCTTTCCGGACCATTCTCGACGCTAACATTACGACGCTCATTGCGGCAGTGCTCCTTTTCTCTTTAGGTTCTGGGCCTATCAAGGGGTTCGGGGTGACCTTAAGCCTTGGCATTCTCTGCAGCATGTTCACCGGGGTCTGGGTGAGCCGGGTCTTTGTGGACCTTTTTGCGGATCGTCTGAAGATGCGCGTCTGAGGGGAGGGTCGCCGGTGGAATTCATTCGTGCCACATACATCAACTTCATGGGGGTTCGGAAAGCAGCTTATGTTGTCTCTTTGGTTCTTGTGGCGTTGAGCCTTGGGAGCGTTGCTCTCCGGGGTCTGAATTACGGTGTCGATTTCGCTGGGGGGACACTTTTGCAATTCCGCTTTTCTCGGGAAGTTGCAACCGAAGAAATTCGTGGAGTCCTTGGTTCCATGAACCTTGAAAAGAGCATCATCCAGCGGTTTTCCCCGACCGAGGTGGTCATCCGGACGCCAAAGCTCTCCCAGGAGGACCAGAAGCGCATCCTTTCGCTGTTGAAGGAGAAATTCGGTTCCGCCGAGCTTGTCCGCGTCGAGGATGTTGGGCCGGCGGTCGGGGCAGATCTCCGGCGCATGGGTATTGTGGCGCTTCTTGTGGCCATTGGGGGCATTCTCGTGTACGTGGCGTTTCGCTTTGAGTTCCGTCCTGCAGTGACCTCCGTCCTCGCCCTTGCCCATGACGGTCTCACCGTGATCGGGGTGGTCTCGCTGCTCCAGAAGGAGTTCACCATCCCCATCCTTGCCGCCGTCCTGACGATTCTTGGGTACTCCATCAACGATTCCATCGTGGTCATGGACCGGATTCGGGAGAATCTCGTGGGGAGGAAGAAGGGTGAGGAGCTCGAAGACATCGTCAACCGGAGCGTAAGCGAAACCCTGTCCCGGACCATCAACACCTCCCTGACCACCGCGCTTCCCGTTCTCGCCCTGTACTTTTTCGGTGGGAAGATGCTCCAGGACTTTGCCCTGGCGATTCTCGTGGGGCTTGTGGTGGGGACCTATTCCTCGATTTTCGTGGTGAGCGCTCTGTGGGTCGACTGGGAGAAGCGAAGCCCTCGTCGGAGGTAGGGTATTTGGGGAAACGCTGGCAAATCCGGAAGGTCAACGAGGCATATCTCCAGCGCCTCGTTGACAACCTGGGGCTTCCTCCTGTTTTTGCCCGCATTCTCCTCAACCGGGGAATCACCACCCCTGAATCCGGGAGGGATTTCCTTTCCCCCTCTCTGAAGTCGCTTGAGGGGCTTGAGAGGCTTCCCGGGATGGCTCAGGCCCTTGCGCTTTTTGGGCGGGCGCTGAGGGAAGACTGGCGTATCCTGGTCTTTGGGGATTACGACGTCGATGGACTCACTGCTTCGGCCATCCTGGTTCGTTTTCTTCGGGAGTTCTCCAAAAACATTGAGGTCTACATCCCCAGCCGCTTCGTTGAAGGCTATGGGCTCACGGAAAAAGCGGCGCTTCAGGTTCTTGTCCGAAAGCCCCACCTTGTGGTGACGGTGGACTGCGGGATTCGCGATAGAGACGGCGCAAGGGTACTCAGAAAACATGGTGTTCGGCTTGTGATTCTCGACCACCACCTTCCGGAACCCTCGTCTCTCCCCGAGGCCGATGCCATTGTGAGCACCTTTGACCTCGGGACGCAGAAGCCTCTTTCTTTGCTCTCGGGTGCTGGTCTTGCCCTCGTTTTTGTTCGGGCACTCGCCGCTTTCCTGGGCTTTCCCCGGGATCCTCTGGAGGGCTTCCTTGACCTTGCCTGCCTCGGGACAGTGGCCGATGTCGTGCCCTTGCTTTCGGAGAACCGAGCCATTGCTATGTACGGGCTGGACCTCATGAACCGCTGTCCCTCTGTGGCCGTGCAGGCTCTGCTTGAGGCTGCAGGCCTTGAAGGGCGTGGCGTGGATGCAGAAGCAGTGAGTTTCTTTCTTGCTCCGCGCATCAACGCTGCAGGGAGAATAGAGCACCCGAAGGTAGCGCTTGAGCTTTTGCTCTGCGATGATTACGGGAAGGCTCTGGAGTACGCCCAGTGCCTAAACCGCTTGAACACGAAGCGCCAGAGGGACGAGGACCGGATTCTTGAGGAGATTTTCCAGGACGAAACGAAGCTCGAGTGTCTGGAGGATGAGGTTATCGTTCTCTCCGGGGAGAACTGGAACATCGGTGTTTTAGGGATTGTGGCTTCCCGCCTGAGTGAGCGTTTCATGCGGCCGGTTTTCGTTTGCGGGGTGCATGGGGATATAGCGGTTGGATCAGGACGGAGTGTGGAGGGTCTGAGTCTCCTTGAGATTCTGGAGTCCTGTGCGCCGCTTTTTCTGCGCTATGGGGGCCATGAAATGGCCGCGGGGTTGAAGATCCCCAGGGAAAATATCCCCCATTTCCGTAAAGAAGCCAACAGACGCTTTGGGGAGAGGGTCCGGTCTCTCAGGCTCTCCCGAGGCCTTGTGGTTGATGCGGTGGTGGGGCTTGCCGACATCGACGGAAGGTTTCTCGAGCTGTGGGAAAAGCTCAAGCCCTTTGGCGAGAAGAACCCCAGCCCGCTTTTTGCCACGCTCAATGTGATGCTTGTTGAGCGCTGGGCGTGGGGGAAGGGTGGCAACCACCTTCGTTTCCTCATCAGACAGGGAAAAGAGTGGCAGGAGGCTGTGGTCTTTGGGGGAAAGGAACGGGCGGGAGAGCTCTTCGAGAGCTCGCTCGTGGATCTTGCTTTCGAGGTTGACGTGAACGCCCTGCGTTCTCCGTATCTCAAGGTGCAGGACTGGCGAATCAAAAAGTGAGGAGGTTGACTGGTGCCGTGGACCTTGCTCAGTACATCCGGAACATCCCTGATTTTCCCACTCGCGGGATTCAGTTCAAGGACATCACGACTCTCCTGAAGGACAGGGAAGCCTTCCGCGAGGCTATCGACCGCCTGGCAGAGGCTTTGCGGACCATGAATCCGGATCTTGTGGTTGGGATTGAAGCCCGGGGTTTCATCATCGGGGCGCCGGTGGCCTATATTCTGGGATGTGGTTTTGTGCCGGTGCGGAAAAAGGGGAAACTCCCTGCGGCAACGCTTGCCAAGACCTATGAGCTTGAGTACGGTTCAGCGACGCTTGAAATCCACCGGGATGCCATTGAAGCAGGGCAGCGGGTGGTTGTGGTTGATGACCTTCTGGCCACAGGGGGAACCACAAAGGCGGTGTGCGAGATGGTGGAAGAACTCGGAGGAAATATCGTGGGGATTGGTTTTGTTATAGAGCTTGAATCCCTGCGCGGGAGGGAACGGCTGAAACAGTACCCCGTGGTTTCCCTGGTGCGGCTGTAGGGGTGGAGACGATGGCCCAGGTGGGGTAGAGGAGAAGGAAAGTCTGACGACGCTTTTTGAGCGAATTGCCTCATACCACCCCGAATTCGACCGTGACCTTGTGGAGCGGGCGTACCATTTTGCCTTCAGGGCCCACGAGGGCCAGGTGCGGCTTTCGGGTGAGCCCTTTTTTGTCCACCCTCTTGCAGTGGCCCACGTCGTGGCAGATCTCCGGATGGATGAGGTGACCATTGCGGCAGCCCTGCTCCATGATGTCCTCGAGGACAGCGATGTTACGGAGGAAGTCCTGCAGAGAGAATTCGGGGATGAAGTTGCGCGCCTGGTCCGGGGAGTCACCAAGCTCAACGTGGGGTTTTCGTACACCTCGAAAGAGGAGACCCAGGTGGAGAACTACCGGCGACTCTTTGTGGCCATGGCTGAGGACGTACGGGTGATCATTATTAAGCTCGCTGACCGCCTCCACAACATGCGGACTCTCAAGTACCAGAACCGGCAAAAAAAGGAGGAAATCGCCCGGGAAACCCTGGAAATCTTTGCTCCTATTGCCCATCGCCTGGGGATGTACGCCATGCAGGTGGAGCTCGAGAATCTCTCCCTCTTTTTCCTCGACCCGGAGGCGTACTGCGCCATCCAGCGTGGAGTGGAGCGGCTGAAGGCGGAACGGGAGGCGCAAATTGAGGAGGCAAAAAGGCAGATTGCCGAACGCCTCAAGCGCGCGGGTATCGAGGGGGAAATCCAGAGCCGCTTCAAGCACATCTACAGCATCTACAACAAGCTCCGCCGCCAGAATCTGAACCTTGAGGACCTTCCAGACCTCATCGCCCTGCGGGTGATCGTGCGAACCGTGGAAGAGTGCTACACCGTTTTGGGCATCGTTCATTCCCTCTGGAACCCCATCGAAGGCCGCTTTAAGGACTACATCGCCGTCCCGAAGTCCAATATGTACCAGTCCCTTCACACCACCGTCATCGGTCCCAAAGGGCTCCCCATGGAGGTGCAGATTCGTACCTGGGACATGCACCAGGTTGCGGAATACGGCATTGCAGCACACTGGAAGTACAAGGAGGGGAAAACCCAAGAGGCAGACAACGGTTTTGACGAGCGGATGGCCTGGCTCCGGCAGATTCTCGAGTGGCAACAGGATTTGAGGAGCACCCGAGAGTTCATGGAAAGCTTGAAAATCAGCCTCTTCGACGACGAGGTTTACGTTTTTACTCCAAAGGGTGACCTCAAGAAGCTCCCCAAAGGGTCCACACCCATCGATTTTGCCTACCTCATCCACACCGAGGTGGGCAACACCTGCGTGGGGGCACGGGTCAACAAGAAGATGGTTCCCCTGGATTACGAGTTACAAAGCGGGGATATCGTGGAAATCATTACCTCCCGTTCTTCTTCAGGACCCAGTGCCGACTGGCTGAAAATTGCAAAAACGCCTGCGGCTCGGAGCAAGATCCGGGCGTTCCTCCGCAAGAAGAACCAGGAGATGAACCGGGAAAAGGGTCGGGAGCTCTTCGTCCGGGAGATGGAGAAGTACTCCCTGACACCCGAGGAGAACTTCAAGGTCACCGAAAATCTCAATGCCTTTCTGGAGCGGGAACGTCTCAAGGACATCGAGGACCTATACGTGGCTATCGGAGAGGGGCGCTACAGCGCCCGGTACGTGGTGAACAAGATCATCCCCTACGCCATTCGCCGCCGTTTCCAGGAGAGGAAAAAGGCCGGAATCTCCCGTCCTTTTCGGGAAGAGGAGAGCGTCATCGTCCAGGGAGAGTCGAATCTCGTGGTGCGTCTGGCGCGGTGCTGCGCCCCTATCCCGGGGGATGACATTGTGGCCTTCGTTACCCAGGGAAAGGGCATCACGGTGCACCGGCGCGACTGTTCGAATCTTGCCGCTTTGGCCCAAGACACGAACCGTTTCCTCAGTGCCGAGTGGGTGGAAGACATCGAAGGCCGGTTCCACACCGGGATTGTCGTTGAGGCTCTTGACCGGCCGAAGCTTCTGGCGGATGTCTCAGGGGCTATCTCGAACTGCCAGGTGGAAATTAAGGCCGTTCGGGCGCACACCGTGGCGGATGAAGCTCGCATCCACCTTGTGGTGGAAGTGAGAAACCGCGAGGAGCTCGAAGAGGTTTTCAAGGAAATCCGCAAGGTCGCCAACGTGCAGAGCGTGAAGAGAGGAGGAGTGTTTTCCTCTCGATGAGGGCTGTTGTCCAGCGAGTGCGGAGTGCTTCGGTCAAGGTTGACGGAAAGGTCGTGGGTGCCATTGAGCGAGGGCTTCTTGTGTTCCTCGGGGTTGGAAAGGACGATACAGAAAAAGACCTGGAGTTCATGGTGTGGAAGATTCCTCGCCTTCGGGTCTTTGAGGACCCTCAGGGGAAGATGAACCTCAACGTCCAGGATATTCAGGGAGCGGTACTCTGTGTCCCGCAGTTCACCCTCTATGGGGATTGCCGCCGGGGTCTTCGACCGAGTTTCGACGAGGCGGCTCCTCCGGAGATGGCGCGACAATACTACGAGGAATTCCTTCGTCGTTTGCGGGGAACAGGCGTTCGGGTCGAGAGCGGTGTTTTCGGAGCGTTCATGGAAGTCGAACTCCGAAACGACGGCCCGGTCACGATACTCCTTGAGAGTAAAGAAAGGAGGAGAGCATGAGTCTTTTCGTCGAACGGTTTATTCTCGGAGATCTCGCGACGAACTGCTACGTCATCCACAACGGGCAGGAAGCGCTGCTCCTTGACCCTGCTCTGGGTTCTGAGGAACTCCGACGGTGGATTGAGGACCAGAACCTTACGGTCCGCTATATCGTGAACACCCACGGCCACATTGACCATATCGGTGGCAACGCCTTTTTCAAAGAAGCCTTTCCCGGAGCACTCCTTGCTGTTCACGACGCGGACCTTCTGTACCTTGTGCGTCCTGATCTCAACCTCTCTCAGGAGTTCTCACAGGCTTTCGTTTCCCCTCTTCCGGACCTCACCTTCCAGGGGGAAGATGCGTGGATTGCGCTGGGGGACGAGAACGTGGAGGTGCTGCAAACCCCCGGACATACCCCGGGGAGCGTGTGCCTTTTCTTCCCCAAAAAACAGTGGCTCTTCAGTGGGGATACGCTCTTTTTTGGGTCGGTGGGACGAACCGACCTTCCCGGAGGGTCGTTTCGGGACCTGGTGGAGAGTCTGGGGAAAATTTTCGAGCGCTTCTCCGACGGTGTCCAGGTATTTCCCGGTCACGGACCCATGACGGACATCGGAACGGAACGCAAAACCAACGCCTACTACCTCATGTACGTGGCCCAGAGGTGAGGTCCTGCTTTACCTCTGGGCTTTTTCAATCAGGGCAAGGTACTGGGCGACAAGTGCTTCGGCTCGTTCCCGATCTTTTGCTTCGGCAAAGACCCGGATGAGGGGCTCGGTTCCCGAGGGTCGCACGAGCACCCAACTGCCGTCGTCAAAGACCACCTTGAAACCGTCGGTGGTGATGCGGTTTTTCTCCTTTTTCGTGGCCTCGTCCACCGCGGCAAGCACTGCGTCGCGTTTTTCGGGATCAATGGTGACTTTCTTCTTCACCTGGTAGTAAGGAGGGAGCTCCTGGAGGAGTTCACTTAAGGATTTCCCGGAGTTCGCAAGGATATGGAGGATAAAGGCGGCAGCCATCGCCCCATCTCGCCCCCAGACAAAATCCGGGAAAATCATTCCCCCGTTCTCCTCGCAGCCAAAAATCCCTCCCTTTTCCTGGAGAGCCTTTGCCACCACAAGATCCCCCACCGCGGTGGTGATGACCTCGCGGTTTGTGGCTTTCGCAATCTCCTGGAGGATGTGGGTGGTGGCCACGGTGGTCACAATAGGACCCGGAATGGGTCTTTGAGCTAGTTCCTTCGCCACGAGACTCACGCTGAGGTCCCCCGGCACAAATTCCCCCTTCTCCGTGATGACGATGAGGCGGTCACCATCGCCGTCCTGGGCAAAACCAAGGTCGAAGTCACCGTGGCGGATGAGAGTGACGATGTCCTTGAGGTTCTCCGGCGTGGGCTCGGGGTTTCTCCCGGGGAAGTTCCCATCAGGGTGGGCGTTGAGCGTGACCACACGGCACCCCATTTCCGAGAGGAGGTAAGGAGTGATGAGGGAAGGGGCACCGTTGGCGCAGTCCAGGGCTATCCGGAAGCTCCTCTTGCGGATTGCCGCAACATCCACCCGGGACATGATGGCGGCAATGTAGTCCCAGCGGATATCACGCTTTACGGTCTCCTGGCGGATTTCAAACCACGATGCCCGGCGGAAGGTCTCGCCGAAGAATATCCGCTCCACTTCCACCTCTTTTTCTCGATCAAGTCCCTTCCCGCTTTTTTCCATGAACTTGATGCCGTTCCACTCCGGGGGATTATGGCTTGCGGTGACCATGGCCCCCCACATCTGCCACTGTCGGCAGGCCCACTGGAGGGCAGGGGTGGCCGTCACCCCGAGTTCCACCACCTGGCATCCCGCAGAGAGAAATCCGGCAACGACGGCGTTGTAGAGCATTTCACTTGTCTTTCGGGCATCCCGGCCCACGACGACGCTCTCTCCGCCGGTGAACGTGGCAAAGCTCAGGGCGAGTTTCGTCGCCATCTCGGGGGTCAGGACTTCGTTGGCCACTCGCCGTATGCCAAAAGTTCCAAAGAGCCTGGGCATGGTTTCCACCCCACTCGCTGAAGAGCATGGTACAATAAATAGCAAAACTCCATCCCATTATACCAGGTGAACCCATGAGGGAGAAAATTGAAGCGCTGGCGAGAATCAGCGAGCTCATCACCTCGGACATGTACTTTGAGGATATTTTGCGTCTCATCGTCACCATTACTGCTCAGGTCATGGGTTCCAATATCTGTTCCCTAATGCTCCTTGACGAGAAGAAGAAGCTCCTTGAAGTGAAAGCCACGCAGTCGATGAGCGAAGCCTACAACAGGAAACCCCCTCTTCGCCTTGGAGAGGGGATTGCTGGGCTTGTAGCGCTTGAAGGGCGGCCCATCATCGTCCACGACGTCAAAAAGGACCCCCGTTACGTCAATAAAGACATCGCCGAGAAGGAAGGACTGGCCTCTCTTGTGAGCTTGCCCCTTATCGTTCGGGGGAGGGTCATCGGGGTGTTGAACCTCTACACCTCAGAACCCCGGAATTTCACAGAGGACGAGATTAAGCTCCTCACGGCCATAGCGAACCAGGCAGCCATCGTCATTGAGAACCACCGCCTCATCATGGAGAGCGAGCTCGTCAAAGAAGAGCTTGAGGCCCGCAAGAGAATCGAGCGGGCCAAGGGCATCCTCATGCAGGAGTATGGCCTTACGGAAGAGGAGGCCTACCGCCGTATCCAGCGCTACAGCATGAACAAGGGGAAGAGCATGAAGGAAGTGGCCGAGGCCATTATCCTCGCCTGGGAGATGAAGAAAAAATGAAAACTCCTAGGAATACGCCTGTGCCAAGGAGCACAATGGTCGCTCCGGCGGGGACGTCAAAGAGGTACGCCAGGAAGAGCCCCGCAAGGGATATGGAGACGCCGTCGATGAGGGCGAAGAGCATGGCTTGAGGAATGGTCCTCGCCCTCTGGAGGGCGGTGGCCGCAGGAAGGACGAGGAGCGCCGAGGCGAGGACAATCCCCACAACCCTTGTGGCCACAACCACTACTGAAGCCACCAATGCCACAAGGAGGTACGAGAACGCCTCTACAGGAATGCCGCTTGCTTTCCCCCCTTCTGGGTCCAGGGTAACCATCACGAATTCCTTGTAGAAGAAGAGGAGGAAGAAGAGCAGCACCCCGCTGAGGACCAGGGCGAGGAGGAGGTCTTCCCGGGTGATGGCAAGGATATTCCCGAAGAGATACCCAAAGAGGTCGACGTTGCGAATTTTCGCCACCCCGATGAGGAAGGCTCCCAGGGCCATGGTGCTGGCAAAGGCGATGCCCACAAGCGTATCCTCCTTGAGACGGCGATGTTTTGCCAGGGTGGCAATGCCCAGGCTCACCAAGAGACAGAAGACGAAACTCGACACCACAGGATGAATCCCCAGGACGTACCCCAAAGCCACGCCCCCAAAGGCAGCATGAGAAATCCCGGCCCCCATGAAGGAGAGCCGCTTGAGCACCACAAAAACACCTACCAGGGCGCAGAGTGCCCCAACGATGCAGCCTGCGAGCACGGCCCGTTGCATGAAGGCAAGACCGAAGACGCTCACAAAGCCCCCGGACCTCCCTCGTTCTTCTCCCTCCGCACCACAATGTGGGGGACGTCTCCGTGGTGGAAGAATGCCGCCTCTTTCCCATACAGCGCCTCGAGCATTTCCCCGGAAATCACCTCTTCGGGTCTTCGGTGGCAGAAGATGGTGCGGTTCAGACATGCGATACTATCCGCATACTGGGCGATGACTCCCACATCGTGGGAGATAACAAGAATCGTGACTCCTTCCCTTTTCAATCGCAGGAGAAGCTCGTAGAAGCTCTCGTGACTTTTGGGGTCGACGGCCGTTGTGGGTTCATCACAGAGGAGGAGTTTCGGGTGCACGCTCAGCGCCCGGGCAATAAGCGCTCGCTGTCTTTCCCCTCCGGAGAGTTCCCCAAGGAGCCGATCCTTGAGGTGGAGGAGGTGTACGGCCTCCAGAGCTTTCTCAACAGCCTCCCAGTCTGACCTTCCGGGTCTTTTCCCCACCCCAATGAGCCCATACCTTCCCGTGAGGACGAATTCCCCGAGCGTAATGGGGAAATGGGGGTCAAAGTGCGAAAGCTGCGGCACATACCCAATCCGATGGCGAAGCGGGCCAAGGTCTTCGGGAGGCCTCCCGAAGACCTGTACCTTCCCTCTTCTTGCAGGCAGAAGTCCCAGGAGGATTTTGAGGAGGGTGGTTTTTCCGGCGCCATTGGGCCCGATGAGGGCCACGAACTCCCCCTCGCAGACGGTGAGGGAAACGTCTTCAAGAACCGGAACGTTTTCATAGGCGAAGTACAGGTGTTCAACCTCGATGACCGGTCGGGCCATGGTCTCATCCCTTCAGGGCCTCTGCCAGGGTTTCAAGGTTCTGCCGCATGAGCCTGTGGTAAGGGAGGTCCGGGAAACTCCCCAGGGGATCGAACCACACCAGAGAACTTCCCGTTTCTTCGGCAAGAACTCGGGCGGCTTTTACGCTGAACTGGGGTTCCACAACAATCACCCTGGCCCCCTTTTCCTTCATAAGCGTCACAAGCTCTGCCAGTTCTTTCGGAGAGGGCTCGTATCCCGGGGCTTTCTCAAGGACCGCGACTTCCTCAAGGCCATAGTCCCTGGCAAGGTAACTCAGCGAAGCATGGGTAGCCACAAAGGACCGGGAGGAGAAAGTAGCGACTTCCTTCTCGAACCAGGCATCGAGTTCCTCAAGGATCTCCGTGTATGCCCGGGCATTCTCAAGGTAGAAGCTTTTGCCCTCAGGGTCAAGAGAGGCCAGGGCCTGGGCAATATCCCGAACGATGATTCTGGCGTTTTTGAGGGAGAGCCAGATATGGGGATTGGCCTCACCGGGGTGTTCCTCAAGGAGCTCAAGGCGAGAAGAAAGGTAGAACACCGGTGCCCCTTCTTTCCCGGCAGCCCGGATGACCTTCTCAAGGAAAGCATCAAACCCAAGGCCCACGAGGAAGAAGGCATCGGCCTGGGCGGCTTTCATGACATCAGAAGGGGTAGGTTCATAGGTGTGGGGGTTGGCGCCATTTGGGATAAGCTGCACAACGGTAACGCGGTCCTGCCCCACCTGGGCCACAAGGTCGCAGAGCGGGGGAATGGACGCCGCGACGGTGAGCGCCAGGGCAGAGCCTCCAAAAAGCACAAGAAGCGTCACAACACCGAGAATCTTCACGGCCGTGTTCCTCCTCCTCATTTCCAGAAGAGGCCGCAATGGCAGCGACCGTTACGCTCCACGCTCCCCTGCCGGGTTTCAAGGCAGGGGCAGATGTTCTCGGGGATGTTATCGATTTTGCAGGGACAATAGAAGTCTCCGTAGCGCTCGTATTTTTTCAACAATGCTTCGATGAGGGGTTCCTTCATCTCGTTGAAACGGTATCCCCGGAGTCGGGCGAAGTTCTCCACCCGCGCCCTGATTTCCTCCTCAGGGGTGATATCCTGGGGACGCCGCAAAACCCAGGACGCGTCGCCTTTTTCAAGAACAAGCACCGCACCGCACACGGGGCAGACCACCCGTTTTCCCGGAACCTTTTCCTCTTTGAGGAGAAAGGCTACCTGACATACGGGACAGAGAATACGCTCAGACGTCATTTTTCCAGAGCCTCCCTGATACGGAGTTCGTCGTATCCCACGATGACCTCTTCACCGATCACGATCACCGGAAAAGCCCGCCGTCCGGAAATGCGCTGAACCTCGGCAACGGTCTTCTCCTGTTCTTCTTCGGGAAGAAGGTCCACATCGACGAAATTATACGGGATGTTCCGGCTCTCGAAAAAGTGCTTGGCCATCTTGCAGAAGGGGCAGGTACTCAGGGCATAGAGCATAACGTATTTCACAGTCTCACTCCTCCCTTTTCCGGTTATACTTCAAAACCCTAAGGCGTGAGAATTTATTCGGCACACCGCCAGGAAAATCCGCAGGGCCGGACAAAAGCGTTCTCGAAGAGCTCGGCCTCTGGAAGGAATATCGGGAACTTGTAAAACCGGGAGGGCATCTTCTATAATGTCTCTGGAGACGAAAACGGAGAGGTGGCTGAGTGGACGAAGGCGCCCGCCTGGAGAGCGGGTAGGCAGGGGTTGAGCCTGCCTCGTGGGTTCGAATCCCACCCTCTCCGCCAGATTTGCCTCTAATCGTGCTAGGCGGGGAGTTAGCGGTGCCCTGTACCTGCAATCCGCTACAGCAGGGCTGAATTCCGGCATGAGGTCCTTCCTTTCAGCCCCGGTCGGGGAAACGGGGTGTTGAGGGCTGGGTCCTGCGCGACGAATCCTCGCTAACCCCGCCAGGCCCGGGAGGGAGCAACGGTACGCGAGGCTCTTCGGGTGCCGCAGGGGTGCCTGGCCGGAGCTACCGGCCTTGATACGGCCTGGGAGGGAGCGATCGAGTGACGGTGCACGATTAGAGGCAATTTTGTGGCTTTCTTCAAGAGGTGGAACGTTGTCGTACCTTGCGCTGTACCGGAAGTGGAGACCGTACCGTTTTGAGGACATCGCCGGACAGGACACCGTCATCCAGGTCCTCCTGAATGCCCTGAAATCTCAGCGCATCCCCCATGCTTTCCTCTTTTCCGGTCCCCGGGGTGTGGGGAAAACCACCACCGCCCGGGTACTCGCTATGGCGCTGAACTGCCGCGAGGGAGTGACACCGGCTCCCTGCGGGGTCTGTAGCTCGTGCCTTGCTATCCGTCAGGGTCGGGCCCTGGACGTTGTGGAGATTGACGCCGCCTCGCATCGTGGGATTGATGAAATTCGGGAGCTCCGGGAAAACGTCAAGTATGTTCCGCTTGAGTCCCGTTTCAAGGTCTACATCATTGACGAAGTGCACATGCTCACCCCGGAAGCCTTCAACGCCCTTTTGAAGACCCTTGAGGAGCCACCGGGACATGTTGTGTTCATCCTCGCCACCACGGACCCGAGGCGACTTCCGGAAACCATCCTCTCAAGGTGTGTACGTCTTTTCTTTAACCCCATTCCCCATGAGGTCATCGTGGAACAGCTTCGAAGAATCGCCGCTTCGGAGGAGGTCTCAATCGAGGAGGATGTACTCCATCTCATTGCCCGAAAGGCGGAGGGGTCTCTCCGGGATGCGGAAAGCCTTCTGGAGCAGCTTCTTGCCTTTGGTGAAAAGGTAATTCCTCTCTCCCTTGCGGTCAGGGTGCTCCGGGATGTGGAGGCCAGGGACCTCGATGCCTTTTTCACCCTTTTGCGCAAGAAAGACCTGGGGAAGGCTCTTGTGACCCTGGAGGAGTGGCTTTCCCGTGGTCTTGGTCCAGAGGATATCGTGGCGAGTCTTGTGCAGTACTTCCGGGACCTTTTCGTAGTGGCCTCCTCGACGTACCACGCTCTTTTTGGGATTTCCCAGTCCCGCTGGGGTGACCTGAAAGCGCTGGCCGAGCCCTTCGACCCCCGGGTGTTCGGAACCGTTCTCAACCGGTTGCGTGTTCTTGAGGGGGATCTGCGCCGCCTCCCCCATGCTCGCGTTTTGCTTGAAGTTGCTCTCCTTGATATAATGGAATGCTTAGGACAAAAAGTAGAGGAGGAGCAACCGGAGGCGCCTGGAACTGCTCCTTCCCGGAGGGATTTCTGGCAGGAGGTGCTCCAGGAGGTCAAGCGCTCGAAGATTTCGCTCTATGCCTTCCTGCAGCTTGCCGAGGTTCGCTTTGAGGAGCCCTCGCGCCTTGTGATCGCCTTTGGGCCAGACTGTCAGTTCCATAAAGAAAGCGTGGAGCGCCGGGAGAATCTGGAAATCCTTGAAAAAGCGCTTTTGCGTGTGCGCGGAGAGAAGTGTCGGATTGAGTGTGTGCTCCAGGGAGAGAGAAAAACGGAAACTCGGGAAGCTCTGGTTGCCGAAATCCCCAGGAAAGCGGAGCCGGTACGGGAACGATTGCGGGAGGGGAATTCTCCTCTTCCGGAAATCCTGAATCTCTTCTCGGGAACCGTGGTGCACTACGTCCCGAATGAGCAGCCAAAGGGCAGGTGGGAAGATGCAGAACTGGAAAAACCTGATGAAGGAAGCCCAGAAGATGCAGGCTAAGATTGCCAGGATGCAGGAAGAGCTCCGGCAGAAAACGGTGGAAGCTACAAGTGGCGGGGGCATGGTCAGGGTCATCTGCAACGGTCAGCAGGAAGTCTTAAGCGTCGTCATCGACCCTGAGCTTCTGGAGGAAAAGGATGTCGAGATGCTCCAGGACCTGATTCTCGTTGCGGTGAACGAGGCGTTGAATCGGTCCCGGGAGCTCGCCCAGGAAGAGCTGGCCAAAATCACCGGCGGCCTCAACATTCCGGGCTTATAGAAGGTGGAAGGGGTGCAGGACGCCTATCCTGAATCACTGGACCGGGTCATTCGCGCGTTTTCGCGATTGCCCGGAATCGGACCAAAAACTGCCCAGCGTCTCGCTTTCTACCTCGTGAAATCCCCTTCGGGGGAACTTGAGGAACTCCTCCGAGCTCTTGAGGATATGCGGAGGAAGATTCGCTTCTGCAAGCGGTGTGGTTTCTTCAGCGAGGAAGACCTCTGCCGAATCTGCCAGGACGCTTCCCGGGATGCCCATATCCTTTGTGTCGTGGAGCGACCCCAGGATGTTTTTGCCCTGGAGCGGGCGGGATTCCGAGGGCGGTACCATGTTCTGCAGGGGGTCCTCTCACCCCTTTCAGGGATCGGTCCTGAGGACATCCGTATTCCTCAGCTCTTTGAGCGAATCCAAAAGGAGCACATCGAGGAGGTGATTCTGGCACTGAACCCATCAGTTGACGGGGAAGCTACAGCACTCTTTCTGGCTCAAAAACTCAGTGCTTTTCCGGTGAAGGTGACCCTGATTGCCCGGGGATTGCCCTCGGGTGGAGACCTTGAGTTTGCCGACGAGGTGACGCTGGCACAGGCGCTTGAGGGGAGACGAGAAATTCGCATGACTCCAGGAAAGGAGGCTTCGTAACCTTGGAAAAACCCCTGGAAATTCGATGGCATGGCCGGGGAGGGCAGGGAGTCGTCACTGCCTCTCGCATCCTTGCCGATGCCCTGCTGCGGGAAGGGAAGTACTTCCAGGCTTTCCCCGAGTACGGTCCTGAACGGATGGGTGCTCCAGTGAAGGCGTACAACCGGGTGAGCAGCACCCCGATTCGCATTCACTCGGGAGTAACGAATCCCGAGATGGTCGTGGTGGTGGACCCCACGCTTCTTGGAGCGGTGGATGTCCTTGAGGGCCTTGCCGAAAACGGAACGGTGGTGGCCAATTTCCCCGGGACCCCGGCGGATTTGCGGAATCTCCTCCATTTTCCTTCTGGAACGGTTGTGGTGGTGGACGCTTCCCGGATTTCTCGGGAAATCCTCGGACGGGTGGTGGTGAACACTCCGATTCTCGGGGCGCTCTGCCGGGTTCTGCCGGAAGTGAAACTCGAGAACGTCCTCGAAGCGGTGAAGGCGCAGTTTGGCGAGAAGCTCCGGGCAGAGGTGGTGGAGAAAAACCTTGCCTGTTTACGGAGAGCGTATGAGGAGGCGCAGATAGGATGAGCAGGCTCAAGAGCTGGAAGGAATTGCCCCTGGGTGGGCTTATTCTTGAAGCCGGGAATGCCCGAACCTACAAAACCGGTGACTGGAGGACCGAAAGGCCTCAGGTGGACAAGGCAAAATGCATCAACTGTTTCTTCTGCTGGGCGTACTGCCCCGACGCTTCGGTGATCGTCGATGCCGACCGGGGGACGATGGAGGGCTTTGATTACGACCACTGCAAGGGCTGTGGCATCTGTGCAAGCGTTTGCCCCAAGCAGGCGATCACCATGATTCCGGAACGATAGAAAGCGAGGGAGGTTCAGTGAGTAAGGTCCTTGGTTTGAATGGGAATGCCGCGGCGGCTCACGCCATGCGTCAGATTAACCCCCATGTCGTTGCCGCCTATCCCATCACCCCGCAAACGGACTGCGTGGAACGCTTTGCCGAGTTCGTCAGCGAAGGTCTTGTGGACACCGAATTCGTGACGGTGGAGAGCGAGCACAGTGCGCTGAGCGCCTGCATTGGTGCGGCGGCGGCTGGTGGCCGGGTGATGACGGCGACGTCCTCTCAGGGGCTGGCCCTCATGTGGGAAATGCTCTACATCGCTGCCAGCATGCGCCTGCCCATCGTCATGATGGTCGTGAACCGGGCACTTTCAGGGAACATCAACATCCACTGCGACCACTCCGATACCATGGGAGCCCGGGATGCGGGGTGGATTCAGCTCTTTTCGGAAAACGCCCAGGAAGTGTACGATAACATGATTCAGGCGGTGAGGATTGCAGAAGACATGAGGGTCCGGCTCCCGGTGATGGTCACCCAGGATGGGTTCATCATCAGCCACGCCGTGGAACGGGTGGAGTTGCTTGACGACGATGCGGTGAAGAACTTCGTGGGTCCGTACAAGCCACTGTACCCGCTCCTTGACGTTCGCAATCCGGTCACCTATGGCCCTCTGGACCTTTTCGATTACTACTTCGAGCACAAACGCTCCGAAATCGAGGCCATTGACAACTGCCTTCCGGTCATCGAGGAGGTCGGGAAGGAATTCGGGAAGCTCTCCGGGAGGTCTTACGGGCTCCTTGAGGAGTACCGGCTCGAGGATGCGGAGTACGCGGTGGTGGCTTTGGGTTCAACCTGCGGCACCGCCAAAGAGGCGGTGGACCGGTTGCGGGACCGGGGGAAGAAGGTCGGGCTTTTGAAAATCCGCTGTTTCCGGCCGTTCCCCAAAGACGAAGTCATCCGTGCTCTGGCGCCGCGAAAGGGCGTTGCGGTCCTGGATCGTTCGGTCGTCTTTGGTGGTTTTGGTGGACCGGTGTTCACCGAAATCCGCTCTGCCCTTTACGACCTCCCATCCCGACCGCTGGTCATCGACTTCTACTACGGCCTTGGAGGGCGGGACGTCTACGTCGAGGACATCGAGAAAGCCTTCGCCCGCATTGAAGAGGTTGTTCGGGCAGGACGGGTGGAGAAACACATTGACTATCTCGGCTTGAGGGAGTAGGAGGGTGACGACCATGCCAACCCTGAAGGAACTTGCGAAGCGACCGGAACGGCTCACCCCGGGACACCGACTCTGTGCAGGATGTGGAGCACCCATTGCAGTACGTCTCATCCTTGCGGCGGCGGATAAGCCGGTGGTGGCGGCGAACGCCACGGGGTGTCTTGAGGTTTCAACAAGCATTTTCCCCTATACTGCCTGGAACATTCCCTGGATTCACAACGCCTTTGAGAACGCGGCGGCCACCATTGCTGGCGTTGAGAGCATGTACCGGGCCAAGCGCAAGAGAGGGGAGATTGAGGAGGAAATCTACTTTGTCGCCTTTGGAGGGGACGGAGGAACCTACGACATCGGGCTTCAGGCGCTTTCTGGAGCTTTAGAGCGGGGACACCGTTTCCTCTACGTCTGCTACAACAACGAAGCCTACATGAATACGGGTATCCAGCGCTCCAGTGCCACACCTCTTGGGGCCTGGACAACCACAAGCCCCGTGGGAAGGGTGCTCCCAGGGAAGACCCAGTGGCGGAAGAACCTCACCGAAATCGTCGCTGCTCACGGCATTCCCTATGTTGCCCAGTCTGTAGCCTCGAACTGGCGGGACCTTGTCGCCAAGGCGGAGAAGGCGTTCCACACCGACGGACCGTCGTTCATCAACGTCCTTGCCTCGTGCAACAGGGGCTGGCGCCATGAACCCTCAGAGACTTTAAAGATTATGCAGCTTGCAGTGGACTGCTGTGTCTGGCCACTGTATGAAGTGGAAAACGGAGTGTACCGGCTCACGTATAAGCCCAAGGAGAAAAAGCCGGTGGAAGAGTGGTTGAGAGTTCAAGGGAGGTTCCGTCACCTCCTGGCACCGGAAAACCGTCACCTCGTTGAGGCTTTCCAACGCTACGTCGATGAGGAGTGGGAACGCCTCCTGAAAAAGTGCGGGGAGGCGTGAAGAGAAAGGGGTGGGGTGTTCCCACCCCTTTTCGTGTTTTCCAAAGAAGCACTGAGTCCCCCGGTGTCCCACATGATGTGAACCCATACAAGGACTTGACAGAGGGAGTCGCGGTGTGATATATTGACATCGATGACATCACAGGGTGCGGGATGCCCAATGTCGTCACAGGCGAGGGGAAGAAGGGCTTTCAGGTTCATCCTTCCAGCTTTGCTGTGCATGCTTTTTGTCCACGTCATCCCCATTTTCTGGGGTGCCTACATCGCCTTCATCGACCTCGATATCTACACCATCACCCGGTGGATGCAAGCGCCCTTTGTGGGGTTGCGCAATTTCTTCACGGTTTTCTCTCCCACCACCGACGTGGGTGTCCGGTACCTGCGCTCTATCTGGAATGTGGTGTACTTTGGCCTTGTCACCATCCCTGCAGGGTATCTCATCGGCCTTCTTGTGGCGCTGCTCCTCAACCGGAAATTCTTCGGTCGGACGCTGGTGCGAGGACTGATCCTTCTGCCGTACATCACCCCGGATTCCGTGGCCTACAACGTCTGGCGGTTCATTTTCCAGGCTCGCATCGGTATCGTCAACAAGTACCTTCTCGCTCTGGGTCTCATCAAAGAGCCGATTATCTGGCTTGTGGGGGACCGGGCTATTTACGCTGTGATGATTGCGAGTGTCTGGAAGGGCTGGCCTTTTGCCTGCCTCGTCCTCCTTGCCGGGTTGCAGAGCATCCCTCAGGAGCTCTATGAGGCGGCGAAAATCGACGGTGCGTCTTCTTTTGGGCTTTTCCGTTTTGTGACCTTTCCCATGCTTCGTCCGGTGAGTGCCACACTGCTTTTGCTTTCGGCCATCTGGAATTTCCACGCCTTCAACCAGTTCTACATCCTTCTTGGAGCCGATCCGGGAAAGGCTCACGTACCCTCGACGTTCATCCTCCAGGAAGCCTTCACCAACTTCCATTTTGGTCAAGGTGCGGCGATGTCCGTGTTCCTCACGGTGGTGGTGCTCTTGATGACCGTGGTCATTCTCCGGGTTCGGAGAAGGGGTGAGGAGTGGTGAGGCGCACCCTCCGGGGTATTCTGGGCAGAGTACTCTTTGGCCTGGCGATTTTCCTCGTGCTCGCCGGCGTTCTCATCCCTTACCTCTGGATGGTCTCGGGGTCCTTCAAGACCACCCTTGAGATTCAGTCAGCCGATGTTCTGAAGCCGGAGCTTTCGCCCCGCTGGTTTCCCCGGAAGTTCACCTGGGAGAACTACCTTCGGGTGAACCGGACGGTCCGGATGCTCGATTACTTCAGAAACAGCATCATCATCAGCGTGGGGACGATGGTGTTTTCGGTGGGCATCAGCCTCTTTGCCGCCTATGCGCTCTCGCGCTTTGCCTTCTCCTGGAAAAGGACGTATACCCTTGCGGTGCTCTCCACGCAGATGTTCCCGGGGATATCCTTCCTCATTCCGTATTTCATGATGTTCGTCCTCATCAAGCATTACCTCGGGCTCCCCATGCAGAACACCTACTGGGGGATGATTTTCACCTACACGTCTTTCGCCCTGCCCTTCTCCATCCTCATGTTGCGGAACTTCCTGGACTCCATCCCCCGGGAAATTGATGAGCAGGCCCAGATTGATGGGTGTACCCCTACGGGGGCGCTTTTCCGGGTTATCCTGCCCCTTGCGAAACCTGGCATCGCCGCCGTGGGGATTTACTCCTTCATCATGGCCTGGAACGAGGTGCTCTTTGCCACCGTTTTGACCGGCCGGGAGACGAAAACCGTTGCGTTGGGGCTTCTCGAGTACATCACGGCGCAGCAGGCCCGCTGGGCGGGCATGATGGCCGCCTGTATCCTTGTTTCCATTCCTGTGCTTGTCCTGTTCAGCCTCATGCAGCGGTACATCATTGAAGGACTTGTGGCGGGAGCGACCAAAGGGTAAAGGGGGTGAGAGGCAGAGTCTAGTCTGAGGATGGAAACCTTCGGACGCTCTCCACGACTCGATAAAAACGAAAGGAGGAGGGAGCAGTGCGCAGGTCGTGGGTACTTGTGATGGTTTTTCTCTGGGTAGCGTTGACATCGGTGACAGCCATGGGGAAGGGCGCGATCACTTTCTGGCTCATGCCCAATGCCCCGGATGAAACGCACATTCCCTGGCTTGAGGAAAAGGCCAGAGAGTTCGAAACCCAGACCGGGTACAAGGTCAACTTCGAGGTCATCGGCTGGGGAGAGGCGTGGCAGAAGATTTCCGTTGCTCTGGCGTCGCAGACTGGACCCGATGTCCTCCAGGTTGGTACCACCTGGAATCCTCAGTTTGCGGCTACTGGAGGGCTTGAGAAGCTCGACCTTGCCGAGTTCGGTAGTGCCGAATCCTTCATGAAGGCCAACTACGTCTCCACCACCTACAAGGGTGAAAGCTACGGTGTGCCCTGGTTTGCCGAAACCCGCTGCCTCTTCTACAACAAGGACATGTTTGCCAAGGCAGGGGTACAGCCTCCAGCAACGTACGACGAGCTCAAAGCGGTGGGGAAGAAAATCGTGGAGACCTTCGGCGAGGGTTCGGCCATCGCCATTGCCGGAACGAACGCCTGGGACCTCCTACACAACTGGGCCATTGTGCTCTGGGCTTACGGTGGCGATCTCCTCACCCCTGACAACAAACAGGCGGCTTTCAATGGTGAGGCGGGAATTACGGCCATGAAGTGGTATGCCAGCCTCATCCTTGATGGCCTTGCTGCCAAAGCCTGTGCAGAGTACAACCAGCCCCAGGCCGACGCTGCGTTCATCAACGGCAATGTGGCCATGTGCTTCATGGGTCCCTGGAATATTGCTGGCATCGAGCAGGAGAACCCCGATCTCCCCTATGATGTGGTGGAACCCCCGGCCGGTCCGGTGAAGCGGGCTTCCTTCTCAGGGGGGAGCAACCTCGTCATCCTTAAGGGGAGCCCTAACAAAGACGCAGCGAAGGAATGGATCAAATTCCTCCTCAGCAAGGAGAACCTTGTGGACTACACCAAGAACCTCTCCCACATGCTCCCGGCAAAAATCGAGGCCTTTGAGGATCCCTACTACGACACCGGTGTGTGGCAGGTTTTCAAGAAGACCCTGGGGTACGCCACGGCCTATCCACCTCTTGCAGTATGGGGAGACATTGAGAATGCCGTGGTCCGGGAGTTCCGGAATATTCTCACCGCCGTGGCCAGTGGCCAGTACTCCGAGGATACGGTGAAGCTCTACCTCGACCAAGCTGCCGAGAAGGTGAACGAGGCCCTCGCCAGGGAACGGTGACCGGCAAAACGAGAGGGGGTGGGTACCCACCCCCTCTTGATCCTGTGGCCAGGTTGGAGGGGTTCCGCAGGGTGGGCAGGTATCTGGGAATCCGGTGTGGGGCAAAAGTCTGGAACGCGCTGGAGGCCAGACCTGCCGGAGATACGGAACGGGCCTAGCGTTCCTGAGACCGGCAAAACATTCTGAGGAGAAGACAGAAGAGGAGAGGGAATATGGCAACACTGTACGATGTGGCGAAACTTGCAGGAGTGTCTCCGAAGACTGTTTCCCGGGTTCTCAACGAGAGCCATCTGGTGGCGGAGGAGACGCGGAAGCGCGTCTGGGAGGCCATCCGGAAGCTCGATTACCATCCCAACGTCATGGCCTCCTCGCTGAAGAAGAAACGTTCCAACACCGTTGGGTTTGTCGTTCCTTACGGGTCTGACTTCGTCTTCCACGACCTCAACATGATGGAGCAGCTTCGGGGAGTGCACGATGCGGTGACTCAGGAAGGGTACAACCTCCTCGTTTCCGTTCCGCTCAGTAAGAAAGACTCCCATCAGGAAGCCATGAGGCTTCTGAAAAAGCGCAGCGTCGATGGCGTGATTCTCTACCCCTCGGCGGGAATCGACCCCATCATTACGGAGTTTGATGCCAAGTCCCTGCGTTACGTGACGCTGGGGATGTACTCGGAGCGTCAGGAAACGAACTTCGTGGAGATCAACGTCTTCCCCGGGGCCTATCTTGCCACGCAGTTCCTCCTCGCCCAGGGGCATCAGGTGATTGGCCTCATCACAAGGCCGAAGAGCTTTTTCAATTATCCGAAAGAAGACCTCTACGTCCAGGGGTACCGGAAGGCTCTCAAAGAGGCGGGGGTGGAGTTTCGCTCTGAGCTTGTGCGGGAAGGGGATTTTACCTTTGAGGGAGGATACAGGGAATGCCTTCTTTTGAAGCGGACACACCCCGAGATGACCGCGCTCATCTGTGCCAGCGATCCGATGGCCTACGGAGCCATTCGGGCCCTGGAATCCCTTGGGCTCCGGGTTGGGAAAGACGTGGAGGTCGTTGCAGGAGATAACCTCCCCCTCACGCAGAAGCTCTTTCCCTTCCTTTCTGCCATCACCAACCCCTCCTATGAGCAGGGTTTCCAGGCTGCCAAAATGCTCATTGCCATCATCCAGGATGGGCAGGACCTTCCGGGGATTTTCCTGGATACCGGTTTCGTCGTCCGGGGGTATTCCCGGGAAGCATAACGGAGTGGATGGGGTGTTCTTCTGCCATCGCCAGGTCCTGAATCCTCATATCGCTCACGTTTTCACGAACCGGTTCACCGACGCTGCCCGCCTTTCGCCGTAGAGAGGCCTGCGTACCCAGAGATCCGCTGCGGGGTAAATAATAGAGCCTCAGAACTTCACGCATGATGGAGTCTGACGATTCTCCCACGGAACCTGTCCAGAGGAAAAACCCCGTCAAGACCAGCAGTCTTAAGGGAAAAGGGAAGAACACGAGAAAAAACGCTACAGAAAGCGGAATCCAGAAGATTCTGGAGCCGGCGATCCGACTTGAACGGACAACCTGCGGATTACGATTCCGCTGCTCTGCCATTGAGCTACACCGGCTCCAGAAATATTGTAGCGGAGCACCTTCTGGCAGTCAAGGTTGTGTATAGGTCCACATCATGTGGGACATCCGGAAAGCCCGGGTTCCCGTACCTTTCTTTTGAGGGAGAGTGCAAATCGACTCCTACAGCGTGCGGGGTGCCCTTTTTTCAAGCCGGTTTCGCAGGACTATGGAAAGGGCGTTGAGGCTCAAGGTGATGGCTAAAAGCACGATGATTCCCGCGGCGGCGTTGGCGTGGAAGGCTTTTTGGGGGCGGGAAACCCAGTTGAAAATCTGGATGGGCAGGGTGGTGAAGGGAGAAAGGACACCCCGGGGGAGGAAAGCGACATAGGTCAGCGCCCCGATCATGATGAGTGGTGCGGCTTCACCGATGGCCCGGGAGACCGTAAGGATAATCCCAGTGAGGATTCCGGGGAAAGCAACGGGGAGAATTTGGTCCTTGAGGGCCTGCCATCGGGTAGCCCCGAGGGCCAGGGCAGCTTCCCAGAGCGATTGAGGAACGGCTCGCAGACTCTCCCGGGTGGAGACAATGACGATGGGGAGAACAAGGAGAGCCAGGGTCAGAGCTCCCGTGAGGAGACTCCGTCCCAGCTGCAAGACACGAGCGAAGAGCTCAAGGCCAAGCATGCCGTAGATGATGGAGGGCACACCTCCTAAGGTGGCGATGCTCGACTCGATGGCGGCACTCAGGCGATTCTTGGGGGCATACACCTCAAGGTACACGGCGCTGCCCACCCCCAGGGGAATGGCAAAGAGAGTAGTCAGCACGGTGACGTAGATACTCCCCACCATGGCGGGAAGAATGCCGGCCTCTTCGGGCTTGCGGGAAGGGAAGCTCGTGAGGAATTTCAAGTTCAGGCGGGGAAGGCCATCCAGAAAGGCATCGATGATCAAGGTGAAGAGCACAACGAGGGAAAAAAGGAGTGCTAGAGTCGCAAGAACCAGGAACACCTTTTCCTTCTGCCTTTTCCAAACAAGGAGCATATCTGTACCCAAGGCGCTTTTCACTGGTACACCTCCCGGAATCGCTGGCGGAGTCTTCGGGCAATAAGATTGAGGAAGAACGTGAAGAGGAAGAGCACAAGGCCCACGGCGAAAATCGTCTGGTACTCGAGGGTCCCGGCGGGAACATCACCCAGGCTCACCGTGGCGATGAAGGCGGTCATGGTCATGACGGGGACAAGAGGATTGAGGGTGAGCTGGGGCATGGAACCTGCGGCGATGGTGACGAGCATGGTTTCCCCGATGGCTCGAGACAGAGCAAGGATGAACGAAGCAGTGACGCCCGAGAACGCCGCAGGGAAAACGATTTTTGTGGCGACCTCAAACTTCGTTGAGCCTAAGGCGTACCCGGCCTCCCGGAGGCTTTGAGGGACAGCGTGCATGGCGTCCTCGCTGAGAGAAGACACCAGGGGCAAAATCATGATGCCCATGACGATTCCAGGGGAGAGGGCGTTGAACCCGGCGAGGGAAGGGATAACCCTCTTGAGGAGGGGGGTGACGAAGAGCAGGGCGAAGTACCCGTAGACCACGGTGGGGACTCCTGCCAGGACCTCGAGGATGGGTTTGCAGATATTCCTTGTTCTTGGGGTAGCATATTCGCTGAGGAAAATGGCAATGAGAATCCCCAGAGGTGCGGCAACGAGAACGGCAATGCCTGTAGTGAGGAGCGTTCCGCAAAGAAGTGGCAGGATGCCGAAGTGTTGCTCATAGAAGAGTGGGGTCCACTGGGTGTCAGTGAGAAAGGGGAGTACATTGACTTTCCGGAAGAACAAAAAAGATTCGAAAAAGAGCATTCCAATGATACCCAGAGTGGTGAAAATGGCCACAAGACTGAAGACGAAAAAGAGATGTCGGACAAAGGCCTCTTCTTTTTTGGCTCGCCGCAATACCCGCTGTGTTTCCTTCACAGGACTCACCCACTTTGCTGGCCCGCTTCGTAGGAAGCGGGCCAGCTCCTCTTCTACTGTGCTTCTTTTTTCAGGAGTTCCTCTATGGAAACTCCCACCGTGGCGCCGTGCCCTCCAAAGACCGAGCCAGTGACACGTTTTCTGAAACGCTCAAGGGCGAGTTCGTAGGCTTTCTCCGGGAGAGGGACGTAACCGACCTCTTCCACGAGGTCTTTGGCATGCTCGAGGTAGAAGGTGATGAACTTCTCAACCTCGTCACGATCGGTGCTCTTCCGATTGACGTAGATGAAGAGAGGCCGGCTCAGGGGTTTGTACGTCCCATTCTTGACGTTCTCCGGTGTAGGGGCCACAGGGCCCTGGCCACTGTCGATGGGAACGGCTTTCAAGATATCCTGATTCTCGAGGTAGTACGCAAGGCCAAAGTACCCCAGAGCGTACTCATCCTGGGCAACTCCCTGGACCAGGACGTTGTCGTCCTCGCTGGCCACATAATCACCCCGGCTTTTCTTTGCCTCGCCAACAATGGCCTCGGTAAAGTACTCAAAGGTTCCAGAATCTACCCCAGGACCAAAGAGGGTGATGGGTTTTTCTGGCCACCCAGGACGGATGTCGCTCCAGCGAATCTGTTTTCCCTGGGCTTCGGGTTCCCAGATTTTCTTGAGCTCTTCCACGGTGAGGTAGTCCACCCAGGTGTTTTTGGGGTTCACCACTACGGCAATACCATCGAAAGCAACGGGGAGCTCGATGAACTCAATGCTGTTCTGCTGGCAGGCCTCGATTTCCGAGGCTTTGATAGGACGGGAAGCGTCGTTGATGTCCGTTTCTCCCCGGACAAACCGCTTGAAGCCGCCGCCGGTACCGGAAATCCCCACTGTGACTTTGACATCCTGGTACACCTTCTGGAATTCCTCGGCCACGGCTTCGGTGATGGGGTAGACGGTGCTTGAGCCGTCAACGGCGATGATTTTCTCCGCAGCCAGAGCACCAGAAGAGATAAGCAGGGCACAGGCAAAAAGACCCAAGACCAGGAACTGCCTCACTTTCACTTCGCTCACTCCTTTCTCGGTTCTCCCTCCATTATGAGAGCCGAAAAACACACGAGGGCAAAACGCAGGTTAAAGTTTTGTTAAAAGTCTGTAATATCCCTGTGTCGAGGAACGTACTCCCTATTCTGGCTTATCCTGGAAAGGTTACTGATGTGTGCTGTGCCCTGTTCTTTCCCCGTCTGTGCCGAAAGTAGAGCTTTCCCCCTGCTCAAGCCTTGGAAATGGTCCCTGGGGGAGGGAGACTCGTCCTTCGTTTTGTGAACATCTTGCTCGAGTTTTTCTGAGAGAGCTGTCCGTCTCCAGGACTCTGCGACACCTTTTGGGCCAGTACAAAAATTTTTTTCGTTGAATTCTTGATTTTTTCTTGTTTTAGAATTAATCTTAAACTGTACAAAGTACAGGGAGGTGAGGATCGTCGGATTCGTTGAAGACCTGAAAGAGCTTCTGCGGTCCCGGGGCGTGCGTCCCTCGTACGTGCGGTTGAAGGTACTGCAGTACCTCCTTACGGAAAAGACTCACCCCACGGCCGAGGAAATATACCGGGCTTTGGTTTCCGAGATTCCCACGCTTTCTCGGGCTTCGGTCTACAACGCCCTTGCAGTGCTTTCTGAGGCTGGGATCGTTCAGGCTCTCACCATTGAGCGCCATGAAAGTCGATATGACGCAAAAGTCGGAGAACACGGGCATTTCCAGTGTGAAGTGTGTGGGAGGTTGTACGATTTCGCCGTGGATTTTGGGTCCCTGCGCCACGAAGCGCTTGAGGGTTTTCTGGTGAAAAGGCGAGACCTGTACTTTCGGGGAATCTGTCCCGAATGCCAGAAAGGAGGAGAATCTCATGGAAAATCTGGGCAGAATGCCACTTCTTGGTGAGCGGTTTCCTGAGATGGAGGTCAAAACCACCCACGGGATGAAGAAACTCCCCAACGATTACGCCGGGAAATGGTTTGTGCTCTTCAGCCATCCTGGAGACTTCACTCCGGTGTGCACCACCGAATTCGTGGCCTTCGCCAAAAAGGCCGAAGCGTTCCGGGCTCTGAACGCCGAGCTCATCGGGCTTTCCGTGGACCAGGTCTTTGCCCACATCAAGTGGACGGAGTGGATTCGGGAGAAACTCGGTGTGCCCATTCCCTTCCCGGTCATTGCCGATGAGCTTGGGCGGGTGGCTCAGGCCCTCGGGATGATTCACCCCGGAAAAGGGACGAATACCGTCCGGGCGGTGTTCATCGTGGACGATAAAGGCATCCTCCGGCTCGTCATGTACTACCCGCAGGAAGTCGGACGAAGCGTTGACGAAGTTCTTCGAGCCCTGAAGGCGCTTCAGGTCTCCGATGCCCATAAGGTGGCTCTTCCTGAGAACTGGCCAAACAATGAACTCCTCGGGGACAAGGTTATCGTTCCGCCGGCAGGAACAGAAGACCTTGCCCGGGAACGCCTGGAAGCGGCCAGAAGAGGAGAGCTTGAGTGCTTCGACTGGTGGTTCTGCTATAGGAAACTGTAAAAAGGGGGTTCATGATGGCGCGTGTGGCGCGGGAAATGGTGGAGAAAACAGGTATCAACGTGGATCAGCTTGTGGAGCTTCTTGTGAAGAATGCCGCAGCAGAATTGACCACGTATTACTACTATACCATTCTGCGGTGCAATCTCATCGGCCTTGATGGTGAGACCATTAAGGAAATCGCAGAGGTTGCCCGCATTGAGGACCGCAATCACTTCGAGGCACTGGTCCCAAGAATCTACGAACTCGGTGGATCGCTCCCAAAGGACATGAAGGCATTCCACGACATTTCGGGCTGTCCTCCGGCGTACCTTCCGGCGAAAATCGAGACCGTTGAGGATATCCTCAAGGTGCTCGTTGAGGCGGAACGCTGTGCGGTCCGCCAGTACACCTATATCTGCAACCTCACCGCTGGAAAAGACCACCGCACGTACGACCTGGCGCTCTCCATTCTCCATGAGGAGATTGAGCACGAATCCTGGTTTTCGGAGTTCCTGGGGGAGGGTCCTTCAGGCCACTTCATGCGGCGAGGGGAAACCTCTCCCTTTGTGTCCAAGTTCCTGAAGTGAAACACGGGGGCCGGCAAGGCCCCCCTTTTGAGTTCTTCCCATGAAGCGGTTCACCTGCGCTGAGCTTCGGTACTATGACGGAAAAGAGGGAAGGCCTGCGTACGTGGCCTTTGGAGGAAAGGTCTATGACCTTTCCTCGAGTTTCCTCTGGAGAGGGGGTCGTCACCAGGCGCTGCACAGCGCCGGGGAGAGCCTCACCGAAGCACTGCGGGAAGCCCCTCATGGAGCAGAGCTTCTTGAGAGGTTCCCCGTGGTGGGGGAGCTTGTGGAGGAATAGGTTCTCCTTGCCCTCAAAGTGTCCTCAGGATATAATGGCCTCAGCATGGTACGATATGTTCTGAGGCGGTTGCTTTTTACTATTCCTGTTCTCTTCGGTGTTTCTCTTGTGGTCTTCCTTGTGGTGCGTCTGGCTCCGGGGGATCCGGCGAAGGTCATGGCAGGGGAACACGCCTCTTTGGAGTTCATTGAGGCGATGCGTGTCCGGTGGGGCCTGGACCGTCCTCTATACGTTCAGTACGGTATCTGGCTTTCTCGTGTGCTCCGAGGGGATCTCGGGCTCTCCATCACCACAAAGGCTCCCGTGCTCCAGGAGGTTCTGGAGCGTTTTCCTGCCACTCTCGAGCTCTCCCTTGTGGCCATGGTGTTCGCCACGGTTTTCGGGATGGCTGCGGGAATTCTCTCTGCGGTGCGGCAGTACTCGCTCTTCGATTACCTTGCCATGGTTGGGGCGCTCATCGGGATTTCGGTTCCGGTGTTCTGGCTTGGCCTCATGCTCATGCTCTTTTTTGGGCTCTACCTTGACCTCTTGCCCATCTCGGGGCGCCTTGACCCCGGGATCACTCTTCGGACCATCACGGGGCTGTACCTCCTTGATGCGCTCCTGACCCGAAACGGCAAGGCTTTTGTGAATGCCCTTGCGCATCTTGTGCTCCCGGGGATTGCTCTTGGCACCATCCCCATGGCGCTCATCGCCCGCATGACCCGCTCGGCTATGCTCGAGGTCATCCGTCAGGATTTCATCCGTACGGAGCGAGCGAAAGGCCTTCCGGAGCGGCTGGTCATCTACCGCCATGCATTGCGGAATGCCCTCATCCCTATTGTGACGGTCATCGGTATGGAGTTTGGGTTGCTCCTTGGAGGGGCCATCCTCACCGAAACGATTTTCGCCTGGCCGGGCCTTGGGCGGTACACGGTAGATGCAGTGTACGCCAGAGACTACCCGGCCATCCAGGGGGCGGTACTCTTTATCGCCTGTGTCTTTGTGGTTGTGAACCTTGTGACGGATATTCTCTATGCCTATATCAATCCGAGGATACGGTACCGGTGAGAAGCATCGAGAGCATCGCTGAAACCCTTCGTTTGCTGTGCCGGAATCGGGCTGCTCTCGTGGGCCTTGTCATCCTTGGGGTCTACGTTTTCGTTGCCCTTTTCCCTTGGCTTCTTGCCCCCAACGACCCCCTCAAACGCGACCTTGCGCTCCGGTACCGGCCAGGGTTCTGGGCAGGGAAGGAGTTCGCCCGTTTTCCTCTTGGGACCGATTACCTTGGGCGGTGTGTGCTCTCCCGTATTCTCTGGGGAACCAGGACTTCCCTTCTTGTCGGTGTAATCGCCGTGTCGATTTCTACAGGTCTTGGAATGTTCCTCGGGCTTCTTTCCGGGTATTTCGGCGGATGGGTGGATATGGTCCTCATGCGAGTGGTGGATGTGCTCTTCGCTTTCCCGAGCATTCTCCTTGCCATCACCATTATGGCCGCTTTAGGTCCGGGGCTTGAGAAGGCGATGATCGCCATAGGCATCGTCTACACTCCTCAGATGGCAAGGGTGGTCCGGAGCGTCACCCTGGTCATCCGGGAGATGGAGTTCATCGAGGCCGAACGGGCGCTTGGGGCGAGCCATGCCCGCATCATCTGGTACCACATCCTCCCGAACACCTTGCCCCCGGTTGTGGTGTACGCCACGCTGGGCGTGGCGGGGGCCATTCTCGATGCCGCCGCTTTGGGGTTTCTGGGGCTTGGAGCCATGCCACCAGCGCCCGAGTGGGGAGCCATGCTCTCGGGAAGTCACAAGGCCCTGACCTCGGGAGCCTGGTGGGCGGTGGCCTTTCCGGGGTTGGCCATTATGACGGCGGTTTTGGGGCTGAACCTCCTTGGGGACGGCATGCGGGACCTTCTTGATCCTCGCCTCCGGATGTAGCGATGGGGAAGGAACTGCTTGTGGTGGAGAATCTCAGAACCTATATCTTTACCCCCCGGGGAGTCATTCGGGCGGTCGACGGTGTGAGCTTCACCCTTGACGAGGAGGAAACCCTGGGTCTTGTGGGGGAGTCGGGGTGTGGCAAGAGCATGACGGCACTGTCCATCCTCAAGCTCTACCCGAAGCCCCAGGGGAGGATTGTGGAGGGAACAATCGAATTCGCCGGAGAGAGCCTTGTGGAAAAGAGCGAGAAGGAAATGCAGCGCATCCGGGGGAAGAGCATTTCCATGATTTTCCAGGAGCCCATGACCTCCCTGGACCCGGTGTTCCCCGTTGGGGAGGGCATCATCGAGGTGCTCATGGTGCACCAGGGGCTCTCACGAAGAGAGGCAAAGGAGAGGGCCATAGAGCTCCTCCGCATGGTTCGTATTCCAGAGCCGGAACGGCGCATCCATGCCTATCCCCATCAGCTCTCAGGAGGCATGCGCCAGCGGGTCATGATTGCCCAGGCGCTGGCATGTCGACCGAAACTCCTCATTGCCGATGAACCCACAACGGCCCTTGATGTCACGGTTCAGGCTCAGATTCTTGAGCTTATCAGGACGCTCAAGAAGGAAATGAAAACCGCTGTGCTCCTCATCACCCATGATCTTGGTGTTGTGGCCGAGCACTGTGAACGGGTTGCCGTCATGTACGCCGGGAAAATCGTGGAGAAGGCCGGTGTTCTGTCACTTTTTGCCCGACCTCTCCACCCCTATACCCGGGCCCTTCTTGGGGCCCTTCCCCGTGCCGAGAGCAAAAAGCAGCGTCTTGAAGTCATTCCTGGAACGGTTCCTGATTTGCTCTCCCCGCCTCCGGGTTGTCGTTTCCATCCTCGCTGCCAGAGGCGCATCGCTCTCTGTTTTGCGGAAGAGCCCCCGCTTCGGGAAGTGGAGAAGGGACACGAAGTGGCATGCCACCTCTTGTAGAAGTTGTGGATCTCAGGAAGCAGTTCGTTCTTTCCGGAAACCGGTGGGGGGAGAAGCTCACGGTTGACGCTGTAAGCGGAGTATCCCTGACGATTTTTCAGGGGGAGACCCTGGGGCTTGTGGGAGAAACGGGCTGTGGGAAGAGCACCCTTGCCCGGTGTATCCTTCGTCTTGTGGAACCTACGGGAGGGCGAGTGCTGTTTGAGGGGAAGGACATCCTGAGTCTTTCTTTACGGGATTTCCATCCCTATCGTCGTCGCATGCAGATGGTGTTCCAGGACCCCTTTGCTTCCCTGAATCCTCGGAAAACGGTGTTTGCCATTCTTGAGGAGCCGCTCATCATCCACGGAGAGCGCAATCTCAGGATCCGGAGGGAGAAGGTGGAGGCCATTGCCGAGCGCGTGGGACTTGACGTACGTCTTTTACGGAATTACCCCCATGAGTTCTCAGGAGGGCAGAGACAGCGCATCGGCATTGCTCGGGCACTCATCCTTGAGCCTGAGTTTGTGGTGTGCGACGAACCGGTGTCGGCTCTTGACGTCTCCATTCGGGCGCAGATTCTCAATTTGCTCTGCGACCTTCAGGAGAGCCTGCGCCTTTCGTACCTTTTCATTGCCCACGACCTGAGCGTTGTGCGGTACATCTCCCACCGGGTTGCCGTGATGTACCTGGGAAGAATCGTCGAGATTGCCCCTTGTGAGGAGCTGTTCGCCAATCCCCTTCATCCCTACACCCGGGCGCTCCTTGCCGCCCTTCCAGTTCCTGACCCTTCGCGTCCCTGGAAGCGCATGCTCCTTGAGGGCGATCCCCCAAGCCCTCTCCGTCCTCCCTCCGGATGCCGCTTCCATACCCGCTGCCCGGAACGGATGGACATCTGTGCGGTGTACCCGCCGGGAGCGTTCTTTCTCGACCCAGAGCATGTGGTGTTCTGCCATCTCTATGGAGGATGGGAAATGGTATAATGAGACCACGGAAAGGGAGGGGGAATGGTCCTTCGGTTGCCACAGTTTCTCTCCCCCGTATCCTGGAAAGGAGGGTTCACAATGCGAAAGGTGTTGCTCCTTGTGGTCGGTGTGTTTCTCGTTTTGGGTGCGGGTTTTGTCTGGGCTTCGGAGCCGAGGTACGGTGGAACGCTCATCTACGGGAGTGCTGGGGACGCCACGCGCCTTGACCCGGCGGACGTAACGGACGGGATTTCCATCACCCGGACGGATGCGATGTTCGAAGGGCTTGTCCGGTACAAACCCGGGACTACCGAGATCGAGCCATGGCTTGCCGAATCCTGGGAGGTTTCCGAGGATGGGCTCACCTTCACCTTCCACCTCCGCAAGGGGGTCAAATTCCACGACGGTACCGACTTCAACGCTGACGCCGTGGTGTACTCCTTCAAGCGCCAGTTTGACCCCAATCATCCCTTCCATCAGTACGGGGAGTGGGCGTACTGGCAGTGGATGTTCAGCTACGTGAAGGATGTGGAGAAGGTCGACGACTACACGGTGCGCATCACCCTCTCTCAACCCAATGCCTCCTTCCTCACGAGCATGGCCATGTTCACCGTGGCGATTGTGAGCCCCACCGCCTGTGAGAAGTACAAGGGAGACTTCTTCAAAAACCCGGTGGGTACAGGGCCCTTCAAATTCGTGGAGTGGGTGAAGGATGACCACATGACGGTGGAGGCTTTTGAGGACTACTGGGGTGGACGTCCGTATCTTGACCGCATCATCTTCCGAGTCATTCCCGACCCTTCGGTGCGGCTTCTTGAGCTTGAGAAGGGTTCCATCCACTGCATGGAGTACCCCAACCCCGATGACCTTGAGCGGATTGCCAAAAACCCTGACCTTGTCCTCCTTGAGCTTCCTGGCATCAACGTTGGGTATCTCGCTATGAACATGGGGGAGGACACCCCGGGCTTCCAGAAACCCTTTGGGGACGTTCGGGTCCGGAGGGCCATAAACCACGCAATCAACAAAAAGGCCATCGTGGAGCACCTCTATAAGGGGACGGCGGTCCCGGCGAAGAACCCTATCCCGCCCACCATGTGGGGATACAACGATGGTATTGAGGATTACGAGTACGACCCGGAGAAAGCGAAAGCACTCCTTGCCGAGGCGGGGTACCCCAACGGGTTTGAGACGACGCTCTGGGTCATGCCGGTTTCCCGCCCGTACATGTTCGACCCCCCGAAAATCGCTGAGGCCATCCAGGCAGACCTCGAAGAGGTGGGCATCCGAGCGAACATCTACACCGTGGAGTGGGGGACTTACCTCCAGGAGACTGAGGCAGGAAAGCACCCCATGTGCCTTCTCGGGTGGATTGGGGACAACGGTGACCCCGACAACTTCCTCTACGTGCTCCTTGACAAGGACAATGCCATTGTAGGGAGTGCCGGGAACGTGGCGTTTTACCGGAACGACGAGCTCCACGAAATTCTCATCAAAGCCCAGCAAACGTATGACCAGAAGGAGCGCGAGGCCCTCTACAGGAAGGCTCAGGAAATCATCCACAACGACGCCCCCTGGGTGCCTCTGGCGCACGCCAAGCTCCAGATGGTGTTCCGGAAAAACGTCAAAGGGTTTGTGCTCCATCCTCTGGACCGGAAGTACTTCCAGAGTGTGTGGCTTGAGGAGTAATCGAGAAGGCAGGGGTCCCCGAGAAACCCCGGGGCTCCTGCACCTGGAGGAATTCCTCGAGCGCCTTTTCCAGTGGTTTGCAAATAATCGGCGGGATCTTCCCTGGAGAGCTGAGTACTCTCCGTATCGGGTCTTCGTTGCGGAGGTGATGCTTGCTCAGACCCAGGTGCCTCGGGTTGTTCCCTACTACTGCCGCTTCCTTGAGCGTTTCCCCGACGTCTTCGCTTTAGCCTCGGCCTTGCGGGAAGAGGTGCTCCTTGCCTGGGAAGGCCTCGGGTACTACCGGAGGGCTCACCACCTCCATGAAGCGGCACAGAGGATTGTGGAGCATTTCCAGGGCCGTATCCCTGCAGATTTCAGAACTCTGCGGCGCCTTCCGGGCATCGGACCGTATATTGCCTCGGCCATCTTAGGCATCGGGTACAACTTGCCTGTGCTTGCGCTTGACACCAATGTGCAGCGTGTGCTCTCAAGGGTTTTCGGTGCTGGGGAAGATGTGGACCTCCGTGAGATAGGCAACCTCCTCATTGCCCGTGTGCCTTCCGGGAAAGCTCGTCATCTCAACGAGGCTCTGATGGATTTCGGGTCGCTGGTCTGCCTTTCCCGAAAACCTCGCTGTTCTCCGTGCCCTTTCCGGGAGTTCTGCGCCTTTGTGAAGAATGCGAGGAAGGAGCGTCGTGTCCGGCAACAGCGTGTCCTTCTTGAGATGTGCGTTGCGGTGTGCTGTGCGGGGGAAGAGGTACTCCTCACAAAGAGCGAAGGCAAACTCTTTCCGGGTCTCTGGGGACTGCCCTTCAGGGAGCAGGATGGGGAGGACCCCCGGGCGTGGATTGACGCCCTTGGCAAGCGTTACGGTTTCTTGCCTCTGGCCTTGGAGGAATGTGGAGTGGTCGCCCATGCCTATACCCGGTACCGGGTGCGGGCAAGGGTCCTCAGGATCTCCGGGAAAAGAACGGGTATGCTTTCAGAAGCAGCGTGGGTGGCCTTTCGTGAACTTTTCCAGTACCCTCTGCCTTCGCTCTTTCGGAAAGCTCTTGCTCTGGGGTGTCCTGAGGAATACCGGCCTTAGGTTCAGGTTTTCTTCCCGTAAAGGGGGTGAACCATGTGGAGAAAACCGTATTTTTCGTCTTCCGGGATGAAGAGATGTGTTTCATCCACGTACTTTTGTACGCCCTGGACTATGCGGTGTCGGGGAAGGTTCTGAGGATTGTCTTTGAGGGAGCGGCCACGCGACTTATCCCCCGTCTTTCCCAAAAGGACCACCCGCTCCATACCCTGTATGAGAAGGTAAAGTCCCAGGGAGGTATTGCCGGGGCCTGCAGGGCATGCTCGGCCAAAATGGGGGTCCTTGAGGCGGTGCAGCAGGAAGGTCTTCCCCTGCTTGATGAGATGAACGGCCACCCGAGTATCCGGCGCTTCGCCGAAGAGGGCTTTACGGTGCTTGTGCTTTAGGGGTGGAAATGTGGCGTTCTTCGTTCGGGTGCTCTGGACGATCCGGGTTGGGGATGCGCCTCTCCGGAAAATCCAGGAACTCCCCGGTACCTGTCCTTCTGTATCCGTTTCTGCGTCTTTGGAGGACGCCCTGCGCCAGATGATTCTTGCAGCAAATAGAACCCTTGCAGTTACCGAGGACGGCACAGGCCGTGTGGTGGGGATTCTGGAGTTCGAGGACCTGTGCCGTTTGCTCCACCGGTATCTCGAGGAAAAACTCTCCTTCACGTGTGCTTGAATTTCAAAACCCCATACTTTTTGCGGGTTTCCCGGAGGATTTCGGCGTACTCTTTCTCGTGCACCACGCATCCGGTGGGCTGTTGCCGGATGAGGAGTTCCATACAGGCGTCGCAGAGCGTGCACCACCGGACCTCTTCGGGCTTTCCTTCAAGGAGCTTTTTGGGGAGGAAGGGGTCTGCCAGAGACTGCCGGCCGATGGCGATCATGTCCACCACGCCGTCCTCGATGTTTTTATTCCCCCAGTAGAGCAGGGAGCTCTTTTCCCGTTCTACGCCGAGGAAATTATTGTTCCCGTCCCGGAAGATGGAGTACGCCGACCCCATGGTGACGACTTCCGGGGCAAGGACTTTTCGGGCCTCTTTCTGGAAGTAGTGGTGGAGGTAAGCGTAATCGGGGATACGTTTGTCCGGGTGCGCCAGGGCAATGGTGAGCGAGGGATTTCCTGCCGAGACAAGGATGAAATTCGCTCCCCGTTCCTTGAGACCCCGGAGGAGATCAAGGGGTTCAGAGAGGTCCATGATGGCCGTGTCCGGACCGGCACAGCCCTGTCCTCCCGGAATCCCCTCCCACATGGTGACCTTGGAGCCCAAAAGGAAATTCGGGTCGGGAATTGCCTTGCGTATCCGCTCGTAGATTTCAAAGGCGAATTGCCGCCGCCGCTCCCAGGGCCCCCCATACTTCCAGGGACGGTCGTTGTAAGGACGCAGGATCTGGGTTCCAAGGTACCCGTGGCAGAGCTTCACGTCAACACCATCGGCTCCTGCATCGTAGGCAATCCTTGCGCCCAGGACGAACTGGTCGATGATGGCGTCAACGTCCTCTTCGCTGAGAAGGTCCCCGCCAAGGCCTGGAAGAGGCTTCACGCAGACCCTTCGGGAGAACTCGGGGTTGCTCAGCTCTCCTGCGTGGGTGAGCTGGAAGATGAAAAGCGGTTTGGGGTTCACACGCTTCATCTCGGCAACGAACTTCTCGAGGGGTTTAGCATTGTGGGGCATGATACTCAGCTGGTTCAGGCGGGCCCGGCTCTCGTAGCTCACGGTGATGGCCTCAAGGAAGATCACCCCTGCGCCCCCCTCAAAGAGCCTGGCGTAGCGCCGGTAGGTTCGGGGAGAGGGATTACCGAGTTCATCAGAGTCACAGCACTCCATAGCGTTGATGACCAGACGATTCGTGGCTTCTTTCTTCCCGATAGCAATGGGGGTGAAAAGAGGGGATTTTTCCATGAACTTCTCTCCTCTCCTTTTTTCCTCAAGGATACGGGGGAGAAACTCGGAAGGGAATACCAGAAAAATCCCCGGGAAGTCCCAGGATTACTCCGAGCGCCGCAGAGCGGCAAAGAGCGATTCCTTCGTCCTCTGGATTCCCAGTTTTTTCCGGATGTTGCTCCGGTGGAAGTCCACAGCCTTTTTGGAAATCGAAAGGACCTCGGCAATCTCTTTACTCGTTAATCCCTGGGTAAGGAGTCGGGCAACCTCCCATTCTCGGGGTGTTAGGGAGGGCGCCTGGGGTATATCCTGTCCTCCGCAGAGGTTATCCAGGGCTTTCTCGAGGGTGTCAAGGAGCATTCTCTGAACCTCGAAGGGGAGGGTTTCTCGAAGCAGAGAAAGGAGTGGCCGAATACCGGTGGCAAAGAGCCTCCGGCGTTCCTCTTCTCGGCGGCGGTTCTCCTCCTTCTCCTTTTCAAGGAGCTCTCCAAGCAGGGCAACCTGCCCCCTGAGGAGGCGTTCGGTGATCCTAAACTTTTCCACTTCTGCTTCGAGCGCTTTTTCTTTTGTGACGTCCTCCACATACTCGATGGCGCCGACAATCTTCCCGTCTCCGTTACAGAGCGGAAAAACAATGAGCCTCTGCCATCCCCGGATTTCTCTCTGTGGTCCATGGTAGGGGACGATTCCCGTGGCAACACGCCTTTCCCGGAGGGCGTTGCGGGCAGGACAAAAAGTGCAGGGAGTGTTGCTTCCGTGGTACATCCTGTAGCATTTCTCACCGGGACGGAACTTTCGATGGGCATACCACCGATGCATGGTGGTGTTCATCTCAAGGATGCGAAAGGAAGTGTCGAGAATGCTCACGCCCTCTTCGAGAGTATCGAGCATCTCACCCGGAATGCTCAGGATGTCCAAGAGGGGTTTCCCTCCTCGAGTTTTTCTTTTAGAATACCGGAAGGGGAGGAGGAAGGCAAGAAGGAGAAGCAAATGAAAAGCCTCATCGTGGTTGTGTCGGTCCACCACGGGAACACCCGACGCATAGCCCAGGCCATGGGAGAGGTGCTCGAAAGCCAGATCCGGGAGCCTGAGGAACTGGCGCCAGAGGACCTTGCAGCCTTTGACCTTGTGGGTTTTGGCTCCGGGATCTACTTTGGGAGATTCCACGAGCGACTTGTGGCTTTTGTGGAGCGTTTGCCCTGTGGGCAGGGACAAAAGGCGTTTGTCTTTTCCACAAGTGGCCTGGGGAGAGCCAGCGCTAACCGGCCCCTTGAGGAACTCCTGAGGCAGAGGGGTTTTGCCGTGCTTGGGAGTTTTACCTGCAAGGGGTATGATACCTTTGGGATACTGTGGGTGTTTGGAGGGATCAACCGGGGAAAACCCGGGGAGAGAGAGCTTGAAAAAGCAAGGAAATTTGCCCGTTTCCTGAGGATACTTGTGACAGGGGGAGGAGAAAACCATGCTTGAGGAACTCAAGAAAGCGGTCTGGCAAGCTAACCTCGAACTGCAACGTCAGGGACTTGTGCTGCTCACCTGGGGGAACGTGAGCGGGATTGACCGGGAACGGGGTCTTGTGGTCATTAAACCAAGCGGTGTCCCTTATGAAATGCTCAAGGCGGAGCACATGGTGGTGGTGGACCTTGAAGGAAAGGTGGTGGAGGGAGAGCTCAACCCTTCCTCGGATACCCCGACGCACCTTGAGCTCTACAGGAACTTCGAAAAAATTGGTGGGGTCGCCCATACCCATTCTTCCTGGGCCTGTGTCTTTGCTCAGGCACAAAGGAGCATCCCCTGCCTTGGGACCACTCAGGCGGATACCTTCTTCGGTCCCGTTCCGTGTACTCGCCTTCTGACCCGGGAGGAGATCGAAAAAGAGTACGAGCGGGCAACGGGCAGGGTGATCGTGGAGTGTTTCCGGGATCTTGACTACGAGGCGATTCCCGGGGTACTTGTGGCTGGTCATGGTCCCTTCACCTGGGGGAAAGACCCCATGGACGCAGTCCATGCAAGCGTTGTGCTTGAGGAAGTGGCAAAGACCACCTATTACGCTTTGCTTTTGAATCCTATGTTAGAAAGCATTCCCCAGGCACTTCTTGAGAAGCACTTTTTCCGAAAGCACGGGCCAGGGGCATACTACGGCCAGAGGAGGAGAGCATGAAGTACCGGACCCTCAAGGTGGTGGCAAATCGGGTGGAGGCAGAGCTCATCCGGGGGTATCTTGAGGCAGAGGGCATTCGGGTGCTTTTGAGGCCTGCCACAAGCCCTTACGGGGGAGAAGCTTACTTTGGTGACACAGGACCTTTTGAGGTCCAAGTTCCTGAAGGGAATTTTGCCAGGGCCCGGGGAATTCTGGCAGGGCTTGAGGAAAGAGGTGAAGAAAGAGTATAATATCATTGCCCTTTAAAGGAGGGGAGAATTTGGCAGAACATATCGATGTCCTTGTGAGGCGGCGCCGCCGCGAGGAACGATGTTTTCAGTTGCTCCTCTTTCTTCCTACCATTGTGTTCCTCGTCCTCATGGTGCTTTTCCCCCTTGTGTACTCTGTGCGCATCAGCTTCTACGACTACGTCCGTGGCCGGGAGCCCCGCTTCATCGGTTTTGGCAATTACGCACAGCTTTTCCGGAGCGAACAGTTCTGGCTGGTGACCTGGGTCACCCTTCGCATCACCCTGACGTGCCTTGCAATTGAGATGGGGTTGGGACTGCTCCTTGGTTTTGCCCTGAGTCAGAAAGTTCCGGGAATGGGTGTTTTTCGGGTGCTCATTTTCCTCCCCATGATGCTTGCCCCTCTTGTGGCTGGTCTTTTCTGGCGATTGCTCCTTGACCAGACGTTTGGGCTTGTGAACTTCTTCCTGGAACGGCTTGGATTTCAGGCTGTGGAATGGCTCACCGATCCCCGCTTTGCCATCTGGGGTATCATCATTACCGATGTCTGGCAATGGACGCCTTTTGTGGTGCTCCTTGTTCTTGCGGGTCTTGGCACCATTCCCCAGGAACTCCAGGAGGCGGCAACCCTTGACCGGGCGAGTCCCTGGATGCGCTTTCGGAACATCTACCTTCCATACCTGCGCATGCCCATTCTCCTTGCGGTCCTTTTCCGATCCATCGATACCCTCAAAATGTTCGACGTCCCCTACATCCTCACCGGTGGAGGACCGGGAGACCTCACCACCACCCTTTCGCTTCTCGGGTACCGGAACCTCTTTTCCTTTTTCAAGGTTGGGGTGGCTTCGGCCATTTCCTGGTTTGTCGTGATTATTGTCAACGTCCTGGTGAACATTCTCTTGAAAATCTTGAGTCCCCGCAGAAAAATCCCCCGGGAGATGGTGGATACCGGATTGTGAGGGGTCAGTATGCGTGAAGAGACAAAGGTGGTCATCCGACGGGTGGGCTTTCTGGTTGTAGCCCTGGGCATCACCCTGGCCTTTATGTTCCCCCTGGTCTGGGTTGTCCTTGCTTCTTTGAAAACCCGCTTAGAAATCTTTGTGCTCCCGCCGAAGTGGGTTTTCCTCCCCACCCTCCAGAACTACCGGGACATTCTCCACTCCGACTTCATGTACCAGCTCAAAAACAGCCTCCTTGTTGCGGCGATTTCCACCGGGGTTTCCCTGGTCTTTGGCAGTCTCACGGCCTATGGTTTCTCCCGGTATCCCATCCGGGGTAGCGACAACGTCCTTTTCTGGATTCTGTCGCTCAGAATGCTACCCCCCATAGCGGTGGTCATCCCCTTCTACCTTCTTTTCCGTTCTCTGGGGCTTCTTGACACGACCCTGGCGCTTGTTCTCGTGTACTGCATCTTCAACATCTCCTTTTCCATCTGGGTCCTCAAGGGCTTTTTCGATGAGATCCCCATAGAGCTCGAAGAAGCGGCAAAACTCGATGGGTATTCCCCCGCCCAGGTTTTCTTCAGGGTGAGCCTCCCCCTTGTACGGCCTGGACTGGCCACCACCGCCATTTTTTGCCTCATCCAGTCGCTCAACGAGTTCCTTGTGGCTTTGACCCTGACCACAAGGAAGGCCGTCACGGCCCCGGTGGGACTGGCAAAGCTCCAGACCTTTCTCGGGACTGACTGGGGAAGGATTTCTGCAGCGGCGGTGATTTTCATGATTCCCGTTGTGGTGTTCACGGTGTTTGTGCGGAATGAGCTCATCAGGGGCATGAGTTTCGGGAGGATGCGGTAGATGGCGACCCTGGTGCTTGAGAAGCTCAACCTCTGGTATGGGCAGCATACCCATGCGGTTCGGGACGTGGACCTCGTGGTGGAAGACGGAGAACTCTGCGTTTTCCTCGGTCCTTCAGGATGCGGAAAGACCTCAACGCTCAGGATGATCGCAGGATTCGTTCGACCCACTTCAGGGAAGATTTACCTCGATGGGCAGGTCATCAACGACCTCTACCCCGGAGACCGGAACGTGGCCATGATTTTCCAGAGTTACGCCCTGTACCCCCACATGACCGTTCGGGAGCAGCTTGCCTTCCCCCTCCAGGCCAGGCGCCTTTCCCGGCAGGAGATTGCAAAGCGCGTGGAGGAAATTGCCCATTTCCTGCATCTTGAGGATTTCCTCGACCGGTACCCTCAGGAACTCTCCGCAGGGCAAAGGCAGCGTGTGGCCATCGGCCGGGCACTCATCCGCAAACCCCGGCTCTTCCTTATGGATGAACCACTGAGCCAGCTCGATGCCCGGCTCCGGGTGGAAATGCGGGCGAATCTCCGCAAGCTCCAGCAGGAGCTCCGGATCACCACCGTTTACGTCACCCATGACCAGACCGAAGCCCAGGGTCTTGCGGACAAAATCATGGTGATGCACCAGGGGCGGGTACAGCAGGTGGGGAAGCCCATCGAGATCTATGAAAATCCGGCGAACCTCTTTGTGGCGGGGTTCATCGGCATGCCGGCCATGAACTTCCTGCGAGGAGTCCTTGTGCGAGGAGAAAGGCTTGCATTTCAGGGGAATGGTGTACGCCTTTGTTTCTCCAAAGAGCTTGAGGGGAAGCTCGCCGGTGTGCCTCAGGAGGAGGTCATCCTTGGGATTCGTCCAGAACACCTCGTTCTTGCCCCCGAGGAGAAAGAGGAGAATACGCTCACCGGTGAGGTGTACGTGGTCGAACCCCAGAGTAATGAGTACATCATTGACCTCAGGGTGGGTGGGGAAATCGTTAAAGTTCGGCTTGAGAAACGCAACCTTCCGGGGTCTCCCCGGGGAGGGGAGAGGATGCGGGTCTTCTTTGAAGACCGTTACCTCTACGTCTTTGACCCGGTGACGGAGAAACGTCTTCTCTGAGGGGGAATGGCATGTCGGAGATTCGCTTAGAGAATGTCCGGGTCCGCTACGGGAAAAACGTGGTGCTCAATGATGTGAGCTTCACCGTCCCCGAGGGATCGCTGTGCGTGATTACCGGTCCTTCCGGGTGTGGGAAAACCACGGTACTCCGGGTCATTGCAGGGCTCACGAAACCCGAGCGTGGTATGGTGTACCTTGGGGGGAAACCGGCCCTCCACATTCTTCCTGGAGAGCGGGACGTGGCCATGTGTTTCCAGACCTTTGCCCTGTACCCGCACATGACCGTTCGGGAGAACTGGATGTTCCCTCTCTATGCGGAGAAGCTTTCCCCACAGGAGATGGCGCGGCGTATCGAAGAGGTGACCCGGCTCCTCCACATGGAGTTCCTTCTTGACCGCTATCCGGGGCAGCTCTCAGGGGGTCAGCAGCAGCGGGTAGCCCTGGGCAGAGCCCTGGTGCGCCGACCCAGAATCTACCTTCTCGATGAACCCTTAGGAAACCTTGACGCAAAACTCCGGGTGGAAATGCGGGCGGAAATCCGGAAGATTCAGGAGACCCTGGGCATCACCACGGTCTACGTCACCCATGACCAGACCGAAGCCCAGGCAGTAGCCGATATCATGGTGGTCATGGATTTCGGCGAGGTGAAGCAGGTGGGAACTCCTGAGGAGGTGTACGAGAGGCCTGAGAATCTCTTCGTCGCTGGATTTATCGGCACGCCCCGGATGAATTTCTTTTCCCTTGAGGTTCAGGAAAACGGCGGTCGGGTTTTCCTTGTTTCCCGGGCGTTTTCGCTCCCCCTTGATGCGCACCAGGGGGCACTTTTGAGGAGACAGGGTATCCCCAGGGTGATTCTGGGGGTTCGTCCAGAAAATGTTCTGTGTACGTTGCAACCTGGGAGTGGTTCGTTCCCTGCGGTACTCGAAGTTGTCGAGCCCCAGAGTAACGAATACATCCTCACCTTGAGAAGGGAAGACGTGACCTTCAAAGCCCGTCTTCGCCGCGATACCCTTGGTTTTACCCCTGAGGTGGGACAAAAGGTGTGGGTATGTTTTGAGGAAAACTTCTGGCACCTCTTTGATCCCAGGACTGAGAGGCGACTCGAAGGGAGGGGGTGAGATACTCTCAAAACGCCATTCTTCGGTTCCTTGAGAAAACGTTGTTCTGAAAGGAGGCGAGGAAGGTGAAACGGTGGCTTTTGTGGGTTGTGTTGGTGTTCTTTGTAGGAAGTAGTGTGGCGTTGGCGGAAGAGGTTACCCTGCGAATTCTGAGCCTTCCCTGGCCGCAGACACCGGTTGAGCAACGCCTGGCCAATGAAATCTTCACCCAGAAAACGGGCATCAAGGTGGTCATTGAAAGCCCGCCATACCAGTTTGTGGAGTACAAGATTCGAGAAATCATCGACAGCAAAAGCGACGAATACGACCTCTTTGAGTACGACAGCCAGTGGATTGGAGAGATGGTCCTTGCAGGAGGGCTGGAGCGCCTTGACACTCCAGAGTACCTGTTCTCGCCAGAAAGCACCATCAACTTCGAGAGAGATTTCATCCAGGGGTTTGCCACCTATATCGGGAAGTTCCCCACCTTGGGGGATGATGCTTTGCTTCCCGGGGAGGCCTGGAAGAATTACGCCGATAAACCCCTCTACGGACTTCCCTGGACCTGTGGAGGGTTGATTTTCAGCTACCGTAAAGACCTCTACGCAGAGGCCGGTATTCCCGGGCCCCCCGATACCTGGGATGAGATGCTGGAGTACGCCAAAAAGCTCACCGTGGACCTTGACGGTGATGGGAAGATCGACCGTTACGGCATGGCCTGGTACGCCACACGCCTGAGTGACGGCATCACCCAGCAATGGCTCCCCTTCCACTTCTCTTTTGGCGCGGAACTCTGGGACCCCAAGACCTGGACGGCTCAGGGCATCATCAACTCCGACCGGGCGGTGGAGGCGCTCCAGTTCTTTGTGGACTTTAACCTGAAACACAAGGTGGTTGACCCGGCCACAGCCAACTGGTTCGTGGATGAGATTATGAACGCTGCGACCCAGGACAAATGCGCCATGTGGTTCACCTGGGTGAGCTTCGCGAACGTCGCCGATAACCCTGCCCTCTCGAAGACCGCTGGGAAATGGGGCTACACCGTCATGCCCGGGTACCGGGATCCACAAACCGGCCAGATTCGACGGGCCTCCACCTTCGGTTCCCAGGGCATCGGTATTAACGCATTCTCAAAGCACAAAAAGGAGGCCTGGCTCTACTTGCAGTGGCTGAAATCCTACGAGATTGAGAAGATGCTTGTCGATGACCCAACTGCTGGGTACGCCAGTGCCCGCACGGACCTTCTTGAGTACCAGAAGCAGTTCGAACCGAAGTGGGCCTCTATCCGAACCATCATCGAAGGCATTGCCCGGGATGTCTGGACGTGGCCCGAGTATGCCGAGCTCCTTGACATCCAGCAGCGTGAACTCAACCTCGCCTACATCGGAAAAAAGACCCCCAAGGAAGCCCTGGACAACATAGCCCTTCTGCAGCAACAGGTGCTCGACACAAGTCCGAATAACCCCAAAAACCGGTGAGAGCAAAGGGGGAGGGTATTTACCCTCCCCTTTTGCTTTTGAGGGAGGGAAGAATATGCCGGACAGGGTTCGGGTTGGCATTATCGGTTCCCGTTTTGAGGCGGAAATCCACGCCATTGCCTTTCAGAAGATTCCCCACGTTGCAGAAGTTGTGGCCGTTGCTTCCCCAACGCCAGGACATGCCGAAGCCTTTGCGAAGCGTTTTGGCATTCCTCGCTTCTACACCGATTACCGGAGGATGCTCGAAGACAGAGATATCGATATGGTTACCATCTGTGCCCCGAACTACCTCCACGCCCAGATGACCGTTGACGCAGCGCAAAGCGGAAAGCATGTGGTCTGCGAGAAGCCGCTCTGTATGAACCTTGAGGAAGCTGACCGGATGATCGAGGCCTGTAGGGAGAACAAGGTTTTTCTCTTCTACGCTGAGGAACTCTGTTTCACCCCCAAGTACGTCCGGGCCAAGGAGCTCGTTGACGAGGGGGCTTTAGGGAAGGTGTACCTCGTCAAGCAAAGCGAGAAGCACTTCGGACCGCATTCGGACTGGTTCTGGGATGTAGAACGCTCTGGTGGCGGTGTCCTCATGGATATGGGGTGCCATGGGATTGAGTTTGCCCGATTTGTCCTGGGAAAGCCAAAAGTGAAGAGCGTCTATGCCCACCTCGGGACCTATGTGCATCGGGAGAAAACTCGAGGTGATGACGAGGCGGTCACCATCGTGGAGTTTGAGAACGACGCCTATGCCGTTATCGAGAACAGCTGGGCCAAGCGAGGCGGGATGGACGATCGGGCGGAGATTTACGGCGAGGGTGGTGTGACCTATGCCGTGCTCCACATGGGGATTTCCCTTGTGACCTATAGCGAGTACGGATACGGATATGCGGTGGAGAAAGCCCCAACAACGAAGGGGTGGACCTTCACGGTGTATGAAGAAATCTGGAACTATGGGTTTCCTCAGGAAATGGAGCACTTTGCCCGCTGCGTCCTGGGTCTTGAGACTCCAAGGGAAACCGGAGAAGATGGCCGGGCAGTCCTTGAAATTCTCTGTGCTGCCTATGCTTCAGCAGGGGAGGGGAGGAAGATTGCTTTCCCCTTTGAGGCGCGGGGAGTCCGTAAACCCATTGATCTCTGGTTGAGGAGCCTATGAACCCCCGGGTGGTCTTTCTCGGTGCTCAAGAGATTGCCTGCCTCCACGAGGCGTCGCTGCGAATTCTTTCTGAGGTTGGTGTTCTGGTCCCCGATGAGGAGGTTGTGGCATTGCTCTGTGCCCATGGTGGGGAAAAGAAAAATGGCCGGGTTCTTTTGCCTGCAGCCCTTGTGGAGAAGAGTATTGCGCAGGCGGGGAAATCCTTCCGCCTGTACGGGCGGGATGGGAAAAGGTCAGTTACCTTTGCTCCAGGGACAGTGGTTTTCTGTTCCTCTCCTGGACAGTTTGCCCTTTTTGATGGCGAGAAGCGGCGGGAACCTGGAAGAGAAGACTTCCTCCAGGCGATTCACCTTGCCCATCACCTTCCCCACATCGATGTGGTTGGAGGGTTGTTTCTCCCCGCTGAGTACCCTCCCCAGAGAAGAGAGGTATACATGGCCCGGGAACTCTTTGCCCGAACCGATAAACCGGTGTTCCTCTGGTTTTCCCAAAGGGAAAATTTCGCCTCCGTTTTTGCCATGAGCGCAGTGTGCGCAGGAAGTGAAGAAGCAGCCCGGGACGAGCCTCGTCTTTTCGCTTTTCTTGAGCCAATAAGCCCTCTGCGCTTTCCTCAAGAAGGCCTTGCCATTCTCAAAGAGGCGGTGGCTTTAGGGCTTCCGGTCATGATTGGGCCCATGGTTCAGGCAGGGTCCACGGGTCCTGTGACCCTGGCGGGGGCTCTCGCCCAGGAGAATGCCGAAATCCTTTCCGGTGTTGTGATTGCCGAACTCCTTCGTCCTGGGACGCCTATCTGCTATGGGGGCATTCCCCATGTCATTGACCCAAAGACGGGGATGATTTCCTTTGGTTCTCCAGAGCAGGGGCTCTTGAGTTTAGCCATGGTTGAGCTTGGGGCATCATATGGGTTCCCTGTATACGTCAACGCAGGGCTTACGGATAGCTGTGCTTTTGACCCTCAGAACGGATGGGAGAAGGGTGTGACGCTTATCCTTGGGATGCTTGCCGGGGCCACAACTTTTGGGCATATGGGCATTGTGGGCAGTGACCAGGGAGGAAGTCTCTGGCAGCTTATCCTTGATAACGAACTCATTGGCTTTTGTAAGCGCGTGGCACGAGGGTTTTCCATCGATGAAGAGACCCTTGCCTTTTCTACCGTACGTGAAGGTATACAGGAAGGTTCTTTCCTGTCGCTTTCGCACACGGTGCGGTGGCTGCGGGAGGAATTCTGGGTTCCTCCCTTGAGCTTTCGGGGAGCCTTCCGTGCAGGGGAGGGAATCCTCGAGCGCGTTCGGATGTTTCTGGAAGAGGTGTTTCACCTGCCTCTTCCTCTTCTTGAGGAAGAGAAGCTCCAGCAGCTTGACGACCTTTTGTCCCGGGAGGGTGAGTCATGTCAGGGGTACTCTGGAGCGAAATGACCGCCTGGGAGGTTGAAAAGCGGAGGGAAGTTTCGGGGAGGGTTATTGTTCCCTGTGGCTCTACCGAACAGCACGGGGAGCACCTCCCCACTGCGACGGACACTTTCTGTGTTCTTGAGGTGGCAAAACTTGTGGCCGAACGATGTGAGGCGGTGGTGGCTCCACCGCTCTTTTTCGGTCTTTCGTACCCTCACCGGGGATTTCCGGGGACCATTGAGCTTTCTCTTGAAACCTATCTCCGGGTGATCCAGGACATCGCCCTGTCCCTTGCCCGAGGAGGATGGAAGAAAATCGTTTTCCTCAACGGTCATTACGATAACCTCTATGCCATCGCCTATGCCCTGGCGGAAGTTGCGCCTTCCTTCCCCCCAGAAACCATCGCCTACACCCTTTCTTACTGGGAGGGACTGGCGGGCGAAGCCGCTTCGGTGTTTACCGAGGGAGGACGGGGACTCCATGCCGGTTTTGGGGAGACGGCACTCTGTCTCGCCGTCTGTGGCGAGCTGGTGCGAAAAGAAAATCTCAGGGCGGAGTTTCTCACCCGCTCCCCACTGCCATCCTCGGTGCACGTGGCGTATTTTCTGACCCATCCCGGGTCGCTCTTTAAGGTGACGGTAAGCGGTGTATGGGGGGATCCCCTTCCCGCCACCGAAGAAGTTGGGAAAAATCTCCTGAGGGAGCTTGTCGAGTCCTGTACAAGGCTTATAATAGAAGTAGAGGAAGTCTTTGCTACTTTGCCCAAGCGGCACTAAGGAGGGGGGCCTGGGGAGTCTTGAACCCTTGACTCGGCTGACTCCCCGGGTGCACCCGAACCGCAGAAGATGATACTGCGCATCCTGGCAAAAATCAAGCACTCTTTGAAGAGATATTCCGGTTTCTCCTCTGGGTTCCTCGGGAACTCCTCTGGTTCCTTCAGAGTATTCCCCTTAAGGGATTTCCTGCCGAAGGGAGGTCGATGGAGGACTCATGATTCAAACCGTTAACCTCACCAAGGAGTTCAACGGGTTCAAAGCGGTGGATAACCTGAATCTGCGGGTGGAGAAGGGGGATATCTACGGATTCCTGGGACCAAACGGTGCGGGGAAAACCACAACCATCATGATGATTTTGGGACTCATCCCTCCCACAAGCGGCAAGGTCTTCCTCCTTGGAGAGGAACTCAGACCCAACAATGTGGAGGTGAAACGGCGCATTGGTGTAGTTTCGGAGAACCAGTACTTCTACAAGGAGATGACGGCCGAAGAGTACCTCACCTTCTTCGGGGAACTGTATGAAGTTCCGAATGTGCGTAAGCGTATCGATGAGCTTCTTGAGGCGGTGGGACTGCGCAACGACCGGAACAAGAAGCTTGGAGCGTACTCCAAGGGGATGCAGCAGAAACTTGCCTTTGCTCGGGCCCTGCTCCATGATCCGGAGCTCCTCATCCTTGATGAGCCGGTCGCCAACCTCGACCCCACGAGCATCAAACAGATTCGGGATCTCATCGAGGAGGAGAACCGGCGAGGGCGAACGGTTTTCGTGTCCTCTCACCTCCTTTCTGAGGTGGAAAGGCTCTGCAAAAAGGTGGCCATCATCAACCGGGGAAAGCTTTTGGCTGAGGACACCATGGACAACATCAAGCGTCGCCTCACCGATACCATCCATATGGAGATTGAGCTTTCAGCAGACGCCGAGCGCCTCTCGTCTTCTCTCTCCGAACTCTCCTTCGTCAAGGGATTCACCGTTGAGGGGAACCGGCTTGAGGTGCACCTTAAGACCGAGAGGGATTACCGCCTGGATCTTTCCCGCTTCCTCTACGAAAAGGGTTTCCTCATCCTCACCATGAAGACCAAGGAGATGAGTCTTGAGGAAGCTTTCATCACCATCACCCAGCAGAACATTTCCTTACTCGCCCGGGGGGAGGGAAACGCATGAGGCGCCTGCGGACTGGAGGCATTATCGCCTTGGGTCTTGGTGTGCTCGTGGCTGTACTCTTTGTGGCGGCCTATTTTACCACCCAGGTCAATTACGGTATTCTCAAGGGAACGGTGGTGGACCTGTACTCTCAAGATGTGGTGCGTAAACTCACCATCACCATTGATGGGAAGTCGGATATCCTCTTCCGGAGTAAAGAATACCAGCTCACGAAGATTCCTCCTGGCAAACACGTGCTCAAAGCTGAGGCACCGTACTACCATCCTTTCTCTCAGGAACTCGAAATCAGGCGCGGGGTGAACGTCTTCAACTTCACCATGGAGGGGAAGGAGATCCCGGACCTTGCAGGGATCATCTGCTTTGCCGATCCCACGGATCGGGGTATTGAGATTGAAATCCGCTTCAAGGATTCTAAGGGTATCGGAATCTCTGATTTCCCGGGGATGCCGCTCCAGTTTGAAGGCAAGCTCTACGTTCGAGAAGGAGACGAGGAGAATTACTCCAGGGGACGCCTCATCTACGAAGGACCAATAGAGCTTTTCTGGGATTCCAAGGCGTACCTTGCCCGGAACAAGGGCCTCATTCCCTGGGAGAAAATTCAGATTGACCGGGAAAAGGAAAAGTACGGGCTCCTTGAAGTTCTCCTGCACACGCCCCAGGGAGATTTCACGGAGTTTGTTGAGGACGTGGAACTCCAGAAGAGGGAGGAGTGACCATGCGTACCTTCAGAGTTATGAAAACGCTCTTTAAACGGGATTTTCTGTACTCCCTCTATAGTCTCGGCTACTACGTGGCCATCTTTGCCTCCTTTTTCGTTTCATCGTTCATCCTCAAGAATTTCCTCGATAGCATCGGTGAGGAGGACATCCTCGTCTCCGCATACCCCCTCAACTACCCTCTCTACATCACCCTGGTCATCATCTCTCTCTACCTTGTGATTCTCTCCGGGGTTTCCATCTCCCGGGAACGGGAACAAGGGACCTTAGAGGTTCTCTTCTATGGTCCCGTGACGCCGGGGAGTTTCCTCTGGGGGAAGTACCTGAAAGACCTGTGCCTTGGCATGGTGGCCCTGGGCTTTACGACCTTGTACTTCTACCTCGTCAGCGTTCTCACGAATATCGGTTTCACCATGGGTCTTGTGAAGGCGCTCATCATGAGCATCTTCCTCATCTCCTGTGTGGTGAGTTTTGGCCTTTTTATTTCGTCGCTCACCGGGCGGATTCGAAGCTCCGTTCTGGCTCTGGTGGCGATTCTCGGAGCTTTTCTGGCCATCCAGTTTGCTTACAACGCCCTCCTCGGCTTTGAGAAGGAATCGCTCTCGGTTCCCATGCTCTACGTCCGCCAGGCTATGTCCTATGTCTTCCGGGGTATCAGCTGGATTTCCCCCTTTGCATATCTCAGTCGGGGACTCGACAGCGTGGTGCTTGAGAATCCCCTCCTGTATCTGGCCAATATCGGGTACGCCCTTCTGTACTCCTTCATCTTCATGTTCCTTTCGGTGTACGTGATGAGCAAGAAAGGGGTGAAGGCATGAAGTCCCGGCTGGTCTTTCTGCTCCTTCTTGGCGTGTTCCTCTCCTCTGGATGGGCAGCGCTGGCCCAGCCACCGGTGCGGGAGCAGCTCGTGTATTCGCTGACGTCCTTCAATGGCTCCACCTACAGCAAGAGCTTTGCTCCGCAGAGCGAGGATACCATCTACCTCATTGCCAACACGAACAGCGTCGTCACTCCCCGCAAGACCATCGTTTACTACTGGCCGATTACTCGCCGGTACATGGCCGGCTTCAGCACGCTGAACGAGGCCGTTCCAGGGAAGCTTGAGATTCTCCAGGGCGGGAAGGTCATCGCTGCCCTTGAGGAACAGAAGTACGTCCTGTACTACCCCGAGGGGTACTGGTCGGAGAAGACCGTGATGTACCTCGGTGCAGAGGCTGATGCGAAGTACGACGAGTACAAGAAGGCCATGGACGAGTTCAACGCCAAACTCAAGGAGTACTACGAGGCCATGCAGAAGTACCGGGAGGAGCTGAATAAGTTCTTTGAGGAAGTCCGCCGGCGAAGGGAAGCCGGGGAAACGGGCCCCCTCAACATCCCCGTTCCGAAGGAACCCTCTCCTCCGGAGTTTGTGAACTTCTACGTTTCTGAACCGGCTACAGGCTTTGTGGTCAACCTCCCTCCCGGGCACTACGAAATCCGGGTTCGGCTTGAGGATGGAACCGTTCTTGAGGGGAGTGAAAAGAAGCTTGTGGTCTTCACCTCCCGGAGAAAAGGTGGGGTGGGTTACGAGATTATCCCCGGAAACCGCTGGACGAAGCGCGAGAACTGTGACGACCCCTCCTGGATTATCCATGCCGTGGGCAAAAACGAACTCTACTTCAACCCCTTCACCCAGGAGGAGTACAACGAGCTCTACCACAACAAACTCCAGGATCCCCAGAACATCGGGCGGATAGAGCGTTGGAAATGGGTGCACGCAGATCCAGTGAAGGATGCCACACTCCTCTTTGGTCGGGGGAAAGAAGTGCTGAAGGCCGTCACCCGTGCACCCTATTTCGTGAAACAGATTCCCGGTCCTGAACTCGGGTACGAAATCGTGGATTACGACGAGGACCTGAAAAAGCGCGGATACAAGCCGACTTTCGAGAGTTACAAGGTGGTTCTCGGGCCAGAACTCCCCAAGGTCGACTACACCATCCAGACCGTGGCCTCTGAGAACCAGATGCCCCTTCCCAAAAGCGAACGCACCATCCGGCTTTTGCGAAAAGCCTATAGCATGTACCTCTATCCCCTGGCTTTCCTTCCTCTTGCAGTGGGGGTAGGCATTGTCATCACCCGACGAGCCCGGATTGAAACCTGAGCGTGTTCCGGGAAGCCCTCTTTGTTGACCGTTTAAACCGCTTTGTAGTCCTCTGCGAGGAAGGTGGGCGGAGGTTTCCCGCCCACCTTCCCAATCCTGGGAGGCTCTGGGAGATTCTCCTGCCTGGACGGGTGCTCCTTCTTGAGGACCAGGGAAAAAGGGACATGCCCCGGGTGTGGGGTGCCCTCCTCGGAGAAAAGGTGGTGTGCCTGCACACGGCCTCGGCGGCTTCTGTAGCGAGAAAACTCCTTGAGGAGGAATGCCTTGAGGATTTTGCAGGCTTCAGAGTAGCCGGGACGGAAATCCCCATCGGGAACTCTCGCCTGGATTTTCTCCTCAAGCGGGGAAGGGAAAAAATGTTCCTGGAGGTCAAGTCCTGTACCCTCTTTTTCGACGGCCTGGCCATGTTCCCCGATGCCGTAACGGTGCGGGGACGGAAACACGTGGAGCTTCTGGCAGACCTTGGAGGTGCCGTGCTTTTCGTGGTGCACGTTCCCTCGCCTTTTGCCTTTCTTCCCGACTTCCACACTGATCCCGAGTTTGCTTCAGCCCTTTACGCCGCCCGGAAGAAAGTCCTCATTCGCGCAGTGGCGGTACGCTGGGATACGGCAGGGAATTTCCAGTACTCCCATACCCTCGATCTCCCCTGGGAGGTCTACGAGAGGGAAGCGGGGGATCGGGGGAGTTACCTGCTTTCGGGGTATCTCCCTGAAACACGCCGTATTGCCGTTGGAAACCTGGGGGAACTGGATTTCCCCCAAGGTTTCTACGTTTACGTCGGTTCAGCCATGCGGGGTCTTCTGGAGAGAATCCGGAGGCACCTCAGGAAGCGCAAGCGAAGCCACTGGCACATCGACGCACTCCTCCCCTTCCTTGAGGACGTTCGTGCGTTCCCCATCAGGAGTTCGGAACGCCTGGAGTGCGCCATTGCCCGGGAGCTCGAAGACCTGGCCCGGCCCATTCCGCGCTTTGGAGCTTCAGACTGTTCCTGCGGAAGCCATCTCTTTTACCTGCCCCAGCCACCGCTCAAGATCGCTCCCTTTGTTGAGGTGCTTCTGCGCTTTCGCATGGGGCGGGTTGCCGGAATCCTGCAAGAGATACGGGGAGTTAGTGTACATTCATCGTAGGGGTTCCGACCAAAAAACCGACCTCACCATCCAGAGTGAATTCTCCCTCCACTTTCTGGAGAAGGGGATGGATTTCCAGGAGTTTGCGGAGAAGCTCTGGGAACCCATGAACAGTGCCAAGGACCATCCTCACCCTGTTTGGGGACGTCCTCTCAAGGGAGAACCTCCTACCGGAAGAAGAACACCCGGGAGTACCGATACCTCTTGGATGACCAGATTGGTTTTGGGAAGAAGACAAGGATTGACCCCCTCTTAAAAGCCCTCATCCTTGAGAGGGCCACAGAGCTCTCCTCCCAGAAAGCGGGAAGAGCAATCCTTCCCCAAAACCAGGAGTGCACCGTCAGCCCTGAGGTGGTGAAGCGGCTGGTCCACCATTTGAGGGAAGAGGAAAAGAAGGCAGAAGAGATTCCGGAGAAGAAGTGGCAACCGACACAAAAGAAGTTCCCTCGTCATCGAAAAAGACGAGGACCATGTCCCCCTGAAGGAGCAAAGGGGCAACCACCAGACCAAGAGGAAAAAGAGGAAGAAATCCAGCATCCCTGCCAAACTCGTCTACGTCCATGAGGGGAAGGAGACTTCAGGATCAGGGAGAACAAGGCTCAAGAATCCCCACGACTTTGCTCGCCGCTTCGAGGACACCGAAGCTTCCTCGAGGTCCTCGAGTACCTGGAGGAGAATTATGACCTCGACGCTGTGGAAGCCATCTTCCTCTGTGGTGATGGTGCCCCCTGGATCGAGAAAGGCCTGGAGATCATTCCCCAATCCATCTTCATCCTGGACCGCTTCCACCTGGCACAGAGAATCCAGGGAGCATGCCCTGAACCTCATAAAAGAGGGGAACTCTGGAAGGCTCTCGAGGAGGGTTCCTGGGAGGAAGTCGAAGCCTTGCTCCTCAAGGCCCTCTCCCAGAGGAAGAATCCCAGAGACCAAAGAGGCCTTGGAAACCTCTCCATCTACCTCTCTCGGAAACTCGAGAGGGAATCCAGAATGCCAGGCACTATAGAGAGCTGGAATTGCGAATCAGTGCCGAAGCTCATGTGAGCCATGTCCTCCAAGCTCACTCTCCCACCGTCCCATGGGCTGGGGGAGGAAAGGGGTAGACCGTATGAGCTACCTCCGAGCTTTGAAGTTCAACAGGTGCTCAGTGCGGCACGACTTCCTGAGAACCCAAAGGCAGAAATTTCCTCCCTTCACCCTTTCCCCTGAACCCATCAAGAGAGAGCAGGAGAGGGGGAAAGAGGTGTTCCGGGAAGTCTATAACACCATCCCGGTGATGCGGAAAGCAGTGAGTGCTCTCCGTATGACCCTCAAGGTGGTACGGTCACAGAGGGATTACACCCCCGGAGCAGGGCCTGACCACTTCCTTACGTCCTCCGGGTATTCCTCCTCATGAACTCGAGGACCTCTTCCTTGCTCCTCACACCCTTTGTGGTCCCGATTTCCATGATGCAGTGAGCGGCGACGGCGTTGGCGAACCGGGCGCATTCGGGGATGCTGAAACCGGAGAGGAGACCCGCAATGAATCCGGCGCAGAAGGCATCTCCGGCTCCCGAGGTATCCACCACCCGCTCAATCCGGTAAGCGGGGACATGGAGGGCCACTTCCCCGTTACCTGACCGCACGTAACAGCCCTGTTCTCCAAGCTTGATGACCACGTTGCCCACGCCCTGAGCGAGGAAGAACCTTGCCATATCCTCCGGGTTCTCTTTCCCGCTGAGCTCCCTTGCCTCCTCGAAGCTGGGCATGAACCAGTCGAGGTAGGGGAGGGAGGGCCCGATGCTTTTGAGCCACCGGCCACTTGAGTCCCAGGCGGTGTCCATGCACACCATGACCCCTGATTCCCGGGCTTCCCGGGACAGACGGGCGGCACCTTCACCGTCAAAGGAAGGCATGAGGAGCGCCCCTGCGATGAAGAGGACTTTTGCGGAGGTTACCAGACCCCTGTCGACGTCCTCATAGGTCAACCTGGCATTTGCGCCGAGGAGGTGGAGGATGGAGCGTTCCCCGGTCTCGTCGATGAGGACCACCGATGCCGAGGTGGATGTGGAGGGGTCGACCCGCAGGCCCCGGGTGTCGACCCCTGCGTCCTGCAGGGTACTGCGGAGGTACCGTCCGAATCCATCGTTTCCGACCTTCGTGATGATGGCAGTGGAGACGCCGAGTTTGGCAAGGTCGATGGCGGCGTTGAGGGCACATCCCCCTGCCTGGAGGGTGAGTTCTTCGACGAGGTCGAGTTTCCCCCGCTCGGGGAACCTCGAGATGGGTTTCACGAGAACGTCGGCACAGGAGATGCCCACACAGGTCACGTCGGGCATTTTTTCAGCTCCTCTCTATGGATTTCTCCTCTGCATTATTTATAATACATTCCAGGGGGCAAAGAACATGGACCAGAGGTCAAGAGTTCTCAAAATGTACGAGATGATGTACCTCATCCGGAAGTGCGAAGAGAAAATCAACGAACTCTTCCTCCAGGGGATCCTGCCCG
>Ga0078972_1002301_pt1 | contig 64112 bp, 65 predicted proteins | sample YelNatPaOPGAMG01_FD_67568 | JGI IMG/M metagenome (GOLD analysis project Ga0078972, IMG submission 67568) | Hot spring thermophilic microbial communities from Obsidian Pool, Yellowstone National Park, USA - OP-RAMG-01 (SPADES assembly) (version 2) | ecosystem: Environmental > Aquatic > Thermal... | reverse complement strand
ATTCTCGGAAAGCTCAAAGGTATAAGAAAGAACGGCAAAGGAAGAAAATTCAACAGAAAACTGAACAACCCCATACCATAGATTAAGCCAATTCATAGAATATAAAGCAAAATGGGTTGGAATAAAAGTCATAAAGATAAGCGAGAAAACACATCTAAAACATGCCACAAATATGGAAGCATAGGGCTTCGAGTCAGAAGCCTCTTCAAATGCCCAAAATGCGGCTACTCATGCAACGCAGACTACAACGGAGCTATGAACATACTCAAGCGGGGATACGGCTATACGCCGTATCTAGGGGCTGTGTTGACACAGCCCTTAACCCGGTAGGATGAAGCCGGAGGCTAACAAACCGAGAATCTCCCGACTTTAGTCGTGGAGAGTGTCAAAATGCTCTACAATAACCGTTCTAACCTAGTGTTAACTTCCACAGCTAGGTCTTCCCCCCTCCTTTCATGGGAGGGCTTTCGCCCTGAACGGGTGAAGAGGACACATCTATCTGTATTCCACACCCCACATCCTATAGGCATTCGGGCTTACCAAATTAGTGGATGCTACATTAATAAACTTTACGCTAAATAGAAGCAGTTTCTAAACCCCATCAACTAACTTATGAACTGCTTAAACTAAAATAGGAAGATTTAGAAGCCTGAAGGAAGTTAAAATTAAATGATGAAGGGACTTCTCAACCTCACCCAAACATCTACTAATACTAATCCTTAACTCCACATAGAGTGGCTTTGTAAACTTAAGCCTTATCTATGGTGAAACCATGCCTAAGATTATTACGCACGCGTAATGTAGCTAACATATTAACATCCTATTCATTAAGAGGTTAAGTCTATTTACAGCTTAAAATTAGTCATACTGGGATGCTGGGATTTATTGTTGGCTGGTGCTTACTACTATAGGTCTTCATCAGAATCTAACTTAAATCATGGACTATAAGTTTGGAGGTTAGGAATTTGATGGGGAGTATTATGTTAAGAATGGATAAGCTATTGGTAACTACACATCATGTATTAGGATAGATGTGATGAGGAGGATGTGGAGTTCTTTAAATCAATAATGATGCTAAATAAGACATTGATAAATGGAGTAGTTAAAGAGAAGTTCGAGAGAAGATACTATACATGGTGGAGCGATTAACATGCTTAAGCTTGTAAAGCTGATTTGATTGTGGAAGGCTTAATAGTATATGTTTGTTTACTAGTTCTCTTCATAGATTCTGATAGTTTAAGTATCTTAGTTAGAAGCTCTACTCTAATTTTTGATAATCCCTCATATTTACCCTCGTATGCTAGCTTCTCTAATCCGAGGTCGTAGCATGTTAATCCCTCCACTGTAACTATTAGTCCGGGTAATCCTATTTTTTCAAAGTCTTCAAAGTGCTTCTCATAGAATGCTTCACAGCAGCATCCAATCCATGCTTTTTCACCATTATCTCTCAGTCTAGCTAGTGTCTTCTCTAGATGCTCATAGTTTACTATTGTGATTGGTTTAAATCCAAGCTTCCCCGCAGCTAGGTGGATTAGTGTGAAGTCACAGGCACCGCATTTCATACATACGGTATCGTATCTGTAGCTGCAGTCTAGGGGTTTAGCGCAGTACGGTAGTAGGATGTAGTTGGCGTTGAGTAATGTATATTTAGCCGGCTTTAACAGTTCAATAATGTTGTTAGCTTCATCCTCTGTTAGTCCTAGGTCAAGTAGATGGATTTTGCTGGATGCCTTAATAATAGCGTTAACAATATCTTTTGGACATATGCCTGGAATTGTGGCGTTAAGTTTTTTAAAAACGTTTTCTACAATGCTTAAAAGCTCATCCTCGTTGAGTAATGTATGTTTCAGCCTGGATTCAAGCTCATTAATTAATGTTTGCGGATATGTGAAGAAGTCGCCTGTTATAAATATGTTCTGTATGGTGTTTTCACAAATGCTAACTGAAGCTCTAATAAGTCCTCCAGGTGCTTTAATGCTTGAATGGAAAAGCCCCTTCTTCGGCACCTTAACCAGATATATCCAGCTGTTAGATTGAAAATATGGTAGTTGAGCTTTAAAAAGCTGAAGCTCATAATCTGTTAAGCTGGATTTTTCAGCATCTATGTTGAAGTGTTTACACATCTCCTCAACAATAGTTTTCTCTATAAGCTCTAAGCTAGGTACATGGTTAAGCTCCCATCTTATCGTGGTGACACGGCTTCTTAAGGAATCTATCTCCTTACCGCTTAGTTTCTTAATAGGTATTTTTAAGCATCTAAGCATCTCCTCTATGTTCAGGTTGGTAAGTAATGTTCCCTGAAACAGGAATGCATTACGACGTGTAGTTCCACCAGTTCCAGAGATTTTCCTACCGTTAACTTCAATATCGTTTTTAGGTCTAAACCTAGCATTAACCCCAAATCTACGTAAAGCCTCAACTACGGGTTTACAGATAAATTCATAAATTTCTTCAATACGTTCCGGGAATGGATGAATCCATGAGGAAATAACCTCCCATCCCAGATGGATTGGATGGAAATATATAGCGCCACCGCCAGTAATTCTCCTATTAATCTCAACATTATTCCTAACACAGTAGTCAACACGTACCTCCTGATCAACATCTTGATGATAGCCAACAAGTACGCACGGCTTTGAAAACCTGAGGAATCTTATAGTATTAGGTGCTTTACGGCGGGAAACAGCTTCCAACATAACGTTATCTAACGCCATGTTTTCAGCAGCATTAAGCAAACCAGTATCAACAACTCTCCACATATAGCTGGTTTATGAATACTTATATAAATAAATTAGCTAAAGTATATGGATGCTGTAATGTATGATGTTATAGTAGTAGGATGTGGACCTGCAGGAGCATTAGCGCTGCAACGCTGCTCTGAGTTGGGGCTTAAAGTAATTGGTATTGAGAAGTATAGAATGCCTAGATATAAACCATGCGCTGGAGTGCTGTATCCAAGAGTATTGGAGGATTTTGAAATACCTAGAGAAGCTGTAGCTTCAGAACTGCTGGGTGTAAGAATTGTAGCGCCAAGTGGGAAGACGGCGACGGTAAGCTTCTATGAGGCTGGAGCTGTAGTTTATAGGGATTTATTTGACTACTTACTAACGTTGAAAGCTATTAGGCTGGGGGCTAGAGTTATGGATGGGGTAGGTGTTAACAGCATTAAGGTGGATGGTGATAGATGCTTATTAAGGCTGGAGGATAATACAACTGTGGAGGGAAGGTTTATTATAGCATGTGATGGAGTATACTCAACAATATCTAAGCTACTTAATAAATCGTGGAGTAGGGAGGATCTAGCAGCTACAATACAGGCAGTAGTTAATATACCTATTGAGGATAGGGGAAGGATTGGGAAATACTTTGAGGCTTACTACGATAGTGAGCGAACACCTGGAGGATGGACGTGGGTTGTGGAGCGGGGAAAAGATGTTTTGGTTGGGCTTGGATACCCGTTAAAACATGTGGGAAACCTAGGAGAGCTTAAATATAAGATAGACGGCTTTTTAAAAAACAGATTTAGAAGATGTCAAGTATTGAGGTATGAGTCATATATGATACCGATATCAGGTCCTAGACAGAATCTAATCATTAATGATAGAGTTATACTAGCTGGTGATGCTGGAGGATTTGTAAGAAGTGATACTGGTGAAGGAATATACTATGCTATGTATTCAGGATTAATAGCTGCGGAATCGGTAGGGGAGCATATTGAAAACGGTAAACAGATAGGTGAGATATACTATGATAAGATGAGGGATTACGGATTAAATCAACTATACCTAACAAGCGAGTTTAGAAGCGTATTAACCAGCAATAGTGAAATTGAGAAGTATATAGATAAGGTGAAAATGCTGAGTAGTACATAACTACAGCGATGCTTACATAGGATTCAGCGAGAAGTCTAACTTCAGGATGAATTACCTTGTAAACTTAAGCTTTATCTGAAACCCATACCTATGATGATTCTATATCTAGGATTATTAGGGGCTAAGTTTAAGCTTATGGCTTAATCCCGGAAGCTTGATAACATACAGTTAACTACAGTATTTCTCCACTACTGTATTCAATGTTGGTATTTGCTTTATGCGAATTTGAAATCATCTATCCTCAAGCAGATTGACCATAACATATACTCATAGTATTATAGTCGCTTCTCTTAAATATGCTTTAGCTATGGAACGTATAGCAAGAGCATGTTCCGAATGGCAGTATAGCTTCAAGCATTAGGCTTTTGTGGAGAGTATCAAAGCTTAATGTTGATTATCTACTTGAGGATATGCTGGTTATCCTGATGGTTTTTAAGGTATTTCTTAAGGTTTTCCAAAGTATTTCTCGGCTTACTATATGTTTCAATCTGTTTCATAAATATCTTAGATTCACGACTGCTTGGCGGATATGGATAATTCCTTATTTGATCTCCTGGTCTCTCATTAGCGAACGGTCTTGTACATCCTGGACATCCTGAAGTTATGAATGGCTCACCTAACTCTACTATCTCCCTAAGCTTAATGCCTGAAATTCCGAAATCAATTATTTGTCCGTAATCGTTAAACATCATTTCATCAATTCTTGTAAATTCATTATTGATTAGGTAGCGGGCAAGCTGAACTCTTCTATACTGGCTTATTGGTGGCTTAATCCATCCCTCAAGAAGGGATCCCTCCTCAGGATAGAAGGAGAAGAGATGTGTTTCCGCTCCAATATCGTGAACTTCCTGAATAAGCTTAACAGCCTCCTCCTCCGTTTCTCCAAGCCCAACTATTAAATGTATCCCAACCTTCCCAACTCCAAAAACACTTACAGCCTCCTTAACCCCCTCCATATATCGATCCCAGCTATGAGGTCCTTGAGCTCTCCGCCCTCTTAAAACATCAAACACTTCCCTCGTAGCACAGTCAATAGCAACTCCAACTCTTTCAGTACCTGAATCTCTAAGTTCCTTAATGCTGTTTAAATCAAATATTGTTGGACTAATTAAAGCACTTATTGGAAGCCTTAAGGAGCTATAGATCCTCCTAATAACTTCAACTTCAGCCTCCACAGCTCTCCTATTAGTTATTGATGCTACACATATCCTGAAAGGCCTTAAAGAACATCCATTAAGCTGAGATTTACGTATTCCCTCAATAACTTCACTAAGACTACGTAGAGGCCATTCAACACGTATAAGTGTTTTACATATAGGTCCTCTGGAGACCTCACGTGCTTGACCACAATATAAGCAGTTAGCTTTACAACCATCGTTGAAATAAAGTAGTAGATTAATGCAGTAGGGCTTAACATTATGTTTAAATCGTCCAGCACTAAACCCTAAAGCTATATCAGCAGCTACGCTTAAACGAACATAACTAGGTGACTCCATGAAGGCATGGATAAAACCCAACTTATAAACATTACCGTTCTACAGATGTGTCCAACCGCTGCTTAGCAGTTCATCAGTTCCAAATCGGACTTACCTATAAAATTGCGGAAATTTATAGATATTTGGACATGTCCAGAAGGTTAGAAGTATGTTAGCAATATAAAATCCTAAACATCCCCTTCTTTACTAGTATTCCACTATTACCCTTAATACTTTATCTCTTAACCGTCTTCAAGAGGGGAAGTATCTAAATATTCTTCAATAAAAATCTCAGCACATACCCTCCCTAATTCTGGATATACTGTTGAAGCATGATACTGTGCACTATTCTCTACGTTTCCTAACAGCATATGTTGATATGCATTACTACTACCTTATTTGTTTAGATTTTGTAATGATGATTATTGAGCCACATATCATTGCTATGCATCCAATCCATATAAGGCTTACAAGTGGAATATATCTTACAACTATCTTAGCTGAGTTTTCAGTAATTGAATGTAGGGATACATATATGTCAATCCATCCCATACTCCAAACATCAATAGTGCTGAGTATGGTGTTGAATTTATGGTGGTACTGTATTGATGGCTCTAGTAGTTTTGAGGCGTTGTTGGGGGCTGTAACCGTAATCAACGCCTTATATTCAGCTTTACTATCCGTAACTGTTTTATCTATGTTTTTCAGGATGTATGTGTAGCTATGGGATGTTGAAGTCTCCCCAATTTTTAAGTTAATTACCTCGATCTGCTCACAGCTTGATGATGCTAGGTATCCTAAAAGTATTAAAGCTATACCAATATGGATAAGGAGGAAGCCTAATTTCCTAATTGTGGGTTTTCCAGTATTGATGATGAGGGATGATGCTGTAAAGCCTAAAGTAAATGCTCCAGCTAAAACTGCAGATTCGCTATAGCCTGCAATATATGTAGGGATTAGGGAGGCTAAGCCGCAGAGGGTAGAGATAAATATTCTCATCCGTTTAACACCCTGCATCCATCCGGTAGATACACATAACCCCACTAATAAAACAATAGATGTGAATAGTGGCTTAAAGATGTCTTCAAAGAATTCTCGACTTACACCAATACGTAAACCGTAGGTAAAGTAGATAATTAATGGATATAATGTACCCCAAAGAATAGTAACAGCTATAACCGTGAATACTGTAATGCTGGCTAAAACCATAAAATCCCTAATGGATAGGGGATGCCTAGTAGTATTTGATGTCTTACCATACTTGAATAGGAGGATTAAGGATGCTGTAAGCATAGCTATCATAAACCATAATATAGCTATACCTACATTCATCGATGTGAATGCATGTACAGATTCTACAATACCGCTTCTCGTTATGAATGATGCTAAAACTATACTTGTAAATGTAAATATGGCTAGTAGAATGTTTTGGGTTCTCCTACCTCTAACCTTAATGCTGTGGAGAAGCATTGTTGAGAAAATCCACGGTATAAGGGAGGAGTTCTCAACAGGATCCCAAGCCCAGTATCCACCCCATCCAAGCACTATATAGGACCATGCAGCTCCAGAAGCTATTCCTAGGGTTAGGAATATCCATCCTAGTAGAATCCATATGTATGATCTAGTAATCCATCCATCATCACCAGTAACCAATCCAGCCATAGCTAAACCGTAAGGTATGGATAGGGAGGCATATCCTAGAAAAACCATTGGTGGATGAATAGCCATATATGGATTCTGAAGTAGGGGGTTAAGCCCAATTCCATCCTGGGGCGTAAAGCTAAGCCTTACAAACGGGTTTAAAACAGTAGCTAGTAGAGCTGTGAGGAATAGGTTAATAAATGATGCAGCTGTAGACCCTATTAACGCTATCGAGTTTCTACGTTTAAGCATTAACACGATAAATACTGATTGAATCCATGACCAGAAGAGAAGAGATCCCTCTGAGCCAGCCCATAACGCGCTAACAACATACATTAAAGGTAGGTTTCGATCAGTATAGCTAGCTACATAAGCAACGTGGAAGCTCCGGGTAATAAGATAGTAAAGCATAGCTATAACGGATAAGGTTAGGGAAGCCATATGTATAAGCAGTAGATAAACCCCAATCCTTAACCTCCCCCTAAACCCTAAACTTAAAACTAGAAATAGCAGTATAGATGTAAATGCTAAGTAAAGCAGTAACATATCGAGACTCATCATCAACCACTATTTACAACTAGTTCGTTAAACATCAGCTCCTTAAATACTTAATCTAGCATACGTGAACTTCCTATTTTGAATATGGCTATCCTACAGATAATGTTAATATAATGCTGAATTGAGAATAGATTCTAGAAGCTTATAGAGCTTTATTATTGACTCCATACCCTAGCCTCAGAGCCTCTATATGTTAATGAATTATATGAGTTGTTCATGTAAGCCTTAAGAGCTCATCATTTATAAGCTTTAAAGAATTTAAGTCATCGTTGTAGTATTCATCACCTCCTTAATGTTGACTGTAAAGTGTATTCTCCTCTCTCCATGATTCTCTTAACTTATTCACTAACTCTACATGGTGGAATCAGCTATTACCATGGATTCATTAAACAATATCTCAACACAGTTTTGTAAGCCTAAAGGAGCTGCTGGGCTTACAGTCATAATCTTTAGGAAATTCTATGCTTAATAGCAACCTACTACATGTAGTAGTCCTCCCTTAACAATAATCTAAGAAGGGCTTAATTAAGCTATAAATCATAGCTTATTTCTCTTTGCTTGTCTTCTTGATGGAAATAAGTATTTAGCTGTGTTTACATGTGGAGTTTCTTGATACTACTAATATAAAAAGAATGTTAGGTTTAGATGTGGTTATAGGTTTTAATGTTTCTAAACCCCTCTCTTAAACAGCTCAATTACTATGTAGTTTACTAGTAGCTCCGTAACGTTTGGAGGTAGGGAATTGAATATTTGATTTATTAACATCATCTCTTTTGGAAGACCCTTACTTAATCCAAAGGCCTCCAGCAGCTTTGGACCATATATACCTATATATTTCTCGATTTCTCTTAATAATTGACTAAGTGAAGATATATCCATCTCTTTAGGAGTTATTAGGTTCATTATTAATCCAAGGCTTTCTACAATGCTTTCAACATCGCTTGGTGGAAGCTTAGAGAGCTTAACAGTACATTCCTCTAAATCTCTAAGCATCATATCCAGGGTCTTTTCATGAATAGGTGTAAGGGTAAGATGTATACTTGGAGGAATTTCCATTTCTACAATTCCTTTCTGAGCTAAAAAGTACCATCCTCTCTTAATCATTTCATCAGATAGCTTGAAAAGATTTACGTTATTAGATGTGAATGCAAGTATAACTGATGGGTTTCCCATTATTCTATACTCCAAACTCCTCAGCTTACTTGATATATTGTTTCTCACGTTTACTATCTTTCTAGCTAAATCCATGTATCCCTCAACCCCGAGAAAGTGGAGTACTGCCCATGTTGCTGCAAGAGGTCCTTCTGACCTAGATGATAGTACAGCTGGATTTACTATCGGGTATCCGGGCCACTTTAGATTTGCATACTGGGAAAACATCTTATAGAATTCTCTTCTAAATAATACTATGGAAGCCCCTATGGGGGAGTAGGCATATTTATGTGGGTCTAAAGATATGGAAGATACGCCATCTATCTTAAAGTCGAAGTCCGGAATGTTTTCCCCTATTTTCTTCATGAATGGAAGAACAAATCCCCCCACGCATGCATCTACATGGAGCCATACACCCTTATCCACCGCTACCTCAGCCAGTTCTCTAATTGGATCTATTGTTCCAAATGGCCAATTTGGAGCAGAACCAACAATTAAGGCAGTATTCTCAGTTATTGCTTCATTTACTGCATTTGGATCTGCCTGATATGTTTTAGTATCAATATTAACTCTCTTAACTTTTAAACCCATGTATTCAGCAGCCTTATCATAACATGGATGAGCTGTAGCGGGAAGAACTATTTCTGGAATTGTTATGAATCCCTTATTCAGTATGAACCTATCTCTTGCGGCTTTTACTGCAAGGAAAACACTTTCAGTTCCTCCAAAAGTATAGGTTCCAACAACTTCTTCATCGCCATTCATTAAAGATATCGCTATATCAACAATATCCTTCTCAATTCTTATCGCGCTTGGAAACTCTGTGAAATCTAGAATATTCTTATCCATAAACATCTTAAATGCATCTAAAGCAACTTCCTTCAATTCATCTAATCCAGTTTCGAAAGCTATTGTAAATAATCCCCCACTGGTTGGCTTAGCATCATCAAAAGCATACTCCTTTAACTTCCTAAGAATCTCCTCCCTACTAAGAGACTTAACAGGAAGTTCCCCTCTCACACTTAAAACTAGTACTTATCCACTTAAACTTTTACCCGGGGATTTTAAATGTAGTAATTAAGGAATTCCATCGTGGCTTAGTGGAGAGCTAATGTTAAGCTATGTAGCTTTACAGCTTATGAGGGGCTGCTTTAAGATTTGAAGTTACACTTAATAAATTTTAAATAATTCTAGAAGTGTGGTTCATGTATTTTGTAATGATGTTACAGTATGATGCCTCAATTCAAGTTAGAGTTAAACATGTAGTGGCTTGAGGGATATGGTGGAGATCTGTTAACAATTAGGAGTAATTGGTTTAGGTTATGCTCTGGAGCTAGTTGAAAAGGGAGTAGGCTTCATTTCTTGCTTTTTCCCTACATTCCTCAGTATTTACTATATCCTCCCTACAGTAGCCTTCAACTATGCATCTTGGTCCTGTATGCTTCATTATGGTTGGGAATATGTTTGTTAGCTGCCTATGAAGCTCATAAGCTATATATCTTATCTCCGCCTGCGCCTTAATGCATTCTCTAAGTGGTAGGAAGTTGAAGGCTACCTCTCTAAGATTCATCTGAACCCATATTCTTGTTGCAGAAGCGTTTACTGAGAGGTATCTTGCATCCTCAATCTTAACTCCCTCATCTATTAGTTGAAGATAATTTTTATGTACATACTCTATAAACCTATGGTCTAAGCCTTTAGGAATAATGTATCCTGAAATCTTCACTCTACGTTGACTCTCCTGCCAATAGCTTGCAACTCTATGTCTAACAAGCTGGTGGCTACATACTCTTGAACATATTACGAGAAAACTTACACCAGCAAACTCGAAAACAGACCAATGACCACGTTTAAGAAAGTTTAAAATCCTCCTCTCAACAAGCTTATCATCAACCCTACTTAAAGCATCCTTAATGCTGCATCCATGATATAAAACATCGGTTAATGCAGCTATTAAGTTCTCACTACCCCAAGTACATACAATTTCAACAGACGGCTTAACTAGATTCACATCATAAATTAATAACTTCAAAAATAAATGTTACGGAGACGTTTACTCCATAAACTTAAGCCCCGATCTACTCCTCCAACCATTGTTAATTAACTGTGAGGTGGTTTCAAAATATTTAAGTTTATCATATTCCATATCTCATATGTATTATTATGTATGTGAATGTTATGATTGCTGGAACATTATGGCTATTCTCTCATATCTTATTATTGCTCTTCTGAATGTTTTAAGCCATGAGTTGAATCTCTCTATGGCTGATCTCATTACTTTATATTCCTCCTCATCGTATGTTATTTGTCTCCTCCCATTTCTAGGGTTTACAGGTATGTTTGCCTTAACTCCATCCTTCTCCAGCCTATCCCTTACCTCATATGTATCGTATGCAGAATCTCCATAAAACTCTTCAGGCTTACTTTTCACCTTATCGTAGACAGGGTTGAACATCTTAGAGTCGTGGGTGTTTCCTGGGCTAATAGCTACGGCTATGGGTTTTGATCCCTCATCAACTATTACATATATCTTCGTTCCCTTCCTATGTTTGAATCCATCATATCCTACCTCCCCCCTTTAGCCTCTACTGTTGTGCTATCTATTGCTACACGTTTATAGCTTCTCATGGATTGAGGAACTCAACTATCTTATCCCATACCCTAGCCTCCTGAAGTCTTCTAAGTAATCTCCATGCAGTTACGTATGATCCATACTTTCTAGGCATTTCACGCCACCTACAGCCAGTAGTAACAACATATAATATACCGTTAATCAATGATCTATCATCGCTTGAAGCTCTCCTACCCCTCTTAGGCTTAGGTGGGAGAAAGGGTGAAATAACACCCCACTCCTCATCACTCAACTCACGAAACTCCATAAACAAAATAAGCAACAGAAAAATTAAATATTTTGAAACCACCTCTGTATATGCCTCTCAAATTTCATCATTAACCTCTGGAAAGCTAGCAGGATGGGGCGGGGGAAGTATCAACAACTTTACCCACTATGGCAGGGAAGAAGTTAAGATCACCATGCAGGAGGAGATATTTACGTGCGCATAATATGAATGCTTGGCTTAGTGAGAGGCTGATAAGAATAACGGATGGGGAAATAAGGGCTGTCCTCTCAGATAGATATAGAATAATGGATAACTGTATTCCTAGCCCTGGATGAGTTTAAGAGGGAGAAACTGTTGAAATCCGTAGGATAGACTTAACTGAAACCATGCTCTACCTGAAAGCAATAGATAGAACCTTAACAGATTCAGTAAGGGATGGAGACATAGTTTATAGTGGATTAATCATTAGAACTCTGAGATTGGAGCATCAGCATTAAGGGTTAAGCCATTCATGTTGAGGAAAGTTTGTAACAAGAGACCGGTACTTGAGCGCTCGCTAAAGAAGATACACTTAGAGAGGCAAACGATGGAAATTGGCGAGATAGATTGGTCTGAAGAAACTAGAGAACTTGAAAATAGGGCTTTGCGATCTAAAGTGAGGGACATAATAAGGGCAACGTTTGATAATAGGATATTTCAGTCATGGGTCGAGAGGCTCAGAGAAAGCGTGAAGGTCGAGATCGAAAAGCCAATTGAAGCGGTAAACAACATAGTTGGGCATCTAGGATTGACTGAAGAGCAGAAGTTATTGATGCACTTTTCAGAGCTCACAAAGTACGGATTAATAAATGCGATAACCAACTTGGCAAGGCAGGTAAAGGATGTTGAGAAGCAATAAGGCTTGAGGAGTTCGGCGGCAAACTCTTGGCTTCAGAGATTTAAGAGGGATTCTGAGCAGAAGAGGCGAAGAGTGTAGGAAGAGGCTAAGACCCTATTGACCTATTTGTGAGGAGTAAAACCAGAGAATGAGGCCTCCAACAGCTCTTTAAATAAAAAGGGCCAAGGGGCTATTGTGCCTCTTCGGCTTTCTTTTTAAATTATCATTGAGGTTGGCGGGATATGCTTGAACTTTACCTCTTCATTCTCAATGTAGATTCCATAGCTTTCCATTATATTTAATCCTATAATCGCATCTACTGCTAAATCCTCGATAACACCAACAGTCTCCTCCTCGGGCAGAATATAGCCCTCGACCTCCAAGAAAACAGTTGTCCTTCCGACAACATTGGCAAATTTCCCCTTCACAGCTAAAGGAACTTTCTTTGGCTCCTTATAAGGCTCGTATCCAACCCTCTCAGCGAACTCCTTGCTGAGATAGCTCCTCCTCGATCCAGTATCGAACAAGGCTACGGCTTCTACAACTTTACCATCTTTATGCACTCTAATCCTCTTTTCAACCTTAACCATTGCTATCACTCTCCCAAAAACCATTTTAAAATATAAAGTTTGGGGAGAAAGTCAACAAACATGAGAGCGACGTAAAGATGTTCGAAGAGGAGTTGAACTTAATTATCGGGATCTGCGATGAGAAGATAAAGCACTATAAGGCTTGCTCGAGGAATATCAGATGATAAGAGGCTCAGCTTTATCATTGCTCAACATGAACAACAACACGAAGAGAAAGGTCGTTTCATTAATTGATGCATTAAAACAGTTAAAGTGTACTCTTTACTCTTTAATGGAGAGCGAACATGAAGATAAGAACATACATTGTCCATTATACCATCGAAGAACATATTTTGCGGGGAGAGTAGTTTACGAAAGTGAGAGAACTTAAGTTATAGAGTGGAAATGTATAGATCGTGGCGTAATCCTAAAATTTAAACATGATAAGCTAGGAGAAAAGTATAATCAAGTAAGAAATAAGGGAGGCTTGAGCACTAAGCCTGCTCTCTGGATCAGGAAGGGGAACTACAGGAACCTTCTCTACCTTGAAGTCCGCGGAAAGCTTACGTCTTCGCTCGGTAGATATAGAAAGGTTGGAAAGGGATGAGATTTTGGCGATACTAATATATCAAGTTTTAGGATAAGCGCTGTTGCTTGCTTTAGAGGTTTACATCACTTCATCCTCCTCTATTTTCCGCTCTCTTCACGGTATAATTCTATGTTTTATTTTATACTTACTGCAAATTCTAATTGACCTTTCTTGAAGTTCCTCTTGGTATTCTTTTGTTGGCTGAAAGAAAATTTTGAATAAGCTTTTATATTTTGGTACAAGTTCAGGGAAATATCTTTCCAAGAATTTGTAGTAAAGTGTCTTGCAGTCTGCCGGTCCATTTCCAAATAGGGTTAGGGCGCCGACAAGAACATAATCTGCCCCATAATCTTTAGCAGCTTTTATCATTCCATCGAGTTGTTCTTCCGTATCTGAAATAAATGGCAAAACGGGAATATAACAAACCCCGGCGAGAAATCCTTCTTCTCCGCATTTTTTCATAGTTTCCAACCTTTCTTTTGGTGCTGGTGCCCCTGATTCAAGAATTTTTGCCAACTTCTCGTCGAGAGTTGAAATGGAGAAGGATATAATAGCTCCATGCTTCAGTTTCGGCTTCAGATCGCTAGGTAGAACTGCATTCTTATCAATCTCCTTCAATAAGTCCAGATCTCTCAATACGAGTTTTGATTTTGTTAAAACATGAAGAGGAAACCTGTACTTTAGAACTATCTCAAGCAATTTTCTCGTCAGTTTTAGTTTTTCTTCAATTGGCATATATGGTTCTGTTGATGATGAGAAAGCAATGATTCCGTATTCTCCTTTCCCTGCTCTTCTTGAAAGCTGTTTTTCCAGAAGCTCCGGCGAGTTTACTTTCGCTGATAGAGTCTTCGCCATGTTCTCCCCGTATTTGCTCCCCCTTATGTAGCAGTAGATACAGTTGAAAGAGCAACTCTCATAAGGATTTACTGAATAATCATCCAGGAACCAATCATCCCTCTTCTTATGCTTGTTTAAAATTGATCTCACTTGGATTTCGTTCACCATATTACTCACCCAGTAAAGATTTTATTTCCTCTTGCTTTTCCTTTTGTAATTTCTTCATTCCAGCTTTTATTATAGCTCTTACATTTTTATCCTTAGCCCACTTCTGTAGAAGCTCAAAAACTGATCCGGGATCTTTCTTTGTAACCTCTCTCAAGGCCTAACCAATTGCTTTTTAACATCTTTATCCTCTTCTTTATTCACTAGGGAGTTGAAGTTTCGGATGATAGTCTTCCTAGAGAATTTTCTCCCATAAACGGCTTCGGCAAAGCAGGTATAATCAGACCAATATGGATTCTCACTCTTTATTTTGTTAAAAATCCTCTTTACTGACTTCATAATCTATTGTAAAAATATGATTTTCTTAATCCAGTTTATATCAGCCAAATACGATTGTAAAGAGCGAAAATAAAAAGAGTCTAGGCCCTTTCTAGTGTTTTAACTAACTTTTAGTTTCCTTCCATCTCTTTTAATATCTTGAGAATTTGATCTTTGAGCTCAGGAGTTTGTTTTTGATAGTTACCCAAACTAGTTCCAAATTCACGCCAAAGTATTCGTGAATTAACTTATTCCTCATACCGGAATTTCCCTCCATGGGACTTCGCGGTGCTTTGCCCTTAATTCTCTGCTCAAATTCTTCGTTGCCTCACCAATTATCTCAAGCCCTCTTAAGACGGCATACTGTTTCTCTACATTCTTAAAGAATTCTTCTTTAGTCAACCCCTCTATAAATTTCTCTATGTTAGAAATAGCATCCAGAATGTGTCTTAAGTATGCTTTATCTCTTCTCATAAATGACTCGCATTTCCCTTTTCACATCTTCTATTACGTAGGGATTTAAACTGCTGAAAATTCCAAGATCAACCTTTCTTTTAAATATCTTTCTCAGCTCATTTTCTATCCTAACTAAATCTAAAAGGCTCTTTTCGCTATTTCGCTCAAATTCGATGGCTATATCTATATCGCTTTTCCTGTTCTGCTTCCCTCTAACGAAAGAACCGAAAATGGCCATGAACACTATGTCATTCTTTTTACAGATCTCAGCCAGCTTCTCCTCTAAGCCTTTTCTTCTTAGCTCCTCTGGCAGATTTTGAATCTCAATTTTGATACTCATGTCTTAATTGTTAGAAGATTCCCTCAATTTAAGCCTTTCCCTCATAAAGTTTTCTGAAACTTGGAATTCCTCAGCTAGCTCCAGTATTGGATCTAGGGATTCTTTAACCCAGTCTTCCTTCAATTTCTCATTTAACTTATCCTCAGAAATTAAAAGATAGGTTGCAAATACTTCAGCCTCTTTCTCCTGCCTTCTCTGCTTCCAATAGTTGAACCTGTTATTCCTCTCGTCCAGAAAGTAGTTCACTTTCGTGTTTCTGTGGAATAGGTGGTAGGCTAATCCATGAACGATTAAATGTCTCTTCTCGTATGAGTGCAGGTTAGGGTCTATCACAATGACTCCTTCATCCTTTATGTAAATCTCCTTAATTATTTTGCTGAGAGGGACCTCAACGACCTCAGCCTCGAGCTTTGAAGCCAAAAGCTCAAGATCATCAATCCTATACTTTTCCCTTATTTCATTTGCTTTCTCAATTATGTGCTTCATAGCTTCTTTTTCTTCATCCTCCTCTCCTTAGCCTTTAAGTAGGCATTGATTATAGCTCTCTTATCTTTCTCAGGCAAGCTCGGAATATCCTTGAATAGACCGAGGAGCCCAGGCTCCTTTATCCCTAAAGCCTCAAGCCTAGACTCTAAGAGCATATCCTCAAGAACCTTAAATGGAACATCTAAAGCCCTAGCAATCTTCTTCAACTTATCCCTTGAAGGAATAAATGACCACTCTCAACGTCAGAAATATAGCTATTTGTCTTATAGCCAAGTCTTTCAGCCAGCTGCTACTGAGTTAATCCCTCCGGTATTCTTAATTGCCTCAATTTTTGACCGAAATTCATATCGCCTATAGATGATATTAACAAAGGCCAAAGTATCTGTCAAGTTTATTTTGCTGCTTCTAATTTCAGCTTTATGGCTTAATTCTTTGATTTAGACTCCTCTCTTATTTTTGGATGTTGCTCTTAATTTAGTTTTGCATGTTTATTGTCATGTTGTATATGCATGTTTAGTCATTATCTCCTAGCTATGTTTTCCACGTTTTAGCCTGGAGTATTCTCCATATATGCGCGCATTACGGATAGGCTGCTTCAGGAATATTACTACTCAATTTTACTGGGGTTGTGGAGGAAGCTATATTGAAGTTTAAATAGTTGTAGGTGTTTACTCTGTTATGGATGAGTATCCTCCAAAGGAGGTTTTTGCCGGAGTATATTCTAGGGGTAGGAGGCTACGCGAGTTTTCGGTTCGTTTAAGGAATGTTCCTGGAGCTATTGCTAGTATTTCGGAAATGATTGCTGGGATGGGGGTAAACATTCTCTCAGGTTTTCATGATGCTAAGCCTGGGGAGGATGTTGCTCTATGGAGCTTCATCGTAGACCTCACTGGTCTAAGTGTTGGAGCTGGGGGAGATTTTGGAGAAAATGAAGGGGTTAGTGAACGTCTTGGATGTAAGCCTTGCTGAGGCTAAGCTCAACGGATTAGTAATAGATGAAATACACTTTCCACTAAACGTTATGGAGGAAGAAGCATAACGTTAAGGGTTGAAACGTTGGGGGCAATTACGCTTAGGCTCTTTGAGGTATTCGGTACCGGAGCAGCTCTAATACTATTTGAGATGGGTGTAAGAGCTGGGGAGAATAAGGCTGAAAGAATTTCTGAGAGGTATGGGATCGGAGGTCTAAAAGCCCTAGAGGTAATTCTGGCTGAGAGGATAGCTAAGGGATGGGGGGATACCTAAAATAGAGGTCTTCAATGAGGAAAAGCTTGAATCCACGATTACAGTTCATGAACTCTTCGAGTGCCTATCATTCAGGGGTGAGGGCAGGGAGGCGAAAAGCCACTTCTTCGAAGGATACCTAACAGGAGTCTTCCACAAACTATTTAAAAGAAAAGTCACAGTTAGGGAGGTTGAATGCATAGCTAAGAAGGATGAAAAATGCAAATTCAACATAAAGCAGGCATGATAGTTATAATCAATTACCATTACAACATCTTTCATTAAATGAAGAATCCCACATAAACAATACGCATTAAAAGTTATAAACGGACCCCATATATCTTAATGTGAATCTTATTTAAGAGCGGTTAATTTTTGCCTTATGTTGCAAAAATATACAAAAACCGATTGGAATATATATGATCGTAGTATAAAGAATTTCAGTAAGGAATTTCCTTACATAGAGGGGGTCTGAGAAAGCATTTGTGAATATACTTTTTACGAAAGAGTTTAGGTAAAAATAAAGAAGGGGGATAATTGCTAAAATTACTATTTCACTAGTACTTCTCGCATCCTCTGCAAAGTAGAGAAATATAAATGAAATAGTGAAGGTATAAGCACCAATTATAATAGTTATTAGGGTAATATTTATTAATCCCTTATACGGAAAAAACGTAAGGTAAAAATAAGCGTAAATTAGCATCATAAATATTGCAGCAAATAAACATTTCTTAAAACTCCTCCTCAATAAACTACTCCCACCTAAGATCATGGACCACCTGCGCGGCGCACGTAAACACCATAAACAAATAGAAGAAGCAATATATATATTACTGATAAAAATATTCCGGAAAGAATCTGTTAGAAGAAGTGATTTAAGCTTTGTGGTTTGATTCTTTAGTTTAGCCTCCTCTAGTTTGGATATTGCTCTTGATTTAGCTTTGTATGTTTATTAGTATGTTGTATATGTACGCTTAGCCATCGTCTCCTAGATATACTCTACATGTTCTAGCTATGGAGTATTCTCCGTATAGGCGTTTAAATGATTAGAATACTGTTTCAGTAGCCTATTTCCTACCATAACCTATCATCCTGCTCTACTCCTCCTCATCAAGGGTTTTAAGAGTTATGACTGATCTATGTCTCTCAGGAGGTCCACCATCCATTCTAGTATTTCTTCTAGGCTTAATGATTGGCTTTATACCCATTCTTCTAAGCAGAGTATAGGAATACGTTATCAGCGAAATGTATTTTATCTCCTAGGCTATACGTCATCTGTATTTATCTTCATAGTCACAGCCTCCCTAGTTTTAACATCAACAGCGAAATGTATCTTAATGCATCTCTTCTTTCTCCTATCATATATCCTCTCGAATCATCCACCACACTTGAATCAACAGCTATAACTATAGGGTCATCATACTTTCTAATGATTTGTATGGGCTTAAATTAAGCCTAAGCATACGTCTCCTAACCCATGAGTAGTCTATGAGTGAAAGCCTTGGGATAAGCCTATAAGAACTCTAGTAAATCCCTCAAGCTATAAGGCATAGAGAATAGATACCTGACAACAGCTAGAATAAAACTATCCATCTGTAATCCTGAATGGATATCAACCTTATAATCATTCAAGATTCTAAGCTTAAGATCATAGTCTTCAAGAAAGTCTAAACTGGGAAGAAGCTACCACGCCTAATAAGCCTCTCATCAACACTCTTCTAATCCATAGGGGGAGGAGAGTTTAAACAGAAGAATTTAATTAAGCCGTAAAGCTAAATATAAATTTAGTATCTTGCTTATTCCTCCTCTACTTCTATACTCATTAGTAAGCCATCAACTAGAGCTATTGCTAATATGAGGGCGGATAGTATTTTCAGCTCATCGTCGACGGTCATGTTGAGAATTGATTTCTGAAGTCCTAAAGCTCCTAGGCTTAATGATGGGATTGAGAGGAAGGTAACTATGAATGGTATTACGATGAATTTATCTTCTGAATGCATAGTTAAAGCTGATGAAAACGTTGATATTAAAGCTATGCTTACAGCTACTAGAGCTACTACATAGTATGCTGATGTTGGTGGAGGCTTCAACCTGGAGAAGAAGGTAAGTAGGATTAGGGCTTCAATCGAGGTTAATAATGTGAATATGAATGTGTAAAGTGATTTTGCAATACATATTACTGTTGGCGAGCATGGTAGAAGCTTAATGCCGTTTATAGTTCCCTTCTCCACCTCCCTCGTAAATATTGTGGTTGTTAGGAAGATTGCTTCAAAAAGCATTAAAGGCCAAACTAAATGGTAAACCGGGAAATCCGCTAGCTGCATGGTGGATACCGTAAAGCTTAAACTCGTAATTATGGCTAGGGGGAATATGAAGATTGCTAAAATCTCCTGTCCCCTCCGAATTTCTACGGTTAAATCCTTCCTTAACAGGAGGAGGACGTGATTTATTGCCGACATATCTGAACCTCCTCAAACAGCTTCAACTCACCATTATCAAGCATAATTCTTAAGCGTGGTAGATGATTTATATATTCCTCAATATGTGAAGCTATAACTACTGTTTTCCCATACTTCATGAAGGTTGGAACTATATGACCTGCAATAATCCTACATGTAGATTCATCAACTCCGGAAAACGGCTCATCAAGTAGAAGTAGGTCAGGATCATGTATTAATGCACGTGCTAAATCCACCCTCCTCCTCCAACCGTAAGATAGCTGACCAACTCTCCGGTTAAGAATGGAGTCAATACCTAAAAGATTAAGCAATTCACTACTAACCTTTACATTGTAGAAGGAAGCGTAGAAAGATAGATTTTCAAGTACTGTAAGCTCCTCGTAGAGTAGGGATTCATGAAGGAGAACTCCAACCCTCCTCTTAAGCTCCTCATCCCCCCACTCAAAACCCAAAACCCTAACCCTACCCCTACTTGGTCTTAATAATCCACACAGTATCTTAATTAGTGTTGATTTACCTGCTCCGTTAGGTCCTAGAAGTAGTGCAAGCCTACCTACATCAATACTGATTGAGACATTACGTAAAGCCCAAACATCACCGTAAGCCTTCCATAAAGACACAGCCTCCACAGCAGTTTCCATCAACCATCCCACAGCTAAAAGTTAAATCTAATATTTATAGCTTAATCCTATAGTTCAATGTTTCCTAACAGCTTCTTGTTGAAGACGGCAAACACTAACATCTATATACAACATCTCCATTACCCTACAGCCTACAAGTATTCTTAAGTTTATAGCCGGAATATGTTAAGAAAACTTAATTAACTTCAGTTTTAATTATTCTTTGGTGTTGCTAATGCGTGTTTTGAAAGATGTGAGGGTAAGTTTTCTAGGCAGGGAGGTTAGCTGTACGGCGCTGTTTGATACAGGCTCAGGGGTTACAGCAGTTCAGCGAATATTTTTTGAGGAAAGCTTCGGCGCTAAATGGTCAACGCTTGATAAGCCTATGAAGCTCTACTGGATTAATGGTGAATCTATTCAAGTAGATAAATACGCCCAAATCACCATAATCATAGATGGCTTCAAGCTGCCTGAAACCGTACTCATCATAGACGATTTCATCAAGGAGATTGAAGTGGAGGGTAAGAGAATACAGCTACCCCAACTAATTGTAGGCTCAGGCACCATGGATAAATATGGAATAATACTGGACCCAAAGGAAGGCGTTAAATTAACAGGAGCGACACTGCTGCTTTAAATCATACTTACCCAACCGTTATAGCTAAACACATCTTCTACATAGATGGCTAGTATTTCGTGTAGCTTCTATATGTTGTCTTTCACCCTTTCTCTCAAGTATAATTATTGCTATTATTAGGGCTGCGGAGACAGAGATGCTGATGGCTAGAGGTATAGCTATAGTATTCATGTCTATATGACTTAGAGATCCATATCTGGATGGGCATTTAGTTAAGATTTTGGATGCTAGTAGCTCGCCTTCACGATATATTCCTTCAACAACTACTTCCACCCCCTCCTTAAGCGATACTTGAGGTCCCTGATACCTTACAATTATCCTGGTTTGATTATCGGTAACAGTGAAAACAAGGCTTAAACCCTCAAATCTAGGAGTTCCAGCAACCTCCCCCATTACAGCTATATATCTTCCCTCATAATTACCCATAACCACCTCCGAAGGGGATAAATATCTTTGCGATGAGGTGAATGTGGATAATGTAAGATATATGATAAATAAAATAGTTAAAGCCACTATTAATACCTTAACCTTCATGGTTTAACCCTTCTACGTTTAAGTAGGAGGAATATAGCTAAAGCTGTTAAAGCCCCCCAGTATAGTATGTAGGATATTAGAAGCTCTACATACATTCTCATCTACCTCCAGCAAGCTCAACATCGTAGGATAGGCTTAGCAAAGTTAGGAAGATAAGTAAGGCTGTAATAATGTTGATTATCAGTATTAAAACTGTATGGTGGGCTAGGGCTATGCCTGTATGTGTTATAACTATTGGGTGGAGTGTACGCCAGAGGATTGCTGAGTAGTAGCTTAAAGGTACTGTTATGAATGATGCTATAACATACATAGCTGAAGCCCTACGTCTCCTATTTAACTCAGGTATAGACCAGCGTATAATGAAGTAGCCTATAAATGCTAATGCTAAAACCAATGTTGTGGTTTCCCTAGGATCCCAAGACCAGTATTCACCCCACGCTATGTTAGCCCAGAGAGAACCTGTTACTATTGTAACCCAGGATAATGGTAATCCTATCCTCATTGAGGATAAAGCTATAATATCCGCCTTCACAGTTCTCCTAGCTAAATAGATAATACTGGAAACTAAAGCAACACCCATGGATAGATAGCTAATCCAAGCTGGTGGAACATGAACATATAGCACCCTATATACATCAGGTGAAGCTATACCGGCTTCAATAGGGGGAGGGGATGAGAGAGATAAATACATCGACACTAAACATAGGGGTAACGTAGCTACTCCAAAAACTTTCCATAGCTTCAAATCCATCCCTAACTAGGAATAAGTATCAGTATTTAATTTTTTCCAAAGCTTAAAAGTCTAACACTATGTAGAATATTAGAGCTTACCTCTATAACATGTAGACATGTTACAGTATCATTTACTATGTAACTATTATGGTTAATCTGAGTTTAAGAATCCTGATTTCAATACTCAAGCTATTGTGGATATGGTAATGCAAAGTATTACTGAGATTTTGTATGTAGCTTACTATCATAGCTAATAATATTTCTATTGTTTCTAGAAGTAAGCTCTGAAGAACTATTAATAGTATATGTTGAGTCTAAGGATGATGTAGTTAATTTATTTCTTGAAGTTAGTGGCTTAGAGAATAAACCGTTAAGCTTTTAAGTAAGGCTGATTTAGGCTTAAGATGGTTTAGGAGCGGTTTTATGAGGAAGGTTTATATTCTTGAACCTGAATGGGGGGAGTCTCATAAGGTAATTAGGGAGGTTGCGGATGTTTTTGTCGGTGTTCCAGGTGTTAAGTATTCTGAAGACCAGCTAATTAATATGTTAAGGGATGTTGATGCTGTAGTAATTACGTCACAGCATAGAATATCTAGGAGGATTATATATAATTGCCCTAAGTTAAAGGTTATAGTTAAGTATGGATCTAAGCCTGGCATAGATAATGTGGATTTGGAGGCTGCAACTGAAAGGAAGATTCCTGTCTGCTATACGTTTGGAGCTAACTATGATAGTGTTGCTGAGTTTACGGTTGGCTTAATGCTTTACGCTGTTAAGAAGATATCCACCGTATCGCAAAGCCTTAAGGAGGGTTTATGGAGGGATTCATTGTTGAGAAGTGGGGTTTTAGGATATGAGTTAAGGGGGAAAACTGTTGGAATTGTAGGATTAGGACAGATAGGTAGGAGGGTTGCTAAGATACTTCAAGGATTCAATGTTAGGATAATAGGCTATGATCCCTACATATCTAGGGATGATGTTGAGAGTTTAAATGTGGAATTAGTTAGGGATTTAGGGGTGTTGCTTAGAGATTCAGATATAATTACTATACACGCTACATTAACCGGGGAAACATACCATATGATTGGGGAGGAGGAGTTTAAAGTAATGAAGCCAACAGCAATTCTGGTAAATACTGCTAGGGGAGCTATAGTGGATGAGGAGGCTTTAATAAAGGCTCTTAGGGAGGGATGGATTGCTGGAGCAGCTTTAGACGTATTTGAGAAGGAGCCTCCAGATCCGGATAATCCCTTACTTAAGCTTCCAAACGTTATTTCAACACCGCATTATGCATCATGCACATATGAAGCATATAGGAGGGAGGCTATTATAGCTGCTGAGGAGGTTGTAAGAGTGCTTGAGGGATATAGGCCAAGATACATAGCAAATCCCGAGGTTCTTAAGGCATTAAGTCTTAAGGATGGGGAGCCTGAAGTATTAAGGAGATTTAGGGAGTTAGGGTGATGAAATGAATGGAGGTAGAGTTATTCTTGAAATGTTGAGGGAGTATGAGGTTAAGCATGTCTTCGGTCTTCCTGGAGAAACAACAATCCCCCTATATATGGAGTGGCATGATTTCCCGGAAATAATTCACGTAATGGCTAGGGATGAGAGAAGCGCATCATTCATGGCTGATGCCTATGCTAGAGTATCTTTTAAGCCGGGAGTATGTGAATCCCCCAGTGTAGGAGCAACACATTTAATACCGGGAGTTGCAGAAGCATTTAAATCATCACTTCCAATGATACTGTTTACAACAGATATACCGCTTCATCTTGAAAAGAGGAATATGCTTACAGGAATTAACCAAACATCGCTGTTCAGCGGTGTAGTGAAGGAAACAGTAACGGTAACGAAAGCGTTGGAGATATCCCACATTATTAGAAGAGCGTTTAGAATAGCTACAACAGGGCAGCCTGGGCCCGTACATGTTAGGCTTCCGATGAATATTCTTGAGGAGAATGTTGAAAACCCGGATATTTATGCCCAGAAGGACTTTACAAAGTATCCTGGACATAGATTCATAGCTGAAATAGAGAAGGTGAAGCAAGCACTAGCAATGCTGGCTAATAGTGAAAAACCAGTTATTATCTGTGGGCAGGGGGTGCTTTACTCCCAGGCATGGAGTGAAGTTGTAGAGCTTGCGGAGCTGCTTGGAGTACCGGTAGGAACAACAATGACTGGGAAGGGAAGTATACCGGAAACACATCCATTATCAATCGGGGTTGTTGGCTCCCGTGGCGGAACAAGCTTCTCAAACAGGATTCTTAAGGATTCCGACTTAATATTCTACATTGGATGCAATACCGACTCTGCAGCTACTGATAACTGGACACTTCCCCCACTAGAGAAGGATAGAGGAATAATCCACCTGGATATTAGTAGTGTGGAAGGCGGTAATAACTATCAGACAGACATCATACTGGTCGGTGATGCGAAAGCTACATTAAAAATAATGATAGAAATGGTTAGGGAGAAGGTGAAGAGGGATTATAGGGAAGCTCCGAGAGTGAAGGAAATATTTAGGGATGCTGAAATGTTTAGGGAAAGCCTTAAGGACTATATGAACTCCAACGAGAAACCCATCAATCCACTTAGAATTGTAAAGGAGCTTGAAGAAAACATCCCGCCAGAACACGTAGTTATAGCTGATCCCGGTGTAAGCGCAATTTACATATCAGCATTCTACAGGGTTAAGAAAGCTGGGAGAAGCATTATATTCAACTACTCTCTAGGTGCTTTAGGCTACGCTATCCCCGCCTCTATAGGGGCATACTATGCTAATCATGGAAATGCTGTAGTAGCATTAACCGGTGATGGAAGCTTCGGCTTTACAGCTGGTGAGCTGGAAACTATTAGTAGAGTTGGGGGGAACATTAAGATTATCCTATTTAACAATCAATGTTTCGGATGGATAAGAGCTGCAATATACTTTAAGTATGGACCAAAATACTTCGCAACAGATTTTAAACCGGTTGACTATGTTAAGATTGCTGAAGGATTTGGGATAGAGGCTTTTAAAGTAGAGGAGCCGAATGAATTATCAAACACATTCCGGAAAATCTTCAATTCAAACAAGCCTGCATTCGTAGAAATCACTGTAGAGCCTGAAGACAGATTTGTCCCTCCAGTTCCATCATGGATTAAAAAAGCAAAGGAATACAGGCTAAAACACGTTTATTAACCTTACTATACGTAATGCAGGTCTACAACTTAAAATATTTTACTTAACCTCTTAAGTTATCATGTCCCGTGATGCTGCTAGCATATACTATTACATGCATTAAGTTAGAGATATTACCGATTGATCTTGATTTTGCTACTGTTAGGATTAAGCTGAAAACATAAAAGCTGCCTAGTACTATATGTGAGAGCTTAGTATAGGTTTGCTTAGCTCCTAAATACTGCTTAGAAATCTTACTCTAAAATATAGATTGTAAAATCACGGAAAGACTGGAAATAATTCTATAACTACTACTTCATATGTTAAATTAACTGAAGCAATTTCAACAATTTTATCCTCTTAAAGCCTTCTAATACTAGCTATGCATAACAAGTCTATCAGGATTTCTACAATCTCCTAATCCACGTATTTTGATGGATTCTTCCTAAATTCCTCCAGACATCTCTCAGCACAGAAATAGTATACTTTACCCTTATACTCCATTTTATACCTTACAGTTTTTTCATCAACATTCATTCCGCAAACAGGATCTCTAGCCATAACTAAACACTACTAGATCACTTATAAGACTTACTATTCAGATTTAGAGAGAATTAGCACTTAAGGTTTACATACTTACTTTAAGTCTTAAGCTTAAAGCTTAACATGATATGTAAGTCTTAAGCCTAATAACCTTAGCTACTTTAAATTTACTTTATATTTAAGTATTAAATCATTAAGTAATCATATAGTTGTGAAGATTATTTAATTATTAGTATTACTTTAATGTTTGACCCTTACAATTTTACGTTAAAGCTTAATGTTTAATATATGTTCTCAGTATAGGGTCAGGTATGTGGTAGTATCTATTATCCTCAGAGATCAGCATAGCGTTCTTTAAATTTCTCAATATATCCTGTAATATCTTATTGTTTATCATAAGCTCTATTGTTTATCATAAGCTCTATTGTTTATCATAAGCTCACTCCCTACTTCACTCCATATAGCTCCTGTACTTAGGATTCTTAATGTTTAAATTAATGTCTTACTCCAAGGTATAGAGTGCTTAGTTCTGGATGTTTTAGTAGTTCTTGCGCTTCCCCATCGTAAACTATTCTTCCACCTACGAATAGTAATGCTTTATCTCCGCATTCAAGTGCTTTTCTAGCGTTCTGCTCTACGATAGCTATTGTTATTTTGTAGTTATCTCTTAGGTTTACGATTTCCTTTAGAACTTCAATAGCAAGCTTTGGTGATAGGTTTGCTGTAGGTTCGTCGAAAAGCATTACTTTAGGTCTTCTCATTAAGGCCATTGCTATAGCTAGCATTTGTCTCTCCCCTCCACTTAGAGTATTTGCTTTTCTACTGTAGTATTTCCTTAATATTGGGAAGTAGTTTAAAACCTCTTCAACCCTATCCTTAACCTCACCTTTGTTTAGGGTGTAGCTTGACATTATGAGGTTTTCCTTTACGTTTAGGTTTAGGAATATATTACCGGTCTGGGGTAGATATGCTATACCTATTCTAGCAATTTCATGTGTTGGTAGATGTGTAATGTCTTGGCCGTTAAACCTTACTCTCCCAGAATATATTGTTGCAAGCCCGGAGATCGCTTTTAGGAATGTTGTTTTACCACTACCGTTAGGTCCAACTATAACTGTTACTTTATCTCTTCTTATTGATGTATTTACGTCGAATAGAACGTGGAATTTCCCGTAGCCAGCATTTATGTTTTCAACATCTATCATTTAGCCACCTAGATACTCATCCAGTACTCTAGGGTCTTTTAAAACATGTTCTCCAACACCTTCCGATATAACTCTCCCCTTAGACATAGCGTATACATAGTCAACGTATTGTAAAGCTACTTCAAGTCTATGCTCAACAACTAGGAATGTAACGTTTAGGCTTTTCAGCTTGGTTAGGTAGTTGAAGATTTTATGTGCTAGTATTGGATTTAGACCTGATGCAGGTTCATCAACTAGTATTAGCTTTGCACCACACATAAGTGCTTTACCTATCTCAAGAAGCTTCATCTGTCCTCCACTTAGCTTAAATGATGGATGGTCTGCTAGATTGCTGAGTTCAAGTAGATCAAGTATTTTATAGGCTTTCTCAAAAGCTTCAACCTCCCTCCTTATCCATAGCTTCCTGAACGGTGCTTTAAGAAAGCTTTCACCAGGATTATCCGGATATGCTGTAAGCATGTTTTCAATAACTGAGAGCTTAATGAATGGTGCAGGTATCTGGAATGTTCTTACAATACCTAGCCTATAAATCTCGTATGGAGGTAAGCCGGTTATGTCTTTATCCATGTAGATGATCCTGCCTTTATCAGGCTTGTAGAATCCTGAAATAACGTTTATTAGTGTTGTTTTACCGCTTCCATTAGGACCCATAATTAGGGTTACTGTATTTTCCTTAACCTCTATATTTACACCGTCAAGTGCAGTAAGCCCACCAAACATTTTCCTAACGTCTTTAACTGTTAGGATGCTCATAAAAAGGATTTATGGTTAAAGCCATGTAACTGAGTCTGATGCTGCTGTGTAGATCCCTGCAAGCCTCCACGTATATGCTCCATTCTCCATAGCTATAGCCCAAAGCTCATAGTCAGCAGTTTCCCTATCGCCAGCCTCGTTAAGCCTAAGCCATCCACTAGCTCCAAACGTTGTTTCCGCAACCTTAGGTAGTACAGCTTTAATAGCTTCAGCATCATATTTACCTGCTGCTAGTATGCATTTAACTGTAAGCCATAATGTATCGTATACGCTGTATGTATATGCATCAGGAGTTCTTCCAAGCTTTTCTTTAACAGTGTTTTCAACCTTTACTGTAATGCTTGATCTTGTTGGTGCGAAAACAGGGTTTATGAAGCCTCCTGTCTTAACGCAGAATTCTGCAACTAAAGTTTCTGTAACGAATTTATCGCCTAGAACAGTTCCATCAGTTCCAAACCACTTAACCTCTGATAGAACTGGGTATCCTGCTGCCTGTGTGAAGAATGTAATAGCCTCCTCAAAAGCTGCATAGTATACTCCAACCTTATCCCTACCATATTTCCCAATAGCATCCTTAACCTTGGAGGCTAAAACACTAACCTCAGCTGAAAACTCCTTAGCTTCAGGCGCGTATCTTACACCTTCAAGAAATCTTCCCCCAAGCTCCTCAAACCTCTTCTTAGCAGCTTCAACCAATCCATCACCCCAAGCATCACCCCTCCATACGGGTATTACGTATCTAACACCTGAATCATAAATAACTCTAGATATTGCTTTACCCTGCTTATTATCGTCTGGACATAGCCTGAAAAGATTATCTCTAGGTATAGCTAGCTCAGGCGCTGTTGACATACCGCTAAGTATAAGTATCTTGTTTGCCTCAGCATAGCCCATAATGTTTCTAGCTTCACCGCTTGAGGCTGAGCCTACAACAACCTTCACCCCCTTCGCAGCTAGTGTTTTCAGCTTTTCAAGAGCAATATCAGGTCTTGAAGCAGTATCCTCTACGAGAAGCTTAACTCTAAAAGCTGCTCCCGCCTTAGCTAGGAAATCGTTTACTTCAGATACTGCAAGCTCTAAGGCTACCCTATAGTTATCACCCCAAGCACCAAGCTCACCTGACAGCTGGGTAAGTGCACCTATAGGTATTTCACCTGTTAATGGCGGTATAGGCTTCTCAACTGTTGTTGTATACGTTGACGTTATGGTTGACGTAATTACAGTTCCTGGAACTGTTGTGGTAGCTACCTCCACCCTTGGTGGAGCTGCAAAGTAGCCGATAGCAACACCAATAATAAGGGCTATAATACCTACAGCTATAACATCAGTTCTCATACACTACTAATACTTTATGGAGGCTTTTATACTTTTCTAGCAATACTATGAGATACGGCAGCTTAGGAGGTTAAGTATGATGTATGCTACTATATGTTATGTATTTAGCTAATAGCTTAACCATTATAAATTCAGTTTTAAAAATGCTATATAGATTTTAAATATGATGTATGCTTAACCTATCTACATCATAAACATAGCAGCTTAACATATCTACTTTAAGTTGTTAGGTTCAATACTGTTAAGTTAGCATTTAGCAAGCTCCAGATTTCAAGGCTTAACTTAGCATTATCTGAAGAAACTAGTAAATTAAGGATTTGATTCATGATTACTGTAGTGATGAACCATTAATTGATTAGCATTATACTAACCATTTAAATAAGCTCCCAGCTTAATAAGGTCTAGATATTAGCATTGTGGTTATGCTTTAATTCTCTGAGTTTAACTGTTCTTATTGGTTTTTCAGGTATTACTCCTTCAGGTCTAAATATAAGTATGATTATTAAAGCTACTCCTAGTAGAAGCATATCAAGCCATACTACGTCAAATGGAATGTAGGGTGCAAGCTTATCCTTATTGAACTCTATAATTTTCCTTACTGTTACAAATATGAATGTTCCTAGAACAGCTCCCCTATTGTTAGCTGCTCCTCCAAGTATAACCATAACCCATGGCCAGAAAGTCCATGAAACCCTATTGTAGGCTGTTGCAATTACACCTCCACTATAGAATGCGTATAGTGCTCCTCCTACAGCAGCTATGGATGAGGAAAGCATTACAGTTTTCACTCTTACTCTAGCTACGTTTTTCCCTAAAGCCATAGCTGCATACTCATCATCTCTAATAGCTCTAAGCATTCTACCTAATGGTGACTTCGTCAATATCTCAATATATATGAATGTAAGTATTGCTATAAGTAGCATAATTATTGTTGTAGCAGGATATCTTAACTCTCTAAACCATGCAAACGGGTCTGGAACCATTATTCCCAGGGTTCCCCCAACAAGCTCGGGATAGTTGTATCCTATAACGAGTAGAGCCTCCCCCATAGCTAGGAATACCATTGCTAAATATTCTTCACGCAACCTTACTACAGGGTATGCTGCAATAAATCCTAAAACAGCACCTACAATCATAGCTGTAACCATTGTTAGTATGAATACTGATAATGCTAGAATAGGGTTTACTGTAAATACTGTATTGATTTGAGCTACTACTGCATTACTGTTTGCAACGTAGTTTCCTACTTCTATTCCAAGTATCCATGATGTAAGTCTACCTGGAAGATAGCCTACTAGGAATGCTCCTCCAGCAACAGATAATGTCTTTCCGAAGTTAGCTACACCAGCATATCCGAACTCGAGGTTTAAGCTGAGAACTACAATTATGTATGGTGAGAGGGATGCTAAAAGATCTATTATAAATAGGATCTCGTATGGTATTATCACTTACTCCACCTCTTAACAGCCTCTATCCTAGATATAAGGTCAGATAATCCTCTAGGAATAGCCATCAACGTTAAAACCATTACTGTTAAAGGTATAATTGGTCTATATGGAATTACCCAGACACCGATAAGTGATGCAAGCCTACTTGTCCCCAGTACTTCAGCAAAGCCGACAAGGTATCCTCCAAGTAAGGCTCCGAAAAGGCTGTAAAGCCCACCTGACGTGCTTGCTGCAAATATACTTACAAGCATGAATGAGCCTGTATCAGGATTCCCTATAAACCATAGCGGTAGAAGATTTCCTGAGAGACCAGCTAAACCACCAGCAAGAAACCAGGATACAGTATATACGAGATCAGCGTTAACACCTAGGGTTTCAGCTAGGCTTGGATTCTCAATAGTTGCCCTCATAGCAATCCCAAACTTTGTTCTTGTTAAAACAATATAGAGAGCTAAGCCTACTGAAACAACGAGAAATGGGGAAACTAGGAGGAGACCTGGATATCCAGCATATTGAAAATCCAATCCTCTTAGCTGAAAGTATCTTGAAGTTATTTTAAACACTCTACCGAGAAAATCTGCATAAATGTTTAAAACTGCAAGTAGTATAAGCTCGAAAGCTATTGTAGCTACCATCAAGTGGTTTATTGAAGCATTCCTCCTTAATAGTGGTTTAAGGATAAAAACATATTGGAATAAAGCAGTAAATCCTCCAAGTAGAAATGATAATGGAAGACCATAATATACATTATACTTAAAAATCCTACTTATAGTTAAAGCTACATAAATACCTATAGTAGCAAAGGATCCATGAGCGAAGTTTGGAACCCTAGTTGTAAGATAAGTTAGTGTAAGACCAATACTTAAAAGTGTGAGAAGACTTGAAAAAATCAAGGCATCCCTATATATAGGCTCAATAACCATACCTTTAAACTCCACTCCAAAATTTAAAGTTTTAGTAAAGTAACATGTTAAGAATGCTTCTAGCTACGATTCCTCACAAGTTAAAATATAAACAATTAATACTCTTATACTTTAAACATATGCTTAAGCAGCTTAACATTTTGTATTTAACATCATTTACGGAATTCTTTACCCTCATAACTAAGTTTTTAAGTCTATATTTTAAACTTTAGTATGGCTAAAACCTTAGTGCCGTACTTAGCTCCAATAGAGGAGGAGCTTGTGAGGAAGCTAGGTATTAGGGATAAACCGTTTAAACCCATCATAGCTATTGGTGGTTTAAGCGGCTCAGGAAAGGATACTCATGCTATGCTGCTTAGAAAGAAGTTGAAATGTAGGGTTGGGTTAAGATTAAAAGTTAATGTTGCTGGCCACTTCGTAAGGAGATTAGCGAGAATGGAGGGGTTTAGCGAGAAGGATCTTGACCAGTTTATGAAGAAATATGAGTTTTCAGAGGATTATGCTGAGAGAATAGATAAGAGGATTGAGAGGGAAACGTTAGAGAATGCTTTAAGGAATGGGGGGATATATGTTGGTAGGATGGCTCCCTTCACTATAGGTAAATGGGGGTTTACAGTATGGCTACTTGTCTCACCTGAAGTAGCAGCGCAGAGAATAGCTAAAAGTAAACGTAGACCTGAACGTAGCCTACCACTAGATTTAATCGTGAAGAAAATAGTTGAAAGAAACAATACAGATGTAAAGAGGCTGGAGAGAATATACAATATTAACATTCAGAAACTTATAGGAGAACTTAACCTAGTAATCAATAATGAAAATGATAAAGAAAAGGTTTCAGAGGAAATATATAGAGGCTGCATAAAATACCTTAAAGACTCAGGCTTCATCTAATAGCTCATGAAGCCAATCAGCCTACCTTAAGATATTCTTTAAAGACTTAACTTCCCAAATATCTTGGCGGCAAGTCTTCAGTAATCACTTCCAACATAATCACCATATCAAAAACGGATTTTATAAGAGGCTTCTTGCCAATACTAGTAGAAGATCTTAATTAAACATTAACCAACCATAATGAATGCTCCGTTTAGAGTAGTAGGTATAGATTACCTGGAGGTAAATTTACTCAAGTAATATCAATTTGGTATACAGTAAGGTTTATAAAATGGTTTACCTTTATGTATTCGGCGATTATATGAGTGTAGTAAGTGTTAAAGTTCGGGGAGAAGTTAGGGAGAAGATGAAAAAAATACGCGAATAAGGTGAATTGGGCGCAGGAGATCAGGGAGGCTATTGAGGAGAGGCTTAAACAGCTTGAGGCTGAGGAAAACTTTAAAGTGGTTTTACAGGAGTTAGAGAATGCTAAATGGAGTATGCCTAAGGGCTTCTCAGCTGCTAGCGTGAGGGAGGATCGTGATAGTGGTTGATGCCTCTATCCTCATAGCCTTCTTTCTACGTGAGGAAGGTTGGAATGAATTCACTAGGCATATGGTTAGAACAGTATCTCTAGATCATGCTGTTAAGGAGTTCTATAATGCTGTTTGGAAGGCTGTAAGTATAAAAAAGAAAATAGATAGTGAAGAAGCGTTAAGATGTGTTAGCCTACTCAAGAAATACCTTGATAAAACATGCAGCTAATAAGAGAGGATGAGTATCTGGACAGAGCGCTGGAGATAGCGCTTAAAGAAGGAATAACGGTTTACGATGCGCTCTACATATCACTAGCAATTCATCAAAATAAGCCAATACTTACCCTTGACAAAAAGCAAAGAGAAGTATCTAGAAAATATGGAGTAACAACTTTGCCGTAGAGGCTTAAGCCTGCAAGAATAGAAGCGGAACTCAGTAGTTAAGTAAAGTTTTCATTCTGTTACCGAGTTATTTAGTTTGATAAAAGCTTAAACCTCCTATACAGGATATGAACCCCCATTCAGCCCGCTTTACTTCAGGATCTAGCTTCACAAATTATGAGGGTGAGAGAAACATCATCGAAATTATCGCAGCAATTCTTTATCTAAGACAATCCAGGTGGCATGTTCTTGCAGCCCACTAAATCAAGTTTAGAAACTTTACTAACAATTCAAATAATTTTTATTTAAGTTTATGATGTTGTGATTCTTTGTTATTACTTTATATTTCTGAGCTAAACGGTTATTTGACTAATTGTATTAACGAGTTTTTCAACATCCTCCCTTGTATTATATATGTAGAAGCTTACTCTTACAGAGCCTTTTAGATTTAGGCTTTCATGTAGTGGTTGTGCGCAGTGGTAGCCGCTTCTCACCATTATGCTGTTCTGGTCTAGTAGGAGGGCTACATCATGGGGATCTATACCATCAATATTAAAAGCTGCAATACCTATTCTCCTATTTAAATCATTAACTCCATAAGTCTTAACGTTTCTAAGATCGCTTATGCTGTCCATAAATGTTTTTAGGAGTGATCTTTCATGGATTAAAACATTATCCATACCTATACTACTTAAATACTTTAAAGCCTCCATAAGTCCTAAAGCACCTGGAATGTTTTGGCTTCCAGCTTCAAACTTTGAAGGTATTTTACTCCATGAAACCGTACATCCACCCTTAATACTTACACTACTTACCATCTCTCCACCAACAATTACTGGATCTAATTCTTCTAGAAGTTCTTCACGTCCGTAAAGCACTCCAATACCTGATGGTCCAAGCATTTTATGGCCTGTAAAGGCTAGGAAGTCGCAGTCTAGCTTTGATACGTTAACAGGTATGTGTGGGGTGGATATAGCTCCATCAACAACAACTTTAGCGTTAAAATCGTGAGCTTCATCAGCAATCCTTTTAACATCATTTATAACTCCAAGTACATGTGAGGCATGGGTTAATGCTACAATTCTGGTTTTCCTATTTAAAGCATTACTTAACTCATCATAGTTTAACTCACCATTCTGATTAACACTAATAAATCTAACCTTAACCCCTTTAAGTTTAGATATTTTAATCCATGGAAGAATATTACTGTGATGCTCCATGGTTGTAGTTATGACTTCATCATCTCTTCTAAGCTTAGACATAAAGCTTAATGCAACAATATTTAATGCTTCAGTAGCATTCTTAGTGAAAACCACCTCATTAAATTTAGCACCGATAAAATCAGCTACAACTCTACGTGCCTTCTCGTAAAGCTCAGTAGCTTCCTGACTAATCGAGTATACAGCCCTGTATGGAATGGCGTAATGGTTCTCATAGAATATCTGAATAGCATTAATAACTTGTTTAGGCTTATGAGTTGTTGAAGCATTATCCAAATACACAATATTCCTCAATACAAGCATTGGAAAGTCGTAGATCATCTTGTATGGATTTATAGACATAAATCCCCCTTAAAATCTCCTCCTAACTATTTGCTCCTGGTTTTTTAACCACTTCCTAGACCATGCTTGAAGACACTTCTCAGAGCAGAAGATATGAAGCTTATTTACACAGCATGTTTTCCTTGTAATCGGCTTATCAACAAGCCTCCCACAAATTTCACATCTCAACATAATATCACTAAAGATAACTGTGTTATTTTAAAAACTTTACGTTAATAAAATAGGGCCTAGCAGCTTAGGAGTTAAGTATAGTGTATGATGCTGTATGTTATGTATGTAGCTTAATCTATCATAAACCCAGTTTTAAAAGATGTTATATAGATTTTAAATGTACAGTGTGGGCTTAACCTATCCACATCTAAACCTAACAACACTTCATATTTAACTTCTAAGTTGCCCCGTTCTAAAACAGTACTTACTATATATAATTTTGAAAGGATGTTGTTAGCGAGGTTAGTACTGAACTCATCTTGAAACTAGATTAAATAGGCTAAAATCCCTTTGTGTTTTATGGATTGGGTTTTAGGTCTCTGTGGAAGTGATTGTCGAGAGGGCTTCGAGTCTAAAGCAGATTATGGACAGATCTAGCTTCACATGTCAAACAGTCTATAATCATTTGAAGCACCTCGCTGCGGCCGGCATAATCTCTAGGGAAGTTGTGAAGCGTGGTTGAGGTAGATAGGCCATAGTTTATCATCTCTCTAAGCATTCAGTTGATGGAGTTGAGTAGCTAGAGGGCGTGAGCTTAACATTTCAGAAATTAAGGCATGCATGCTGCTTCGAGAAGAGTGATTGTGTAAGAAGATTAAAGGTAGGTACATAGCAGAAGGATACCCTCTAACAATCAAATAAAATCTATTTTAGTATATTTTGAGACAAGTTCACTACTAATTTTATAGAATTTATATCTTAAGTCTTTAGATAGAAGACGTATTTCAGATATATACCCTAGCTCTTTAAGTTTCTTTAGAGAGTATTTAACGGTTCTCGGTGCTAACCCGGATTTAACTATAATCTCCTTTTGGCTTATTAACCCATTTTTCCAAATTAGATTTAGTATGATATTCATTGATGGATTAAGTTTATAGACAAATACGGTCACTCATAATTACTCACCTCAAGAATTCTATTAGATTTTTATAAATGTGAAGTGCTTGGTCTTCATCATTATTTTTGAGAAGTATCTTCACTTTAACCGTCATCATTAACACCCCACTAAGCAGTTAACTCTTTTATAACGGGGTTATATTTAAACCTACCTGTAAGTGTAATGGCTCTGCGAACTTTAGCTTTAAGCTCATTTCTAAGCTCCACAGTGTTTAACTAGCCAAATTATAGATGGACTTGCTGCTTTACTAAAGCCAACAATTCGTAAATAATGTGAATGTTTAAATCTTGTAGGTTTGCTTTCTAAATATGGTTAAACAAAATAATTGTTAACATCTTTAACAGTAAACTTATAAAGAGATTTGATGTAAAGTTTACAGAGCCTGTGCAAGTAGTTTAAACCTTAGATTTTGCACCTATAAGCAGTTTTAAATATAACGTTGCCTTCAAGTTTAGGGGGTCTATTGAGCAAAAAAGCTGTTGAAGCACTATTTGACGCTATGTTTGCATTAACTGATTTAAGGCAAATATTTAGAGAAACAAAGCCAGTATTTAATTTCAGCTTAGAGCAGAAGAAGGTAATAAAGAATATTTTAGGAAGTGTGAGGGAGTTCTTAGACGTTATCGAGCGGGAAATAGATAGCCCAACATTAAGCTATAGTTTTCCTAGGAAATGCATCACTGATGGAATTGAGATAAGAGCACGAGAGGAGCTATATATAAATATTCATCCAATACAGCCTGCTGGAAGACTTACTCCTGAAGCCATGAAGGCTTTAATAGCTTACGGTGATGGATACTCTACATGTGACTGGTGTAGGAAGCCGTTTAGACTTGATAAGATTCAAAGGCCTCCAATTGATGAATTCCATGTTGAACTTGCAAAATTCATAAATATGGATGAAGCTAGAGTAGTACCAGGTGCTAGAAGAGGATTTCAAGCTGTTATTTCATCACTTATAGATAAAGGAGACTATGTAGTAGTATCATCTCTAGCACACTATACAGAGTTCCTTGCTGTTGAAGATGCAGGGGGGATTGTTGTTGAAGTACCTTTAAATGAAAATAACATAGTTACTAGTGAAGCTGTAGCTAGAAAGATTGAGGAAGTTAAAAGGAGAACAGGTAAATATCCTAAACTCATCATGATAGATCACTTTGACTACATGTACGGTAATGAACATGACATCTATGGAGTCTCTAAAGTAGCTAAGGAGTACAATATACCATTCCTATGTAACTGCGCATACTCGCTTGGAGTTATGCCTATTGATGGTAAAAAAATAGGGGCTGACTTCATTGTAGGTTCAGGGCATAAAAGCTTTGCTTCACCAGCCCCTTCAGGAATAGTTGCAGCAACAAGTGAGTGGGCTCCAATAATATTCAGAACTACCCAAATGGTTGGTGATGTAACTAAGAGGAAATTTGGAATAAAAGAAGTTGAGATGCTTGGCTGTACATTAATGGGTGGAACCCTACTAGCAATGATGGCTAGCCTTCCAACGATAAAAGAGAGGGTGAAAAAATGGGGTGAAGAAGTAGAGAAGTCAAATTACTTCGCTAAAGAGTTTCTTAAAATAAAAGGAAGTAGAATACTAAGTGAAATGCCTAGGAAACATACGTTAACAAAGGTTGATACAACTGAAAGCTTTGATAAAATTGCTCGTAAACATAAGAGGAGAGGCTTTTTCCTAAGTGATGAGCTTAAAGAACATGGAGTAATTGGAGAATTTGCAGGTGCAACAAGATCATGGAAACTCAACACTTACGGCTTATCATGGAGTCAAATAAAATACCTTATAGAAGTACTTCACAAAGTAGCGATTAAGTATGGATTAGAAGTTACTTAGCCACTATAATGTCAATTAAAGCTAGATTTACCTTAATTAACTTTATCTATACTATGAGGTAATTTTACGTGAAACCTTAGAAACTGGATGGCTTTTAACCTTAAGTTCAAAGGAATCCCTCCAACCAAAAGGGGTTTTGAAAACCTGGTAGCCCTTTAAGTACAGAATACTGTAAAGCCTATCGTAAATTTCCTTAGCAAATCTGGGATTAGCTAAACTACTTGATAGATGTGCAAAGGAATGTAGGACAATACTTCTCGGCTTAACTCTCCTTACAATATCTTCAATCTCATTAACAGCTTTTTCTACAATAATTTCAGGTTTTTTCTCATCATCCCTTTCTGAACATACAAAAACTACAAGTACTGACTCATTAACCTTCCCCATTCTTTTATCTACTGGTATATCCTCAGAAATACTAGTTTTTTCAACAACTTCATATTTAAAGTAATCACAGTGAAGAATTAGTAGTTGCATTAATATTATTATAACAGAGTTATATTTAAATCTATCTATAAGTGCATAACTTTAATAATATCTAGTTAACGATAAAGCTAACATAAATCAACCAGAAACCTAATACTCAACATGAAATAATTAAATAACAGAAAATATAACCTTAAGTTGCTACATCCATTATAACTATCGTAAAGTTTATAATTATAGAGGTATAGGATAAGTAGCAATAACAGCGTTATGGTGTATTGGTATGGTCATTGAAGAGTTCATAATATCTAAGGCTATAATCGAGGCTTCAGCTGAAAAGCTTTTGAGATTAATGGATGTTGACGTCGTAATAGTTGGTGCAGGACCTGCAGGCTTAACAGCCTCCATTTACCTATCCAGGGAAAGCGTTAAAACAGTTGTTATAGAGAGGAGGCTATCCTTTGGTGGAGGTATAGGCGGCGGGGGCATGCAGCTACCAGCAATCGTTGTTCAGGAGAGAGCTCTGGACATACTTAGAGATGTTGGCTGTAAATTCAAGGCTTACGGCTCCACAGGCCTTTACATAGTCGACCCAGCTGAGATGATGGCTAAGCTAGCTGCTTCAGCATTAGATTCCGGTGTAGATGTTTTACTTGGTGTTACAGTGGATGATGTTGTATTCAGAATGGATAATGATGCACCCAGAATAGTAGGTGTAGTGTTACAGTGGACCTCAACGGTAATGGCGGGGCTCCACGTAGATCCGCTGGCTATGAAGACTAAGGCCGTAGTAGATTGCACTGGCCATGATGCTGAGGTGTTATCAATAGCCTCTAGAAAGATACCTCAACTTAATATGGCTATTCAGGGCGAATCATCAATGTGGACCTCGAGAGGAGAGGAACTTGTAGTGGAGAGAACTGGAAGAGTATGCCTAGGCCTATATGCTGCAGGCATGTCTGTGGCAGCTGTCTATGGGACACCTAGAATGGGTCCAATATTTGGTGGAATGTTATTGTCCGGCAGACGCGTAGCTGAAATAGTGATTGAAGATTTATCAAGGTTACGTTAGTGAGCTGTTGCGATTGTTATGTTGTTTGGCTATAGCATGGTGCTACTCTTGGGTGGTGGGATGTACTTAACAGTTTTGGGGCTAGATGACTTTGGTCTAAGAACAAAACTTGGGGCATGTAAACAACTACGAGTTAGTCCAGTGGTTCAATTATGCTGTATCATTTTGGAGATTGGCTTCTCGTATTTATAAATATTTTATTATTCTCGCTATTTGCCTTGTTTTCTGTTAAACTCCTCAGAAAAATTGGAAAAGTTTAGGTCTTTACGAAGCTTTCATAATTTCGCTATTTATGGAAATGTATGGTATACCTCCACAATTTTTTTCCTCTCTTGTTTGGACTGTCTCTACAGCTGATCCAATCACAGGCATATACTCACTGCTTGCTTACTATGGCTGGAGACTTAGAAACAAGCGTAACTGTTGTGATGGCTGTTAGCAGCCTTATGCTTTTTTCAGCTTTCTATCTGGTAATGGTCGGATGGCTGCAGGTTTTCAAGTTGGAGGGAACATTGGTAACCGATGGTCTTTATGGTGTTGTTAGGCACCTAAATACCTCAGCATAATCATTGCTACAGCCACATTTCTCATTCAGTGGCCAACGATATTAACGGCCGTCATGTAGCTCCTTCTCATATATGTCTATTATAGACAATAGTTGACCGTTAGGTTACCAAGTTCCTGAAATTAAGCTACAAAGCTTAAACTTAAGCTTCCTCCTAACAAACCTAATAATCCTAAACATAGCTTCACCATAGATAAAGGAAGAAACCCAGATAAAGCTTAAGTTTAGAGCTTTCGCCCTAAAGTACGTGGGCTCCTGTTCTGAAGATAGAGCCGGGGAAGGGATTTGAACCCCTGTATAGCGGGTCTGCAGCCCGCCGCCTAACCACTCGGCCACCCCGGCCTACAACATATTTATAACACAGTTATACTTAAATCTACCTATAAGTGCAAGCCTAATATAAATCCAATTTATAATAATCGTTAAAGCTTTGTGACTTAATTCTTCTGGTTTAGATTCTCTCCTGGTTTTAGCTGTTTGCTTCCACTTTAGGTTTATTATCATGTTGTATGTGTATGCCTTAGTCATTAACTCTTAGCTATGTTTCCATGCTTAGCCATGGAGTACTCTCCATATGTTTAAATGTTGAAAATGCTGTTTCAGCAGCTTACCTCCTACCATAACTAATCACTCTCCTCCTCCCCAAGTGCTTTGAACATAGTAGCTGATATATGTCTCTCAGGAGGACCTCGGTCTGTTCTAGCGTTCCTCCTAGGCTTAATAATCGGATTTACCCACATTCCTTTGAGAAGCCTATATGCTTCCTAATCGTATGCTCCATCCATGCATGCCTCAGATATAGAACCTCTAAGTCATGCATGTCATCCGTAGTCACATTCATCGCTAACCCTCCCTTCTCCTAACGTCTACTGCGAAGTGTATCTTAATGTATCTCTTCCTCCCACCATATATTCTCTCAACCCCACCAGCTTATGAACATCACTTGAATCAACAGCTATAACCATGGGGCCATCATATTTTAGCGAAATGCTATAGTCAGTATATAGCTAAAAGAGTAAGTCTCTAATCAACAATTCTTCAATCCATAAAGAAAATTAATTAAGCCACAAAGCAAATAAGTTTATAGCGTAATACATAATTGTAACGTAGATTTCGTGGTTTTCATGTGGAATGGAGTACTTATAGCTTATAGTGAAATAGCTCTTAAATCACCTCCTGTTAGGAGGAGATTCATAAATATTCTTGTAAAAAACATTCTAAGTGGGCTTAGTAGAGTTAACGTTAAAGTAGATCAATTTGGTGGAAGAATATTCCTAGAATACGGGGACGTAGAGTCTATATGTAGAGTTTTACCATATGTTTTCGGAGTTGTCTACTTTGCTCCATGTACCCATATTAAGCTTGAAAACCTTAAGGAATTTATAAGGATAAATGCAGCAAACCTTATAGGTAATGCTAAAAGCTTCGCGGTTCGAGCACGTAGGGAGGGTAAACATGAATTTACAAGTCTAGATCTGGAGAGAAATATTGGGGGGCTGATTGTTGAAGTAGTTAAATGTAAGGTTGATCTTAAAAACCCTGAAAAAGTAGTTTATATTGAAGTTAGAGGTAATGAATGCTTCATATATAATAGTAAGATTAAAAGTCCAGGTGGGCTTCCAATAGGCTCCTCAGGCAGGGTTGTATGTCTAGTATCTGGAGGTATAGATTCACCTGTAGCTGCATGGATGATGATGAAGAGGGGATGTATAGTTTACCCATTGTTTGCATATTTCCCAAGAGGAGGGGATGAGTCTGACCTTCTAAGATATATTGAGGTATTAAAAGTATTAAAGCATTGGAGTGTTGGAGTACCGCTAAGAGCATATACGTATAGGCATGAACATAGCCTAATAGAGTTTAGAAAAGCAGCTCCTAAATATACATGTATTCTATGTAGGAGGATGATGTATAGGGTTGCTAACGAGCTTGCTAAGAAAGTTAATGCTAAAGCAATAGTAACTGGTGAGGATCTAGCTCAAGTAGCTTCACAGACACTTTCAAACCTCCAAACAATAGATGAAGCATCAGAGCTTCCAGTATTTAGGCCATTAATAGGGTTTGACAAGGTTGAAACTGAAAGAATAGCTAAGGAAATTGGAACATATGATAAATCATGTATACGCGTAAAGACAGGATGCTTACCGAGAACTGGATGCTGGGCTAAACCAAGTAAGCCAGCAACAGCATCTAATCTTCAAGACATTAAAGCTATCGAAGAAAAGCTAAATATAAACGAACTACTTAAGAAAAGCATTGAATCACTAAAAGAAATAAGAATCTAGCTATTTAAGAGATTAACGTTAAACAACATATCTCTAATTTTAACTAGTTCATCAAGAATTCTATGTTAACATTTCCTCTTTTATAAATTCCTACTCTATTGCTTTTCACCACTAATAAAACTAATTATCAACTTCCAAATGCTCTACTTCTTACATTTTATTTCAACTACTTCTTCTCTTTATGGGGCTGAGTAACTAGCTGTTAAATTTTAAGTTATTTTGAGCATTCGAGGTGTTTAAAATATTTAAGTTTTCTCTTGCTTATTTTGGACTTAGCAGCTTAAGCTTGTCTTTAAGTAAGTATAATATGTTAAAAGAATCTTAAAATGTTTAATCCATAAAACTCTAAGACTTAATAAAGAAATTTACATTCTTAACTTCTAAAGCATTACAGTACATATGAATAGTTCCCAGCATAATGCTGACTTTTTGAACTTTCGCCTTTATTAAGCAGGCTTAATTTATGTTGTTGAGGAATGTTCTCTGTTTAAATAAGAAGTATATAGTGAACCCTATATATGTAAGGAGCATTGGAGAAAATATTCGAAATATTAACGATAGAGTAAATTTATAAGTAAACATGATTATCCATAGCTACCTATCTTAGAAGCTTCATTAGGCTTTCATATATGTGGAGAGCTTCCTCCTCATCATTAACATTTTTTATAAGCATACGTCCTCCTCTAAATATACTAACCTCTACATCATCACTATACTTAAACGCTACCATCATTGCTGATTTAAGCTTAACTTTAAATCTTAGCTTAATTTTCCCATACATTTCTTCAAGCGATATGTTTAATGGCGATATGGGGTTAACATTAACGGTTTTACCTCCACACATCCATGTAATTTTTAGCTTAGACTGTTTAGGCTCAGCCTCCATACTGCAGGCTGAGCAGTTAGGTCTTTTAAGTACATCTATGATTGAAAACTCCATATGTTTAAAATCACAAACTAGAAGTTTGCCTTTAAGGTTATTGTTTATACCTGCTATGAGTTTTATGGCTTCCATAGCTTCCATAGCTCCAATAATGCCTGTTGTTGCTCCAATAACACCTCTAGTTTCACATGTTGGAAGATCTCTATCATTAATTGATGGGAAAATACATTCTAGGCATGGTGTTTCAGGAGGATTAAATACCGATACATTCCCCTCAAACCCTATAGCTCCACCGAAAATGTATGGAATCTTATTTTTAATGCAGACTCTATTTATAATGTAGCGTGTATCCATATTATCTAAACCATCAACAACTAAATCTACATCACCAATAAGCTTTTCAGCATTTAAAGCATTAATATTTTCAGGAATAGGCTCAACATGAACATCAGGATTTACCTCAATTAACCTCTCAGCTGCAGCCTCAACTTTAGGATAACCTACCTGCTTAATACTGTAAAGTACTTGACGATGAATATTATGTATTTCAAGAATATCCTGATCAATAATCTTAATGTATCCAACACCTGCTAAAGTAAGATATAAAGCTGCAATACTGCCAAGTCCACCTATACCTACAATAGCTACCTTAGATTCCTTAAGTTTTCTCTGACCTTCAACCCCAAGCTCATACAAAGCTACTTGACGGCTATAGTACTCGGAAAGCATAAATTAGAATTTGCTAGGATATAAAAAGATAACGGAGTTATTCTTGATTTATGCTAGCTACATAATATTCATAGGGAACAATAATAACCATACTAATAACGCACATCTAGAGTTGGTGGAATTAATAAAATGTAAACAACAGTATTTAGCCTCCTAGAAGTTGTACGTCTTATGCATTTATAAATAGATTTAAATATAACTGTGTTATAAATGTATAAAGGTAAAAATAATGGGTGAAGAAGTTAAGCTTGTCGCGTGAAGGTGGTAATGATGGGGCTGTCTCCAAGAGAACGAGTTCTCGGCGCATTATTGGGTAAGGATATTGATAGGATACCTGCGTCAAGTGTTGCTGGTTGCGGGGGAATAGTTTGTGTGGATATGCAGAAAATTGTTAATATTTATTGGCCGGAAGCCCATAAAGATGCGGAGAAAATGGCTAAACTCGCGATTGCTAGCTACGAGTTAAGCGGACTTGAATGCGTCAGGGTTCCATTCGACTTTGTAGTAGAGCTCGAAGCTTTAGGATGTTTAGTGAAGTACCCGGAAAGTATGGATGCCGTCCCAATGGTTTATGAGCATCCATATACAAAACCTGAAGATCTTAAAATGCCTGAGAACATCCTTGAGTTAGGTAGAATACCTACTTTACTAGAAGCCATTAAAATCCTAAAGCGGGAAGTAGGAGGCAAATTGCCGATTTCAAGCTTAGTGCTGGGCCCCTTCACTCTAGCGGCGGAGATGGTTGAAACTTCGAGACTGATGAGATGGTGTCTACGTAACCCCGAATATGTGAGAGAATTTGTTGATTTCGCCACAGATTTCCTGTTATAATTTGGTAAGGCTCAATACGATGCTGGTTCAGACATAGTTGAGGTTGCTGATCCTGTAGCATCGCCTAATCTAATAAGTCCAGATATGTTTAGAGAATTCGCAATGCCAGCGCTAATTAGACTAGCGGAAGGTCTTAAAGGGATAAAAGTTTTACACATATGTGGAAACGCTACAGGTATAGTGCCTTACATGGCTAAATGTGGTTATCACGGGATAAGTGTTGAGGAAGCAGTGGATGTAGCGAGAATTAAATCCTTAGTAGGCAACGTTAAAATTTTGGGCAATGTTTCATCCAAGAAAACTTTACTTTTCGGCAGCCCAGAGAATGTTAAAGAAGAGGCTAGGAGAGCGATAGAAGCAGGAGTTGATCTACTTGAGCCTGGATGCGGAATCGCTTCTCTAACACCACTAGCAAACATAAAGGCACTTGTAGAAGCAGCTAAGGAATACGGATGGAAAAAGAGATAGTTTAAATATCCTTTTACACTTTTTAACATATGGATTTAGGATTTGGCTTACTACTGGATAGTTATGTCGTGTTTCAAGAATTATTTAATAGTTGTGGCTTAATTCCAAATCTCGTAAATTCACACATACAGTAGATTGGAAGACTCTAGCATTAATTCGTACTAATTTAAAATGGAAGTACGATTATCGAGAATTAAGCCGCAAAGTTATTTAATTCCAGAGTACTTATCCAATGTGGTTTGTCCACTTGTTGAGGAATAGGGCATGGGAGAGTAGCCCAAACTATTGTGGTGCCTTTCACGGAGGCCATTTCAACTCCTGCAATAAATCCTAAATTTAAATACCTTATTTGGACATGATATTTGATATCTGAGGTAAGCATTCCGTTACACAGTTCTGTTTAATGATTAAAAATAGTTTTTCATTAGTTTTCTTAATGTAAATTGCTTCCTCCGGACAACTATAGTATTTCACATAACTTTTTCTACAGTTTTCCTTGAGTATATGCTATGATGATCTGCTGAGGCTTTAAGGATGGAGAGGGATCACAGATTCAACATAAAGCAAATACTTAACATGGAAACAATAGTGGGAAAACTTAGTGAAATAATATAGACATAAGCTATAGTTAGAATTAACTGTAAACAACACAGCTTCAAGTTCACTCGGCAAAGTGAAAGATTAGAATATCAATAACATGCTGGAACCTAATAATAAAACCATTCATACCATAACTACAACCACCTAAGGGGGTGAACTTAAGTTGCCACGTTTGAAATCTTAGTCTATAAATTTCACTTTCTTGGCCTGAGAAGTTTCCGTTGAGGCGGTACATTTTTGTACCTCTACCAAATCAGTTTGACTAAATGTATTCCGCCTTGACTCCATAATTCTAGCAGCAGAGTTTCTGATTAAATCATAAAGTTCTTTTCTCTATGTATGCTTAAAAATCAACTCTTTAACAGTTTTGAAGAATTTAAGAAGACGGCAACATCCGGCAATGATTGTGCAGCTGCGGCCAAAATAGGAGTTAAAACTCCTAGGGAAGCCAGTACTATTCCAGCTATGTTAAAAACGATTCCGAATGTAATGTTTTGTTTTATGGTGTTAAAGGTTTTACGCGCAATTCTGATGGCTACTGGTATCTGATACCAGTCATCTCTCATCAAAACAACATGTGAAGTCTCGATAGCCACATCTGTGCCAGAACCCATAGCGATTCCTACATCTGCTTGAATCAGAGCGGGTGTATCATTTACTCCATCTCCAATCATCAATACTTTTTTACCTTTAGATTGGAGTCCCCTTACGTATTCTATTTTGTCTTGTGGTAAAAGATTCGCTTTGTATTCGGTTATGCCAAGATAGTCAGCTACAGCTTTTGCAATTCTTTCATTATCTCCTGTAAGCAATACAATCTTTCCAATCCCCAATTTCCTCACCTCTCGCAATGCTGAAAATACCTCTTCTCTTATTACATCAGAAATCGCTATCAGTCCTATGATCTTTGAATCCTTAGCCACGTACAAGACCGTTTTCCCCATTTTTTCTAAGCTATCTTTTCTTTCCTTAACTATAGATGGAATACTTATTTTTTGTTGGTTGATCAATTTTTCATTACCAACAGCTATAATGCTGTTTCCGATTTTACCTAAAATACCCATCCCAACATAATAATCAAAGCTTTTTGGTTTCAATAAGCGTAATTTTCTCTCTTTTGCCTTTTCCACCACAGCTGAAGCTAGAGGATGCTCAGAATATCGTTCAACAGATGCAGCATATTTTAACAGCTCTAAATCTGAAGAATTGAATGAAATGATGTCGGTGACTTCAGGCTTTCCGTAAGTTAAAGTACCCGTCTTATCTACAACTAAAGTATCAACTTTAGCTAGCGCCTCGAGGTAAAGACCACCCTTTATTACGATGCCTTTCTTTGCTAAGCTTCCCGCAGCAGCAACAACAGCTACCGGAGTTGCAAGAGCAATTGCGCATGGACAGGCAACAACTAATACAGCTATTGAGTGAAAGGAATTTCTAGTAATAAGGTATGTTATGAAGGATGCTAGAAGAACTATGAGAAGATAATACGTACTGTACTTGTCTGCAAATTTTTGAATCGATGCCTTCGAGGTTTCCGCCTCCTCTACGAGTTTAATTATCTTCCCTAATGTTGTGTCTTCTCCGATTTTTTTGGCTTTAATGTGTAAAACACCATGCTGATTGATGGTTCCTGCAAGTACCTCATCTCCTACATTCTTTTCTACTGGGATTGATTCCCCTGTAATTGGTGCCTGATTTACAGAGCTAGAGCCGAAAACTATAGTTCCATCTACTGGAATTTTTTCTCCTGGCTTAACTACAATTATATCTCCAACTTTTATTTCATCAATAGAAACTTCTGCTTCTTTCCCGTTTCTTCTGACAACAGCTTTCTTCGGTGATAACTCAATAATTTCTTTTATTGCCTGCCTCGATTTTTCTAATGTAAACTTTTCAAGAAAATGAGCAATACTCATAAAGAACACAATCAGAGTAGAAGCAATAAATTCCATTAGGCTTAAAGCAGCAAAAATGGCAACTGTCATTAACAAATCTGCATTGATTTGTCTAATTCGCAATCCACGAAGTGCATTTTTAAATATGGGGTATCCGCCTACTAATGTTGCAATAACCATGACTTCGGTAGGGATGACTTTTAACGGAATCTCTAATATCCCTAATTTTTCTATAAGAATTTCTAACAGCAATAAAACCGCGACTACACTTACAAAGGCGAATAAAATTGTACTATGAAGTTCTCTGAATTTTTCCCGAGCTTCTATGATCTCATACCCTTTATTTTTTAGCACCGTTATTATTTTCTCTTCACTTAACTCTTCGGCAACTTTTATAGCGACTTCCTGCGTAGAATATTTAAAGTTAATTTCTTCTACTCCAACTATTTTAGAAAGTATTTTTTCTATTGGGATGGCGCATTCTGGACAGTCCAACCCCTTGATTTTCAAACGAATTATTTTCATTTTACCGTGTACTCATAAGATTTAGAATAGTTTCTTCAGCTGTGCTATTATTTAGTTAGCATTAAATAAGTTATATCTTTTCCTCTGCCGCGCTAGGTGCTGCCAGAATGGTTTTATTCTGCTTTGTGGCTTAATTAATTTTCTGCTTAACTCTTTTTCCTTTTATGTATTGGAATGCTATTGATGAGAGGCTTATTAGTCGTGGTGAGCTTCCTCTCAGCATAGACTTCCTTGAAGGCTACACTATTTAAGCTTACTGAGGGATATGTTGAGTTTCTCACCGCTATCTATTTTTATGCCCTATAGGCAGCTTGGGGGATTTACTAGGGCTTTGAATAGACTTATCCCTAAGCTTCCATCAGCTGACTACTCTTGAGTTATGAGGTGCATTTTAATGCTTAATTATCTCCATACGACTTCATAAGAAGCTCTGATGAACCCGTGGTAGTTTATCTATTCCTCATCTTAAACCTTGAAATTAGCTTTATCGTAGATTTCTTTTAGTTTTCTGGCTGAAATGTCTGAAGTAGGCTACTTTGGAACAGTAGTAACTGTAAGTGGTGGAGTTTGAGTATCAGCGATGTATCCAATAGCGGGAGAAATGAAGAAACTGGAAACCATGTAATATCTATGATTGGAGCTAAAAGCAAGGAGTTAATAATTTATGAAGATAAAATGTATGGTGTAAACGATGAACCATGGATAACAACAGAAGATTATGGATCAAGGGGTAGAAGAGATTCGTAAAAGGTGAATTAAGAAGCCTAATTGATGATGGAATCAAAGCTGATAGGTAATAATAATTTCCCGCAATAATGATGAAGGCTGTGCGGAGGTTGCAAGATGACTCGGCATAAAAACTATTGTAAGTCTTAACCCAATAGTGGTGTGTAATTGGGAATGTGTGGCTCACGTAGAGTGGAAGTCAAGGGTAAAACTAGGTTTGCATGTTTTGAAGGCCCTGAATTCGATACATATAAAGTTAACTTTGATAGCTTGCCAATGCGTTTAAATGCATTTAGGGTGAAGGAGTAAATCGCCTAAAGAAATACGTGGAGAATCATATAGTATTGATATAAATGAGAAAATTCTTTGAATTCTTGATGGCGTTTTTAAATCATTCTTTAATGACCCCTAAGGACAGAAATCCTGCTTGATCTTTCATGTGTGTTTTCTGTAAATCCAAATCGTAGAGGGAAGAGCTACCGCTAAGTAACATAGATGAATTATTACTCTAGCCCATTCTGGCTTTACGGAATAACCAAACATCACCGCGAATATAGAGCCTACAACATTTTTATGATGGAGGATGTTTTCTACAGGTATATCCAAGACATAGGCTGGTTCAGCTAGCCAACCTATGTTAAACCCAATTTGTTCGTAGTATTCTATCAATTCATGTGTACCATAACCAGCCAATCCACCTGCAAGGAGTACTAACAGCAGACTGGTGAAGTAAAAAAATCTCTGCAAGTTGATTTTCATACCTGCCATAAAGATGCCATAAGATAAAATAAGTGCGCTTATGATTCCGGCAACTACACCAATAAGCGTTGCTATGAGTTCGTTCAGTAAAAAGGGCGTTAAAAAAAGTACTGTTTCTAAGCCTTCTCTAAACACTACTACAAATGCGATTGATGCTAATCCGATGATTGTACCTTTAGTTGTAATAGTTTCAATGCGTTGTTCCATTTCTTTCTTAATGTATCTTCCCTTAACGGCCATCCAATATATCATTGAGGATAACACAATAACAGCAATAAAGGCAGCTATAGCTTCGAATAGTAGCTGGGAAGATTTTGGTAAAATGCCGTAAATTAGCGAAATGAGCGCACCTAAGCCTATACTGGCTGCTATAGCCAGATAGACTCCATGCCATATGAAACGCGTTAATTGATGTCTTCCTGTCCTAATTAGATATGACAAAATTATTGCGGATATCAGTGCGGCTTCGAAGACTTCTCTGAATGTTATTAAATATTGCCCTAACATTAACCAGCCTCCCTTGTTTGAATTACGATTACTCGTAATTTATTATAACACTGCTATATAAATTTTCCTCAAAAGAGAAAATTATAATGAAAACTTTCAGAAATTATGTAATCAGCAAGCATGCTAGTTTCGCTTATTACTATATCGATAGCTATTTGAAGAGAAAGTTTATCAGAATCTTTAAGAACATCTATATATTTATGTCCAGCTGGTAAAACATAAATTGGATTTCCAAAATATGTTATAAGGATTTTGCATGCATATGGATACTTGACGTTTGCGCATGCATTTGATGTTTGCTTCTGGATTAATGTTTTAGCCTTGTGGCTTAATTCGAACTTCGTAAATCCACCATACAATAAATATGAAGAAGCTTCAATACTATTCCTTAGCCCATACCTAAAATGGAAGTACGATTATCGGGAATTAAGCTGTAAAGCTTAATCAGTTTTAGAAGATTAACTCTTAGCTCCGGTTTTGTGATGGTGTTTGGAGGCTAGTATTGCTCTAGCTAGATTGAATCCTTCAGATATTGATGTTTTTAGGCTGAGTGAGAGGGCTGTAGTACATGTTAGCCAGCATCCTCTACATGAATTTATGATGTTTAAAGCTTTAGGGTAGCCGTCCAGTAGGATGCTGTTTAAATCTTTGCTTAGCATGTTTCCGAGAACTATGTCTCCACGTGCACCGCATGCTAAAACGTTTCCGCTAGGGCTAACTGCAAAGTATAGTTTGCAGGCATCACATATCTTCCTAGCTTCACCCTTAAAGTAGTTTATGAATCCGTATATGTAGCTGTATGTTAAAGGTATTTTGCCTGGATTCTCAGTTTTAGCTTTAACTATGTGGTTTACAAGACTTACTATTTTACTATTATCGATCTTTAAATCCTCAGGATTGCTTGAATGTATTGGCTGTATTGTTAGATAGTCTACTTTATCCATGATTTCATTTATGAATCTAGGTATTGCGTCGATATTGTTTCTGGATATAACTGTATTAACCCCAACCCTAACACCCTCCCTTCTCAGACTCTTCAATGCATTTATTGATTTTAAATATGTTCCATACCCCCTAACAATATCGTTTACTTCAGGTGGACCGTCAATAGAGGCTGTAACGTAGTCGAATACTTTAGCTATTTTTTTAGCTCTCTCCTCATTGATTAGGAGACCGTTAGTATTCATTGAGGTAATGCAGCTATACTCATGCAGCCTACCGGCTAGGGCTTCCAGGTCTCTTCTAATTGTTGGCTCCCCACCGCTGAAGTCAACTATAGCAACTCCTAAATCCCCAATTTTATCCATTAATTTCAGGGCTTGGGAAGTGTTAAGCTCATCCTCTCTTATCCTCCAATTACTGCAGTATAAGCATCTTAAATTGCATCTGTACGTGATTGAGTAGGATGTAAATATCGGCTTTCCCTTATTGAGGGTTTTAATACTGAGGTAGCTGCCTAGAATTTCCAGGTAGGCTTTAACTCTACTCATACTGCTTCTTTAAGCCTGGCTGAAAGTATGTTTTCATTATCCTCAGCCTTTATGAATACCGGTATATTCCTGAGTTTTGTAGCTCTGAAGGATATGAAGAGCCATTCACCAACATCTAGATATGCTGTTTTATCAAGTATATCTGGGCTTATACCTGCAGCTTCAGCAATAACTCTCCTATCATACTCTCTCGGCAGGGTTCCTGTGAAGAAGCTCTGTATTTGCTGTATTGCGTTAACGTTTAGGTGGGCTACACGCTGAGTACTTATCCATCCATGCAGTCTATACTTCCTCCCCTGTCTTAGAAGCCTCTCAACAGCTATGTTTACATCGTAGGTATAGTCCTCCTTAGCAACCCTATCCGGTATGAATTCCTGAGCTTCATCAATAACTACTAGTACACGTGCACCCTGAATGCTTCTCTTCCTCTCGCTGAATAGCTTATTGATAAGTCTACTTGTAAAAATTCTTGCATCATAGACGTCGGGAATATAGGCTACTGTAAGCTTTTCAAATCCATTATTAACTGGACTTGTAAGCCTACTAGCTAATGCTTCAGGCGTTAAGCTGTGTTTATCAGCCTTCTCCTTAGCTTCCTCAACGATTCTAGCTATATAGTTGATTTTAGAAATCAGCTTTTCAGGTGGAAACCTTAGCTTCCTCAACTCATCCTGACAGTTACTGATCCTATCTAGGATTTCTCCATATATTTCATGGCCTGTAAGCTCTCTAATACTTGTAGATGATGGTACGTTATGCCTCTTCAATAAATGCTTAATATCTAAGGCAAGGTTTTTAGCTTCAGCTCTATCCTCCTCCTCAAGTAGCTTTATTACTTCTTCAATAGATCCCTCAGCCTCCATACTGACCTTCTGGATTCTGCCTTTACTAAACAGCTTCTGAATTGAAGCTTCTAAAGTATTAATGCTTGTCTTCTCTAGAAGAGTTTCAGGAATAACTTGGGATGAGAGGAAGGATTCAACGTTTTGATTAAATTCTTCAGTAGTGTATACTACACCATCTTTAAGAATTAGGTCGAGAAGACCTATACTATACTCCCCAGCAGTATCTATAATTACTATTCTTGTATTAGGCATGTATTCAAATACTTTCCTAACAATAATGGATGTAATGTTTGACTTTCCAACACCTGTAAATCCGAATACTCCACCATGATACTTTACAAGCCTCTCAAGACTAACAGTCAGCTCCTTACCGAATCCCTCCATAACCCCTACAGCAATACCTCCATGAACGTTAACAAGCCTATCAACAGCATCAATAGAGAGAAGCTTAGCATCAGCCCCCTCCAAGGGTGAAATTGTTTCATTTCTTTCAAAAAAGAAATCTCCATCCTTAATCTTCATAACATACCCTATATATACTGAGTAAATATCTATCCACGTATCCTCACTAGCACCCCAGCCTCTATCAATTTTCTCTAGGAAGTCAAGCCTTAATGTTCTAGGCATGTTTGGACTCATAGATAGAAGCTGGTAGTGAACTGGTTTAACTCCAATAACCTCATAGATTAGGTATACTTCGCCATTACCTCCACATCTTCTAGAAGCTATAAAGCAGGGCTTCTCAAGCCTATTTAAAACCTTAATATTAAACTCAGCCTCAAAAATACCTAGCATGCTTGAAAGGGTTATAGATCCCTCCCTAACTATGTATGTTCTCTCCTTAACCTGGGAGGATTTAAGCCTAGCCTTGAAGAAGCCGTCTAAATCATCAAATGGATTCATGAAGTAAAAAACATTCATAAAATATAAACTTTACTAGATAGATCCCAGATATTGCTAATTCACGTGGTAAGCTACGTTAAGACTTAACAGCTAAAATCACTACTTCCCCTATCTTAAATAATGCTAGTATCCTTTAGCTTCTCTTAGTCTTTCAGCTTCTGAACGTATATCCCTGAATCTTCTTGATGCAAAGTATGCTTTATATTTTCTAGCTACTGATCCAAGCTCTATATCCGCTACCCCCTTAATCATTGTTTGAGCCTGTCTAGAATATATTTTAGCTAGCTTATCTGATAGGAATAGAAGATGGTTATGGCCCATTTCCTCAATAACGTTTGGATTATCTGATAGGCTCAATATGTATAGGATAATGTTTCCAATACTGCTGTTAGCATTACCCTCAATAAATGGATTGATAATCGTTGTCTTCCCCCCTTCAAAGGCTTTAATCCTCGTAACGTTTAAGCTGTCTAGGAATGGATAGTATGGTCTATCATAGCAGAACACTGGGCTTCTAACTGATGGATCAAGATCTGAGGATCTGAGTTGGAAGTAGCTTTTTATGAGGAAACATTCTCTAGTTATAACTTTTCTTACTGCTTTAACTTCTTCATCCTCAGTTAGAGCTGTTGAGAGGCAGTAGTCATATTCAAGTGTTCTCCAAGGGGTTTTTACATCTTCATAGCTTAATGCGCTAAGTATTGTTAGTAATGCTCGGTCACTTCTTAAATTAAATACTTTACTAGATAAACTACCCAGCTTAGTTAGTAGCTTAACATTCCTAATAAGATCTGTAGCGTTTGTATCTTTAGCTATTCCTATAGCTAGTATATTGTTTCTTAATGCTGTATCAAGTATTTTGTATAGTAGTATTAGGTTTAAGGTATTTACGTCTAGAGAGGTTATCCATCTCCCCCTAAGCATTAATGGATGCTTTACCCCGCTTAAAACATGGTTAATAACCTCCATACATGCATACTCAACCCTAACCCAGTAGTTCTTTAACCTATCGTTAATTCTTAAACTATTATTTTTAGCTTCAAAAAGCTCCCCATTAAGCCTACTGTTAAGCTTAAGAAGCTCTTTAAATACTGCTTTCCTAACACCTACCTTAAAAATCACATCATCAACATTAACCCACTCCCCTACATGATTATCAATTAAATACTTGATTAAAGCATACTTAGCGTATATTCCTCTTCTAGGGATGTGGAAGATTCCTGAGCCTATGTTTCCAGCAAGAACTAAATCAGCCTTACTAACCTTGCCGTATACAGTATCTAAGCCCTCAACAATACATGAGCTTGTAGATGTAAGAACTCTAAAATCTCTTAGAAGAGGACCGTAGGATCCTGAAATAAGACCGTCAAAAAGTAGAACTCTAACATTACCTCTACCTAAAGCCTTCAGGCTTAACGTAAGTTCTGAAAGCTTCATTAAGGCGTAGGATATGCTTTCAATACTTCTTGAAATCTCAAAATCGCTTGAAGATCTTTCCAATCTAGGCTCAATAAATGGTAGATCCTCAATCCATAACGGTACACTAACAGTTAAAGCCATATCCTCCCCTACCTCAGGATTGGAAACATCAATTCTAACATCATCCCCAACAGTAAGCCTACCATAATAGCCAGCAGCACATGCATAAATTAAAAGCATTTCAAGCCTTTCCTCCTGAGCTATAGATCCATCAACGCCAAAAATCCTAAAATCCCCGAAGCCGAAAAACTCTTTAAAGAAGTCTTTAAGATCCGTATAGCTAATATTTCTAAACAATGATTTAAGCCAGCCTTGACCTGAAACACTTCTTAACCTATCTTCAAACAACTCTATAAGGAACCTTACAGATTTTGAAAGGCTGGATGTATAGATAAATGATGAAGCCATAAGATATAGAGTAGAGCTTAAATTTATACCTAATGTTAAGATTATATTCAGAGCTAGCGACCCTCATCACAAATCAGTAAGGAACCAGATTCATCACACGTATTAGCATAACTTGAATATATTTAAGCTTTAAATACATCATGTATGTAAATATCTAACTGGGTATGGTGGCTTACATGTTCATTCATTCAGAATGTATACCATGCATAATTACAGTTAGGCTTCAGGAAATGGAGATGATGGGTTTAAGTGAGGATGTTAAGCTGAGGGTTATGAGGGATATTGTAAAGTATTTACTGGAGAATGCTGTTGAGAATATGGATGTTACATTCATAGCAACAAATACCTTTAGAATTATGAAGAAAACTACTGGAAACATGGATCCATACAGGAGCTGTAAGATTAAATCTAATAGTATTGCTTTAAGCCTATTACCCTATCTGAAAAGATATGTGGATGAGTCTAGGAACGATGTTGAAGCCTTTAGGAAAGCATGCATAGCATCAGTAGTAGGTAATGCTATAGATTTCAGTGTTGCAGAGTATAAGTTCTCACTTGAGGAGGTGAAGATAGCTAATACTACTCTATCCATAGATAACGTTGAGGAGCTGCTTAAGCTTCTTAAACCTGGAGTATCTATCCTCTACCTCCTCGATAATGCTGGCGAAGCCGTATTTGATACTTTACTTCTAGAGAAGATTAAATATAGAAATGTTAAAACTATAGGAGTTGTAAAGTCTGGAGCATTTCAAAACGATGTAACAATAGAGGATGTTAAATCTCTAGATTTACATTCATACCTTGATGAAATTGTTGAAACAGGTACTGATGGCTCAAGCATATTCCTCTGGGAGATCTCGGAAAAACTCCTCAGGATGCTTAATGACGCTGACTTAATAATCTCTAAAGGTATGGCTAACTACGAATATCTCTCAAATGAGATAAAAATTAGAAAACCAATATTCTACCTTCTAAAAGCAAAATGCAGTATAGTAGCGGAAACACTAGGCATACCACATAAGTCATACGTAGCTAAGCTTGATTTAAGATAGTTATGTAAATTATTAAAATCATTAAAAGAATAGAGGTAAACACGTAATGAACCCCCCTCCTTAACTTAAACTATTAGAATCTATGCTAACTATGCAATAGATAATTTCCACTTCATTAAATTCTTTTCAAGAAAAGAAAATCATACTTAAATATGGAGTTAAGCCGTACTCAGCAGTTTCAGGATAGATAGGTTTAGATAGATGCGTCCCCTATTTTTGATGGATGACGGCTCTTGGATGATGTGGATAGCCTTGAGATGTGTGGCTTCCCCACATAGATGGTTAAGCTGGAAACAGCTTGAAATGTGTGGGGTGGGTTTGACCTGACTGGGTTGGAGGATGATGCCGCTATGAATCCGGGGGCAAGACCTGTTGATAACCAAGGCCTACATATGTCAACGTATTAGCTATGTATAGTTTAAGCCTGTTAATTATAAAGAGGAGTTAGTAAAATTTATTTAGAAAGAGCTTATATATTTTATAGAAGGTTATGGAATGGTTTTATGACTAGATGTCCAAGTTGCGGTGTTGAGAACACTAATCCAGTTGATACGTGGAGACGTGGAAGGTTTAATGTTCAAGCTTATGTATGTGCTAAATGTAAAGCAAGATATGAGGAGTACTATGATGTAGGCGGGGAGCATTGCCTTACTTTAAGATTTCAAAAAGATAAATGCTACGTTAAGATTTGGAATCTTAAAAAATTATTGGAGGAGTAATTATAGTAGTGCTGGACTAAAATATCTATTGACACTCTCCACGGCTTAAGCCGGGGGATTCTCGGTTTGTTAGCCTCACGGCTTCATCCTACCGGGTTAAGGGCTGTGTCAACACAGCCCCTGGATACGGCGTATAGCCATATCCCCGCTTGCTGGATCCTCCTCCACCCTTCTCGGCTTGGAGCCTTATTCCAGCCTTTGGACATCCAAGCCACATTTGAGCGACACGCTTAATACAACACTTAAGCAGATGTATTTAAGCTTATCGACATCCCACGGTTAAAACCGTAGGCTTTCTTGTCGATTTCATGTAAAACCATATCTTCATAAGCTTCAGAAATCTTATGCTTAACCTTCTTAGGCACTCTTACCATCATATTCTTCCATACTTCAAACTCGCCAACATCATCTATCCACATTTTAAACCTTCCAGATAATGTATAGAGAACATCGTCCTGTTCTTCATGAATGTGTTCAGGAATCCCTAATCCCTTCTCAATCTTCACCAACATACATGTAATATCTACGTCATAATCCCTTTTGGTAAGAGAATTTTTCCCTCCACCCTCTCATTAAGAGGATGAGGTGTCCAAGCCAACCCCCTCTCTAACTACAATCTTCACCTTTTCACCCTGATAATATTAGAAAATATGAAAGCTTTCCTTATGGGTTAAAGTAATAGGTGTATTAAACTGTATTTTAAAGCTAGGTTATGGCTTTTACACTTCTTAACGTTGAAGATGGCTTACTGCTCAGCTTAATATAGTGTCTTGCAGCTACCTCCTCTTATAGGATGGTTAAGTTTACATTTTGAAACTATTAGAAGCTAAAGACGTTACTATATATTCCCCTTTCAATGAAGAAACCTCCTAATAACTTATTCTTCTATAGATTATGTAGGTAGGTGATTATTCAATCTTCCATAAGTTTATTAGCTGCTAGTAGTTTAAGCTTTAAACCAGCTTGACCTCTTATATACTTCTAATACTTGACTGTATGTTTTAAGTGTTTTATCAGCTATTTTATCCCATGTATAGTTTTGATATACATGGTTGAATCCGTTTTTACCTAGATATTCAGCAAATGTAGGATTTGATATTATCCTTTCTATAGCTCTGCTTAGAGCGTATGGATTGTTTGGAGGTACTTTAACTCCATTAAATCCATCTATAACTAGGCTTGATAAGCCTCCAACATCTGAAACTATTACCGGCTTTGCAGCTGACATTGCTTCAAGAGCTACAATTCCAAAGGGCTCATATATGCTTGGGAAAACAGCTAGATCACATATCCTGTAGAGATCGTTTAGATCATTATCGCTAATAAATCCCGTAAAGAAGAACTTATGTGAAACCCCCCTTTCATAAACCCTCCTCATCAACTCCTCTCTGAGAACACCATCACCAACAACAATAAACTTTACATCCCCCCTCCTCTCCAGCAGATTTATTCCAGCCTCAACAAATATGTGAATACCCTTCGCATGTACAAGCCTACCCACGAATAGAACAATTTTCTCCCAGTCCTCAGCATACCTCCTCCTAACATTATCTATAGGCTTTGATAGATCGATAGGGTTAATACCGTTTGGAATTACGTCAATCTTATCGCTAGGTAGATTAAATATATTCATAACCTCACCCCTCATATATTCACTACATACAATAATCCTCCAAGCCTCATACGTTAGCCTCCACTCAACCTCATGTATGTGCTTCTGAAATTCGTTAAATATACCCCCCCTCCTACCATACTCTGTTGAATGTATTGTTGCTACTAGAGGCTTTCTTAATGTATGCTTAAGAGTTATGGCTGAAAGAGCTGAAAGCCAGTCGTGGGCATGAATTATTGAGATGTCGTGAAGCTCATCTGAAGCATCCTTAATCATCCACATGTTGAATTGATGAACCCATGATATGAAGTCAGGTGATGGAAGTACATAGCTTCTAACCCTTATAATCTTCACACCATCAACATATTCGAATCTAGGTGCTCCAGGATAGTCTAGAGTAACAACAAGAACCTCAACACCCCTCCTCGCAAGCTCTCTTGAAAGCCAGTAGACGTGACGTGCAAGACCGCCAACAATTCTTGGAGGATACTCCCAGCTTAGAAACTGTAGAATCTTCATTTTTTAAACACCTTAACAATAGCTTCTACAGCTCTATCTATAGTGAAAGCCTTAACAACCCTCAACTCCTCAACTCCATAATCCCTAACTATGCTTAAAAAAGTGTTCCTGCTTCTAGCTAAGATAAGGTTAGCCTCTTCAAAAACCTGTTTTTCATAGCCTCTAATAGAGAGCTGAAGTAATCCAACCTCGGAGCTCCTCATATACTCCGTGCTGTGGATTGAAGCTATAAGCGGCCTACGGAATATTGTCTTTAAAACCACTCCAGCAACCCCAGCTATCCATTCATAACTGTAAATCAGGTTAAAGCTAAACCCATAATCGTAGAGGAGGCTTGAGAATGCTCTAGTAAACTCCGGTACTAGTATTAATGCTTTCGTAACTACGTTAAGATGGGTTTTTACTGTTGTAGATATTGAGTATACGGTGATGTTGCCGTCTACAGTAATATCCTCATGCTCTGACGGATATATAACAGCAACCCTAAATCCATGCTGAGCCAGCTTTCCAGCCTCGCTTTTAACGCATTGCCCAACATCCCCATCATATTCATGCGTTAACAAAGCAGCATCCATACAGACACCTAGCTATATATAGACATTAAGTGGATAGAGCCGAAATGGGTTAGGTAGTAGCGTCCATCAACCTCCGAAACATAGCCTAGCTTAAGAAGATTGTTGAGAATATTTCTCAATTCATCCTCACCGATTTCAGGTATATATTTCAAAATATCTGAAGACTTTAAAGCAGCTTCAGGATTTGTAGCAGCATGAAGATGGAGAACCGCTAATACACGTAGAGGTTTTGAACTGCCTAAACAATCCATAGCCATCATCACCCATACTCTTTTAAATCTTACGTTTAAAATCATAGCTGCATCAACTAGAGTTTAAATAGCATAGGTTTATATGTTTCAATAATAGGCTACATTATGGCTAAATACGTTGCCTTCATGTTTAAAATTCATCAGCCAGTAAGGCTTAAGCCGTTTACAGCATTTAATCTAAGCAACTACGTTAAGTATGGATTAGAGGATATGTATGATCACCCCCTTAATAGGGATGTTTTCATCAGGGCCTCTAGGAAATGCTATATTCCAGCAACTAGAATCGTTGTGGAGGAGGCTGGAAGTACGGGGTTTAAAGCTACGTTTAGTGTAAGTGGGGTATGGGTTGAAGCTGCTTTACGCTACTTTAGGGATGCTGTTGACTTATTGAGGAAGGCTGTTGATGCTGGATGCTGCTTTACAGCTCAAACATATTATCATAGCGTATCACCGATGTTTCAAAGCCTAGATGAAATGGCTGAGCAGATAGATATGAATAGAAGAATGGTGGAGGATGTTTTCAACGTGAAGCCTAAAGTAGCGGATACTACGGAGTTCATATATAATAACGATATAGGGTTAAAGCTTTGGAGTATGGATTTTAAAGCAGCTGTTACTGAGGGGGCTGAACGTATACTTAAATGGAGAAGCCCAAACTACATCTATCAATCCTGCAGCAGCAATCTTAAAATCTTCACTAGGAACTATAGGCTTAGCGATGATGTTGCCTTCAGGTTTTCAAATAGGCTATGGGACCAATACCCTCTAACAGCGGATAAATATGCCTACTGGATTGCTAAATCACCTGGAGACCTAGTATTTATAGCTGTAGACTATGAAACATTTGGGGAGCATCAGTGGCCTGAAACGGGAATAATGGATTTTCTAAGATATCTTCCTAGAAAGCTTAGGGAGAACGGGGTTGAAGCCGTAACCCTTACTGAAGCTATTGATCTTTTAAAGCCTGTAGATACTATTGATGTTCCACCACAGCATACTTTAAGCTGGGCTGATGCTGAGAAGGACTTAACAGCATGGATAGGTAGCTCTCTTCAAGCTAAGGCACTGCAAATATATGAGTATCTTGAACCATACGTTAAGGCTATGGGTAATCCATATCTTAAACACTGGAGATATATGGGTATTAGCGATAACTTCTACTACATATCCTCAAAACACGGCTCCTCAGGAGAGGTTCACATGTACTTCAGCCCATTTAAAAGAGATGTTGATGCATACACTAGCTTCACATCATGGCTTACACTATTCTACAGGGAGGTTATTGAAAAATACATTGAAAGAATTGCTGAATATGCATGGAGGATAAATCTACCTAAAAATCTCTCCTATAAACTCAACAGTATAGAGGCTAAAAGCCTAAACGATCTTTACCAAATAATTAAATCACATAGTGAAAAAGCTTCCCAACACCTAATTGATGGAAATATTCAAAAATGGATTCGGGAAGTATTTCTATGGAGTGATTTAGCAGCCAGCATTGATGATGAGGTTAAAAAGAATATTGATGAAGCAGCTGAAGCAGCTCTTAAAACACTAGAGAAGTTTAAAGCTCTAAAATAAATCCTGCTTTACAGCTTAATCCTCAACAGTTATACTTTACTAAATCAATATAAGGAAATAATATTAGACTCTACGTATGGATGAATTTTAGGCTTCGAAATTACGTAAAATTAATAGCTTAACTAAGCCTATATTATTCAACCCTAAAATTTCTGGTGTTTAAGAAGCTTATGGAGTCAAAACTTCTAAATTAGGAGGACCATCATCTAAATAGAAAACTATATAAAGAGTGGGGTGGAGATAGTGAAGCTATTAGGTGTCTTTAAATGAGCTATTCTAGTAGGAACAGCTTTAGGAATCATTGGATTGTTAGTATTACTCCTGATCTTGCATTAGATGTTGGATACACTTATGCTGGAGGCTTAGGAGTTCTTGAGGGGGATAAGTTTTACGCTGCATCTAGGCTTGGCTTAAAATATGTTGTATTAACTCTATTTTATAGTGGGGGGTATGTAGCTTATGATTTTGACGGTGATAATCCAGTACCGAAGCCCCAGCCTCAGCCTGAAGAGTTTATTAAGCTTCTCAGCTTAGATGATAGGTTTAAAGTTAAGCTGAAGGGGGTTGAGGTTGAGGTTGAAGCCTTAAAGTATCAGCTCAACAATGCTAAGGCAATATTCTTTAAGCCTCTATCCCCTGATTGGGCTGTTAAGATTGTTGAGAGGCTATATATTGAGAATAGCTTGGAGGAGAAGTTTTTAAAGTATACTCTTCTAGCTAAGGCCTCAGCTGAGTATATTAGGAGGAATGTGGATCTTGAGGAGTTAATGTATATAGATCTTCAGGAATCCTATGCTTCCCTACTTCCCCTACTTCTTAAGATTCCAGGTAGATATAGAATGGTTATACATACAGCGGGTCCTTGGGGTCATCCACTTATTCCTAGAAGCCTCTTCGAATCCGAGTATGGATACCGCTTCCTAGAGCCTGAAGTACCATTAACTGAAATAGGGCTAGCAGTATCAAAACAGGTATTTGCTGTTTCAGCTAAGCATCTAGACATGATCTTAAAGATTTTCCCACATTACGGGGAGAAGATGTCCTACATTACGAACGGCGTTAATATTGATAGATGGATGAATATTGAAATGAGGGAGAGCTATGAGAATCATGAGCTTACACTTGACGAATTCGTAAGGATTAAGCAGAGGGCTAAGGAGGATCTAGGTAGGTTTGTAAGGAGGTTTAAGGATTTGGATTTTGGGAATAGGTTTGTAGTTGCCTGGTGTAGGAGGCTAGTACCGTATAAGCGTCCATTCTTCGCATCGAAGCTTATTGAGGATCTTAAAGATAAGCAAATCATCTTTATAATTGGCGGTAAAGCACATCCACAAGATCCTGCTGGGCTTGAATATATGAGGATCTTTAGGAAAATACATCGGGAATATGGGAATGTAGTCTATATACCGGAGTATGATGTTCAAGCAGCTAAAAACATTCTATCTGGAGCTGACCTTCTTCTCTCCACATCGTTTTCAGGATGGGAGGCATGTGGAACAAGCTACATGAAGGCAGCTGTTAATGGGACTCCAACAATATCTTCAAGAGATGGTGGAGTAATAGAGTTTATAGTTGATGGAGTTAATGGATGGCTTTTCGGGAAGGATTTAAGGGATTTTATTGACTTTAGCAATTTTAAAGCAGGTGAAATAAACAATGCAGAGTATAGTGAGTTTAGAGATAAGGTATGTGAAATATATAACATGTACTTCAACGATCCTCAAGGATTCTATAGGGTTTCACTAAATGCTTTAAGATCATTTATTCCAAGAGTTGGAATGGAGAGAGTGTTAAAGGAATACTATCCGGGGCTTATTAAGTTCATAGCTTAACATGTTAACAATCCATTACTAGCGTATAAGCCTGTAGCCAACTCCTCTAAGTAGGTTTAGCAGCATATACAGCTGCTTACCAAGTGGGATTATCCCTATTAGGATTTAATGTGTTAAGTATTATACTGTTGACACTCTCCACGGCTTAAGCCGGGGGGTTCTCGGTTTGTTAGCCTCATGGCTTCATCCTACCGGGTTAGGGCTGTGTCAACACAGCCCCTGGATACGGTATATAGCCGTATCCCTGCTTGAGTATGTTCATAGCTCCGTTGTAGTCTGTGTTGCATGAGTAGCTGCATTTTGGGCATTTGAAGAGGCTTCTGACTCGAAGCCCTATGCTTCCATATTTGTGGCATGTTTTAGATGTGTTCTTCTCGCTTATCTTTATGACTTTTACTCCAACCCATTTTGCTTTATATTCTATGAATTGGCTTAATCTATGGTATGGGGTTGTTCAGTTTTCTGTTGAATTTTCTTCCTTTGCCGTTCTTTCTTATACCTTTGAGCTTTCCGAGAAT